>VFSW01007188.1_pt1 | contig 16206 bp, 13 predicted proteins | sample 5358111 | NCBI WGS metagenome assembly VFSW01 (sample SAMN11554181, study PRJNA540505) | mine drainage metagenome | isolation source: sediment from site ElyBrook_90M | place: USA: Ely Copper Mine, Vershire, VT | collected 2017 | reverse complement strand
TGTTCGATGGCCTGAGCCAGCTCCGGGCCGCCGGAGTGGACGATCTGGCCGTCAACGAGGATGTGGACCTGGTCGGGTTCGATTTCTTCGAGCAGTTTGACGTAGTGGGTCACCACCACGGCGCCCATGGCGGGGTGTTCGTCTCGAACCGTCCGCACACCTCGGGCCACTACGCGTAGCGCATCAATATCGAGTCCAGAATCAGTCTCGTCGAGCAAGGCCAGGATGGGTTCGAGGAGGGCCATCTGGAGCACCTCGTTGCGTTTGCGCTCGCCGCCGGAGAAGCCATCGTTCAGGTGGCGTTCGGCAAACGCCGGGTCCATGCCCAGCCGGTCCATCCATTCGGCGAGGTCGAGCCGTACCTCGAGCACGCTCAATTCGGGAAGATTCTTCCGCGCTGAAATCGCCTGGCGAAGGAACTGGGTCACCGACACGCCACTGATCGCTTCGGGGTACTGGAACGCCAGGAATATGCCGGCGCGCGCACGTTGATCGGACGACCAGGTTGCAATGTTCTCACCGTGCAGCAGGATTTCTCCGTCGGTGACGGTGTAGCCCGGATGTCCCATGACCACGTTGGCGAGGGTGGATTTGCCTGCCCCATTGGGTCCCATCAACGCGTGGACCTCTCCCTCGTTGACGATCAGGTCGACACCGCGCAGGATCGAGGCGCCGTCGGCGTCGACGTGGAGGTTTTTCAGTTCTAACAAGGGTGTTGGCACGACCACGAGCCTATCGGTCGGCCTCAGGGAATGACCCGGGGTTACCAGCCTCGCTCCACCCATTCATCCAAGTGCGGTCGCTCGGCGCCCACGGTGGATGGAGCGCCGTGACCGGGCCAGATGATCGTGTCACCGTCGAAGACCCGGAAGATCCGTTGCTCGATTGACGTGATGATGGTCGCGAAATCACCGCCATCAAAGGTGGTGTTCCCGGGTCCGCCGGGGAAGAGCGTGTCACCGGTGAAGAGCAGCGGGGTGTTCTCGAGGGCGAAGGAAATGCTGCCGGGGGTGTGACCCGGCGTGTGCACCGTGCGGAGGCGGAGATCTCCGACCTGGTGTACCGCATCATCGTCCAGCAGGTGATCGTAGCCCGACAGCAGATTGGCGTCCTCGGCGCGGACCCACACGTCGATGCCCGCGTCGCGCACCTGCGTCACCGCACCGATGTGGTCCCAATGACCGTGGGTCTCCAGTACCGAGGTGACCCCGAGCCTGGTCGCGACCCGCAGGAGCCGGTCGTGCTCGTTCGCAGCGTCCAGCAGTGCGGCCGCTCCCGTGCGCCGACAGCGCACCACGTACACATTGTTGTCGACTGGTCCCACCACGAATCGATGGACCTCGGCGGCGCCATCCGACCAGACCAGCTCTACGTTGTCCATCCCTCCAGATTGCCACTCGAACACTCGGGCCAAGTTTCGCTAATGTCGCTGTTACCGGGATTACCGTCCGGTAGGGAAAGAAAAGGTCTGCGATGAACTTTGGCTTCAGTGAAGAGCAGGAAGAGCTGCGCAAGATGGTCAAGCGGTTCTTGGACGAGAAATCGCCCGAGACCGAAGTCCGCCGACTGATGGCCACCGATGAAGGGTACGACCCCGCGGTGTGGGATCAGATGGCGAACGAACTGGCGCTCCAGGGACTCGGAATCCCGGAAGAGTTCGGCGGACAGGGTTACGGACCGGTCGAGCTCTACGTCGTGTTTGAGGAGATGGGCGCGGCACTGTTCTGCTCTCCGTATTTCTCCACCGTCGCGCTTGCGGCCAATGCGGTGCTCTTCGTCGGTTCCGATGAGGACAAGGCGACGTACCTGCCCGGCATCGCGTCGGGCGAGACGATCGCCACCGTCGCATTGACCGATGACTCGGGGCAATGGGACCTCGCGGCCACGTCGACCAGTGCCGCCGCATCCGGCAGTGGTTTTGCTCTCAACGGTGTGCGTAGTTACGTGACCGACGGCAACGTGGCGTCGGTCATCTTCGTGCCCGCCGTCACCAGTAAGGGTCTGTCGCTCTTCGCCGTCAAGGGTGACGCGGAAGGCGTGACTCGGGCCGTGCTGCCCACGATGGATCAGACCCGCAAGCAGAGTCGAATTGAGTTCAACAATGCGACCGCGACATTGGTGGGCGTCGAGGGAGCCGCGCTGGAGGGATTGCAGACCATGCTGCAGGTTGCCGCCGCCGCCCTAGCGGCCGAACAGGTGGGTGGCGCCCAACGGGTCCTGAACAATTCGGTGGAGTACGCAAAGAATCGGGTCCAGTTCGGTCGACCCATTGGATCGTTCCAGGCAATCAAGCACAAGTGCGCCGACATGTTGCTCGACGTGGAGTCAGCGAAGTCCGCCGCCTACTACGCGGCTTGGGCGGCGCAGGAGCGCAATGACGAATTGCCGATTGCCGCGAGTCTGGCCAAGTCCTTCTGCTCCGAGGCATACTTCCATTGCGCGGCTGAGAACATCCAGATTCACGGCGGCATCGGATTCACGTGGGAGCACCACGCTCACCTCTACTTCAAGCGCGCGAAGAGCTCCGAGTTGTTCTTGGGCGATCCGTCGTACCACCGCGAACTCTTGGCGCAGCGTCTGGGCATCTAGCTCGTCGTGCTTGCCCACGAACAGCTGGAGAGCGGTCGCTCGTTGCTCGACCTGCGCATAGCGACGGCCAGTTCACGGCCCTCCACCAGTCACGTGCTCGTACTTGTGCACGGGCTGCCGCGCGCCATGGGGATGGGCCGCCAGGCGGCCGGGTTACTCCCTGAGTTGGCGGAGCACCTCGCCAATGAGTCGGGCTGGGTCGTGGCATCGGGCACGCTCTCGGGCGTCGGCGGCAGCACGGGCACCTTCTCGGCGACCCAGTGGCGCCAGGACCTGCAGTTGATACTCAATCGCGAGGAGTTCGTCGACCAGCGGGTTTCGCTGGCCGGCTTCGGTTTCGGCGGGGCGCTCGCCCTCGCGACCGCGGCCGAGGATGAACGAGTGCGAGGCGTGGCCACTTTTGCCACACCCGCTCACCTTGGTCCGTGGTGCGGATCGGCACAGGATCTCCGACGGGCGGTCCAAGTGGCCGGTGTCGTGGGCGACGAGAAGGACCTGCTGGGTCCGGAGGAACTCCTGAACGACGTGCTGGCCATTGATCCCTTGGGTGCGGTCGCGAAGATTCCGCCGCGCCGATTGCTCATCGGACATGGCACGGATGACGTCGAGGTGCCCGCTTCAGATGCCCGAGATCTACTCGCCGCCGCGGACGGTCGAGCGGAGTTGCGTCTCATTCAGGGGGCGGGTCACCAGTTACGCGCCGATCCCCGCATGGTTGCCACCCTATTGGGCTGGCTCGACCGGCACCGCTGACATTGCCGCGTCGAGGGCCCGACGCAACGCCACGGCGACGCCGTACGGGTCATTCGCTTCGGTGAGGGCACGAACGATCACAAAGTGGCGCAGTCCGGCGCGAACCAAGTCGGTGATGTTGTCGGGACCGACGCCACCAGTGACGAAAACTGGCCGGTCACTGCGCGCTTGACACGCGAGCGCGTAGTCAAGTCCAGTGCCCGAACGACCGGGTTTGGTCGGAGTTGGCACGATGGGTCCAGCGCTGAAGTACGTGGCGGCCTGGGGGAGTGCGTCGGAGAACTCGCTTTCCGAGTGAGTGGACAGGCCAACGATCGCGTCGTCGCCGAGGAGTTCGCGACACCGAGCGACGCTGATGTCGTCTTGGCCCACGTGGACCCCATCGGCTCCGGCGTCCGAGGCGAGATCCGGTGAGTCGTTGACGATGAAGGGGACGCCGAAGTCCCGACAGATGGGCAACATGATTCGAGCGGCCCGCAACTGTTCGTCCAGTGGACGGTCCTTTTCTCTCAATTGCACGATGTCGACCCCGCCGCGCAGAACGTTGGGGAGAAACGTCGCCATGTCGTCGCGCTGCGACACGCAGAGGTAGAGCCGTCGGTCATGGAGGTCAAACACGTTCCCAACCTTAGAAGTTGGCGGTCAACGGCACCCGAGCTCCCGGACTGGGGCAGAATGGAGCTCATGCAGATTCCCGCCAAAGCCGAGTACGCCATCAGGGCGTTACTGACGTTGGCGGCCAGTGACGTGTCGGTGAGCGCCGAGCACCTGGCCCAGGAGCAGGACCTACCCGCCAAATTCCTCGGAGCCATCCTTTCGGACCTGCGTCGTGGAGGGCTGGTGACGAGCCAACGTGGCCCCGAGGGTGGTTTCAAACTCGCCCGCGACCCCGACCAGATGATGATCGCCGACATCCTACGGGTGGTGAGCGGCCCGATGGCTGGGGTGCGCGGCATGCGACCCGAGACGTTGCAGTACGAGGGCGAAGCGCAGCACCTGCGTGACGTGTGGGTCGCCGTGCGAGGGGCTCTTCGCGAAGTGCTCGAGCACGTGACGTTGGGTCAGGTGTTGCGCGGCGAATTACCCACGGCGGTGACCCGCTTCACCTCAGACCCGGATGCGTGGATCACTCGCACCATATGAAAAGAATTCATACCGACGGGTCGTGCCGCGGCAATCCAGGACCTGGCGGATGGGCGTGGGCTTGCGGCTTCGAGGAGTTCGCGAGCGGCGCGGCCGCCCACACGACGAATCAGCGCATGGAGGTGTTGGCCGTGATCGAAGCGCTGCGTGAATTTCCCGACGGCCCCGTCGAGATCGTGAGCGATTCTTCATACGTGGTCAAGTGTTTCAACGACAAGTGGCACGTGGGTTGGCTGCGCAGAGGTTGGAAGAACTCGCAGGGCCAACTGGTGGCCAACCGCGATCTCTGGGAAGACCTTTTCGCCTTGGTCCTCGATGTCGACCGAGAGATCAAGTTCACGTGGGTGAAGGGCCATTCGGGCGATCCGATGAATGATTTCGTCGACGTCCTGGCGACCGCGGCGGCGGATTCACAGAGGGGACGCCACTCCTGACGCCGTCCGCGGTCCGATGGAAAACATTAGGATTCCCCCGGGTGTGATTCACTGAACGATTGAAGGGATAGACCGTGGCAAACGAGGTCCAGCAGTTCGATGTCGTCATAATCGGAGGGGGACCTGGCGGCTATGCCGCAGCACTCTACGCCGCCGCGGCTGGTCTCAGCGTGGCTTTGGTCGAGCGTGACAAGGTCGGTGGCACGTGCCTGCACCGTGGCTGTGTGCCGGCCAAGGAGTTCCTCGAGACCGCCCACGTACGGCGCACGGTCGAGCACGCCCAGACCTTCGGCATCACCACGGGCAAGACGTCAGTGGACTTCTCCGTCAGCCAAACGCGCAAGAACGAGATCGTCGATCGACTGTTCAAGGGGCTTTCCGGATTGCTGAAGGGCCGCAAGGTCACGATCTTCGAAGGCACCGGTCGCCTCGACTCCGATCTGACCGTCACCGTTCTCGATGGAGCCGATGCCGGCGTCGTCGCCAAGGGGAAGAACGTGATCCTGGCCGCTGGATCAGTGCCACGCACGTTGCCCGGCTTCGAGGTTGACGGGAAGATCGTGGTCACCTCCGACGAGTTCCTCGAATTGACGGCGCTACCCAAGACCGCCGCAGTCATCGGTGGCGGTGCCATCGGATGTGAGTTCGCCTCGATGCTCGCCGACATGGGAACCCAGGTCACCATCCTTGAGAGCCTGCCATCGATCCTCGCTGGCTGCGACACTGAGGTCGCGAGTGTGGTCCAGCGGTCGTTCAAGAAGCGTGGCATCGACGTACGGGCCGGGGTGAACATCACTGGCCAGACCCCGAAGAAGGGTGGCACCTCGATTGCTATCGAGGGTGCCGACGCGTTGGACGTGGCGATGGTCGTCATGTCGGTCGGTCGTCGCCCCCGCTCCGAAGGACTACTGGGTGAGGGCACGGGCGTCGAGATCAACGATCGCGGTTTCGTGGTCGCCGACCGTTATCAGCGCACCGCCAATGCGAATGTCTTCGCCGTCGGTGACGTCGTCGCCAACACGCCCCAGTTAGCCCACGTTGGATTTGCCGAGGCCATCGTGGCGATCAAGACGATCCTGGGCGAGTTCGTGGTGCCCGTCGACTATGACCGGGTTCCTTGGGCGATCTATTCGAATCCCGAAGTCGCCTTCTGCGGCCTCACCGAGGCGGCGGCGAAGGAGAAGGGTTACGACGTCGTCGTGAAGAAGGACCCCTTCGGCGGCAACAGTCGTGCCCAGATCATTGGCGACACCGACGGCGTCGTCAAGATCATCGCGGAGAAGCGCGCTGACGGCACTGCCGGCCAAATCCTGGGCGTCCACATGGCTGGTCCGTGGGTAACGGAGCAGTTGGGCGCGGGATACTTCGCGGTCAACTGGGAGGCCACGGCCGAGGAGGCCGCCGCCTTGATCCAGCCGCACCCGTCGCTCTCGGAAACCTTCGGTGAGACGCTGTTGGCATTGGCCGGACGAGGCTTGCACGTTGGTTGACGTCACGCTGCCCTCGCTTGGTGAATCGGTCACCGAAGGAATCATCACGACATGGTTCAAGAAGGTCGGTGACTTCGTCGCGCGCGACGAGCCCCTGTTCGAAGTGTCGACCGACAAGGTCGACTCCGAGATGCCATCGCCCGCTGCCGGAGTACTGACGCAGATCCTCGCCGAAGAGGGCGACACCGTTGAGACCGGTGCGCGCGTGGCAGTCATCGATGAGAACGCCGTCGCGGGTGAGTCGGTGCTCGCACCGAGCTCGGCGCCATCTGGCGAGGCACCGCTGCGTTCGACGGTCGTACCGACGTCGACTGGCACGCTCAGCGGCATCGTCGTGTCGCCGGTAGTTCGCCGAATACTGGCCGACGGCGGTGTGGAGGCGTCCTCGTTGCGTGGCACCGGACCGGGTGGCGCGATCACGCGCCGTGACGCCGAGCGAGCGGTCGCCAATGGACCGACGGAAGACATCGTGCTGCCCCTCTCCAATGGACGACGCCGTATGGGCCAGCACATGGTGGTCTCTGCCCAAGGCACTCCGCACGGATTCGTCGCCGTCGAGGTCGATGGCGCGGTCTTCGCCGAACTGGACCGGCTCGGTCGCGCCACGAGCGAGGGGTATCAGGTCACCGACGAGATGGTCGTCGGTCTCGCTGCGGTTCGGGCCCTGGCGGAGTTTGGCTACCTGAACGCCTCGTATCACGGTGAGGAGCTGGTGCTCCATCGCACGGTCAATGTGGGATTCGTCCGCTCCGTGTCCGACGATGGCATGCTGGTCCCGGTGGTTCACGCCGCCGCCAGTCTGACCCTTCGGGCCATCGCCCGGCGTGTCGCGGACCTTGACGAGCGGGTGGTGACGCGCCATCTCAATACCGACGACTTGATGGGTGGCACGTTCACCGTGATCGGCGCACCGAGTGAGCACACGCTCATGACCCAGCCCATCATCATCCAGCCCCAGGTGGCGATGTTGTCGGTCGGCGCGGTGCGGCAGGTGCCGGTGGTCGTCGTGCACGAGGGTGTCGCCGCCATTGAAATCGGTCACCGCGTGATTCTGGGGCTCTCCTTTGATCATCGCGTATGCGACCCGTACGCCGCAGCGCAGTATCTCGAACGGGTCGGTACCTTGCTCGCCGGGATGGATATCGAGGGCGAGCGCTAAATGCTGCGTCGCCGTCACCTCGGTCGAATCTCCTTTCACGAGGCCAATGACCTGCAGCGTGCGCTGATGAAGTCCTCTGACGACTACGTCCTGCTGTTCGAGCATCCGCCGACTTATACCCGGGGAATTCGAACCCAAGATGAGCACTTTCTGGTCCCCCCGGAATCGCTGAACGCCGTCGTCGTCGACGCGGATCGTGGCGGCGACGTGACGTATCACGCGCCCGGCCAGGTGGTGGCGTGGGCCATCGTGACTGTCGCGGACGACCCGTCGGCCGGCAAAGCCCACGTCAGCCGTCTCGAGGATGCGATCATCGCTACAGTCAGGTCCTTTGATACTGATGGCCTCTTGGGCGAAGTGGGTCGCCTTGATGGCTACCCAGGTGTGTGGGCCCACTTGGGGGGCCGACCGTCCAAGATTGCCGCGGTCGGCGTACGTACCGAGCGCAACCAGGCAGGAGCTCGTCGGACGTTGCACGGAGTCGCGCTGAACGTGGACGTCGACCTTGACGGCTTCAAAGTCATTGTGCCCTGCGGCATCCCGGACAAGCCGGTGGCCTCCCTGCGGTCACTGGGGCTCACCGTCTCGTCGTTGGAAGTTGAAGAGCAACTGGGCCTCGAGCTGGAGCGCCGACTCGGCGACGGCGCCAGGGTCGCACGAGTCGACCGCAGTGTCGCAACCAACACGTCGGAGCGCCCATTGCTGCGTCGGCTCCGAAAGGCCGGTGTCGACCCCGACGCGGGGATTCCGATCCGTTCTCGCAAGCCCGAGTGGTTGCGCATTGAAGCCCATATGGGCAACGAGTTCCAATCTCTGCGCACCCTCACCGAAGACCTCCGGCTGGTCACTGTCTGCGAAGAGGCGGGTTGCCCCAACATCTTCGAATGTTGGAGTTCCGGCACGGCCACGTTCATGGTCAACGGCGAGCGGTGCACCCGAGCCTGCGGTTTCTGCCTCATCGATACCCGCAAACCGATGCCTCTCGATCCGACCGAACCTGACCGTGTCGCCGAAGCGGTCGTGCGGCTCAACCTCCACCACGCCGTCGTCACGTGCGTTGCCCGCGACGACCTCAACGACGGGGGGGCCGGTGCCATCGCGGCGACGGTGCGAGCCATTCGCGAGCGGTCACCGCAGACCGACGTGGAGGTGCTGATCAGTGACCTGAAGGGTGACCGCGATTCGCTGCAACTCATCATCGACAGTCGTCCCGACGTGCTGAACCACAACATCGAGACCGTTGCCCGTCTGCAACGTGCGGTGCGTCCGAGCGCGGGGTACGTCCGCTCGCTGACCGTTCTCGCTCGGGCCACGGAATCCGGACTCACGACCAAGTCGGGCATGATGGTCGGACTGGGGGAGGACGCCGACGAGGTCGAAGAGGCGTTGGCCGATCTGGCCAATGTCGGTGTCTCCATCGCCACCATCGGGCAGTATCTCAGGCCGACCGAGCACCACCTTCCGGTCGCTCGTTGGTGGGACCCGCAGGAGTTTGCGGATCTCGCGGTGCGCGGCACCGCGCTGGGCCTGAAGCACGTGCAGTCGTCACCGTTGACGCGTTCCAGTTATCACGCCCGCGAGGCCCTCAGTGATGCGACGCCGGTGGGGACGCCGACGCGACGTCAGTAGAACCGTCGGGTGTTATCGATTGACGGGATGACGTTACCCGCTGGACCCCGCGCGAAGAGTGCCAGCACATTCTCGGTCGCGATGGTGAGCGGAGTGGTGATGCCCGGCAGTGCCTTGGGAACCCAGCCGCCGTTCATGCGGGGCGCATTCGAGAGCCGGTAGATCCAGTAGCCGGTTCCGGTGCAGAAGACCCCGCCTTCTCCCGGCTGCGCCGCGTAGGTGATATCGGACATGCCCCCACCAACGGGAGAGTGACCGAAGATTTGAACTGTCGGCGGATTCTGGACTTGAGGATTGTAATGATTGAACTCTCCTCCGAGCGCTCCGACCAGGACGTCACCATCCTTCAATCCGCTGCCGCGCCACAGCCACGACGTGCTGTCCGTGACGACCAGCGAGCCCGTACCGTCGGCGCCACCGTAAATTGAACCGCTGAAGGCGCTTTCGGGCTGATCAGAGGGATACTGCGACCAGTTGACGGTGGCGAGGGACGGGTTGGTCGCGGTGATTGGATCGGCGGTGGACCGGTAGTTGATCATCAAGCGGTCCGCACCGTTACGGCCGGGCTCGAATCGAATCTTTCGATAGCTGAAGTTGGCCCCGAAGAAGGCCACGTTGAGGCCCTTCTCGATTGCCGAGGTGACGGCGTCGCGCATGGCCGGTGAGTAGTACTCGTCGTGACCGGGTGACAGGAGGACCTTGTGGTCGAGGAGTCGCGTGCCACGTTCGTCGAGGTCGATGTCGGTCCAGTAGGCCAGGTCGAGACCCATCCGTTCGGCGAGGAATAGGAGCGGAAACTCGTTACCGATGAAGTCAGCGGCGCCGTTGGCGAACTTCACATCGTAGGGACGGTTGAACGAAACGCGCACGGCTCGATTCGCATTGCTGGTGACCGAGGTACCGAGGCTGTTGCTCTCACGATAGAGACTGAAGCCACCCCACGAGTTGTAGGCCTGCCACGTGGTCACCGCGCTCAGGTACAGGTACATGGCTTTCGACGTGTCGTCGCGTATCAGCAGTGGCACGAAGCGATAGCGCCCGCGTGAATTCTCGAGTCGGACGAGGTACTGACCCGGCGGGTATCTGCCATCAATCGCCAGCGTGAAGGTGGGCGCCCATTGACAGTCGACGGTGCCATACTGATCCGCGACGGGCACGGGTTGGACGACACCACGGATGTTTGACTTGGTGGCGACCCGGCGGGCTCCCAGCCCCTGGTAGTAGCCCATTCGATAGACCTTGGCGGTCAAGGTCGGCGACGTGGTACTCACGAAGAACGAGACGCGATCGCCCAGTGTGGCGCTCGTGGTGCTGGCGTACGCCTCGAGTTCGCCGGCACCCGCGGTGGGCCCGTGTAGCCAAGCGCCATCGCCCTGACGCATGTTCTCCCGACGGATCCATGACGCCATCGCATTAGCAGGCAGCGCGTACGCGTCCCTATCGGTCGTGCGCACGGCGGCTCCCGCCCGACCCGTGGTCAACAGCACGCCGCTCAGTGCGGCGGCTCCCAGCAGTAGTTGACGACGTGACGAGCGAATTGGCACTTCACAAACCTAAACACCGGGTCGGTGGTTTTCCCCGAGGTTTACGAAAGGTTTAGATAGTTTCGAACTTCGTCGGAGTGCTCGCGTTCGTCGTGGCGGGCTGATAGAAATGCGAGAAGGCGGCTCGTCCGGGTGGCGTTGCGCAAGGGTGTCACCATCCGCGAGCCCGGGAGAGGAGCAGGACCGTGCGGAGAGATTTCAAACCCTTAACCCGACGGATTAGCACCGTCACCGCCACGGTAGTACTGAGCGGGTCGATGTTCGTCTCCCTCGGTGTGGCTGCCACGAGCAGTGGTGCCACCACCATGCGACTCGCCGGCGTGAGTCCGTTCTGTAAGACGCTGATGGGTTTCTCGTCGGTGAAGGGTGCGCCATCGGTGAACAACGTGACGGCGTATCGCACGTGGGTCCGGACGAACCTGCCGCGGTTCCAGAAGTTGGAGGCCGAGGCGCCGAATGCGTCGGTGAAGAAGGTGCTCGTGGAGTTGGTAACCATCATGCAAAGTCAGTCCAGGATCGGCAGCGTGCAACAGTTTCAAAAGTCGATCGCTGCCAATCATCAGCAGTGGAGTACCGACTTCAAGGTGTTCGTCACCACCGCGATGTCGTGCGTCACCAGTATCTCGAATCTCTACTGAGGCCGTCGAGCTCGACGGAGCGCTATGGACGCGCGTCCCACCGCCCCACGCGGCGGCGGAGTACGTATATTTCGGGCGTAAAATCGCCTGAACTGCGCAGGACCAAAGCCCCTGAAGTCGCCGACGCACCGTGGTCGCCATCGTCGTACCATCGGAGATGGAAGTAGAGCCACCGCCCCAGGGCGGGGCGGTGACCGTTCCGCGAAGCGGAGGTTGACATGACTGAATCAAAATCGCTTGATCGACTACGTGAGCTGCCGATGGGCCTCGGAGATTTTCCTTGGGCGTCGCGCCGTTGGCTCGATGACCTGTTTCGCGACAGTGCGTGGCACCAGATGATCAAGATCGAGGAGTTCACGCAGGGTGATTCACTCGTGATCCGCGCGGAGATTCCCGGCGTCGACCCCGACAAGGACATTCAGATCGAGGTGATTGAGGACACCTTGGTGATTTCGGCCGAGAAGTCCGAGTCGCACGAGGAGAATTCTGGCGAGATGCGTCGCAGTGAGTTTCGCTACGGATCGTTGACGAGGAGTGTGCCGATTCCCCGGGGTGTCGACGAGTCGAAGATCAGCGCGACCTATAAGGATGGCGTTCTCGAAGTCCGTATGGTGACCCCCACCGGAATGAAAGGTGAAGGATCCCATCGGGTGGCAATCAAGCGGGCCTAAGCGCCACGGGCCCTCCCAGCGCGTCACGTTGTGGCGTTGGCCCGTGGACCGTCGAGAGGCGGTTCACAGACTGTCATCGGTGAGTGCCGACGGCCGGACATTGCGTGGACGTCCGGTCGTCGGCATCGCCTGGTCTGAGGTGACGCCCCCTTGAGCGCGCCCCCAAAGGGTGGGCCGTCGCCACTTCGGAGGGCGGTGGTGGTGGTGCTGGCGGGCATCGGGCTCTACGTCGCATTGCCGGCGCTCTTAGAGGTGGTTGGATCGTGGCCCCAATTGGTGAACCTCGCACCGTGGTGGTTGACCGTCACGTTCCTGTCCCAGGTCGGTAGTTTTCTCTGCTCTGCCGCGCTCATGCGCTTGGTGATTCCGGGGAGTTCATGGTTTGCGACGCTCGCGGCCGACTTGGCGGGCAACGCCGTGACCAATGTTGTGCCGAGCGCCGGCGCGGCAGGGGCGGGGCTCCAATATCGGATGTTGGTGACCTCGGGCATCGATGGGGATCGCGTCGTCGGGGGCCTTACCGCCACGGGCGTACTCGGTGTGGCGGGCGTACTCATCTTGCCGGTGTTCGCACTTCCTGTCGTGTTCGGTGGCGTGGCAGTGAGTCCGGGTCTGGTCCACGCGGCGGAGCTGGGGGTTGCCGGGTTCGTCCTGGTGCTTACCTTCGGGGTCGGGGCGCTCTTCACCGACGGACTGCTCGTCGGACTTGGCAGGGCATGGCAATGGATGCTGACCACGGTGCTTCGTCGACGTCGGTTTTCGAAGGACGTGTCGCATCGTCTGTTGGAGCAACGCGACCTGGTGCGCTCCGTACTCGGGGAGAATTGGTGGCGCGCGACACTCCTCGTCGCCGGTCATATTGGACTCGACTACACGAGTCTGCTGGCCGCCCTTCGCGCCACCGGCGCGCGTCCGCATCCCGCGATGGTGCTCCTCGCCTATGCGGCCACGGGAGTGATTGCATTGGTACCGATCACCCCGGGTGGCTTGGGAATCGTCGAAGCCAGCCTGAGTGGGTTGTTGGTGCTTTCAGGGGTGTCAAGTTCGGCGGCGGTCGTCGCCACATTCGCGTATCGGCTCGCCGCCTACTGGCTGCCCATCGTTGGCGGTGGGGCGTCGTACATCCTGTTCCGACATCGTTATGGCGTCGTGGAATCAGCGGAGCGCCCGGTTTGACGAGATGCGGGATCCGCCGTGGTCGCCGCGCCCTTCGGACGTCGCCGGCCCTGACCTAGTGGTGCCACGCGCGGTGCTTCGTGCTGGATGAAGCGTGACGCCCGTCGACGCAGGCGTCGTTCGTGCTGTTGTGCCGCGGTCACGGCTGCGGAGGGTCCTCCATGGGCGCTGACCGACCGGAAGAAGATGCTCTTGGCCATCTCGACGAGGAACAGATAGACGACGACCATCGCGAAGAGCAGTCCGAAGAACTTGGCGGGCAGGGGGGTGAACCCGAGGAGATGAGATAACCCGGTGTACGGGAGGACCGCACCGACGAGCGCCGCGCCGGTTGGCACGAGGAGCATTGCGCGGCTGGGTCGACTCCTGAAGAAAGGTACGCGTCTGGTACGGATCAGGTACACGACGAGCGTCTGGGTGGCGATGGACTCGACGAACCAACCAGTGCGAAACTCGACACTCTTCGCGTGCAACAGTGACAGCATTATCCAGAAGGTCAAGAAGTCGAAGATGGAACTGATCGGCCCGAAGATGGCCATGAATCTCCGTATAAAGGACATGTCCCATGCAGCGGGACGGGTCAACGCCTCGGCATCGACGTGGTCCGAGGGAATAACCAATTGGCCGGCGTTGTAGAGGAGGTTGTTCAGGAGGATTTGACTGGGCAGCATCGGGAGAAACTTGAGAAAGGCTGACGCCCCCGCCGCACTGAACATGTTGCCGAAGTTGGACGACGTGGCCATGAGGACGTACTTCATCGTGTTGGTGAAGATTCTGCGCCCTTCCATGACACCGTCCGCGATGACGCCGAGGTCTTTGTCGAGCAGGACCACGTCGGCCGCATCTTTGGCCACATCGGTCCCCGTGTCGACGGAAATGCCCACGTCGGCGTGGTGCAGTGCCACCGCGTCGTTCACGCCATCGCCCAGATAGGCCACGTCCTTGCCGGTGCGCCGAGCCACCTTCACGATGCGTGACTTCTGAGTGGGACTGATGCGCGCGAAAATTGTCGTGCCCACTATCGCCGTGGTCAGCTGCTCATCGTCCATTGCCTCCACGTCGGTTCCGTTGAGCAGGCCACGGCTGGCGAGGCCGATGTCGGCGCAGACCTTGGCGGCGACCAGGCCGTTGTCGCCGGTGATGATCTTCACCTCGACGCCCAGGCGCTCCAGCCTCTCGATCGACTCCCGGGCGCTCGCCCTCGGTCGATCCGCGAAGGTGAGGAAACCCTCGAACGATAGTGAATGCTCTTCGTCGGGCGTCAATTCACCGGGTTCGGTCGACATCGGTCGGCTGGCAATGGCAATGACACGGTCGCCTTCTCCGAACAGCCGGTCGAGTAGGTCACGGGTGGCGCTGTTAACTCCGGGGCACCGTTCCAAGAGGATTTCGGGTGCCCCCTTGGTGATGAGTTGCATCGCGCCCGCCGCATCGCGAACCAGGACCGACCCCAGTTGACGTTCATGGTCGAATGGAAGTGACGCGACCCGAGCAAACTCCGACGCCGTCTGCACTGCTGGGCGCTGATCGGGTCCGCCGGAACCCACCCACAGCGCCTGGTCGAGCGCATTGCCGCCGACCGGTCCATCGGCGGTCATGGCCGACTCGTTGCAGAGCAGGCCCAGCATCAATGGTCGTTCAGCGTCGTGCCCCGAATCATCGAGAGCGTGCTGGAACATGATGGTGCCTTCGGTGAGCGTTCCGGTCTTGTCGGTGAAGAGGAGCTCGATGTTGCCGAGATCTTCAATGGCGACCAGTCGTTTCACCATGACCTTCTTCTTGGCGAGCGCCTTGGACCCCGATGAGAGACTGACGGTCACGATGGCGGGCATCATCTCGGGCGCGATGCCCACCGCGATTGCCAATGAGAAGAGCAAGGCTTCGATGAGGGGGTGTGACAGCGCGACGTTGATGATGAAGATGCCGACGGTCAGCAGCGCCGCGACCAAGAACAAGAAACGAGAGAACCGTGAGAGACCCATTTCGAATGCGGTTTGAGTGGGGCGCTCGGTGAGACCGGCGGCGATCAGCCCGAAGGCGGTTCGAGAACCGGTGTCGACGACGACTCCGAACCCCGACCCCTGGTGAACGATGGTTCCCATGAAGGCACAGTTCGACTGCCCGCCGGGCTCGTCGCCAGAGACCGCGTCGATTGCCTTGGTGACCGGTAGCGATTCCCCGGTGAGTACGCCCTCGTCACACTCGAGCTCGTGGACCTCGATGAGACGAAGGTCAGCGGGCACCAGGGATCCAATATTCAGGGACACGACGTCGCCGGGCACCAGTGAAGTGACCGGGAGCTGTTCCAACCGCCCGTCGCGTCGAACCGTCGCCTCGCGCGAGATCTGGTAGCGCAAGGCGGCCATGGCGACTTCTGCGGCGTACTCGTTGAAAAAGCCGAGCCCGACGCTGAGCGCCACGATGACGCCGATGATGATGGCATTGGTTCCACCACCGGTGATGCCTGACAAGAGTGCCGCCACCAGCAACAAGACCAGAATTGGGCTCTTCAACTGCCTCCACAGGACGGTGATCGCGCTCACTGAATGTGTGGTGATGGAATTCGGACCTATTCGTGCGAGCACCGTCGCAGCCTCAGTCGTTGTGAGTCCCTCGGGGCGGCTGGCAAGGCGCTCGAACACGTCGCCGGCCGAGAGCCCAGCAGCGGCGGCGAGACTCAGATCTTCCACATTCGCACTGGGCTTGCTCGCCACCTTGTCAGTATGGCCCATGACATTCTCATCGCTGACCCAATGAGTCGAACCGGGCGCGACCAACTTGACGAAGTGACCTTCGGCCCTAGTAGGGCCGGCGGGCCTGGCAGGGCAGGGCGCTAGTCGGGGATAGTGGAAAGATTTCGAGATCGTGAGGACGCGGGTCGTCAGTTGGCTGGTCGTCTCGAGTCGCTTCGGACCGACCCGCGCGTCGTGGTGGTGGGACTGCCTCGGGGTGGCGTACCGGTCGCCTTTGAAGTTGCGCA
>VFSW01007187.1_pt1 | contig 16210 bp, 11 predicted proteins | sample 5358111 | NCBI WGS metagenome assembly VFSW01 (sample SAMN11554181, study PRJNA540505) | mine drainage metagenome | isolation source: sediment from site ElyBrook_90M | place: USA: Ely Copper Mine, Vershire, VT | collected 2017 | reverse complement strand
AGCATCCGGAGAATGTGCGCGCCGCGCAACGAGCGATTGATGGTCGGAGAGCGGATGACCTGAAACATGTAGCGCATGGGCTGTGGGGCGCTCTTGCCAATCTGTCGGCGATCCCGGCGGTTGCGCTGGCCTATCGTCTGGAATTGATGGGGGAGGCGCAGGATCTGAAGGATGCGCAGACGACTCTCAACGAACTGACGGCGGAGCTCAAGAATGTGACGAGCGCTCTCGACGCGCTGTGCATGGTGGTTGCGCAATGAAGCTCCTGGTGGCAGATGACGATCGCGTGTCGCGCACATTGACGCAGCGAACCCTGGAGCGCTTTGGCTACGAGGTGATTGTGGCCGAAGACGGCCGCACGGCCCTCGAGATCCTTTCCGGCAAGGATGCCCCGCGGCTCGCCCTGATTGACTGGATCATGCCAGAGATGGACGGCCCGGCGCTCTGCCGCGAAGTGCGCGCGCTGCATCGAGAGGGAGGGTATGTCTACATCCTGCTGCTTACTTCAAAACAGAGCAGCGGCGATATCGTGGCAGGCCTTGAAGCGGGCGCGGACGACTACATCACCAAGCCTTGCCAGCCGGCAGAACTGAGTGCACGGCTGCGCACGGGATGCCGCATTTTGTCTCTTGAAGAGAAGCTTGTGCAGGCCAGGGAAGAGATGCGCTACAAGGCGACACACGATGTTTTAACGGGCACCTGGAATCGGGGTTCGATTCTTTCCCTGGTGCAGGACGAACTCGATCGCTCACTACGGCAGGGTACGTCAACGTCGGTGCTGATGTGCGACGTGGATCATTTCAAGCAGGTCAATGACAGGCATGGCCACATGACCGGCGATATTGTGCTGGAGGAAGTTGCCAAAAGGATAACTGCGTCGATTCGCTCGTATGACGCCGTGGGGCGCTATGGAGGCGAGGAGTTTCTTGTTCTGTTGAGCGACTGCGATGCGTACGGGCTAGAGTCGCGCTGCGAGTCGATTCGCTCGGCAATCGCCGCGTCCGCGATCGATGCAGGCGGGGATCGGGTGCCGGTTACCATCAGCATCGGCGCTGTGACCTGCCAGAACCGCGATGCCCAGTTGCCGCTGGCGCGCATTCTGAGCGCCGCTGATGAGGCGCTTTATCGGGCCAAGGCCGGCGGGCGTAATCGCGCTGTCGTCAATCAAATTCTGGTCACTGCCTGACCGACAACCGGATGGATGACGAGGCCGTCGTTTGGGAAATGGCCTGTTAGGCGATGCGGTGCTTTGAATAAGATCGAGACTCTAACGGGTCGAGAGCGCGCCGATCATGGACTCGAAGATCTTCCAGCCGTCGGAGGAACCGAGCAACGGCTCGCTGGAGCGGTCGGGATGGGGCATCATGCCGAGGACGTTTCGGCCCTCGTTGAGAATGCCGGCGATATTGCCGAGGGAGCCGTTGGGGTTGGCTTCGGGTGTCACCTCGCCGTCGGGCGTGGCATAACGGAAGGCGATGCGATCTTCGGCTTCGAGGCGCGCAAGCTCCTCGGGAGTGCAGAAGTAGTTGCCTTCCATGTGGCCGATGGGGATCTGGAGGACTTCACCCTTTTTCAGGGTGCTGGTGAAGGCGCTGTTGGTGGTTTCAGTGCGGAGATGCACCTGCTTGCAGATGTATTTGAGGCCGGCGTTGCGCATGAGGGCGCCGGGGAGCAGGCCGGCTTCGGTAAGGATCTGAAATCCATTGCAGATGCCGAGGACCAGGCCGCCACGGGCAGCGAACTTCTGCACTGCGCCCATGACCGGAGAGAAGCGCGCGATCGCGCCCGTGCGCAGGTAGTCTCCGTAGGCGAACCCGCCGGGGACCAGGACCGCGTCAACGCCCTGCAAGTCCTCTGAGTCGTGCCAGAGGAAGGTGACGGGCTGGTGAGCGATCTCCGCGACGACGTTGTAGGTGTCGTGGGCGCAGTTGGAGCCGGGAAAGACAAGCACGCCGAATTTCATAGGAATAGGCTAACAGCTTGCGGGGTGGGTGAGGCGTGCCTTATCGATAGAACCCTTTGGTCCGGTGGTGAGATTCTGTTGCAAAGTTTTGAGAATACTTTGCTGAGTGCGCCTCCGGACTGAGGCTTTCGATTTTGCCTGATGCAGACGCCCATGCTAGGCTTCTGAACAATCAAGGTTTATGCCCGTGTCTCGTTTCAGAATTCTGAATGTTCGGATTCTATCGGCTTTCACCGCAATCTTTTTCGGTTCTTGCTGCTGGACCTGTGTTTCGGGGGCTCAGACTGACACCAACGACAAGACTCCAAAGGCACCGCCATCTTTCCGTCTTGAGAGCAACCTTGTTATCGTGCGCGTCGTGGTGCGCGACGCTGGTGGCTATCCGATCACCGGTTTGAAACGGGAAGACTTCAGGCTGTTCGATCAGGGCAAAGAACAGGCGATCTCGCAGTTTGAAGAAGAGCCTTTTCCGCTGCCAATCACAGGTAATACCGACGCTTCCAAACTCTCTTCGGCTCCCTCTTCCGGCGCGCCGCACCCGCGGTTTATCGCGTTCTACTTTGACGATCTCAACTCTTCTGCTGCCGATCTCATGCAGGCGTGCGATGCAGCCGACCGCTATCTCGCGTCCTCTCTTCAGCCCAACGACCGAGTGGCCTTATTCAGCGCAGAAAAGGTCCTCTCTGACTTCACCTCCGACGCCGGCAAGATCCATCAAGCGCTGATGCAGCTTCGTGCCGGCTCTCTCGGACCCGCCAGTCAGCATCTATGTCCAGCCCTATCCGACTACCAGGCACTCCACCTCCTTGACGATGACGATCCGCAAAGCGACGCCTGGAAAGCTGCGTGGGAAGAGAGCAAGGCCTGCCCGGTTGCAGCCTTCGCATCGACATCAACTCCCGGCGCAGAGGGCCCCGACCGCAGCTTCATCGTTGCCGTTCGCGTGCTCGCCCAGACCATTGTCAACCAGAGTCAGGACCGGGCGCGCAGAGGATTGAAGCAATTTGAGAAGGTGGTCGATTTCACAGCGCCTGCTCCCGGTGATCGCTCCATTGTTCTGGTGTCTCCCGGGTTTCTCTCGCAGAATGAACAGCCATCGCTTAACCGCATCATCGACCACGCCCTTCGCGCCGGCGTCGTCATCAATTCGCTCGATCCCAAGGGCCTGGCAGTCTTAATGCGCGAGGCCGACGCCTCGCGGAACACAGCGAGTGTTGCCGACCCGCGCGCCATGCAAGTCAGATCAACCCTCGACCGGTCGGGTCAATTGTCCAGCGCCGACGCGCTTGTTGAACTCGCTCAGGGCACCGGCGGCCAGTACTTCCACAACGACAACGATCTTCGCGCCGGTTTTGAAGAGCTAGCCGGAGATCCACCCCACTACATCCTCGCCTTCTCTCCTAAAAACGTTAGGCTTGACGGCAAGTTTCATACTCTGAAGGTTTCGCTGGCCGAAAAGCGGAAAGGCTATGAAATTCAGGCGCGACGCGGATACTTCGCCGTTCCTAACGATGGCCACACCAGTGAGCCAGCCGCAGATCTGGAGAAGACAACGGACGCCGCGTCCAAGCAGCCACAGACCCAGCGCGAGAGTGTCGCAGGTAGCGACACGATTCCGTCTTCTGAAAGGACGGCCGCAGGGACGGTAAGTGCGCCGCGGCTCGCTGGATCAATCGTCGGAGATTCCATCGTGACCGGCGGAATCGCGGCAATCCCCCCGGCCAGCGCCGCGCCGCTTCACCTCCGCGTAGGGTTCAATCGCATAACGGTAGACCAGCTTCGTCAACTTGTAACCGCAAGTGGCGGCAAGTCCGATGCGGACGTTGCGAAACAACTGGCCAGCATGGAGGTTACTGAGCGTGTCGACCTTCCAAACCTGACCCATCTCGAGGCCGCCCTGCCCGGCAACCGGGCGCGCCAGGCACTCCTTCTCCTGGCAGACTCTTCGGCGTTTCTCAAGCAGCCCGCCTCCCCCACGCCACTTCCGCCAACGCCAACCGTCGACGAGCAGGTGCGATGCCTCAAAGCGGCAGCGAATTATGTGGTGAATACGCTGGGTAAGCTGCCCAATTTCTATGCCACTCGCAATGCGACCGTTTTCGCCGATTCACCGGCGCACGTGGATCGCACGACCATGTTCCCCTACGAACCGCTCCACCCTATCGATCAGTCCAAGGCCACAGTGCTCTTCCGCGACGGCAAAGAGTCGTTGGATTCAGGTGAGGCCCAAAGCTCCAAGCCTGAAGCAGTGGCGATGGGCCTTGTGACCACCGGAGAATTCGGCCCTCTTTTAGGTCTTGTCATGGCCGATGCATCCAGAAGCAGTCTGAGCTGGAGTCATTGGGAAGCCACTGCCGCTGGTTTGATGACCGTCTATCGTTATGCGGTGCCAAGAGACAAGTCGCATTACCAGGTAGAGTTTTGCTGTGCCCTCGGCAGTTCGGGGATGGGACGATTTCGGCAGGTTTCCGGATATCACGGAGAGATATTTGTCGATCCTGCCAATGGCGCTGTCCTCCGCATAACGCTCCAAGCTGACCTGCAATCGTCCTATCCGATGGTCAGGGCCGACATGATGGTTGAATACGGTCCGGTTGAAATAGGCGGCAAGACCTATATCTGTCCGATACGTAGCGTGTCGATCGCGAAGGCTTATATCGGGTCGCCTCCAAAGGGTCTCGAGGGATCGGTATTTAACCTCACTTCCGACAACCGGAACGAATGGGCGCAGCAGACCATGATTAATGATGTCGAGTTCGGGCAATATCACGTGTTCCGCTCTGATTCGCGTATCCTTCCTGCCACGGACCAGTCCCCGCAGTAGATCCGTTCTGCGCCTACAAGGAATCCATCGTTGAATCCGTGAAGCCAGCGGGTCCTTCTCCGGCGCCCCATGTTTGCGGGGTTCGGTTCACGTCGTGGTTCAGCCGTTCGGGGCGATCTCAAGTGAATGGCGTGGGATGGTTGGAAGATCGCTTACCACCCGCTGATGAAGTAATGGTAGAACTGGGCCATGGAATTGAAGGCGTTTCGAAAATCGATAGCGGAAGCCGCGCCGCCCCCCGAGTTACCAGCAACGCTCCAAGCTTTGTGGTGGGACGCCAAGGGGGACTGGAGTCGTGCGCACGCCCTGGTTGATGACTTGGAGTCTCAGGACGGCATGGCCGTGCACGCCTACCTGCATCGCAAGGAAGGCTCCGAGTGGAATGCCGAATACTGGTACAAGCGCGCCGGGCGCAAATTTCAGCGGGCCTCACTCGACGACGAGTGGGCGGCGCTGGTCGAAGGCCTTATGCCCGAGGCATGACTCCCTTCGGGGCTTTTTGACTGCCGTGGTGGTCGCGGGGGTGCGGTCCATGCCTGGCAGAGCGCAGACCACAAGGGACTGGCAGCCTTGCTTGACATTGCGTCGATCATGCCATATTGCGATCAACTATTCATAATGTGATACTACGAAAGAACCATGTGTCTCTCATCACTGTGGCTCATTGGCTCTGAAGAAGAGACTTGCCCTAGCGGTTTTTTCATTGCGGCCGCGCTATGGAGCAAAGCGAATGAGTGCACAAAACATGGTCATCATGGATGGGAATGAGGCTGCCGCCTCGGTAGCCTATCGTCTCTCCGAAGTTGTCGCCATTTATCCCATCACCCCCTCGTCGCCGATGGCCGAGTGGGCCGACCAATGGCGCTCGGAAGGCAAGAAGAATATCTGGGGCGCACTGCCCATCGTGGAGGAGTTGCAGAGCGAGGGCGGAGCCGCCGGCGCGCTGCACGGAGCTTTGCAGGCGGGCGCATTCGGTACCACATTTACGGCATCGCAGGGCCTGCTGCTGATGATTCCCAACATGTTCAAGATTGCCGGTGAGTTGACCCCGGCCACGATGCACGTAACCGCCCGCACGCTGGCGACGCATGCCTTGTCGATTTTCGGCGATCACTCGGATGTGATGGCATGCCGCTCGACGGGCTGGGCCATGCTGGCGTCGAACTCGGTGCAGGAAGTGGCCGACATGGCGCTGGTGGGGCAGATCGCCACGCTCGAATCGCGCATTCCCTTCATTCACTTTTTCGATGGCTTCAGGACGTCGCACGAAGTGGGCAAGATTCTGCCCATCGGCGACGAGACGATTCGCGCGCTGGTGGACGATAAGTACCTCATCCAATACCGCATGAATGCGCTCAGCCCCGATCGGCCGATCATTCGCGGCACGGCACAGAACCCCGACGTGTTTTTCCAGGCGCGCGAAGCGTGCAGTCCCTATCACGCGGCGGCTCCGGGCATTGTGCAGTCGGTGATGGATCGGTTTGCGGCACAAACGGGCCGCGCTTATCACTTGTTCGACTACTACGGCGCGCACGATGCGGAGCGCGTGATTGTGCTGATGGGTTCGGGCGCAGAGGCTGCCGAAGAGGCGGTGGATCTGCTCACCAGGCAGGGCGAAAAGATCGGGCTGCTCAAGGTTCGGCTGTATCGGCCGTTTGACGCGTCGGCGTTCATCGCGGCGCTGCCGGGGACGGTGAAGTCGATAGCGGTTCTGGATCGCTGCAAGGAACCGGGAGGCGCAGGCGAGCCGCTCTATCAGGACATCGTTACGATCCTTGCGGAGAACGCGGCCACGCTGCCGTTCACTCAGAAACCGGTGGTGATTGGCGGGCGCTACGGGCTGTCGTCGAAGGAGTTTACTCCGGCGATGGTCAAAGGCATTTTTGACGAACTGGGCAAGGCATCGCCCAAGAATCATTTCACGATTGGCATTGATGACGATGTCAGCCACACCAGTCTCGATTACGATGCGTCGTTCTCGACCGAAGACCCGAAGACGGTGCGCGCCCTGTTCTACGGGCTTGGCTCGGACGGCACGGTGGGCGCCAACAAGAACTCAATCAAGATTATCGGGACCGAGACGCCGAATTTCGCGCAGGGATATTTTGTATATGACTCGAAGAAGTCGGGCTCGATGACGACATCGCATCTGCGCTTCGGTCCTAACCCCATCAGGTCGACGTATCTGATTACGCGGGCCAGCTTTGTAGCCTGCCACAACTTCAGCTTTCTCGAGAAGATGAATGTGCTCGAAGCCGCCATGCCGGGCGCGGTATTCCTGCTCAACTCGCCGTATTCCGCGGCGGAAGTATGGAACCAGTTGCCCAAGTCGACGCAGGAAGAGATGCTGCGCAAGAAGATCGAGTTCTATGTAATCGACGGCTATAAGGTGGCGCGCGAGGCGGGCATGGGTACGCGCATTAATACCATCATGCAGACCTGCTTCTTTGCGATCAGCGGCGTGTTGCCGCGCGAGGAAGCCATTGAGCAGATCAAGAAGGCGATCAAGAAGACTTATGGCAAGCGCGGCGAGGCGGTGGTGCAGAAGAACTTCGCTGCTGTCGATGCGGCCCTGGCGCACCTTGAGAAGGTGGAATTGCCATCGGCGGCTTCGTCGGAGTTTGACCTGATCGGTTCGCTCTCGGGCAAGGCGCCGAAGTTTGTCCATGATGTGTTGGGCCAGATCGCGGCGGGCAAGGGCGACCTGCTGCCGGTGAGCGCAATGCCCGCGGGCGGCGCGTTTCCCACGGGTACATCGCAATGGGAGAAGCGCAACATCGCGCAGTTCATCCCGGTGTGGGACAAGGACCTGTGCATCCAGTGCGGCAAGTGCGCCATGGTCTGCCCGCACGCGGTGATTCGGGCCAAGGTGTACAGCCCCGATCTGGCAAGTGACGCACCGGCTACGTTCCAATGGGCCAAGCCGAAGTGGAAGGGCATGGAACAGGACCGCTACACGCTGCAAGTGGCTCCCGAAGATTGCACAGGATGCGCTGTCTGCGTGGAAGTGTGCCCTGTGAAGAGCAAGAGTGATGCCGGCCACAAGGCCATCAACATGGCGCCGCAGGCTCCGCTGCGCGCCGCGGAGCGCGACAACTGGGAGTTCTTCCTGGGTCTTCCGGAAGTCGATCGCAACAAGCTGTCGCATGGCCAGGTGAAGGACGTGCAACTGCTGCAGCCGCTGTTTGAGTTTTCGGGCGCCTGCGCCGGTTGCGGCGAGACGCCCTACATCAAGCTGCTGACACAATTGTTCGGCGACCGGCTTTACATCGCGAATGCAACGGGATGCTCATCCATCTATGGGGGCAACCTGCCTACGACGCCTTATAGCAGCAACGTGCAGGGACGCGGGCCAACGTGGGCCAACTCGCTGTTTGAAGATAACGCCGAGTTTGGTTTTGGTATGCGGATCGCTCTCGACCAGCAGAAGGTGTTCGCGGAAACACTGGTTGCGAGGACCGCTCCAAACCTGGGCGATGAGCTCGTCAGCGCGCTGCTCACCGCCTCGCAAAAGACCGAGACGGAGATCAATGCGCAGCGCGAGCGGGTAAAGATATTGCGCGAAAAGCTGGCCGGCGTCGATTCGTCGGATGCGCGCAACCTGCTGGCCATCGCCGACACGCTGGTGCGCAAGAGCGTGTGGATACTGGGTGGAGACGGCTGGGCATTCGATATCGGCTTTGGCGGGCTGGACCACGTGCTGGGTTCGGGCAAGAACGTCAACGTGCTGGTGCTGGATACGGAAGTCTACTCGAACACTGGCGGCCAGATGTCAAAGGCCACGCCGCGCGGCGCGGTGGCCAAGTTTGCGGCCAGCGGAAAGATGAATTCCAAGAAGGACCTGGCGATGGAGGCGGTCAGCTACGGCTACGTCTACGTGGCGCAGGTCGCGCTGGGCGGCAACGACAGCCACGTGATCAAGGCCTTCCAGGAGGCCGAGGCGCACGAAGGGCCGTCGATCATCATCGCGTATTCAAGCTGCATTGCGCACGGCTACGACCTGGTGCACGGACTCGAACAGCAAAAACTCGCTGTGCAGTCCGGCTACTGGCCGCTGATGCGCTATAACCCCGCACTGCGCGAGACCGGCAAGAATCCATTTCAACTGGATTCGAAATCGCCTTCGATCCGGTTGAAGGACTACGCCTATCGCGAAGCGCGCTACACCATGCTGGCACGCGGGAACCCGGAGCTGGCGGCCAACCTGTTGAAAGAAGCGCAGGATGACGTCGAACGCCAGTGGCGTGTCTACTCGGCCCGTGCCGCGATGCCGGGCCGCGGCGAGACGCCGCACATCGCTCCTGAAGAAAAACACGCAGAAAAACTGGAGCCAGTAGCTGCCGGAGTGCAAGCATGATTGACGTATCTACACCCAATCTTGGGCTGAAGTTGAAAGGGCCCATTGTCGTTTCTTCGACGCCGATCACGGAGTCCATTGACAATGTGCGGCGGCTGGAAGACGCAGGCGCCGCGGCCATCGTGCTCACCTCGCTCTTTGAAGAGCAACTGGCGCTGGAGTCAAGGGCGCTCGATGAAGACTTGTCGCGCGGCACCGAGTCGTTTGCGGAGTCGCTTGATTATCTGCCCGACCTCAGCGACTACCGCATGACGCACGAAGTGTATCTGGAAAATCTGCGCCAGGCGAAGGCGGCAGTCGATATTCCAATCATGGCCAGCTTGAATGGCGCAACGACGGGCGGCTGGGTGCGCTTTGCGAAGGAGATGGAGCAAGCCGGGGCCGATGCAATCGAGTTGAACACGTACGCGCTGGCCACCAACCGCAGCCAGACGTCGTCGGAGCTCGAACTGCAACTGCTCGAACTGGTGGACGCAGTCTGCCGCGCCGTCAGATTACCGGTTGCCGTAAAGCTGTCCAGGTCTTTCACAAGCCTGCCGCATCTGGTGGCCCGGCTGGAGGATGCGGGTGCGCGGGGCGTGGTGCTGTTCAATCGCTTCTATCAGCCTGACTTCGATATCGAGACGCTGGAAGTGCGGCCGTCGCTGCACTTTTCGACGCCGTCGGAGTTGCTGTCGCGGCTTCACTGGGCCGCGATCCTGTTCGGTCATACGAGCGCAGACATCGGTATTACGGGCGGTGTGCACTCGGCCGAGGACGTCTTGAAGTCGATCATGGCGGGTGGCAACGTTGCGATGATGGCCTCGGCGCTGCATATTCATGGGATCGAGCACATCGGCCGCGTACTGGCCGACATGCACTACTGGCTCGAAAAGCGCGAGTATACTTCCCTCGCTGAAACTCGCGGCTGTCTGAGCCGGCGCTCCGTGCCCGATACGTCACCCTTTGATCGGGGCAACTACATCAAGACGCTCAGCTCCTATAGCCTGCGTCAGACCGTGGCGGCATTCTAGCGAATTTGTATTACATCACAGGGTTGTTCCTCGAGGCTGATGGCGGTTGCACAGATCAAGTGCAACCGCCATTTGCTTTGTGGGCCGGAGGTGGCAGCGATCTGAAATTCAACTGTGAAATTTGGCAGATCGACCGAGCGTGTCTATGATGCGTGGTGAAGTCTTGGGGGGAGTAGCGATGATTCTGAAAACCGGTCTTGTTCTTGCAGTGGTCGGACTTTCACTTTGCGGCATTGGCGCCGCGCAGCCGCCAGCGAAGTATGAGGCCACGCTGGAATCGCTCGATCGACACCCATTGCCGGAGTGGTACGCCGGGGCCAAGCTGGGCATCTTCATCCATTGGGGACTCTATTCGGTTCCGGGATGGGCGCCGCTTTCGCATCCCAACCACGACTTCACCTCGCAGGATTACATCAAGTACAACCCTTACGCGGAGTGGTATCTGAATGTACTCCGCGTCCCGGGGTCGCCCACGGAGGCGTATCATCGGGAGCACTTTGGCGCGAACTTCGGCTACTACGACTTTGCGCCGGCGTTCAATCGCGAATCGAAGAAGTGGAATCCAGACCAGATGGCATCGGTTTTTCGCGAGGCGGGAGCGAAGTATGTGGTGCTGACCACCAAGCATCACGAGGGCTTTACGCTGTGGCCGAGCACCACGCCCAATCCCAGCCCCTCGCTGCCGGCGAACAAGTTGCATGCCGAGCGCGACATCGTAGGCGACCTGACAACGGCCGTGCAGAAGCAGGGAATGAAGATGGGCCTCTACTACTCGGGCGGATATGACTGGACCTTCAACACCGGTCCTATCGAGACAGAAAAGGACTATGAGACGGTGAAGCCGGAGAGCGAGGCGTATGGAAAGTACGCCTTTGCGCAAATTCACGAGTTGATTGATCGCTATAAGCCGGCGGTGCTGTGGAACGACATTGACTGGCCAAAAACGGGCAACGCGCTCCAGGTAGAGGCTGATTATTACAACGCTGTTCCGGATGGCGTGATCGATGACCGCTTCGGTATCAAGCATGCCGATTTCAAATCGCCGGAGTACGAGAAACTGGACACGATCAGCGAGAAGAAGTGGGAAGAATGCCGCGGGCTGGGCCGCTCGTTCGGGTATAACCGCGCCGAGGGCGAGGCCGAGACGATTGCGCCGGGGGAACTGATCGCTTTACTGGTGGACATCGTGAGCAAGAATGGAAACCTGCTGCTCGATGTGGGCCCGGAAGCGGACGGAACGATTCCGCCGGTGCAGATGGAGCGGCTGAAGGCTCTGGGCGCATGGCTCAAGCAGAACGGCGAGGCGATCTACGATACGACTCCATGGACAAAGGCAACTGCGAAGAGCGCGGAAGGCGATGATCTGCGATTCACGCGCAAGGGCAACGATCTGTATGTCACAGTGCTGGGGAAACCGAAGGCCAAGACATTGACCATCGATGGGCTGAGCGCGAAGTCTGACGGAATGGTGACCGCCCTCGGCGAGTCGAATCGTCTGGATGCCAAGGCGGACGGCGGCAATGTGCAGATTGCGCTTCCAGCACAGTTGGCCGGGGACTACGCATACACCTTCAAGCTGGCGGGGTATGCTCGCTAAGGGGAGTCTTCGAGTTCACGCGAGGAGAGAGCGTTGCAGACGGTCTCTTCCAGCAATCGGCAGGCTCCGGGGAGAGCGGCAATCACTGCTTTGCTGAAGGTTTCGCCCAGTTCCATGGAGCCGGCCCCCACCGTCAAAAGCTGCGCACTGCGGGGCAGGGAACCGTAGAGTTCCTTGCCCAGGGCCAGGAGTTCGGAGGCGCCGCTGTGATGACTGGCGAGGCCCGGGCCGGCGGCGGCGGGCTCGACAGGTGTGATGCACACTTCGCCGGGAGTTGATTCGATTGAGCAATCGATAAAAAGAACGGCGTCGACGCGGGCGAGGTCTTCAGCGAGATCGGGCGTCCATTGCTGGCGGCTGATAACACGGACCAAAGGCTCGGAGGCGAAGCGATTTTCGGCCCACTGAGACAGCCACGGCCCGACGCCGTCATCCTGGCGCAGCGTGTTGCCGCAGGCAAGGATGAGGCATCGGGCCGCAGGGGTTGTCATGGCCCTATCGTACTTAACGGATAAGCTGGTCCACAATCTCGCCATCGGCTGAGAGCAGAGAGAGGGCCAGCGGCATCTTGCCGAAGGCGTGCGTCGAGCAGCTCAGGCAGGGGTCAAAGGTGCGAACCACAGCTTCAACGCGGTTGAGAATGCCTTCGGTAAATTTGCCGTCCTTGATGTAATAGCGCGCGGCCTGGGCGACGCCCTTGTTCATGGCGTTGTTGTTCTGTCCGGTGGCGATGACGAGATTGGCCCAGGTGATGAGGCCGTTCTCGTCCACCTTGTAGTGGTGGTGGAGTGTGCCGCGGGGCGCCTCGGCCTGTCCCATGCCTTCGAGACGATTGACGCCGGCGACGGCGCGCACATGCTTGTCGAGGATGAGCGGGTCGGTGAGTATCTGCTCGATCTTTTCGATGCCGTGGAGAATGTCGATGAGCCGCGCATGGTGAAAGTAGAACGAGCCTTGTACGGGGCCGGTGGCCAACTGTTTGAATTCTGCGAGTTCGATGTCGGCCAGGGGCGTGCCCATGGTTTTGGCAATGTTGAGTCGGGCGAGCGGGCCGACGCGATAGCTGCCTTCGGGGTAACCGAGGGGCTTGTAGTAGGCGAACTTGGTGTAGCTGTAGGGCTCGACGGCTTCTCCGATGATCTCGGGGAAGCGGGCGGCGGTGATGCCGTCTTCAACGATGTTGCCCTCTGCGTCGATGAGGCGGAGAGCGCCATCGGTGAATTCAACGGAGTCGTCTTCGTTGACCAGTCCCATGTAGAGCGAGGGGAAGTTGGCGAAGACTTCAATCTCCTGCCGGAAGCCGTCGGCAATCTGCTTGTAGGCGGCGAGGGCCAGCTTGATGGAGGCGTAGGCCTCGGGGAGCATGGCGAGGATCTCGTCGCGCTTGGCGGGGGCCAGCGGTTCGGTGACGCCGCCGGGAATGACCCATCCGGGATGGATGCGCTTGTTGCCGAGAAGTTCAATGATGTGCTGTCCAAAACGGCGCAGCGCCACCCCGGCGCGGCCGAGGTCTGGTTTGGCCGCGGCTACGCCGAAGATGTGGCGGGTTGCCGGGTCGGATTCCATGCCCAGCAGGAGGTCGGGTGAGGACAGGTAAAAGAAGCTCAGGGCGTGCGACTGCACCATCTGGGCGAGGTTGAGCATGCGCCGCAACTGGGCTGCGGTGTGCGGAATGCGCACCGACATGATGGCTTCGCAAGCTTTGGCCGAGGCGATGAGGTGGGAGACAGGGCAGATGCCGCAGATGCGGGCCATGAGGCTGGGCATCTCGTAGAAGGGCCGGCCCTGGGAGAATCTTTCGAAGCCGCGCACCTGCGTCACATGGAAGTGCGCATCTTCCACCTCGCCCTGGCCGTTCAACTGGATGGTGATTTTTCCGTGGCCTTCCAGGCGGGTTACGGGATCGATCGTGATGGTCTGTGTCATGTCAGGCTCCGAGCGTTCAGGCTCCAAAGCGGGTGAGCGCCGGAATGTCCAGCGGTTCTCCGGTTAGCAGTGCCGTCAGCGCTGCGTGAAAGGTATCGGCCGAGGGCGGGCAACCGGGCAGGAATACGTCCACCTTCACGAACTCGTGGATGGGGCGGACGACCTTGAGCAACTGCGGCACCACAACGCACGGGATCTGCTGCTGCGCGCTGGCATTTTCAATGTAGGCGCGGTTGAGGATGGCTTCGGGGCCGATGGGATTGCGCATGGAGGGCACATTGCCGGCGACGGCGCAGTCCCCCATGGCGACAAGAAGTCGGGAGTGGGCGCGGATCTTTTTGATCTTCTTCTCATCGTCGACCGAGGCTACCGCACCCTCAACGAGGGCGATGTCAACCTGGTCGGGATATTCCTTGGTGTCGACAATCGGGCTGTAAACCAGGTCGACGAGATCGGCCAGCGCGAGGAGGCGCTCGTCCATATCGAGGAAGGACATGTGGCAGCCCGAACATCCGTCGAGCCACACCGTTGCCAATTTTACTTTGCTCATTGTGCCTCCCTCATCAGGTTCAGATAAGGCAGAAAGTCAGGGTACTTGGGATGGTCGGAGCCCACTTTGCTCTTGTCGAACAGAGCTCCGGTGGGGCATACCTGCACGCATTTTCCGCAGCGTGTGCAGGCGGAAGAACCCCAGTCCTGGTGGAGATCGGAGATGATCATGGAGTTGATGCCGCGGCCCATGACGTCCCAGATATGCGCGCCCTCGACCTCAGCGCAGACACGCACGCAGCGCGTGCAAAGGATGCAGCGATTGTGGTCGGCGGTGAAGCGCTCGTGCGAAGCATCCACGGGCAGTTCGGGATTGCGATAGGGCAGGCGCACGTGGGTTAGCCCCTGGTTCTGGGCGAGAGCCTGCAACTCGCAGTGGCCATTGGCCACGCAGACGGAGCAGATGTGGTTGCGCTCAGCGAAGAGCAGTTCGAGGATGGTCTTGCGGTGTTTTTGAAGGCGTTCGGTTGTGGTGGTGACTTCCATGCCTTCATAGACCGTGGCGACGCAGGCGGGCAGGAGCTTGTTGCTGCCCTTGATCTCCACCAGGCACATGCGGCACGCGCCCACGTCGCTGAGACCGTCAAGATGACAGAGGGTGGGGATGTCGATGTTGTGCTCGCGGGCCACTTCAAGAATGGTCTGGCCGGAGCGTGCGCTTACTTCGCGCCCGTCGATTACCAGTGTTTTTACATCTGCGGCGGCGGGACTCATGCCAGCACCTCCAGGGCAGGTTTGCCGGCTTCGGGAACGGCGATGTTGCATACCCCGGCCGTACAACGCTTGTGAACGATGTGATCGATGTATTCGTTGCGGAAGTACTTCAGCGTACTCAGCACGGGATTGGGAGCCGTCTGGCCCAGACCGCAGAGGCTTGCTTCCTTGACGGTGGAGCACAGATCCTCAAGCAACTCGAGGTCATCGAAGGTTCCGGTGCCGCTGCAGATGCGGGAGAGCAGGGTGAACATCTGGGCGGTGCCGGCGCGGCAGGGAATGCACTTTCCGCAGGATTCGGTCATGCAGAACTCGATGAAGAAGCGGGCTACATTGACCATGCAGGAGGTGTCGTCCATGACGATCATGCCGCCGGAGCCCATGATGGACCCGGCTGCCATGAGCGCGTCATAGCTGACGCCGATATCGAGCATCTCGGCCGGGATGCATCCGCCGGAGGGTCCGCCGGTCTGCACCGCTTTGAAGGTGTGGCCGTCGGGAACGCCGCCGCCGATTTCCTCGATGATCTTGCGGAGACTGATGCCCATGGGCACTTCGACGAGGCCGGTATTGGTGATCTTGCCGGTGAGGGCGAAGACCTTGGTTCCCTTGCTGCGCGCGGAACCCATGCCGGCAAACCATTGGCCGCCCTTGCGAATGATGGGCGCAATGTTGGCAAAGGTCTCAACGTTATTGATGAGCGTCGGCCTGCCCCACAGTCCACTGACCGCGGGATAGGGCGGCCGCGGCTTGGGAGTGCCGCGCTTGCCTTCGATGGAAGCGATGAGCGCGGTTTCTTCGCCGCAGACAAAGGCTCCGGCGCCCAACCTGATTTCAACATCGAAGTTGAAGGGGGTGTTGCAGATACTGTTGCCGAGGACGCCGCGACGGCGAGCATCGCGCAGACAGTTAGTCAGACGCGCCACGGCCAGCGGGTACTCGGCGCGCACGTAGACGTAGCCTTTGCTGGCGCCCACCGCGTATGCCGCCAGAGCCATGCCCTCGACGACGCGCTGCGGATCGCTCTCAAGCACGCTGCGATCCATGAAAGCTCCGGGATCGCCTTCGTCGCCGTTGCAGATGACGTACTTCAAATCGCCGCTGGCCTTGGCAACCGTGCTCCACTTGAGGCCGGTAGGGTAACCCCCGCCTCCGCGTCCGCGCAGCCCGCTGTCCATTATCTCCTTGATCACGTCGGGTGGTGACCTGTCAGGCAGCGCTTTGACAAGGGCTTTGTAGCCAGCGTGGGCGATGTAGTCGTCGATTC
>VFSW01007186.1_pt1 | contig 16210 bp, 27 predicted proteins | sample 5358111 | NCBI WGS metagenome assembly VFSW01 (sample SAMN11554181, study PRJNA540505) | mine drainage metagenome | isolation source: sediment from site ElyBrook_90M | place: USA: Ely Copper Mine, Vershire, VT | collected 2017 | reverse complement strand
ACCGCCCACGACGTAGAAGCTGGACAACCGCACGGTTCAGAGTTACCATGCCGTAATGTTCATACTTCTAGCGCTGGCCATCATCATGGCCCCGCACTCATACGTCGTTCAGCCTGGCGACACCTTGTCGGCCATCGCTCAGCACGAACTCGGTTCGGCTGGGCGGTGGCCTTCATTGTGCGCCGCGAACAAGATCGTGAACTGTAACCTGATTTACCCAGGTCAGGTGATCGACCTCGACGGCCAGCCCGTCCGCCAGGCCGCCCGCGTCGAACCCTCGAAGTTCGTCGCCAGCGGCACACTCAGCTACCAGGGGCTAGAAGGGCTCTGGGAAGCCGCAGGCGGCCCCGACTGGGCGGCCCCGACCGCCGCGTGCATAGCCGAGCACGAGAGCGGCGGCCAGCAGTACGCGACTGGCCCGGTAGGTGAGCGCGGGTACTGGCAGATCAATCCCGACCACGGGTCACTGTCCACGTACGACGCCTACGGGAACGCCCGAGCGGCGGTGATCATATCCGACTACGGTCGAGACTGGTCGCCCTGGACAACCGCCCCGATGTGCGGGGTCTAGTCCGCCTTTCTCCGCTGGGCCAGCTCTCGCCGCTCTAGGTACGTAAGCCGTTCCCTGATCTCGGTATGGTCACGTTCTTTCTGGGCGATCACGTCACCGATCTTATGGGCGAAGTCGTCCTTCAGGTCGCCCAGGTCCGACACCACGTTCTTGAGCTGTTCGGTGTTCTTGCCCCAGTCGATCGCGGCCTTGATCACGAACCCGAGGATGCCCGACATCACGACGAAGATCAGCCCGAGCACCGAGATCAGCAGGGCGAACCGCTGATCAGTGGTCATCGGTGCCGCCGAGGCTTCCAGCCCGTCCGCCGCAGCGTGCCGTAGACGTAGGCGTTCGTGCGCTTCGGGCTCAGCCCCAGCCGCCGCGCCCGAGCCCGTAGCTTCCGCTCTAGTTTCCTCGGCATCACTCGCCGCCCCAGAGCGGTTCGGTCTGAACGAGGAACGCCTGGATCGACTGAACGACCGTGTTGGTCGGTGTGACCGCCCCGACCGTGCTCATGATCAGCGTGGCGTCGGCCGCCGCCAGGTTGAACGGTGCCGCCTCAAGCGTGGCCGCCCCGCCGATCGCGTTGAGATATGCCGCGTCATTGATCAAGGCCTGAAGCGCCACGCGAAGCGCCACCACGTCCGCGCCTAGCTTCTGCTGGTAGTTGCCTGGGTTGGGCAGGTTGACGGCCATAACATCCTCCTAGTTCTGCGGAATCATCAGGGTAAACGATGCCGTGCCGCCGCCCGTGGTGGCTGGCACGATGAACCCGAGCGACGATCCGTATATGAAGAACCGGCCGAGCGCACCGACCGCGCTGGGTGTGCTGTTCCCGTTGCTTGTGTAGATGCGGGCCAGCGAACCGGGAATCGACGTAGCGTATCCGGTCGGCAAGCTGGGGAGCGTGAACGACTTCGCCGCCGTGCCAGTCCAGTTGAACAAGGCGTCGATCAGGACGATGTTCAGCTCGGCAACCAGCTTGCACCGCAGCGAACCCGTGAGGCCGCTCGGGAGCGGGGTCAAGGTCTGCCAGCCCTCGACCGTAGTCGGGTTCGATCCTGGGTGGAACGCCTGGACTGGCCCCGTGTAGCCCGCCGCGTAGGCGTTGCCCGCCGTGTCGGTGCCCGCAACGGGTGAGATTGCGCATAGCAGAACCGAGCTGGCCGAGTACGTGATGACGGCCTGGCCGTTGGCCCCGTTGCCCGCCGCTACCGGGATCGAGCCCGTGTGCCAGTTGACGGTGATCAGCGGGTTCTGGTTATTGTCGCCGCCCGCCCCGTACATGTACCCGTAGTTGTTCAGGTTGAACGAGCCCGAGCCTGGCCCGATGATGATGGCCTTCGCAGCGCCCGACTGTAGAGCCGAGCCGAGGCCCGCGTTCGTGAGGTTCGTCGTGACCGGACTTCCGACGTTCCCCTGAGCCCACGACTTGACCGCCGTCGAGGCCCCGCCGTAACTGCCCGGTATCGAAGCGTTGTTCGTATATCCCAGGTAGACCGTCGCGCCCGAGTTGTACCAGGTGTGAAGCCATTTCAGGCGGATCGACACCGAGTCGATGGTCTTACCCGCCAGGGTGCCGCTCGGGTTGCCGCCGACGATGCCCATCGACTTCATCGTTCCGTTGAACGAACCGCCCGAGGCCGTCTCGCCGCCCTGGTACATCGAGCCTGAACCGCGCTGGCCGTTCGGCGGGGCCGAGCTGGAAGCGTCCGAGCCGAAGAACGTCTCACTAGCGCTCAGCCGGAACTGGCTCGATCCCTGGTTGCTGGCCGTTGCCGCGCCAGCGCCACCGCCGCCGCCACCGTTGTTACCGTTCGACGCGCTAGCGCCACCCTGGCCGCCCGCGTGGCCGCCCGTGCCCGTGCCAGCCGCGCCACCCAGGCCGCCGATCCCAGACGTGGACTTGAGCCCGTTCCCGCCAGCACCCGTCGAACCAGCTCGACCGCCGCCGCCACAACCGCCGAGTGACTGAGTACCATCACCGCCACCGTTCCCGCCTGCGAAGTCGATCGGGGCCAGGCCGTAGAATCCGCCCTGGCCGCCGACGAAGCCCGCCCCAGCCTGGCCGCCCTGAGCGATCACGCCGCCGTTATCGAACGAGGTGTCGCCGCCCGAGGTGCCCGCCACGCCCGTAGTACCGCCCTGGCCGCCCTCACCGATGACACAGACCATCGTTCCTGGGGTGAGCGGATAGTTCGGGTTACAGGCGTACTCACCCGCCCCGCCGCCTTCGCCGCCTTCGGCCGACGATCCGCCGCCAGCCCCAGCGTCCGCGCCCCACGTCTCAACCTTCCCGACCGTGACGCCAGCCGGAATCGTGATGTTGTTCTGGCCGACCGTGGTGATCGTCTGGGTCGTGGTCGTGGTCGTGTAGCAGAGCAGGTTCCCGCCCACCGAGTCGAACGTGATGGTCGTCTCGGTGGCGGTTCCGCCGTGAAGCGCCGCGCCCGTGAGGTCGGGAGCGGTGAGGAAGACACTGTTGAGGATGCCGCCGATGATGGTCGGGGCGTTCATCGTGATCGAGTTGAGCACGCCGCCCGTGGCTGATATGCCCGGCGGGTAGGTGTTGCCGTACTGGTCCACGCCCGCCGTGCCCGCCCACGATCCGATCAGCGTGCCGAACATGGCCGTACCCGCGTAGATGAGTACCGCCGCGCCGGTAACCGACACGATCAGTGTGAGCTGGTTGAACTGGGCGGTGCCGTCCGCGTTGATCGACCAGCCGGATACGCCGCTTACGAAGTTGGGCGATTGGATGGCCGGGCGTCGAAGGATGTTGCCGCCGACGATGGGGTCATTGGGCATCATCGGTATCAGCCTCCGCAGCCCGCCGCGTGATCTCCTTCGCTTCCTCTAGAAGCTGGGTCACCATCGAGGGTGGTGGACCATCCTCGGGTACGGTCACGGTCACGGGTTCGGGCCGAGCCTGGTCCAGCAGGTCCACGACCGCGCACGCGGTGAGGAACGCCAGGAGCAGGAACGTACCCCATAGGATCAACGTCCGCTCGGCCTCGGTCATCAGTACCCCACATAGCCTGGGGTCGGCCCGTTGGCCGACCAGTGCGGCACCTTAGAGGGTGCCCCGTACGTTTGCTTGATGTAGATCAAGCCCCACGTTATCTGGGTGTGGGCGTCGGTCTTCCAGTTCGGGCCGACCGAGGCCATCTTCGTACCGGGGTCGGCCTGCGGGATGCCGTAGGCGTGATTGAACGGGTCGTTCTTGTCGAACGCCGCCGTGGTGGACCAGCCCGATTCCTCTTGCCAGCCCGTCCGCAGGCAATCCCAGTCCAGGCCCGAGCCCCACCCGTAGGTTCCCGCGAGTAGCTGGCCGAGCGCGATGTTCTGGGCGGGTGTCCCGCCACCGCCGCCGCCTGGGTCCGAGGTGCCCGGAACGGCCGGATTCGTCTCGGTGCCCGACGCGCCCGCGTCGGGCGTGAGAGCCGCCACGTCGGCCGTGAGGTCGGCCTGGTAGCTCGTACTAGGGGTCGAGGCTGGCACGGCGTTTCCTGTCAATACAGCCTTGACAGGCGTGGTCGGGTACTTCACGTCCGACCGCCAGTAGTGGATGCCGAACCAGGCCAGGTATCCGCCCGCTATGACCAGGATCACGGGGATGAGCGGGACGTTCCCCACGGGCGTCTTGACGTTAGAGGCCACCCTTGATCACCTGCCCGACCGCCGATTCGATCGGCTTCCTGAGCCAGAGCACGAGCCCGAACCCGAACACGATCAGGCCGAGCACGATCCAGCCGAGTGAGCGCCACATCTTCCCGTCCGTGATGGCCCGGCCGAGGTCGCCCATCACGCGGGCGATGGCTTCCAGGCCGCTGAGCGGGTTCGATAGGCTCACGCTTCCGTCTGGGTTGATGCTCACGCCCGGTATGGAACTGGCCGCAGGCGTGGCCCCGGTCTGGAATGCCTTCTGGGCGTCTGCGGCCGAGGTGAACGGCCCCATGCGGCGGTAGTAGGTCTTGCCCTGGTAGGTCGCGCCTCTTGAGTCGGTGTTGAGCCAGGTCGAGTATTGCGGGCTGGTGTCGCTCACTTCAGCGATCACGGCATCGCTGGGTGTGGCCGTCACGTTCTGCTCGGCCAGGGACGGTACGACGATCCACCATGTGTTCGCCATTACCTAGCCTCCTGCATCAACTGGACACCCAACAGAACCGCGCCGATCACCGACGCGATGAACATCATCCACAAGCCCCAGCGGGGTATCACGAGCTGGCGGTTCATCATGCCCTCCTGGTGAACTTATCCCCGAGCACGATCGCGCTGGCCACCACGCCCGTGAGCTGGGCGATCTGGGCGGGCGTCGAGCCTGGGGCCGGGCTGAACAGGATCGTGAGATAGTCGCACGGCCCCACGTCTATGTTGCCCTGGAAGGTGTCCTGGTTGCCCGACCACGAAGCGCCGCGCCCGTTGCCCTGGCTCATCGTGCCGAGGTCGTTCGTGTTCAGCGCTACCGTCGCCTGGGGCACCACGCCCGCGTTCGCTGGCTGGGAGGTGTTCACGACCACGCTGGACACCTGCCACCGCTGGCGTGCGCTATCGGGCGTGAAGTACAGGACACCGTTCCCGTTAGCGTCGAGGGTGACCTGGCCAGTCTTCATGAGCTGGCCCTGTATCTCGGTCCAGGTGTCGGGTGGTTGCCAGGGCATTACCCACCGCCCGGAACCCCGTAGAGGAAGATCACGCTCACGATGCAGACGCCCGAGTCGGTGGACACGGCGAACAGTTCGTCGTTCATTTCCAGCTTCAGGTAGCTGGTCGCGCCAGCCCTGAGCAGGGCACCGCCGCCGAGCGTGAGGTTCCCGACCTCGTGGTCGATGCGGATTCCCTGGGGTGCGGCACCGCCCGTGCCCGCCGCCGTCTCGACCATGAGCAGAATCTTCGAGCGCGTCTTGTCTCGGCCAGCGATCCGAATCGGGTCCGAGCCTGCGGCGGGAACGGTGAAGTGGTCAGCCGCCAGGGTGTTGAGCGGCTTGGTTCCCTGGCCGCGCTCGACCAGGTAGACGGGCACGGGTAGCGGTGTGTCGGTCGGCTTGCGGTAGACGGGTAGCGGCTGCTTGAGCGCGTTCGGGCCGCGTGTGGCGTCTCCCCGCTCGTGGGCGGTGTGCGTGCCAGCCGGAACCCCATGAGCCAGCATCCCACGGCCCTCGGGCAGGTCTTCCGCTACGGGTGTCTTCTGCCGCATCGTCTCGCGATTGATCAGGTGCGGCGGTGCCCCGCCCGGTATCGGGCTGGTCCCCTTCGCTCCCATGCGATCGGATAGGCCGATCTCGTTACCCTCGGGTGAGCCTGGCTCGACCACGATGGGCTCACGCGGTGTCTTCCTGCCTCTTGCCCTGCTCATCTCGTTACGCCTCTCCTAGTAGCTCTCGGTGGGCTGGCCACCGTTCTTCAGGCCCGAGCTGATCGCGTACTTGTACTTGAAATACATCCCGATCAGCGCCAGGCCGCCGCCGACGATCCACCACCATGAACGGTCGAGCAGGGCCAGGCCGATGATCCAGGCCGCCGCCTCGAAGTTGGTCAGTGTGACCCACTTGTTGATCGTGCCCGCCCGAGCTGGGGCGTTCAGCTCGGCCGTCTGCGGGCTCGACATGTTCGAGCCCACGAGCTGATACACCATCTCGGCCGCGACCGCCACCTTCAGGGCGGACGCTACGGGCAGGCTGTCAGCCACCGCCGCCGCCTACGACCTTCCCGAGGCCGCGACCCAGGAAGGACTGAATAAGGCTGAACACGAAGATGGCCAGGGCGACACCGAGGCCGATCCAGAAGCCCTTCTTGATCTCGGGCATTTAACCCACCTGCACATTCTGAGCTGGGACGGGCTTCGGTGCGGTCGGGCTGGTGACCTTGGCCAAACCCGAGAGGATTGAGTTCGGGCTCAGCAGGACACCAGCCAGGAACAGCCAGGCGAACCCCTTCGCCACGGGCTCGGTCTTGCCCTGGTCCATGAAGCTAATCACGATCACGGCGAAGATCACTTCGACTACGACCTTGGCCGTGACCGCGTTCTTCACGTTGTGCGACCACCGCCCGAGCAGGGCCAGGATCACCGCGAACGCCATGATCTCGGTAGCGCTCACTTGGCATTCTCCTTCACCATCCACTTGAGCATCTGGCGGCCCATCGGATGCTTGGCCGCCAGGAGCATCAACCGCTCGATGAGTGAGTCGTACCCGGCCAGTTGAGCCTCGACCTTGGCCAGCCGTTCCTCGATCGTCATAGCTGAAGCACCAACCCAGGGTGAATGAGGTTCGGGTTCGACCCGACCGCAGACTTGTTCTTCGCGTACAGGGCTTGCCACCCGCCAGGGTAGTTCAGCTTCGCCGCGATGCCCGAGAGCGTGTCACCCGCCTTGACCGTGTAGGTCTTGGCGGCTGAGGTCGTGGTGCCCGTGCTCCCCGTGGTGTGCCCCAGGAGCGGCCCAGCGTGCGGGCCGCCGCTCTTGGTCGGGTCGGCCCAGACCTCGAAGTAGTAGGCGGTGTTCGGCTTGAGCCCACCGACCGTGGTCGAGGTGTTGCTTGACCCGTTGATGTTGACCTTGTTCGACTGGCTTCCGCTCGATGTGCCGTAGGCCACGGTGTAGCCCGTGGCGTTCGCGGCCGAGTTCCACTTCAGGCCGATCGAGGTCGGATTCTTCGAGGTGACCGTGAAGCCGCTGGGCGGGTTCGTGGCCATCGTCTGCCCGCCAGGCGGGGTCACGCCAGGCGGCGGTGTGACGATCGGGGCCGGGGCGGTGCCCACGGGGCCGGGCGGTTGGGGCGGTGCACCGAGAGCCTGGATTGCCTCGTTTACGTCCGCCTGCTGCTGGGTCGTGAGCTGTTGCCCTGCGAGGAACTGGCCGATGGCCTCGTTCGCGGTGGCGGGGTCGATGCCGAGGCCAACCAGGTAGTTGATCGCGGCATTGCCCCATGCCTGATCGTCGCTGTACTGGCCGCCGACCGTCGAGCCCGAGCTACCCGAGCCGCCCGAGCCTGTTAGTCCGCCGCCCGTGCCCGCGTTGTTCGCGGCAAGGGCGGCGGTGTCCTCGGGCGTGCCGTAGACGTACCCCGTGGCGGGGTCGATCGAGCCGATGTTGCCAGCGGGGTCGGTCTGCTGATTGGCCGCGCCGGTAGCGCTGGCCGCGTTCTTGCGGCTGAAGTAGTACCAGATCGCAACGCCCGCGATGAGCCAGACGTACAGCGGGAGCGGGCCAACCTTCGCCTTCAGCGATTCCAGGCCCTTACCCGCCGCGTGCGCCCCGTGCTCGGCCGCTTCTGCCTCGGCCATATCAGCCAGTCCTTCCCGTCGAGTTCGACGCCCGGCCAGCAGACGGTGAGACGTAGACCTGGTTCACGGCCTGCGGTGCGCTCTGGTTCTCCACATCGTCGGTCGTGTCGTAGAACTGGCTGGTCCACGGGGCGGGCTCGGTGAAGCTAACCGGCCGCTTGTTCCCAGCACCACGAGCCCGCTCGATGCCGTAGTCACCCTGGCCAGCGTTGAAGAACTGGTCAATCTGGCCCGTGGCGTAGTACCGCTGGCCGTTGAGGTCGGCACCTCGGGCACCGTCGCCGCGTCCGCCGTACGGCATCTCTCGGGCCACCGCCCAGGAGAGGTACTGCGGCATGTAGAAGCGGTTCTGGACCGTGACCGACTCGACCGCACGCCCAGGATGGACGTTGCCGTCCGATGCCTGGCCGCTGGGGTTCACGCCCGCCTGATCGGCCCGAGCCGCTGAGAGGTACGTGTGCGTCTGTCCAGGGGCGTTCTTGTACCGCTGGGCGACTTCGTTCCGCACGTTCTGAGCGCCGGGTACGCCACCCGCGATCTGGACGTTCGCGGCCGACCACGGGGTCGTGGTGTCTCGGGCGTTGTGGCCGCCCGCAGCCGCCGACCGCGAACCAGGCTCACCGCCTGCGGTGTCGTTTCCTGGTCCCGTGTGCAGCATGGGGCCGCCGAAGAACTCGGCGGGGGAGTTGTGCTGCATCTGCTGGCGGGCGGCGGTCTGCGGGGCGACGATTCGGGGCGTGTCTCGCGGCTGGTTGCCCGTGCCGCCGCGCTTGGTTGCCAGTTCAGCCCGGTAGGACGCCTGGCGCACCTCGGGCGTGGTGCCGAGCGCGTTGTCTATGCCCGTGTTCGTGTCCGACTTGATGGTCGTCCAGTCGGTCGTGAGGCCCCGAGGGTTACGGCCTGGGAAGGTGCGGGTCGAGCTGGTGGACCCAGGGAACCCAGACTGTCCAGCGGGGCCGGGCGGCATCGAGACACCGCCGAGGCCCGGAGCGGGCTCGGTGTCGGGTGGCCTGGTCTGACCACCGAATAGCCGAGCGATCAAACCAGCCATCCCAACCTCCTACGCGGCTCAGCCAGCCTCGGCGGCCTTGAGCGCACCCGTGAACTGTCCGCCGACCGCGTTCACGTCCGAAGCCGTGTTCGGCTTCGTGAAGAACACGGCCACCAGGGCCAGGGCGAGCAGGCCGCCGATGATGTCGAAGAAATCGTTGACGTGCATGTCAGGCCCCGCCCACCTTGGACTTGGCCGAGGACACGACGCCCTTGACCATCGCACTGAGCAGAACGCCCAACGCGAAGGCCACGAGCGTCTGAAGGGTGAACCAGTCGCTCATCGTGCTCCCACCTCCAGGCGGATCGAGCCGAACAGGTGTCGCAGGATGATCAGGGCGATCAGTGCGACTAGGACCACGCCCGCGAACGTGCGGGCGATGGGGTAGGTGCTGGCCGAAGCGGGGCCAGCCCCAGGATCGCGTGAGTTCAGAGCCATCGTCTTCGTCTCCTAACTGAAGATGTCGCCCTGGGGCAGAACCTCGCACACGAGGACTACCAGCTTGGACACGTCCGAGCCCCACGAACCCCTGAGCAGGTAGTCCTCGGACTCGATCGTCGGGAGGTAGAAGTTGACGTTCTCATCGTCCGACCGCGAATCGACACAGTAGACGATCGGGTAGACGCCCGTGTCGAACCCCATCGCGGTGTCGAACAGGATTTCGCTGTTCTGGGCCGCCACGCCGATCGGGAGGGTAGCTCCGCACCCGTAGAACTCCCAGGTCTGGCGGAACCAGTCGGCCATCGAGCGGTTGTCCTTCACGTCCTCATCGAGGACGATCTGAACGGGGTCGGCCCAGTTGGTCGCCGCCGAGGCCAGGCCGCCGATCCGCTGGTTCAAGTTGTTCTTCATGACGGGCAGGAGCAGGCGGACGTAGTTGCCCAGCTTGCGCACGCGGGCGTCGAACTGGCCCGTGCTCATCGTGATATTCTGCTCGGTCCACCGCTGAAGGGTGTTCATGTTCGGCGGGGTCGTCTGGACGGGCTGGCCGTTCAGGTTCGCGGGCGGCTGGTCGTACGCTTCCAGCCACGCCTCGACCGTGAAGGTCGGGCTCGTGGTGACCACGGGGAACACGTTCGTGAGCGCGTTGAGCGTCAGCTCAAGCGTGAACGGGGCCGCCGCGTCCTTGTTCGGCAGAGCGCCGAGCGCGTCTCGAAGGTCCAGCTCGAACGGGATGCGGAACGCGAAGGATGCGTTCGGGGCCGTGGTCGAGGTCGTGAGGCTGAAGTTCGGGTCCATGCGCGGGTCGCACTCCCAGGCCGGGCCACGGTAGAACCCGTACTTCTGAATGTACGCGGCATGGATGCCGCTTGAGCACTGGTACATCGTCTGGCCGTTCGGCTGCTTGACCGCGATGTTGGTCAGGATGTTGAACGGTGCGTCGGCCGCGTAGGTGCCCGCCGTGGCGGTGCCTGCGGTAACGCCCGTGACCGTGACCAGGATCGAGCGCATGTAGTCGTACGCCTTCACGTCGATCGGCCCTAGATCCTGGGGCGAAGACGTGAGCGTGAGGCCCGACTTCGAGTAGAACTTGTACTTGCCCTTACCCGAGCCCCGAACGAACGGCACGACCGCCTGCGGTGCCTGCTGGGTGGGAGGTGTCCCGCCCGAGCCTGCGGCGGCCCCGCCGCCCGAGGGAGCGGTCTGGGTCTGGGTGCTAACCCCTGCGGCCATAACTCGTTCCTCCTAGCTGAACAGGCCAGAGACGCCAGCCGGAACGGTCCACCCGTTACGCCTGGCTTCGATGTTGATGAACTGAAGGACGGCCTTCAGAATGACGTAGTAGAGCGCGAAGATCACGAACTCCACCAGTCCGATGTGCAGATGCACGCCCTACCTCCCGTAGTAACGGTGTCCGAAGCCGCGCCGCTCGGGCGGCTTGTCGGCCGTCTTCGCGGGCTTTTCAGGTGTCGGTGGCTTCGCGGTGGCCGCTTCACGGCCCGCACGTAGCTCGTCTACCAAGGACTGTATCACGGCCGATTGTGCCTGGACAGCCTCGACTATGCGCGACTCGGCCTCGGTGGCGATCTCGGCCGCGCCCGTGGCCACCTCGGCCGCCTCGGCGGCCTGGCCTACAGACTCGATGTTCGCCTGGGCGGCCGAGGCCGCGACCTCGGCGGCGGCCCGTGCTTCGTCCGCGTGTTCCTCGGCCTGTTCCTCGTGGACTTCGGCCGCACCTTCGGCAACTGCCGCATCGTGCGCCGATGCGACTTCGACGCCCTGGTCTTCGTCCTCGTGGACGATCACGTCAGGCATAGCTACCCCTTCCCGATCGCGAGTTCTGGCGCGGTCGTGCGGTACATCCAACCCTTGCGGGTGTGGATGTAGAGAACTTGGTATGGCTCAAGGTTAGCCGTGAACGCCCGGATCGGACCCGAGCTGAGCCAGCCGACACCACCGATCCGCTTCAGGTTGACCTCATCGTTGTCCCGCCAGAAGAACAGGTGTGTCGTCTGGTCGAACAGTTCGAGCGGGATGCGGCTCGGCCGCTGGGCACCCATCACGAACGCGATGTCGTTCGATCTGGCCTGCTGAAGCATGATGCGGGCTTCATCTTCCATGCCGAGGATGCGGCACATCATCCAAAACTCGTCCCAGACCGTACACCACCCGCCCTGGGTGTAGATGTCGCTGAAGGCCCGGCCGAACACTTCCTGCTGGTTGGCCACCGATGTAAGCCTGGTCGCGTCGGGCCAGAGCAGACGCCTGGGCATCTGGTCGGGTGTGGCCGCACGCTTGAACAGGCGGCCCGACTTCGGCGGCCAGTCGGCGGTGCGGACGTACCCGCCCTGGGTGGCGTACTGCTCTAGAACGGGGTCGGCGGGCTTCGTGGCGAAGAATGTCACGTACTTACGATCGGGCAGGATCGAGTAGCTGAGCGTGGACTTCCCCGAGTCGGTCGGCCCGATGAGGCCGACGTGCTGGTTCTGCCGCCAGTCGAACACGTACGACCTGAAGTCGTCCCACGGAATAACCGGGGCCATCGAGTCGGGCGGTAGCTCGCGTATAGATGAGAGCTGGCCGTATCGGTAGGGCTGGGTCATGCCGCGTCCGCCTCGGTGTCCTCGGGCACCACGTCACCTGGTACGGTCTGGCGCTGGCCGCTGGGCACGGTGCGGAACGCCATGCCCATACCCATCTGTTCCATGAGGCCCTGAGCGAACCCCATCGCCCGCTGAACGTCGGCCTCGGTCATGCCGCCCATAGCGGTAGAGATCGGGCTCGTTTCGCCCGTGGCGTCATCGTCGCTCAGCATGGCCTCGATCAGCTTCATGAACGGGATGTGCTTCCGAATCCCGTCCTTCATGATCACGGCCAGCAGAATCGGGGCGTGCGCCATGATGAGCTGGCCCCAGGCCCCGCCCTGGATCATCTGCAGGAGGAACGCCCGGATACGCGGGTTCGTCTTGGCCAGTTCTTCCCACGCCTCACCGACCGTTACGTCGTCGTCGGATTCCTTGCGGGTAACCGCGATGATGGCCCCGCCGATGTCTGGGTCGAGGACTTGGACGATCTTCCCCGTGCGGGCGTACAGCTTGTTCATGCCCGCCGCGATCGGTCCCGCCCGGAACGGTGGAACGTCCGCCTTCGGCCTCGGCTTCGTGCGGCCCCGACCTCGGCCCTTGGTCTTGCCTGGGGCTCGGTCGTCCTCGGGCTTGGCCTTGTCGCCCGCGTTCGCCTTCAGGTCGTCCAGGCTCGGGCTCGTGCCCGAGGGTAGGGCGGTCGGCTTCGAGGCCGTGGCCTTCTGGCCCTTGGCCTGCGGGCCGTGGCCTCGGATGTACCGCCGTGGCTTGCCGAACACGAGGCCGGGCGTCACGCGCTCACCGCACCCGTCTTCACAGAACGGGGGAAGGTCGGCATCGACCTCGGGTGCTTCAGGGTTCAGGGTGTCGTCCATAGACGACACGGTATCACCCGCTGAGCCACCCATCTAGATCGACCGCACTGTCTTCGAGGCCCCGCTTGATCCGCTCGGCTAGTTCGCGCTGGTAGATGCGTAGGTCTTCGAGGGTGGCGATGTCTTCGGCTGGTACGAACAGGCGGGGCGGTACGATCCACGCTTCGGGCTGGCCGGGCATGGGGTAGGCGTCCATGAACTCACGCTTGCCGCTGATCACGTTGATCTCTAGGTTGTGCGGTAGGAAGCACCCAGCCCGTTCGGGATGGCCCTGGAAGATGGCCAGCCGCCTAGACACCATGCGTTCCTGTTCGACGTACATCGACGGCCACTGTTCGGGCCGCTGGGTGAAGTCGGTCGAGGCCGCCCACTCGTGCGCCGCAGCGACGAACTTCGCGGGGTCGCATCCTCGGGTTGCTGTCTTGCCCGAGGTCGGTCGGCCCTTCGCGTTCAGGTCGGCGGCCAGGCTGAACGAGAGGCCGGGCTGAACGAGTAGCTGATCAGCCGAGGCGTCCTCTTGGCCCCAGCCGCCCAGTTCCTTCGTGTGGGGCAACTTGTCGCCGCCGATGAACAGTTCACTGTCCGTGTGCTGGTAGCAGACGATGCCGCCCGTACGTTCGAGCCGCCACGCCTCGGTTGCCACCGCCGCCCGCGTGCCGCCCGTGATGGCCGAGGCGTAGTGAAGGTTCGTGTACGGGCCGGGCTCGGGCCGCATCTGGGCTAGCTTGCCGTATCCGCTGTTCAAGATCAGCTTCACGGCTAGCTGTTGCATGTTCAGCTCGTGCCACTCGGGCGAACCGTGCTCGACCGTCTTCATCTGGCGCTTGATGACGTTCCGCTGTTCGTACAGCTCAACCACCCAGGCGAACGGTGGCGGACAGTCGCACGTCTGTTCCCACCAGACGGCTTGGTGGGCGATGGTCTTGTCTGGCTGCTCGGCCTTGGCGGCCCGGTAGCGGGCGATCGGCACGACCACCCGTGAGCCCACGATCGCGGTTCGCACCGCCCCGTTCTTCAGGTGTACCTCGAACGGGGCCGTAGAGGTCTGTACGCCCCGCCAGTCCCAGGTGACGAGTACGTGTCCGACCGCCGCGCCAGCGTCTTTACTGTCAAGGTTGCCTTGTCGCTTAATCCACGTTCCGTGGCCCGACCTCATACAGGGTAGGGCGGCCATCTGAGCGGGGTACGCGCTGTTTAGGTCTTCCTGGTCGAGCAGGCCGACCACGCGGCCGATCACGGGTGTCTCGATGGTGCCGCCGAAGTAGTCGAGGATGGGTAGGTCGTTCACGTACAGGCCAGCCATCTTGGCCCCGCTGAACCCAACGTCACGAGCCTTCAGAACCCCGTGGTGGCTGAACACCTGGTACGCGATCGAGCCCGCCCCGAACACCTTCTTAGGCTCGATCTCTATGCCCGTGGTGCGCTCGATCGTGTTGATCAGCTTCCGTACGCACTTGGCCGCCGCCACGCACTCGGCTTCGCTGTAGGCCATGATCTGCTCGGGCGTGCCGTCGAGGAACCCACGCGATCGGGCGGCTTTGCCCCAGGCGATAGCGGCACGCTGTTCGGGGGAAATGTCGGGCCGCCAGTCTTCGATGACCTGTTCAAGAGAGTTCGGCGGCGGGAACGCCGCCCCAACGTCGTGTATGTCCACCCGCGACCAGCCCTCGAACCTATCCCCGTTCGGCCTACGCTCGATGTACATGCGGCGGCGGGGCGTGATCGCGAAGGCCAGCTCAGACTTACGATCCCAAGCCACGACCTGAGATTCGCCACCCTCGGTGATCACGGCCTGAACGTGCTTCGGATCGTAGGCGTGTAGCAGTAGTGCACACTCATCGTCGCCTGGATCATGGAAGACTCGGCGGCACATCCGTACAGCGTTCTTCTGGGTGGTGCCGACCTTCTGTATCAGTTCCATATCGGCGGGGTCGTAGTCACGCGCCAGTATGGCCGAGTCCCACCCGAAGTGAAACCCCTGGGCGACGATGGGGCGGTCTTCGTGCCTGGCGGTCTGGCCGAGCTGATCGACCACCCACCGCATGATCTCGCGGGCATCATCGGACCATAGGGAACGGCTCGCCCCGTCCTCGAAGCCGATCGACACCGATATGGGCATCATCTGGGGTAGCTCGACCTCTTGGCCGTGGACCTTGACCCGTACCGTCCTGGTCGGGTGGGGTCGGCCTTCTAGGTCTACGTGCGCGATGATCGGCTTCATCTTGGCCCTGGCTTCCTTCCTGGTCCCGTTACGGTTCGGGTCATAGCATTCCGCACACTGGCGGGCGTTCCTGGGCTCGGGCCGAGGCCGCCGCTTACCGCACCGCGAACACATGCGCGGCGGGGTCGGGGCTCGGTGGCTGGTCATCGTATGGCCGTGTACAACGCCCAGAACTCAGTACCCTCGGACCCCTTGTCGTACTTGTGCCAGTAGTCGCGCCGCTCGGGTGGCGGCACCCTGGCGAACCGTGTCGCTCTGGACGCGATGCGGGCCGAGCGTTTCTTGGCCGCTGGCGTGCCCTCGGGAGCACCCTTGCCCGTCGCTTCGCGGGTGATCGCGCGGGATTGCTTGATGACTTCACGCCGCTGGGTGTTGTCTAGGGGCTTCCAGGCGGCGGGCGTGATTCCGCGCTGGCGTAGGTCAGCCGGTAGCGCTATGGGCTTACTGGCCACCGTACGCGCCTAGCCTCATGTAGAGTGTCATCTGCGGGCTACCTTCCATAGCTCGTGGGCGTAACGGGTCGGGTTGAGCGGGTGGTGCCGCTCCCCGACCTGGCCCGTTCTTAGGGCGGATTCTCAGCTTATACCCCAGCGGCCCCGACAACGGGGAAGTGTGGTCGGGGCCGCTAGGTTACTGGACCGTAGGTTAACGCCTGCGGCCCTGGGTGGTGAGGTAGTAGGTCTTCGCCTGCTTGGCGCGGCCAGCCGCGTCGTGAACCTCGTACTCGGACACCCGCAGGCCACGCGGGGCGTACAGGCTCACGTCCACCCAGTCGCCGCCGATCTCGAACTTGACGCCCTTGTTGACCAGGTAGGCCGAGAGCTGGTCACGGACACCCGTCGAGCTGTCCTGAAGCGACTCGGGCTCGGCACCCTCACCCTGGGTGATCTCAACCTCAGCGAACACGATGTCGCGCTCGTTCTCGCGGAACCTCACGCCCGTGATCAGGAAGGGCTTCCCGACCAAGGCCGCCTTGTCGATCGGCTCGAAGCCGTCGAGCACGTCGGCACCCTCGGGCGCACCGTTGGCCTGGGTGTTCTTCGCGGTACTGATGGTAACCAACCCCTTCGGGGCTCGTGGCGGTGGCATCTTGCGACCGCCGACTACCTACGACGCTACCAGAACGGTCTAGGAGAGTCAATCACAGTCTATGGACAGTCCTACACGACGTAGGGTGACAGCGTGACAGCGGGGGGTAATCGG
>VFSW01007185.1_pt1 | contig 16213 bp, 20 predicted proteins | sample 5358111 | NCBI WGS metagenome assembly VFSW01 (sample SAMN11554181, study PRJNA540505) | mine drainage metagenome | isolation source: sediment from site ElyBrook_90M | place: USA: Ely Copper Mine, Vershire, VT | collected 2017 | reverse complement strand
TCACGCATCTGCCCGGTTATCGTCCATCCTCGTTGCTGGTTGCGGAATCGCTGGGGCCGGCAGGTTTCACGAATGTGCAGAACGACTTTGGTGGTATTATCGCGGAGAGTGTCAACGACTATCTGGAAAATGAGCGTCGGCAATGAAAAGCAGCGTGAGTGGATCGTCCAAGGGTTTCTCCATTCGGTATAACTGGATCGTTTTAGGCGCGGCATTGTGTCTCGGGTTAGGCACTGGCCTGTCCGCCGAACCTGACGCGGGGAACGCGCAGTTCGAAGTTGCTTCCGTAAAGCAGGGTGCGGATGCGGGAAAGATTCCATGGATCGATCTGCAGCCGGGCGGCCTGGTGGTGGTGCACGGCACGAGCCTGCGCGAACTGGTTGCGCGGGCTTACGGCGTCCATCATTTCCAGGTACTGGGCGGGCCATCCTGGTGCGACCGGCTGGGCTGGGATATCACTGCGCGCGCTAACACTCCGAAGCGGATTACCGGAAAAGACCTGGAACCTTACCTGGCCAACCTACTGGCGACGCGCTACAACCTGAAGGTGCATCGCGAATTAAGGGAAGCGCCCGTATACGATCTGGTGGTTTCGAAAAAGGGATCCAAACTGAAGGAGAATACGACGGTACCGGCTCCGAACATTGGGTTCGGCCGGGGATTTCTGAATGGCAGCGGTTTGCCTATCAGCACTCTCACTATAGTGTTGTCCCAGATGCTGGACAGGGTTGTCGAGGACAAAACCGGCCTGACAAGCAAATATGACTTGTATCTGGAGTGGACACCTGAGATCGGGGTGGGAGACAGTACCTTTGGCGCTGAAACCGACGCTTACGACGGTCATACCAGCAAAGGAAATTCTCTTTTTTCAGCGATCGAAGAGCAGCTCGGTCTTCGGCTGCAGCCCGCGAAGGACAAAATCGAAACCATCGTGATTGACAGCGCCGACCAGGCTTCTGCGAACTAGTCTGGTGTCCCCGGAATAGCCGGACTATAAGACCAGTACACGCGACGCAAGTCTCGTTCGTTCTTCCCCAGGGAACGCGGCCTGCGCCGCGTGTACTGCCTGGGCCGGTACGGTCCCCCCGCGCAAAATTTCAGAATCATCCACCAGAGTCACACCGCGCCGGCACGCCGGAACAGGCCGGCCGGGGAACACACATCGGGTCCATGTGGGTACTGGCCCCACGCGGAAAGTTCTATCTTCGCCATCCTCGTTGCTGGTTGCGGAATCGCTGGATGGCAATGCCGGCAGTTGCGACCCCGGCGCATGGGCCGTATACTCACAGTTAGCCACCTCCGCATGAGCAAGTATTCGCCCGAAGACATTCGCTCGGTCTCCGCACTGGAACAGCGAATCCAGCAGCAGGCGATGGAAATCGAGGCGCTGCGGCGGGAGGTTGCGGGAGAGAGGATTTCGTCCCGCATTTCCGCGCTCGAAAAGGCGATCTTCGAACAGTCGAGCATGATCGCGGCCATGAGGCAGAGGACCGTCGATTCGGATGTTCATCTGCAGCGCCTGACCGCGGCCGTGGAACGGCTTTGCGGCGAGTCTTCCGTCTCCGAGTTGCCGGCGGCGCCGCTGGTGAAGCCGGTGGCCAGGCGGCCGCTGGAGATCCCGGCGCAACCGGGATTCCGGCCGCGCATTGTCCCGGAGAAGGAAGAAGAAAAGGTGCGGCGCCACCGCATTCCGATGACGCATCTGTAAACCGGCTTTAATTTCCGCTTTCCGGGTCAACGTTTCCTCGCTTCCGGTCGTTTTACAGAGCAGGAGCCATGCAGGCAACGGCGTTGATGTTCGAGATTACGCGGGTGGCGCAGGCGGCAAACGACGCGTTCGACCAGGTTGTGCGTCACCGCGAAACGCAGCTTCTGCGCATTGCGTACCGCATTCTCGGGAATTGGGCCGATGCCGAAGAAGTGGCTCAGGACGTTTTCCTCCGGCTGCACCGGCACGGCCTCGATTTCCCGGATGACGCCGCGCTGGGCGCCTGGTTGTATCGCGTCACGATCAATCGGTGTGTGGATCGAAGCCGGGTGGCACGGCCCACGGATGAACTGCCGGAACTGCGCGCGAACCATCCGTCGGCGGAGACGGAAATGCTCCGCGACGAGCGGAAGCGACTGCTGACAAGCGCGCTCGCCACGCTGCCGGCGAAGGAGCGAGCCGCCGTGGTGTTGCGCGAAATCGAAGGGCTGCCGACGGCGGAAGTGGCCGCGATTCTCGGCTCGACCGAGGGAACGGTGCGGAGCCAGGTTTCCAGGGCGATGACCAGGCTCCGGGCGCTGATGACCGGGGAGGCCGGATGACAGAGGGCGAAATCAGAGATCTCTTCCGCGAGATGCGGGAGGAACCCGTCCCGGCCGATTCTCTGGCGCGGGTGCGTTTGAAGCTGGGAGATCGGGTGCGGCGGCGCGCGCGCTGGAAGCTAGCGGCGTGGGTAACCGCGGGCGCAGCGGTGGTTCTGGCGCTGCTTGCAATGCCTCCGGGAGCGGTCGTTCGCCATCCAGCCGTTGCGCCGCGCGCGGTGCGCGTGGCGAAGATCCCGGCCCCGGCGGCGGCGGTGACGGTGCGGCCCGCGATTCGAAGGACACCGCGCCGCCGGATGGTCCAGAAGTCTGAGCCTGTCACGATCCGGATTCAAACTCCGGACCCGGACGTTGTCATTATTCTGGTCGGCCAATGACCGATCGAAAGGAAATCAACCCATGCGCTTGCTGATTCTATTACTCGCCGCCAGCCTGTTCGCGCAGGAAAAACCGGCTGAACCGGCCAAAGAGCCCTTCGAAGCGGAGATCATCCAGGTGAAGACATTGACGGGCGATTCGTTCATCCGCCTGATGAAGCTTCTGGATGTATTTGGCGCGAAGGTCGAGGGCGATAACGAATTGCGAACGATCGTCGTGTACGCGCCGAAAGATGTGGTCGCGCAGATGCGCCGGGTGGTGGAGCAACTGGACCGCCCGGGGAGCGAAGCGGCCATCGGCAGGAATATCGAGATGACCCTGACGCTTCTGCGGTGTTCCGCGAAACCGCCGGCCGGGGAAGTTGCGGGCCTTCCGCCGGATATGGAAGCTGTTGCGCGGCAATTGCGCGCCGCCACCCAGTACAAAGACATCCAGCTGTGGGATGTGGTGCCGATGCGTCTCCAGGAAGGCAAAGAGACGCACGAAACCCTGCACCTGCCGGGCGTTGCGGCCGGAGGACAGTTTGCGACTGCATCGATTACGGTCAACCCGGAGGCCGTTTACCGCAAGGATCAGGGGCGCTATGTCCGGTTCGCCCGGATGCAACTGGATTTCACTATTCCGGTTGCAACCCAGAACGGCAACTTCCAGGTCACTTTCACGAATGTCGGTCTGCGGACATCCGGCGACTTTCAGGAAGGCCAGAAGACCGTGCTGGGCAAGGTGTCGGGCATCGACGCCGAAGATGCGATTTTCGCCGTGATCGCGCTCAAAGTTCTCGATTAGCGCGTTTACGCTTTCGCTTTCGGATGCGCCGAATCGTAGACCCGCATCAGATCCGTCAACGAAACCTGCGTGTACTTCTGGGTGGTGGAGAGCCGCGCGTGGCCGAGTAATTCCTGAATCGCGCGCAGATCCGCTCCGCTGCTGAGCAGATCCGTGGCGAAGGCGTGGCGCAGGGTATGCGGATGGATCGAGGAATCGCCCGCTACGTACGTGGCATAGAACTTGACGAGGTTGCGCGCCCCGCGATCCGTCAGGCGCCCGCCGCGGCAATTCAGGAACAGCGCGCGCGGCTCTCGTTCCGATTCCCGCGCCTTCAGCCGCACAGGCAACCAGGCCGCGAGCGCCTCCGCCGCCTTCGTTCCATATGGCGTCTGGCGCTCTTTCCGGCCCTTGCCGCGCACACGGACCCAGCGCTCGGTGCGATCGAAGTCTTCCAGATTCAGGCCCACGGCTTCGCCGATGCGCAGTCCGGCACCGTAGAGTAATTCGAGCAGCAGACGGTCCCGCTCCGGAAACGGACGCTCCAGATCCGCCCTGGACGATCCGTCGATCAGGGCGTTCGTCACCTCTGTATTGGGAACCTCGGGCAACGTCCGCGGCATCTTCGGCAGACGCAGCAGACGCGCGGGATTTCCATCCAGCCGGTGCTCGCGCGAAAGGAAGCGGAAGAGCGACCGCAAAGAAGCGAGCTTTCGCCGGATGGTTGCGGGCTTCTGGCCCCGGTCGTAGAGGTGCGCGAGCCATTCGCGCAGACTGAGGAGATCGATGGCTGCGAGCGGGGGCGGCTCGGCGCCGGGTGGCGAGAAATATCCGAGGAATTCGTCGAGGTCCGCGCCGTAGTTGCGCAGGGTGTGGGGAGAATCGTTGCGGCGCGCGCGCTCTTCCAGGAAATCCGCGATGGCGCGGGCTAATTCAGACATGGACGGCCACGTATTCATCCAGCTTTTCGAGCGCCCGTTTGCAGACGGCGGTCTGGCGTTCCGCGCGGTAGCGCGGATTGGGATCGAGGGGCGGAAACAGATCGAACGCGATGTTCGCGGGCTGGTACCGCCGCGAGTCGGCGTGCGAGACGTAATGGCAGAGAGACCCGATGGCGGTCTCGCGCGGGAACGGCCTTACGGGCTCGCCGTGCAGGCGCGCCGCCGCGCCGATGCCCGCCACCAGGCCGGTAGCGATCGATTCCACGTAGCCTTCCACGCCGGAAATCTGGCCGGCGAAAAACACATTTGGATGGGCGCGCAACTGCAGCGTGGCGTCGAGCAGCGCCGGGGCATTGATGTAGGTGTTGCGGTGAATCTGGCCGTAGCGCAGGAACTCGGCGTTTTCGAGGCCTGGAATCAGCCGCAGGATGCGTTTCTGCGCGGCAAAACGCAGATGGTTCTGGAACCCCACGAGGTTGTAGCTGTCCGCGCGCAGGTTTTCCTGACGCAGTTGCACGGCCGCGTAAGGGCGGCGGCCGGTGCGCGGATCGGTCAGGCCCATGGGCTTCATCGGGCCGAAGCGCAGGGTGTCGCGCCCGCGCCGGGCAATCTCTTCGATGGGCAGGCAGGCTTCGAAGTACGGGGTGTCGTTGTTTACGATATCGCCGGGGATATGAGCTTCCACCAGTTCGGCGGCGATCAGTTCGTCCACAAACCGCTCGTACTCGGCCTTCGAGAACGGGCAGTTCAGATAGTCGCCGGTGCCGTCGAGCGATTTGTCGTAGCGCGATGCGGGGAAGGCGATCGTACGGTCCACCGTGTGGGCGTCCACGATCGGGCTGATGCTGTCGTAGAAGAACAGGCGGCCGGAGCCGGTGAGCCGCGCGATATTCACGGCGAGCGCGTCGCTGGTGAGAGGGCCGGTGGCGATGACGATGGGGGCTTCGGGATCGATCTCGCGGATCTCCTCGCGCCGGATTTCGATGCGCGGGTGCGCTTCGATTACGCCGGTCACTTCAGCCGCGAACGCCACGCGATCCACCGTGAGCGCCTGCCCGCCGGGCACGCGCGCTGTTTCCGCCGCGCGCAGCAGCAGGGAATTGAGCCGCCGCAGTTCTTCCTTGAGCAGCCATGAGGCCGAGGGGTGACGATCGCTCTTCAGGGAATTGCTGCAGACGAGTTCGGCCAGGCGGTCGGTCTGGTGCGCATCGGTGGTGCGCACGGGCCGCATTTCGTAAAGCGTGACGTGGATGCCGCGCGCGGCGAGTTGCCACGCCGCTTCCGTGCCGGCAAGGCCTCCGCCGGCAACTGTGATATGAAGGGGCAAATCCCAGTTTAGGCCGCGTGTTACTTCCGGCTCACGAGTTTGTAGATCTCACGCTTGGAAAGGCCGCGCTCACGCGCCACGGTCTTCATGGCCTCCATGCGCTCGACACCGGCGCCGACGAGCAGGGCCACGGCTTCTTCGGGCCGCAGGTCGCCGTGGACAGGCGCTTCGGCCTTCGCCACCATCACCACGAATTCGCCGCGAATGGAATCGCGCGCGGCGAGCGTGGCCCGGATTTCAGAGGCCGTGCCGCGCAGCACTTCTTCATAGAGCTTGGTCAACTCGCGGGCGACCACGATCTGGCGGTCTCCGAGCGCGGCCGCGATATCGTCCAGCGCTTCCAGAATCCGGTGCGGAGCTTCGTAGAAGACCAGCGTCGCCGCTTCATCGGCCAGCGATTCGAGCAACCGGGCGCGCTGCCCCTGTTTCGCGGGCAGAAAGCCGAGGAATTGAAAGCGGTCGGTCGGCAGGCCGGAAACGACGAGCCCGGCGAGGAGCGCCGAAGGGCCCGGCAAAGCTTCGATGCGAATGCCCGCCTCCACCGCCGCGCGCACGATGCGATAGCCCGGATCGGAGAGCAGCGGCGTGCCGGCGTCGGAAACCAGCGCGCCTTTCTCGCCTTGTTGCAGCCGGGCCATCAGGTCTTCGGTGCGATTGGCTTCGTTGTGTTCGTGATAGCTGACGGTGCGGGTCTGAATGCCGTAACGATCGAGCAGGCGCTGCGTGGTGCGGGTGTCTTCGCAGGCAATCCAGGCGGCTTCTTTGAGAATGCGGACGGCCCGGTGGGTGATGTCTTCGAGATTCCCGATGGGCGTCGAGACGATGTAGAGGCAACCGGAACCGGACATTGCTTCGGACGAACCCAATTCACAGCATAGCCCGCGGGCAGGGTTATTGCGCCCTGATGCGGACGGTGCGCTCCAGGTCGTCCCGGACTGCGGGAATTTTCAGACGGAGCTCGGGGTCGATGGGGCTGGTGTTCAGAAATTCGTCCACGGCGCGGAGGGCTTCGGGCGAGTGCCGGTTCCCGACGAAGCTGTCGAGCCGGTTCACGATGAAGAAGATCTTGCGCTCGGGCTTGAGTTGCGGCAGGGCGTCGAGCGCGGGCTGCAGCCAGGCCGAGGTGAGGTCCGCCGCTTGTTTTCCGGCGTCGCGAAGCCGGCGCCCGAGACGTATGCATACCAGCGGAACGCCGGGGATCGTCATGCGGCCCACGAACAGATCCTTCAGCTACGTCGCGCGCGTGCACCGCGGTGGCGACGCCGGTGAGTCCGCGGAACGCCGCGATGCGAAGATCGGCGGTGGGCGCTTCCGCGATCTCGCGGATGAGCAGATTTTCGAACGGTTCGGTGAACGCGGCGCGCATCCGTCCCGGGATCGAGGCGGCCAGTCCCGCGGCTACGGCGGACTGGCTCTTCGCGTCGAGCAGGAACAGGCCACAGGCGTGGTCTTCGTTGGTTGGCACGAGTTCCGAATCGGCGATGGCGCCGGGGACCGCAGAGGTTGGCACGAGTTCCGAATCGGCGATGGAGATCGGGGCATCGAAGGGCCTATGCATCTGTTCTCGCCGCTCGGGATCCGCGGAGTTTCGTTTCGGAACCGGATTGCCGTTTCGCCCATGTGCCAGTATTCCTGCGAAGACGGGTTTGCCACGGATTGGCATCTGGTGCATCTGGGCAGCCGCGCGGTGGGTGGAGCGGCGCTGGCGATTGCGGAAGCCACGGCGGTGGAAGAGCGCGGCCGGATCTCGCCCGGCGACCTCGGTATCTGGAAGGACGAGCATATTGCGCCCCTCGCCCGCGCCGCGGCGTTTATCCGGGCGCAGGGGGCGGCGCCGGGTATTCAATTGGCGCACGCCGGGCGCAAGGCGAGTACGTTCGTTCCGTGGCGGAATGGCGGTGGGGAGATTCCGCTCGAAGACGGGGGATGGCCCACGGTGGCTCCGAGCGCCGTTGCGTTTCATGAGCAAGGGCGCGCGCCGGTGGAGCTGAGCCGCGGGGAAATCGGCGGGATCGTGGCTTCGTTCGCGAAGGCGGCGGGCCGCGCGCTCGAAGCGGGTTTTCAGGTGGTGGAAATTCATGCGGCGCACGGCTATCTGCTCGACGAATTCCTGTCGCCGCTGGCGAACCGCCGGACCGATGAGTACGGAGGCTGCTTCGACAATCGCGTCCGGATCGTGCTGGAGACGATTTCCGCCGTCCGCGGAGTCTGGCCCGAGTCCTTGCCGCTGTTTCTGCGTATTTCGGCGACGGATTGGGCCGAAGGAGGGTGGGAGATCGGCGATTCGGTGGAATTGGCCCGCCGGGCGAAGCCGTTGGGCGTGGATCTGGTGGATTGCTCTTCCGGGGGGATGGTTCCGTGGGCGAAAATCAGCCCGAGCCCGGGATTTCAGGCGCCGTTTGCCGAGCGGATCCGGCGCGAAACCGGGGTTCTGACCGGCGCGGTGGGTTTGATTACAGAGGCCGCGCAGGCGGATGAAATCGTTCGGAGCGGGAAGGCGGACCTGGTCCTGCTCGCGCGCGAGTTTCTGCGAGACCCTTACTGGCCTCTTCGCGCGGCGAGATTATTGGGCGCGGAGGTGGCCGCGCCCCCGCAGTACGCGCGCGCCTGGTGAGTTACCGGCGGCCGCCGCCGCGAAATCCACCGCGATAGCCGCCGCGCGCGGCATATCCGCGCCCCGCGTAGCCGCCGCCGTAGCCGCCGCGGTAACCGCCGTAATAGCCGCGTCCGTAGTGACCGTAGCCGCCGTAACCAAAGCCAAGCCCGTATCCATACGGGTACGGGTATACAGGGGCTGCATATGCATATGGATAATAAGCAGGATACGGGTAGCCGGAGTAATATCCATACGGATATCCGTAACCGTAGGCCGGATACGCCGGATATGCGGGAACCCCAACCCCGACGGCGATTCCGACGCTCACGCCCGCCTGCGCCCGAGGCGCCGGGATCGAAATCAGGATGGCCAACAGAGCGAGGAAGGGGATTCCAATCCTTTTCAGCATTTGCTCGTCCTCCACTACTTTGGACGTATCGGCCACATGCCGGTTTCGGAGGCTGAAAGCCTCCGCTGCAGGCTGAAGCCTGCCCCACGCGCTAATACAGGGGTGGGAGGGCGAGAGCGCCTTTTTCGCGCAACCCGCTCAAGGCCAGACCGTAGCGCCCGCGCACTCCCGTCTTCTCGAAGATATGCTTCAGGTGAATTTTGACGGTTCCGGTCTGAATGCCCAGGTTCCGCGCGATATCGCGGTTGCGCAGGCCTTTTTCGACCAGTTCGGCGACTTCATGCTCGCGCGGCGTCAGCGGCGAACGGCGCGGACCGCTCATCTTTTCGGAATCGCCGAAAATTCCATCCTCCAGCCAGGTGCTGCCGCTGGTAACGGACCGAAGGCAGGTGAGAAGGGTTTCGGGCTCCGAGGTTCGGCGCAACACTCCGCGGGCTCCCGCCTGGAGCAGACGCAGGGCTTCCGATTCGTTGATCCCGATGCCCCAGACGACTGGCGCGGCTTGTGAGGACGTCGTGCCCAGACGGTGCAACCACTCCGTAATCGCCTGAGTTCCCAGTGACTTATCGATCACCACGGCGGCGGGGTTCAGGCCCCGCGTCAGCTCAAAAGCGGCTTCGAGATTAGAGACCGCTCCCACAAACCGCAGATCGTCGCATCGGGACAACAAACCCCGGACACCCTCGATCGCCACCGGTTGTGTATCGCAGATCACAATCTGCTTTGCGGCGGAATCACTCATCTTGTCTTTGACCTCACATTCCAAAGCATCGGCTGAACGACAACAAAGGTTTAGTGCCTGGATGCACGGAATATCTCAATAAATTCCCCTGGCGCTACGTCCGGCGTGGGCAGGTCTTGCCAAGCCGGGCCTCAGGCGAGATTGATCGTGCCCCGGCAGACGGCCGAGCCGCATTTGCAGGGGATGCGTTCAATGTCCTTCGCGAAGTGATAGTCGACGGTCAGTTCCTCGCCCTTGCGGATGGCGCGCCGGCTCATGTAGAGGATGCGGCCGTTGCGGATGACGGTGGTGATGTTGGGGTCGCAGCAGTGGTTGATGTATTGCGCGCCGCTGCCGCCGACGGCGCCGTCGAGAGTCCAGTATTTGTCGAGCGTGAAGAGATAGATCATGCGGCCCTGCTCTTCGCTGCGGCGGCGCGTTTCCTTCCGGCTGATGCGTTCGCCGGTATACTCCATGACTTTTCGCCGCACGGGGATATCCTCCGCGGCATAGACTCCCCACCGATGGATTTTCGATGGTTTGATTTCCAGTTTGAAACTGGCGTATTCGGGATTGACTTGGGGGGCTTGAGTGGACTTCCGCCTGGGCATTCTACGCAATTGTAGCGTTAGAAACTCATTCCGCCCGTGCACATGAGCACTTCCCCCGTCACGAAATCGCTCATTGGCGAGCAGAAGAACAGCACGGCTCCGGCCGCCTCTTCCACCGTGCCGGCGCGGCCCAGAGGGCTTGCCGCGATCACCTTGTCGAGCACCGCGGGCTGCACACCGACCCGGATCTCGCGCCCATTGACTTCGATTGTCGATTCCTCCGTCAGAGGTTGAATCAGGCGGGTCCCGATCAAGCCGAATCCCACGGCATTCACGTTCACGCGGTAGCGGCCCCACTCCTTCGCCATGGTCTTCGTCAGCCCGATGACCGCGGCCTTGCCCGAAGAATACCCCGCCTGCCCCACGCCGCCGCCGGTTCCGGAAATGGAGGTGATGTTGACGACTTTGCGCTGCACCGGCAGGCCTGCGGCGGCCTCGCGCTTTGCGGCGTCGCGGATATGCGGCGCGGCCGCGCGCAGAATCCGGAAAGGCGCGACGACATGGACATCGAGCATGGCCTGGAACTGCTCGTCCGTCGTCTTCTGGATCACGTTATCCCATGTGTAGCCGGCGTTGTTGACGACGATGTGGAGCCCGCCCAACTCCGCAACCGTGCGATCGACGAGTTGTTGCGGGAAGGCGGGATCCGTGAGATCGCCCGCGCACTGGGCGGAGCCGGCAATGGCTTGCCGCGCTTCCGCGAGCGGACCGGAATCCAGATCGTTGAGCATGACGGTTGCGCCCGCCGCGGCGAGTTGTTCCGCGATGGCCCGGCCGATACCCCGGCCCGCGCCCGTGACGAGGGCAATTTTCGATTTCAGAGAGAACATCGCTCGCTTTCCGGCGCCTTCCTGGCGGTGACTTCGATTTCGATTTTCATGCGGGGATCGGCAAGGCCGGCGGCAATCATCGTGGCGGCAGGCCGCACCTGGCCGAAATACCGGCGAAGGACCGGCCAGCAGGGCTCGAAGTCCCCGGCTTCGGGCAGGATATAGCGGACGCGCACGACATCCGCCCACCGGCTTCCCGCCTCTTCGAGGGCCTTGCCGATATTGCGCAAACACTGCTCCGCCTGTTCGACGGCGCCGCTCGGGATCGTCATCGTTTCGTAGTCGAACCCGGTGGTTCCGGAGATGAAGACCCAGTCTCCATCGACCACCGCGCGGGAGTATCCAATCTCGCGTTCGAAGGACGATCCGGACGATATCAGGCGGCGCATCTGCTTTATCCTATCCCGATGCGAGAGGGGAGACGTGCGAATCTCTCAATAATGGCAATTGAACGGCGGACCGTTGCAGCGATGTTTGCCGCGAGCGCGGTGAGCGTCGCGAATATCTACTATTGCCAGCCCCTCCTTTCTGAAATCGGACACTCGTTCGGGGCGGCGGACCGCGCCATCGGCTATCTGCCGATGTGGACGCAGGCGGGCACGGCGCTCGGCATGCTGGCGTTCGTGCCGCTGGGGGATATGTTTCCGCGGCGGAAACTGATCGTCCTGCTTTGCGCCGCTTCGGCTTTGACGGTGGCGACGATGGCGCTTGCTCCCAGCCTGGCGCTGGTGAACGCGGCGGGGTTCGCGGTGGGGCTGACCGGCATTGTGGCGCACCTCATCCTGCCGTTTGCCGCGAAGCTTGCGCCACCGGAACGGCGCGGGCACGTGGTGGGGACGGTGCTCAGCGGACTGCTGCTCGGCATCCTTCTGGCGCGCGTGGTGAGCGGATTCGCGGGCGATCTTTTCGGCTGGAGGGCCATGTACTGGATTGCCGCGGGAGGGATGCTCACGCTCTCGATCGCGCTGCGCTACGCGTTGCCGTACGACCGGCCGGAGCCCGGGTTGCGATACGGCGAACTGGTGCGGTCGATCGTGCATCTGGCCCGGACGCAGCCGGTGCTGCGCGAGGCCGCGATTATCGGCGGGATGCTGTTCGGGGCGTTCAGTTCGTTCTGGGCGACGCTCGTGTTTTTTCTGGCGACGCCGCCGTATCATTACGGACCGCGCGTGGCCGGGATCATCGGAATCGTGGGCGCGGTGGGCGTGCTGTTTGCGCCGCTGGCGGGCAGGCTGACGGATCGCAAAGGCCCGGCGTTCACGGTGGCGCTGGCCATCCTGACGTCGATTGCGTCTTACGCGGTCTTCGATGTGGCGGGCTATGGGCTGCCGGGTCTGGTGGCGGGCGTGATTCTGCTCGATCTGGGCGTGCAGGCGGGCCACGTGGCGAATCAGACGCGCATCTACGCGCTCATTCCGGAGGCGCGCAGCCGGCTGAATACGGTCTACATGGTGACGTATTTCCTGGGAGGGGCGCTGGGCTCGGCGCTGGGAGCGTACGGCTGGTCGCGCTGGGGATGGCACGGGGTTTGCGCGGCGGGGGCGATGCAGCTGGCGGTCGCGCTGGCAGTGCGGAGCTGGATGCACGTGACGCGGGAGCGGACGCCTGTGGTCCGCGTGGAAGAGGCTTCGCCGGTCTGATTTCAGTGTGAGTTTTCGGTGCGCCTGCGTAAGCTGTCAGGACCAGGCGGGGCCATTGAACTTGCCGGTTCAATTCTCGCCTGGAATCCGCTCGGCGCGGTCGATCATGAGCATCTCGACTGGCGCTTTCCCCGATTCCAGTTTCAATCCGAGCTGTTCCTGGATCGCGGTGAACAGGTCCGGTCCGATTCCCGTGCTGTCCTCCGGTGTCCATTTCAGGTTGATGTCGAATATCCCGCTCAGCCCCGTACGGTCCACCACCTGATATCCCGCGACGAGCGCCAAACTCGCGGCGAGCGCTCCCAGTTGCATCGAATGACCTGTAATGCCGCCTTGCACAACCTGAACCGGGAGGCGATCCCCACGCAGTTGCTGAGCACCCTGGTCGTCTTCCGGCAGGGCTTTCTTCAACCTGGGGCCGCTCTTTACCCGCACCAGAAAGTACACTCGCTGTTCCTTCGTTTCGCGGTGGACAGCCAGCTTGAATCTTTCCGCCAGCAGTGTCTGCAGCATCGCGGGAACGCGCTCGTTGCCGGCGCCGGGCGGCAGCTTCGCGGCCAGATCGTAGAGTTGATTGTCGAGCCATGCGGGGCCGCCCAGGATCAGGCTGCTGTCGAGGCGGTACGCCATCGCGATCAGACCCTTCAGCGTGATATTTGAGTAGCGCAGCATGGCCGGATCTGTGCCCGTGGCGATCAAGCCTGCGGTCCCGGCGCGCGGTGGCGCCGCTTTCACCGAAGCCACTTCGAATACCGGCTCGGGCTGCGCCTGCGCGGAAATCGCCGCGATCCCGAGTAAAGTTACTGCAAAATTGACTGCTCGCATCGATGTTCCTCCAGCACGGAATACTTCATGCACACCTTGCAGAAAACTCACATTTCAGTTAGCGGCGCTGGTGTGAAAGTGCACGTCCACCTGATAGAGACGGAAATCCATCTGGACGGCGTATTTCATCTGCACCTGAAGCCTGCCCTGCGGGTGCGCGATCTGAATATCGCCGGGCTGAACCGGGAGATCGAGCCGGCGCGCGCGGTCGAGCACGGCGGCACGCAACGCTTCATCGGGCATTTTCGCGCCGCGCGCCAGTTCGCGGACGTATTGCTTCAACTGGTAGTCCTCGAAATAGACCGGGGCGAGAGAGAGAAGAATTCCCGCCATGGCGGCCAGAACGAGCACGGCCGCGATGAGCCGCCAGAGGGGAAGCTTCACCGGTCGCGATCCGGCTCTTTGCCAGCGGCGAAAAGCTCTTCCCAGATGTCGCCATGGCCGGTCCATGCGGGCGAGACCGTTCCGGTGATCTGGACTTCCTCCACGTTCAGCTTGCCGTGGCCGTAAGGGCAGATATATTCGATTTGCGGACGCCCCAGCTGCAGCATATAACCCCAGGAACCGGTTTCAACCGGCATGCACAGGCGCCGCAGGCAGGTGCGGCAACGGTAGCGCTGGTCGCGGATGGCGAGATAGAAAAGCCCGAACGAGAATTGCAGCCATACGCCGGCGAGGGTGGTGTAAAGAAGGTCGTAGCTGAACTCGCCCATGGCGAGGTGAAAGAGCCTCGTATGCGGCGCCCAGAACAGGTTCAGGAACCAGAGCGCGAAGCACGACCCGAAAGCCGCGCCGGCAAACTTCAGCAGCAGAAAACCCCAATACCGCACATGATGTCCGATGCCCGCAAACATCGTCGCGTTCCTCTCACTCCACTATAAGACAAATCGGGCGTACCGAAGCTACAGCGGCTGTTGCTCCAGCATCCGCCCGTACCGCCATGTGGACCATCCGTATGCGCCCGCGCAAAGGACGACCAGGAGCGGTATTGCGTGGACCGCCGCGGCGGCCGCCGACATCGCGACTACCTGAAAAATGCCCGCACCGAAGGAGACGCCGCTCGAGAACCGCCAGCGCATCTGGTTGCCGTGGCGGGTTACGGAAGCGCGATGGCCCATGGCCAGCGCGGAGAGCGCGGCGGCGAGGCCGGAAACGGGAGACAAAGGCAGGGTCAGCAGGACGGACACCGAAAGGAATGGCGCATCTTTGGCGGCGAGGATCTGCCAGCCCGGGACGGGCAGGAGACGGTAGCGCGTCATGCCGCCATCGCCATCGAGACCGAAGAGCGTCTGCGCACAGGTCGAGAGCGCGAGGATTGCGACGATCGTCATCGGCAGCAAGGCCTCGCGGGGCAGAAGTCCCGCGGCGCGGAGGCCCAGGCAGAGCGCGCTCACCACCGCGCCGGACCAGAAATCGAGGGTCGAAAGCGTCTCGCGCAGATTTTTGCGGATGAGATGATTCAGCGGGCCGGGAAAACCGGGCAGGCGGCGCCACATTCCCCTGCGGGCGGCGGGAAGCGACGGCAGCAGGAACCCGATCGCAAACACCCCTGCGGCCAGCGCCCAGAGGCCCATCGAGACGTGCTTCCAGAGCGCCAGCGCCGCGATGAGCCATGTGACGGGATTGAGCCATGGGCTGAGGATTCGCAGCAACCGGCGCTCGCCCGCGCTCAGCGGCCAGACGGCAATGCGATGGGGCGGCAAAACCCGCAGCGGATCGGCGCTCAATGGAATAAAGAGGACCAGGCCGATGAAGGCGTTGAGCGCGACGAAAGAGCCCGGGTCGTTGAGGAGAAGAAATGCCACGCTGACGACGAAGAGATTGTTGCCGGAGAACGACCCCACGGTTTTGAGATCGCGCCGCAAGGCGGTTATCAGCGCGGCCAGGATTGCCCAGATGCGAGCCATTCGTTTTGTGCGCGGGCGGCGGGAGATCGCGGGATCGACATTCTCCAGCTTAGTACGTCATTTCCGAGGTTCGCGCACGTATTCCGGAGCCGATAGAGAAAGACCTGCCGATTACTCGCGGGGGTGCGGGAACGGCAACGGGGGCGTCCCGTCCGCGAGTTGCCGACGACTCACCCGCAGAGAGCTCCTGGACACAAGTCGTTGGCGCCTCCGTGCTTCGTTAACCAGCTGTCAGGCCGGCTCGCCTGGAGTGTCAACGATAGATCGAGATCGAACGTTTCATCGTTTGATGGCCGACACGCCAGATCGTGACTGGAAGGAACAAGCACCCGGCGCGCTGGATGCTCCGGTGTCCGAACCGCCGTGCCCGGATCCCTTCAGCCCTGCGCTCCGCAAAACCCATCCGCCGGCGAATACGTTGAAAACCACCGGATGGACAAATCATCGGGAGGATATTGTCCGGCCGGCGATAGGTGTAAAATTGTCCCTGGCTACACGTCCTTCGATCCTCGCGGGAGAAAGTAGCGTAACATGATCGATCACGGAGATTCAACGATGCGAAAACGTTCTCTCTTGTTCCTTTCGCTGCTGGTTCCAGCCTTTTCAGGCCTCGGCGGATATGCCGTCCTCAAAGCGCAGCAAAAGACTGCGACGGCCAGCGCGAAGCACTGGTCCGATCCAGCCGCCTGGCCTGACAAAAAAGTGCCGGCCAAAGATGCTGCGGTGACCATTGAAAAGGATATGAACGTCGTCCTCGACGTCTCTCCGCCACCGCTGCGCAGTTTGACGATCAACGGCAAACTGAGCTTTGCGGACAATAAAGATCTGGAACTGTCCACCGAATGGGTCATGGTGCACGGGGAACTGGAAATCGGCACCGAAGCCAGGCCCCATACGCGCAAGGCCACAATTACCCTCACCGACAACGTCAAAGACGAAGATATGAGTGGAAT
>VFSW01007184.1_pt1 | contig 16214 bp, 5 predicted proteins | sample 5358111 | NCBI WGS metagenome assembly VFSW01 (sample SAMN11554181, study PRJNA540505) | mine drainage metagenome | isolation source: sediment from site ElyBrook_90M | place: USA: Ely Copper Mine, Vershire, VT | collected 2017 | reverse complement strand
CCCGGGGAGGCGCCCCACCCCCCCGGTCTCGGGCCGGGCGGCCGCCTTTGCGGCCGACGGCAACCCGGCGGCCGTCGGCGGAGGCTGGGGAGGCGGCTGGAACGGGGCGGTTTGGATGTTCACGCGCAGCGGTGGGGTCTGGAGCCCGCAGGGACCGCTGCTCCAGGGAAGCGGCGCGGTGGGGCTGGACGCCCAGGGGTACTCCGTGGCGCTGTCGGCGGACGGCAACACCCTTCTCGAAGGAGGGTTCCAGGACAACAGCGGCGCCGGAGCGACGTGGGTGTTCACCCGCAGCGGCGGTGCCTGGACCCAGCAGGGCGGGAAGCTTATCGGGACCGGCGCTTCTGCCGGGGCGAACCAGGGCATCCGGGTCGCGCTCTCGTCGGACGGCAACACCGCCGCGTGGGGAGCGCTCAACGACGCGTCGCCCGGAGCGATGTGGGTGTTCACCCGCAGCGGCAGCGCGTGGACCCAGCAGGGCCCCAAGCTGGTCGGCACCGGCGCCGTCGGGAACGCCCGCCAGGGCGACTCGGTCGCTCTGTCGGGGGACGGGAGTACGGCGCTGTCCGGCGGCTTCGCGGACTCGGGCAGTATCGGAGCGGTCTGGGTGTTCACCCGCAGCCTGGGCGTGTGGACGCAGCAAGGGGTCAAGCTGGTCGGCACTGGTTCGCTGATCCCCTCGATCTCCCCTCCACAGGAAGGAACTTCCCTCGCGCTGTCGGCCGACGGCAGCACGGCGATCGTCGGTGGGATCGGCGATACCCCCGGCGGGGCAGCGTGGGTGTTCGCGAAGAATCAGGAGTCGTTCACCGCGGCGGCCAGCGGCTCGCCCGCGCCGACGGTCCAGTGGCAGGTCAGCACGGACGGCGGTGCAACGTTCCAGGACATTGCGGGAGCCACGTCCAACGGCCTCGGGGTCACCGCCTCGCCCGCGTCGAACGGCAATCAGTACCGGGCCGTGTTCACGAACACGGACGGCGTCTCGACGTTCGCGGCGACGTCCAACGCTGCGACCTTCACCGTGAACTCGGCGCCGGTCGTGACGAGCGACCCCGCGTTCCAGATCCGGAACCCCGGACAGACGGCGACGTTCACGGCGGCTGCGAGCGGCAGCCCGGCGCCCACGGTCCAGTGGCAGGTGAGTGCAAAGGGGTTCGGCCCGTTCGGCGACATCCCGGGGGCCACATCCCCGACGCTGACCTTCACCGTCACCCAGGCGATGATCGGCAACCGCTACCGGGCCGTCTTCAGCGGCGGCTGCGGAACGGAGCCGCGCTACTCCGCCTTGCTGAGCGCTCAGGTCGTGCTCACGACGGCGGCGTCGCCGTCCGCCGACGGGTCGGTCAGCCCCGCGTCCGGCGGCCTCTACGACCCCGGAACCGTCGTCCCGCTCCTGGCCACGCCGAACCCCGGATTCGTCTTCACCGGCTGGACCGGCCCGGTCGCGTCGCCTTCCTCCGCCGCGACGACGGTGACGGTCAACGGACCTACGACCGTGACGGCCAACTTCGCCCCAGCTGGTTCGGCGGAATCGATTCCGGCGCTCGGTCCCGGCGGCCTCGTGCTGCTCGCGGGGCTGCTCGCCTTGGGCGGCCTCTGGATCCTGGGTTCTCGGGGAGGGACTCCCTCGTGAGAAGCTGGGCGCGCCCCGGAACTCTCCCTTGCACCTCGCGCCCCGTCGCGGCGGAGCGGCCGCGCCTTGACCGCGGTCGCACGTCGCCCGCCCCGCTTCCGCGTGGCTGGCTCCGTAAGAGCCGCGGATATCAGGCTTGGCAGCGTTGGCCGACGCCAACCACGCCGCTCGACTACTTCAGGAACGTCCCCTTCTCCAGCTCGTCGAACGCCTGGCGCAGCTCGGCCTGCGCGTCCATCACGAAGGGCCGCACACACCGACGGCGAGCCGCCCCCGCCGGGCGGAGCGCTGTTCACCCTGTTCGCAGCGTTGCCGGCGGCCTGCGGGGGTCGGTCCCGGCACGGCCGCCACGCCCCGGCGCCGGGGCCCAGCGGCGCCGCCGCGGCGGCAGAGCTGGCCGAGTCGTCGCGGACCGGGGCCCGCCGGCGCCGCGGGACGGCCGCCGCGCGCCGAGATGGGTGGAGTCGAGCGGTGGCGCGTCACGTTGCTGGGAGACGGCGCCGCGAGATGACGCACTGCACCGCCCGGCCGCCGAGCCAGACGCCGGCCTGGGCGACGAAGAGCGCCCACGCGGCCACGGAGTCCCCCACCCGGAGGATCTCCATCAGGACGAAGACGCTCGCGGCGAGCGCGACGGCGAGCAGCGCGACGGCCGCGACCATGCTCTTCCTCCACCACACGAAGCACCCGAGCCCGGCCTCGAGCACGGCTGTCGCGAACGCGCCCGGCCCGAACCGGGGCACGAAGACCGTCTCGACACCGGCGAGGAGGATGACGGCGACGCCCAACAGCCGCGCCAGATCCTCGGCGCGGGCACGGCTCTCGATCGGCCCGAACAGGGCCTCCGTCACCGGCGACCTGTCGATCGTCCCGGACGTCGGCCGCTTCATGCTCGCTCGCAGCACTTCCATGCGCCTCGTACGATCACCCCCTCCGGCCGCGGCGAGTCGCGCATCGGGCGGAGTCGGGCTCATGCGGCCGCCCGCGGCACGCGACCGGCGCTGGCCACCGGCTCACCGGCTCCAGCAGTACCCGGAGGGTGTGAAAGACGCGTGAAGCAGCGCTCGCCACGGGGTGCGACGGCCCCCGGCTGCGGCCATACGACCGCCTGCCCCGGGTGCATGCCCGAGCGGCTCGGGTCCGTCCTTCTCGCGCTTCACCGCGTCGAACCCGCGGCTTCACACGGCGCGGCGAACCTCCAGGGGCGCTCAGGGGGTGCTCCCGGCGACCGTCCGGGCTCGAACGCCCGATACCGCCATGCCGGCAGGGCCGGTCGCCGCCCCTGGGCGCGCCGCCGCCGCGGTCCCGTCGATGCCCCGAGGGGTTTGGCGCAGTTGTCGGGCCCCCGCTGCCGACAAACAAGCGAGCGGCGCCCGGCTCGCGCTTCCGCCGGGGCGCGCCGCGGCACCGGCCTCGTCCCTGGGCGGAAGGACCGTTCGCCCATTACCTACCTTTGTTCTTCCCGAACGTCCCCTTCTCCAGGTCGCCGAACGCCTGGCGGAGCTGCTCCTGCGTGTTCATCACGATCGGGCCGTTCCACGCGACCGGCTCCTGCAGCGGCTCGCCCGCCCCACCCAGCGCCGGCCAAGCCGGTGCGCTTCACAGGCGGCTGCGTGTACAGCCACGGCCGTCCGCCGCACCCCGCGGCCGTCGGCTGCGGAGCATGGCGTGCGGCGCCATAGGTCGCAGATGAGTCTCCCTTGACACACCGCCGCGGAACGCTATCCTTCAACCAAGGGCCGTTGCATTCCCAATCTCGCCCGGAGCGGGCAAGCCCATCGGTTGGCCGCTCGGGCGTCGGAGGATGAGGAGGAGTCGCCATGAAGAGTCGCCGCCTGGTGTTGTCCCTACTGTCCATGCTCGTCGCCTTCGGTTTGGCCCCGCTGGCCGCCAACGCGCAACCGGCTCCGAGCTGCACCGTTGCGGTCGTGGCGGGCGGGGGCGGGATCGAGCTGCCCCAGCTGCACGCGACGCTCACCGCGCTCGGGATCCCCTGGGTGGACGTCACCTCGCTGGCCGAAGCCCAGACGGCGAACGCCAGCGTCATCATCGACCGCTACGACGCCGACAACCTGCCGAGCGCTGATGTCACGACCTGGTTGAACTCGGGCAAGGGGTACATCGAGCTCTGCGATTGGCCCAGGTACTTTCCCAACACCTACACCAGCATCACCAACGGCGCCCCGATCACGGTCACGATCACCGATGCCGCCAGCCCGCTCGCGGCCGGCCTGGCCGCGTCCTGGACGGGCCGGGGGTTCTGGGCCTACGACGTTTCCGAGGACTACATCGGGTGGGTCACCAACGCCGCCCTGCCGGACGTCGCGCACGCTCAGTTCGGCGAGACCACCTACACCCGCGTCGTCAGCTCCGAGCTGGTCGGCAGCGGCCGGGCGGTGTACATCGGCATCAACGTGTACGGGAGCGCCGCCGGCCTCAACGACACGCGCCTGCTCTCCAACGCCATCTCGTGGGCCGGAGGCTGCGCGCTGGGTCCCGTCGAGGCGATACCGGCGTTGGGCGGGATCGGCCTGGCGCTGTTCATCGCGGTCATCGCGCTCCTGGGCGTCGCCCTCATCACGCGGCTGCGCTGACGCGGCCCGGTCCGCGCGGCTAGAAGGCCCGACGAGAGCGTGCGCGCTCCCGGAGAGCTGACTCGAGGCGCCCGCGTGCGGGCGCCTAATCGAGCCCTGGGATCAGCGGCGACGGGGCCCGAGGACCGATCGCGTCCGCACATCGATCCGCGCCGCGACGCCAGACGAGACTACTAGTGCCCAGCTGACGGCTCGTTACTGCTGACCCTCATCTGGATCTCGCTGACGTCCGCATCCACACGACTGATGAAGGTACCGCTGACCTTCACCAACCGTCTGTCACCGCGGCCAGAGCCTGTCAGATCGAACTCCATCAGCCTGCCTGCTTCACGGATCGGCATAACACGAACTTCGAACCCGCTGGCTACGAGGGCCGCCTTGTAGTGGCGCATCACCTTGTCAAGGTCATCGAGGGTGAAGAAACTGACCGAGCCACTGTCGGGATACACCATCCAGTGGGAACCACCCGTTATCGTGCGTGCCTCAGGGTACGTCGGTACCCATGCCACCAGCGCTCCGGGCGGCGGCTGGCCGACCCACTGGGTCGGACCCCCTCTGGGGGCGGGGGTGGGCAGCACGGTCGCATGTTCGATCCAGGTCAGTTCGACCGTGGACCGCCAATTTCTCTCGGAGTCCGGCCTCACGTCGGCGACAAGCTCGTGCCTTCCGCCTCCCTCGGTGGCGAGGATCCGGCCACCCCACGCCGGATCGTCCTTTTGCGAGAGCTGGACCGCGACCCGAAAGCCTCGATCCCGAAGGATCTGCGTCAAACGACCGAGCGCCGTGGGCCCATTGTCGCGTGTAATGAAGTAGACGCGGTCCGAGTTCTCGCTCCTGTAGCCATTGACCTCGAAGATCTCAACGTCCGGATACACCGGTACCCACGCCGGCAGTGCCGCGGATTGTTTCGGGCCCCGCGGGTCCGCCGACTCTCGATACGTCAGATGAACGTGCGTGCGGCCGCCGGGCTCGTGGTCTGCCGCGACGCTCACGAGACGGAGGCGGTCGTCGGACGTGGCGTTCAAGATGGTGTCTTCGCTGCCCGCACCGCCGTCCTCCAGCCAGAACCCGGCCTCGCCAAGCGCCTTCCGGTAGAACGCGATCACCTCGGCAGGGGGCACGTCAGTCTCGAAGCGCGCATCCTTGAGGTCCGGGAAGCGCCCCTCATCCCGCACAGCCTCTGGCATCGAGCCCGGGAACCTTGGCACCCAATCCGGCAGCGCCACGGGGCGGGTAACGATGGTCGAAGGCGGAGCCGGCTGCATCAAGGCGATGACCCCGATGACCATCTTCCCTGAGGACCCCTTTGACGTCTGAATGATCAGCGTGCGTTCCGCCTTCGTCGTTCGAGCGGTCAGGGTGTCCTCGGTTCGCTCCACCACCAGGTCCTAACCTCGGAACGCCCATTCGTAATAGTCCAGTACCGCCTTCCCCGGGTCCGCGATAACGAAATGCCCGAACACCGCCGCTTTCCCACCCTCTTGGCCCTGGGTGTCGATCACCAGCTCCGCTCCGGGTGGACGAGGCACCCAGTCCCACGGAGCGGGCAGCATGCGCACCCGAGCACAGCCGGCCGCCGCGATCACAAGAGCGGCCGCGATCAGACAGCCCGTGGCGTCCCGATTCCTACCGAACACCGGTGGTCGCCCGACATGGCAGTGGGATTGCGGCGCAAACCTGGAAAGAGCAACCGTTCCCATCGGCTGACCTCCAAGACGCGGCGTTCGACGAACCCGATGCACTGACTTTGCTCAACTCTATTCCGGGCGGGCCTGCCCGTCAATCCACCAGGCCGCACGGAATCCTCATCGCTTTCCAACCTTGCCGCCCTTCGACCGCCAAAGGTCGGGTCGCCCACACCGGCCTCGCCCCGCGCCCCTTCGCCGTAACGTACTCCAAGTCCCGCTGGAGGTCGGCCCGGTCAACACTTGACAACCGACGGACCTGCGCTAGCATGAGTTCAACGAGCAGTCCAACGTAAGAATCGAGGTCGCAGGATGACGGGGATCGCCGTCAGCGGATTCATCGTCTCCAGATTCGCGGGAGCAGGTGACGAAGCGTCACCTTCGGCCTTCTTGTCCACGGCCGGCACATCGTCCACCGCTGAGCCGAGCGGCACTCTCACCAATTCTGGTCAGCCCGCGGCGCCCGCGGCCGGCCAACGCCTCAAGCGCCGCCACTGGTGGCCGCGAGGTTTCGTGCCCAATGCTCTGATCGCGCTTGCGGCCGTGGGGTTCCTCACCGGCGCCTGCCTCGACGCGTGCACTCAGATGAACACCATCCGGCGCGTGCCCGCGATCCACGGCCGCGTGGTGGACATGGCGACCGGTCAACCGCTTGCCGGCGTGCGAGTGACCAGGTGGTTCGAACGCGACATGATCGTCGGCCCGGGCGGCAGCGACACCTACCGCGTCAAAGGCTCCTTGCGCACCGTTACGAGCGACGCCACCGGCCACTTCGAGTTCCCCTCCTGGTACGGCATCGGGCGCGGGATCAATGCCGTCCAGTGGACAGAGTTCAAGCCCGGATGGGCGGCGGGGTGGGGACACCTGGTCCTCGCCAACCCTCCGAGGTTTGGCGTCGCCCGGAGGAACAGCACGTACGAATCCGTCCAGACGGAGACGCGCCGAAACGGCTCAGCCCTTACGGCTACCCTGACCTTGCACCGCGTCGATTCCCCAACCGTTGCCGAGGACCACTTCTGGGCCCTGCGCATCCTGGTGGAGGGCCGAGTCATCCCAGAGGAGGAGTTCGTGAAGGAGGCGGTGGCATATGTCGGGCCACATGAGGTGAGCCCCGACGTGCTCGATGAGATCTCCATGGTTGAGAGCAGGCTGGGGGGGCATGATGGGGACAACCGCCCCTGTTACAAAGCAGGCTTGGCGTTTGATCTTCAGACTTTGCGGGAGCAGATCTGTGGCCAACATCCGGACTGGCGCGCCTGTAATCAGACATCTTTAGCTTGGAGGAGATCTTTCCTTGAGCGCGAGTGCAGATTGTTTCGGAGGTGAGCAATGAGAAGCAGGGCGGGCGGTTTGGCCCTTGCTGCAGCTCTGGCCTCACAAGCAGTGGCCGCATTTGAATGGAAATCACATAACCAGATGGCATTGAATGCGCGAGACATCTTCCTCGGAGAAACAAAGAGCCATTCATCGCCGTACCTTGTCGACCAGGGTCTTAAAGTCTTCCTTGCGAGTTATGGCCACGACCTCGACACCCGCGCGGGCGATGAGGTCGAGAACGCGTTCACCGACGAGGATCATAACGAGGGGTATCTACGGGAGATCCTCACGTGCACGTACCAGGAACGCGACTGCTGGCACGTGGGATTCTCCTTGCATAATCCACTCTGGGTTGCGCCGTGTAGCCTGGACCATTTCTTCCCGAGGCTTCCGTTGCCGCTGCCGAACCAGGACGCCACCGTCCATGCCCGGCGGTACTTCGACATGGCGGTGAAGCTCTACAAGGCGGCCACGTGCGATCGCCGGGGCCTACGCGACACCTACATGCGGGGGGCCGCGCGCGCCCTGGGCCATGCCATCCACCTGGTCGAGGACATGGGGGTCCCGCAACACACACGCCCGGAAAACCACGCCCCGTTCCCGCTCGGACTCGGTCCGAGCTTCCATGAGTACTGGATCCTCGACGGTTGGGATGAGCCGACGACGTACACGCGGCCGGACGGGAGCGGTAACGCGCAGGTCGCTGGGTTTGTCCAAGCCGCCGCGACGGCAGCGGAGCCGCGGCGCGGGCGCCTGGAAGGGATCATGGGCAGTCTGGCAGCCAAGTCGCGGCAGTTCCTCTCCGGGTCTCCTTACGAGCCGGGGAACACGCTTCCCATCAAGGAACTGGCCCGCGTCATGGCCGAAAGCAAGGTGACGCTGGGCTGGGTCGAGTCGACGGGTCCTCATGGCGAGCACCTCGCATGGAGGCTCCCCTACATCCGAACGAACGGATTCCCGATCTACGGACGGAGCATGGCCCACGACGAACGGCACACGTTCTCTCTGTTCGGCCCCTTCACTTCCGCCGATTATCGGGAGATCGGCAACTTGGCTCCAACTGACGAGGGTGAGATCCTGATCGACAGCTTTGAGCTCTCGCAGAGGCTCTGGGCCGAGCCAGACGTCCTCCACGCCGATCGCCCGGCCGTACTCGACGCCAGAATCAAGAGTAACCTTACCCATACGACCGAGTCCGCCGCTGGCGCCATCTTGGCCTTCTGGGACGAGGTCAAGGGCTATAGCTGCAAGTGCAAGAACTTCACTCCTTGCGACTTTGCTCCTGAGGCGAAGGACCCGGATTGCCAGCGGCGCCATTTCGGTCGCATTCCCCCCGGCGGCGACTCCCCGGACGACACGCCGGGCGTGGTGAGCACCACGTCGTCCGTCACGGTGCCACAGGTGTCCGATCTCTCCAGCGCCGACCTCTCGTCGCACTGGTCGGCAATCGCGTCGATTGGCGTTGAGAAGGAGTTCCCGTCGCTCATCGATTTCGGCCGCGTGATGTACCTCCTCTCGCTGGCTCCACTTGCCGACCTTCCGGCAGCCAGTCAGGAGAAGATCCGCGCCGGTATTACCCAGCTGGAGGCCAAGTACTCGGTCAACCGCGCGCGGCCCGAAGACGACATGCTCAAAGCCGCCTATGTCGGGGTGCTGGACCAAGGCTTCGCCGGCGAAGCGGCGGCGCTCGTCGATACCCTCGGGTGGACCCATAGCCGTGTACCCCTGTCCTTCGACCCGCTTGCGCTTGCCGAAGACCGCAGGATCCTTCTGGTGCCGTCCGGAGGGCTCTATGGGACTGCCGGCAGCGCCGACCTGAAGCGTCGGCTGGAGGCGTTCGTGGACGCCGGCGGCACACTTCTGGTGATGGCCCAGATGCTGGGAGAGGATTTCACCTCCGTGCCGACCCCTCCGGGGGAGATAATCAAGGCGTACGGCTGGTTCGAGGACCAGAGCTGCTGGCGCGACAACATCGAGGTCGCGGCCGCCCATCCGCTGACGGCCGCCTTCACGGCGAGCGTGGTTTCAATCCCGGTGGACGGTTACATCGAGCGGTGGCCGTCCGGGGCTACCGTGCTGCTGCGCAAGCAGGCCGGCGGCATGCCGGTGATGGTGGCCTACGCGCTCGGCGCGGGCCAGGTCGTGGTCACGACCACGTTCGAGGACTGGGCCGACAGCAACGGACGCTCGACGGGTGACGGCGACGCCATGGTTGCCGGTATCGTGCGCTGGGGTGTGAGCAGGAACCGCGGTCTTGCGGTCTACCCCTGGGGATCTCGGGGCGTTCTCGATCTCCCGGTGACGATCAGGAACCTGACCGAGGCCGACGCCGATACGGTGGTCTGGGGGGTGCGCACGAGCCCGTCCGGCTACATTCCCGTGCGGAGCGAGCCGCAGATCGTTGCGGCCGGATCGAGTTTCTCCACCCACGTTGTCTTCACGCCGGAGGAGGTGGCGGGGCTTGGGGTCACGGGCCCCGGGATCTATGCGCTGACCTACTCGTTGGAGGATAGCTCACGCGCCGTCGTGGCCGGCATGCCCTGGGACCCGCCGCGGTCGTGGGTCGTGCAGCCAGCCGGCGAGGCGGCAGGCCTTGTTCTCGAGCAGTGGCCCGCCCAAGCCGAGGCGGCGTCCGAAGTCGAGCTGGGGATCGCCGTGGCCTCGGAGCTCGTCTTCGCCGACAGCATCGTTCCGGTTCACATCTCGGTCCGCAATAGCGGCCCCCAGCCGTTTTCCGGCCTCGTGACCCTTTCCTCATGGCGAGTGCCATCGCTGACCCGCGCGGTCGCCGCGGGGCCGGGCGCCCTCGGTACCGTCGATGTCGCGTTTGGACCGCTCCAACTCACGACCGGTCACGACGGGTTGCCGGGCGGAGGGTCGATCGTGGCCGAGCTCCGCGCTGCGGATGGTGGTCCGGTCCTGGCCGCGGTGACGAAGCACCTCCTCAACAACCCGACGCTACTCGATCTCCATCTCGAGGCCGATGAACGCGAGGCGGGGCTCGGGGACGAGCTGCACGCACTTGGGCTTGTTTCCAACCACTCGATGGGCGAGGTCGATCTTCGGTATCAGATGGTCTTTACCAACCACTTCAGCCCGCCCGAGACCCGTTGTCGCCAGCAGAAAACAGGTTGGCGACCGCTGCATATCGGTCGCGATGACTCGGTCAACCTGGCCGAGAGCTATCAGATCACCGCGCCGTGCAACGGGATCATCGAGGCAGAACTGCTGCTGTGCACCTCAGGCGAGCGCTGCTGGACAACCGGCGAAGGATGGACGCGGCGGACCACGGCAACAGTCGAACTGCCGGGGACACGAGTTGAGCTGTTGCCGGGAGAGTTCGACCTCGTCCCGGGGCCGGCGTTCCGTATCCCCGTGCGGGTGCGCAACGTCGGCAAGAGACCGATTACCGGCGGGACCGTCGGGTTGTCGTACTTGTCCGAGATGAATCCGCCAGAGGTTCGCAGCGCGCCTTTCGACCTTGCCCGCAACGCCGAAACCGTCGTCATCCTCGATTTGCCGCTCCTACCAGGGGCGTTGCGGCCCAGCTACCGAATCAGAGCGGGCTACCGCGACGCGTATTGGCCGCCCTCTCCCGACGAGGCGGTCGTCCACTGGGGGTACTCCGCCTCTTTCGATCTTTCCTACGGCGGCCGAGTCAACCCGATCGCCGGCTTCACCGCGCCGGCGGGAAGCACCGAGATCTCCCCGGAGTTCGAGGTCGAAAACCAGTCAAGTGCGACGCGACACTTCGTCGTGACGATGGAGCAGGACACGCTGGGTGTTCATGAACGGCGCGAATTCAATATCGCCCCCCTGCAGAGTGTGATGACGACGCTAAGGGTCCCGGTCCCCTCGCCCAACCCCTACGGACGGTGGCCGCTGACCGTGCGGATCACGGACGGGGCGCGGATCGATCACGAGTTCAGCATCAACCTGGAGCATACCGCTCAATTCGTGTCGCTCGGGCTCGTCCCAAGCGCCGCCTCCTACGCGCCCGGCAGTCCGGCGTCGATCAGGATCGACATGTTTCCCGGTGCGTTCGCGCGTCCCGTTCCCGTCACGCTGGAGTTCGCGTGCGAAAGGTTCGGGATCGCCGAGACCCGCTGGCTCAGCCTTGAGTCCCAACGGCGGGCGAGCGAAACATTCGCGTTCAACGTGCCTGTCGACTACACGGGTGGTACCGTCCCGCTGCGCGCTCGCCTGCGTTGGCCCGACGGCACCGAGGCTACGAGCGACGGTTCGCTGTTGGTTCCCCCACCCCGTTTCACCGTGACCCCGCTTCAGCTTACTGCGACCGCCGGCGGCACGGTGACGTACGAGGTCGGCAATCTCTCAGTGACCCCAGGCACGTGCGAGGTCGCCTGGACGCTCACGGAAGGCGCGGGGTGGGTAGCACAGATCGGGGCGTACGTCACCCTGGACCCGGGCTCGACCACCCAGGTGGCGTTCACGGTCCCGGCAGGTATCAGGACCGGGACGTACACGGCGGTTGTTGCGTACCGCCCGCAGCGTCAGGAGAGCAGCCAGCACCTCTACCACCACCTCACGGTAACCGGCTCCGAGGCAGGCCTCACGGTCGGCACTGGGCGACCGGTCTATGTTCAAAGAGAGCCGATCGACAGCTGGGCCGCGGCCGCAAACGGCGCCATGGCTCTTCCCGGCGCCATCCTCACACTGAAGGTGCTGGCGCCTACCGTGTGCGAGGAGAAAGTAGCTCCGTGGGGCACGTTTCAGGGGTCGGCAGCCCGGGACGGCGTCTCGTTATGGCACTCACTATCAACGGCGTACCCCCAGACCTGGTTCTGCTTTGCACCGCTCGCTTCACTTCCGCCAGCCGCAACCCCGGTTGCCGAGGCGGCCGGTGACTGCAACGAGGACGGCGCCGATGATCTCCTGGCCCTGTTCCCAAACGCTGGCGGATTGAGCCTCGCCCTTCACACGGGTCCCGATCTTGCCCAGGCGGTGGCCGTTTCGTTCCCCGGCGCATCCAGCACGGCGGCGCTCGCCGCGCTCGACGCCGACGGTGACGGGCACCTCGAGGTCATCGAGGCCGATACCACCGACGGAACCGCGCTGGCCGTTCGTTGCCTTTCCAGGACGCTTGCCCCTCGATGGGAAGCACGGGTCCCGATCGCGGGGGACCCCGGCCACCCGTTCCCGGCGGGCGGTCCCCTGGTGGCCGACCTCGATGGCGGCGGCACCCCTGCGCTCGTCGTCTCGTCCGGACGAGACGTGGTCGGACTCACCACGTCCGGCGGATTGCGCTGGCGCATGACGGAGGTGAATCCCTCTCTTGCGGACGCCCTCGTGACCGGAATCGCGGCGGCGGATTGCGACAGCGACGGCCGTGCCGAGATCGCCGTCGGATTGCGCAGCCCTGGTGGCGGGAGCGGGGCGCTCGCGCTGCTCGGGGCCCAAGGCAAGCTGCGCTGGCTTCACGCCACCGCACGGCCCATCGCCGGACATCCTGTCTTCACCGGTGGCAATCGAAGGGTACTCGCATTCGTGCAGACTCCGGACGCCCCCGGCGGACCGAGCACGCTCACCGTCCTCGACGCGGTGACCGGTGGCGTGACTGCCGAGAGCACGGCGCCGTTCAGGAGCGCCGTCGGGCCGGCCGCGGGCGACCTAAATGGCGACGGCGCCAGCGAGTTCGTGGTCGCCTCGGACAACACACTGTGCGAAACCTGCACCCGCGGGATCGTGGCCTTCTCGCCGCAGGCGACCCCACTCTGGTCGAGGTTGCTGGCCGGACCACCGAATGGGCCGCCGCTCCTCATCGACATGGACAACAGCGGCACACTCGACGTGATTATCGATCATGCCACCGTGACCCAGGCCGACAATATCGTCAGCTCCAGAGGGAGCGACGGCGCATCGCTGAGCACCGGCTACCGGATCGGAGGTCCCCAGGCGCACGGATTGCCATTGCTCCTGCTCAACCATGACGGGGACTGCAGTCCTGGTTTCGTGACCGGACGATCGGTGGCGAAGCCCGGGATGTGCCAACTCCCAAACGTGCGAGCGCTCGGCATCGAGGGCCAAGCCCAAGGTCAGATCGTGTGGCGCTGGGAGGGCCTCGCCTCACTCGCGCCCGGCCAGAGGTGGGACATCGCGCACTCGATCGCCCTGCAGTACTCGGATGCGAAACGCTACTACCTTGTGGGCGACCTCAAGAACGCCGCGGGTCAAACAATGGCACATGCGGAAACGATGTTTTCGGTCGTGCAGGCCTCGCACCCCACCGTGATTCTCGAGCCCCTTCCCCAAGCGTGCCGTTCGACCGATGAGATGGGTGTAACCGGAGGTATCAAGAACCCATACGGCAACCAGTACGACTTTGTGTTGGCCTTCCTCCTCGACGACCGCGAACAGACGCGCCGGACCATCACCGTCGGCGCGAACGCGACCGCGGCCTTTGCGCAAGCTATACCTGCTGCGACCACGGTTGGAGTTCACACGCTGACCGTCAAGGCGTGGCCGAGCACGTTGCCGAATCTGTCCACCGCTACAGCCCATAAGTTCCGAGTGCTGACGCCGGACCTCGACCTGTCCGTCGACGCTCCGAACGTGGCCGGCCGAGATCCATTCACGCTGCTCGTCCGCCTCGGCAACCCGACCCCGTTAGCGCTCGCACTCGACGTCGGCCTCGATGTGAGCGGGGCACCCCCGGGCCTGCGGCAGAAGGTCGAGCTCCCGCCAGGATCCGCCGTCACGCTGCCATTCCAGCGGCAGCAGTCCCGGGCGACGACGTACCTCGTTCGCGTCAACGGGGACGTCACCCGCGAGATCCCGGTCGAGGTGCGCGCCGGCATCGCCCTCGAGGTCTCACTCGCAGATCCCGGCCAACGCCGTAGCGGGGAGAGCGTGATCGGCTTCGAGCTGACCAATCGCGGTGAGCTTCCGTGGGAAGGCGATTTCGTCTGGGCCATAACCGGCGCCACGAGCGCTGGCGGCTCCGTCGCGACGGCGGTTGCGGGCGGCGCGATCCGGCACATTGATGTCCCGTTGACTCTCCTCCCCGGGCTTTCAACGGTGCGGCTCGCCGCAGGCGAGGCTTCCGGCGAGTTCACCATCGCCGCGTTCCCGGACGCGTACGGCGCCCTTTCGGTGACCGTGCCGGAGAGCGGCGTCGAGGGTGATGTTGCCGCTCTGGTCCGCGTCGAGAACCTGTTGGGGAGCGCGGGGACCTTTAAGCTCGCGCTCGACGTGACGGACGAGACAAGCAGGGGCGTCGTGGCGACGGAGCACCGCCAGTGGACGATCGCCGGCGATCAGACGCTGACGGACACGATCTCCCTTCCCCTGGCGCCAGGTGGGTACCGGTTCACGGCGGCGCTGGACGGGGGGACACAACCGGTCGAGGGCTCGTTCACCGTGGCCCCGCGGTTCGCGGCCGAGGTGGAGACCGCTGTCGAGGGTCCGGCCCCGGACGGCCTGCTTACCATCGTCGCCACGACCCGCAACACGGGTGGCCGCGAGATCACCGGGAACCTGCTGGTCAACCTGCCCGGCGCGGTCGTGGCCGCCGCAACCGACACCATCAATCCCGGGGAGAGTTCGACCCGCGCGATTCCGCTCGATCCCGAGGCGCTTCCCACCGGAGACCTTGCGCTCGACGTGCAGTTCGTGACCGGTAGCGGCGAGGTGCTCGGCCGGCGAACGGCCATGGTCCAGGTGACTTCGGGCCGGCCGATGTTGAGCGCACCGCCCACGGTGGGCGCCGTCCATGCCGGCGCCAGCGCGATGCTCACGTTCGTCGTGACCAACGCGGGGATGCAGCACGCGCATTACGCGCTCGAGGTCGCGGTCAACGACGGCGCCGTAGGCCGCGCCGGTGCCGCAGGCGACCTGCGTGGCGGCGAGTCGCAGACCGTCACGCTCGACGTACCTATGCCCGCGGACCTTCCCTCGTGCCGACTGCAAGGGACCTACGCCCTGATCGCCGGCGGCTCGAGCGGAGAGGCTGGACAAACAGTCGCTTCCGGCGCGCTGCCGATGGATGTACAGGGCCTGGAGGTGACGGTTCAGGCGGCGCTCGATCGTGACCACGTTGCCGCCGGTGAGGAGGTCGTGTTCTCGCTTGACCTTGCGGCCCCGGCTTTGGTGGCCGTCGTACCGCTCGTCGCGCACGTCTCGTATCCGCCGTTTGCCGAGCGTCGTGAGTTCGAACTCGGCGCAGGCGGGACCACCCTTCAGTTCCGCGTCCCGATTGCCACCCCCGGCGGCGAGCGTGGGTACGGGATCGGCTTTCCGTCAGGCCGCGCGCTGCGTCTCGATGCGGTCACCGTTCACGAGGCCGGCGGGGTGGTCGAGCTCGGGCTCGACCGCAAGGAGTATCGACCCGGCGACACCGTGACCGTGGCGGCCGCGCTGCGCCAGAGCGGCACGCTCGAGCTCGTTGGCTTCGACCGAAGCGCCTCCCTCGAACGCTCCGGCGAGGCAGCGTTCCCGATTCCGGCCGATCTGCCGTTCGGCCGCTACCCGATCGCGTGGACGTTCTACGCCGGTGAGCCGGCGCCCGGCGTGCTCAACGGCGAGCTGCTGGTGAAGGTCCGGGGGCCGTGGCTCCGCATTCCGAGAATCGCCGCAAACAGGGATGGAGACGAGGTCCGGCTTGCGGCGACCGTCATCTCGGACACCGCGATCCCCGCGCTCGCCAGAGCGGGGATCGTCGGCCCGAGCGGTGACCCGAGCCCACCGGTCGAGGAGCCCATCACGGTTGCCGCCGAGGGAGAGACCACCATTGAAATGCGACTCCCCTTTTCGGTCACCGAACCCGGGACACAACAGCTAATGCTGGCCGTTCTCGGTGACGACGGCCGCGAGATGGTGCTGGGGTCGGCGGCGTTCGATGCCGGCGGGGGGCGAATCCTCGGGCTTCGCGCCGACCCGGAGGCGTACGACCCGGGGGCGGGGGTGAGCGCGGCCCGCAGGGCGCAGGGGAACGGCCCGGCGGCGTTGGGCCTGCAGCGGGGCGGC
>VFSW01007183.1_pt1 | contig 16214 bp, 24 predicted proteins | sample 5358111 | NCBI WGS metagenome assembly VFSW01 (sample SAMN11554181, study PRJNA540505) | mine drainage metagenome | isolation source: sediment from site ElyBrook_90M | place: USA: Ely Copper Mine, Vershire, VT | collected 2017 | reverse complement strand
TGAATCGCTCTGATCCTGATCGCCATCGGCTCCGGCAACGTCGACCCCCATACTCTCCTCGCTCGCGCGGGCTTGACGATCTGCGTTTCAAAATGACGATCGCCGCAACAGCGGCCCTCTTAGCGCTGATCGGATCGGCCAGCGCCTACTACGTGCCGGGCACCTATCCCCAGGAGTTCCTCGCGGGCGAGTCGCTGGAGGTCTACGTCAACTCGCTCAAGTCGTTCGACACAGAGCTGCCGTTCGAGTACTACACCATGCCCTTCTGCAAGCCGGTTGGGGGCGTCAAGCGGATCGCTGACACGGCCAACCCGGGCACCATCCTGGAGGGTCTCAGGATCGAGAACTCGCCGTACAACTTCACCATGAAGGCAAGCGTGATCGATGCTGCTCACTGAATGCCGCGGTTGAACATGCATGCATGCATGCAACTCACCGCAGGTGAAGCAGACCGCGGTGCCCGTGTGCTCGCCGGAAATATCCTACCCTGCGCTGACGAAGGCAGAGGTCGAGGTCAGTTGCGCGCACGAACCAAGCGACTCCCGATCTGGTGCAGCTAAATGCATGCCGCCTGCAGAACTTGAAGCACAAGATTGACAACCACTATAGGATCTCACTGCTCCTGGACAATCTGCCGGTTACCGTCTATGACTTGTTGGATGAAGTGCGTTCAAAGGCTCGTGATCACCTCTGACTGAATGAAGCTGAATCAAGCGAATCCTCTTCTCAACGTAGGATCAGGAGTTTGTTCGTCCAGGATTCGAGCTGGGATACAAGACGGACGATGGGAAGTACTACATTTACAACCATCTGGTGGGTGGAGCTCAAACAGGGTAGAGCGAGGTAGCGCTTGTTTTTGATGGCGGGCCATTGCCCCTTCCCCCGCCTGACTGCCACAATCAGGTCTTCAACGTCCTCGTCACGGTGACGCATGGCGAGTACAACGCGGCCAGGAAGAAGTACGGGAACATGGTCGTCGACATGGAGACGCGGCGCATGTCCAGGAGGTCAACCCTCTCCTCCAACAAGCGACGCAACGGGCCAGACCTCGCCGCTTCTGCGGAAGCCTCTGCGGGCGGAGCTGCAGGTGTTGCGCAACGCAGGCGGCTGTCTAACGACGACGTCATCCCCGCGACGGAGGGATCCCAGAAACAGAACTTCTACATGGTGGTCGGCTTTGAGGTTTCGCCGTGCAGCATCAAGCGCGACCCCAGGTGCGGGATTCCTTTCCCCTCTTGCAACCCTCCCCCTACCTGCAACCCACCTGTCTTATCTCCCTTCTCTCCTGACAGCGCCAAGACGATTGAGAATGTGGTGTGCGACCAGGATACCGACGACCACAGTGCCGAGGAGATTGTCGAGGGCGCGCAGATTGTCTACAGCTACGATGTGTACTGGCAGGAGAGCAACATCAAGTGGGCCTCGCGTTGGGATGCATACCTCCGCATGCCCGGCGGCAAGGTGCACTGGTTCAGCATCATGAACTCGATCATCGTCGTCCTCATCATGGCGACCATCGTGGCACTGATCCTCATCCGAACCGTCCGACGTGATTTGGCCAAATATGAAGAGGTGGGAGGTGACGACAGAAGGTCATACAGGGCATCGCTGGCATGCGAGACCTTGAACCCGGCTCATGACCCTGCCGTCTGCCAGGTTCTCGTCGACAAGAACAGCATTGACATGAAGGACGACGCCGGTTGGAAGCTCGTGACTGGAGACGTCTTCAGGGCGCCCAACAACAGCAGGGGCCTGGCGGTGCAGCTGGGGTCCGGCGTGCAGATTATCCTGACGTGGGTCGTCACGTTGCTGCTGGCCACGCTGGGCTTCCTCTCGCCCGCGGCCCGTGGGGCTCTGCTCACCACCACCATCATCCTCTACGTGTAGATATCGGTGGTCGCCGTATAATTAAAAAAAAAAAAAGGAAGAGGAGTCAATGGGCGATCATCGGATTCGAACGGGGGAAAAGGCCTCTCGCTGCTCCCGTGATTGAGACCTCAAGGCCCATACCCCCGTCGAGAGCTTTCTTCATCTGCCACTCTCTCTGACCCCCTCCCTCGGCCGCAGTGTCCGTCTACGTCTGGGGCCTCATGGAGCGTTCGTACAATGGCTGGCCGATCGTCTGCGCGCAAGTCGCGGTGTTCTACCCGGGGATCGTGCTCTCCATATTCACGTTGCTAAATCTTGTCATCTACCACACGGGTGCGGAGAGCTATAAGATTTATCTCTTGTTGGAGTTTTTCTCGTGCATCCAAGCGTGTGCCGGGGCTCTTTGAGTGTCCCTTCTTCTCTCCCCTGCTGACCTCGCCGTGTCCCCCGTACCCCTTTGCCCCAGGCACCAGCGGGGCTGTACAGAGGATTTTTATCCCCCCTTGAGGGTTAATCACCCCCCCTCCTCCTCTGTAGGCACCAGCGGGGCTGTGCCGCTCGGCATGTACTTCGGCATCATCCTCGTTTGGTTCGTCGTCTCCATCCCGCTCACCTTTGTCGGCGGCTACGTCGCGCTGCGCATGCCCATCAAGGACCACCCGGTCAAGACAAACCAGATCCCTCGCCACATCCCTCCTCCACCCATCGCGGCGCACCCGACCCTGCTCTTCTTCGCATGTGGGCTCTCGAGGGGGCGGATCGCCTGATGTTTCATAAGTTCTTCTGAGCGTTTGACGCACGGCTGAATCTTTCATCCCTCCCGCTCGCAGCCGGTGTGCTGCCCTTTGGCACCATCTTCATCGAGCTCTACTTCGCCATGACCTCCATCTGGCTCGGATACTTCTACTATCTCTTTGGCTTTGTGTTCCTCATCGGCCTGCTCTCGGTCATCATCAACGCGGAGATCGCCGTGCTGTGCACCTATGTGCAGCTCTGTGCCGAGGACTACAACTGGTGGTAGGTTGACAGAGTAGTTGTGTCGACCTAGTACACGGAGTTGATCGATGCTCATCCTCCTCCAGGTGGAGCTCCTTCACGCGCGGCGGCTCTGTTGCCATCTACATAGTGTTGTACGCTCTCGGCTTCCTGGCCAGCTCGCTGTCGGCGCTGCACGGCATCATCCCGGTCTTCATCTACCTCTGCTACATGAGCGTCATCATCCTCGGGTGAGCGGAATATGGGGATGTTGCGTGACTCTTCACTTCACTTGCTTCCTGTGTGATGCTCGATGATGGAAATGACGGAACGATTCCTTCCAACAGATGCTACTTTGCGATGGGCACCATTGGCTTCCTATCCTCGTACCTGTTCGTGTACTACATTTTCAAGGCGGTCAAGTCGGATTGATCAATATAGAGGGCAGAGAGGAATGAAGATAACTGTAATCTGGATTTAGGAGGTCTTCTTTCTCGCGAGAAGTCGTCCGTTGACGCCTGGCGTTAAGATCAATTCAACATAGATCATAAAAACATGATGAAAGTCTGTCAAGTGATGAAAGTCTCTCAGGCGCCTAGGTCCGTGCTACGTTTGCAACAAGCCAGTCTAGCCCCTCATACAATCCATCTCCCCGTGTTGCAACCGCTGACTGAACCTGCCATTTCCGGTTCTTTAGCTTGGGCAGCCCGAGGGCCTCACACACCTCGGCAGGAGTGAGACACCCCTACGCAGACAGAGGGATCGGGCGCTCAAGAGAGGGTGCAACACATCTCCCAACCTCGTCTGCTACACAAATAACATGCGCCACCATCACAACACCAGATGGTGGCAGCACTCTGAGCAACCTACTTTCATGTCTTGCTTGTTCGCAAACACCAAGATGCTGCTGTGTAGCATGAGCGGGTCCTGCAGACACAATGCATGCTCGCAGTCAGCCATGCGACCTCCATGCGAACCCAAATCCGGCCATGCGTGAAAATATGCGCACCTGGATGATTGCCTGGAACTCTGCCGCGCTCTTGCCGATGCGTTCCCTGTCTTGTGAGTCCACGACGAAGATCAATGCGTCCGTGTTGTTGAAGTAATGCCGCCAGAGCGGTCTCAGCTTCTCCTGGCCGCCGACGTCCCACACGGTGAACACTACGTTTTTATATTGCACCTTCTCGACGTTGAACCCGATGGTCGGCACGGTTGTCAAGATCTCCCCGATGTGCAGCTTGTATAGGATGGTCGTCTTCCCCGCCGCATCTAGCCCGAGCATCACAGCTCGCATTTCCCTGCGTTGTGTGTGAGTTTCACCGCGAGGTGGCATGGCGAGTGCGCACCTATTGCCAAAGAGGCTGTCGAACAGCTTTGTGAACACGTTTCCCATATTGCCCTGCGTGGGCTCTGATGCGTCCCGGGCGTTCCTTAGCCTGTCGAAGACGACGCCATGCGAGATGCTGGTGGGAACGGAGCCGGCGAGAAAGTGAGGAGCAAAAACCGCGCCGTAAAAACCTTCAAAATTCAATTCAATCGATCCCGGTCGGCATGCAGCGCCCCGCCGCCAACAGCCCGCCTTCCGAGGACGATGCGCTTTTGTTGTTCGGCGAGCTGTCTTTGGCGAAGCAGCTGACTTCTCAGCTCCTAGCCTCATTCCAGCCGCTGCTGACGAGCTACAAGGTGTTGCTCACATGATTGCATGCATTACAATCCAATCCGACCTCCCCTTCCCATTCGGAGGGAGCGCATGATGGGCATGTTCAGCACGAGGACCTCTTGCGTGAGATACAGGAGCTGCAGTCCGACCTCCGCATAGAGCGACAAGCGAACGAGATGCTCTCGGTTGAGCATGAAGCTCTCAAGCGCTTGCTCCAGTAAGAAAATCAACAGCTCAGATGTTGTTCAACGCGTTGGCTCTCGACTGATGGATTCCTTTGTTGTTGTTCCGCAATTCCAGCAAATCGTACGGTCAAGTCATCGATGACTACCTACGGGCGACGTCCATGCTCGTCGAAAAGGAGCAACAGCTGCAACAGTTACGGCGCAGCAGTCCCGATGACGACGCCTCTGGAGACCGAGACCAAACAACGCCGTCTGCTGGTGGCGACAAGCAACTGACCCCTTGCGTCCCAAGTGCTGCAGCCAAGGATGGCTCGATGACCAGCATCGCCGCGCACGAAGGACAGGGTACCCCTGAGGGCAGCGTTGCGATGACATCTTCGCCCTCACCGTTTCCTCAGCATGGTGTCAGCGAGATGGAAGGTCCTGGACTGGGGCTGGACGAGGAAAAAGCGTCGGCGACGAGTCAAGCAGGAGGCAGCCCTGTCGGCGATGCTCATCCCCCCTCCTCGAGGAGGGCCCCTCGAGCAGCAGCGGGCGGTCGGTCCTGCTCCTGGTTCCAGGAGTTCTCTGCGAGCCCCGACGGCTCTGTTCCAGACGATTGGCCTCACGGAGAGTCGCCTTCTTCGTCTCCGTCGCAAGACTCGGCGTTCGATCATCCCGCCGCCGCCCTGACCGCTGCATTCCCAACCGCTCGGCTCGTCAGGATGTCAAACGCAGGGCCTCAGCGTCACCAAGAGGGGAGGCTACGCCCTGTCGCAGACAACGGCAGCGGCCATCGACCGATGAGGGGCGCACGAGACCTTGACCGCCGTCAGAGTCGAGTGCCGCCGCACGATGAGGAAACAGGGGGATTGGATGCAGCGATGGACGCGGCTGCTGAGCAAGCGGTGTCGAGCCTCTACGATGATCTCACTGCCCAATACCACAACGGACAGCCGCTTGCGGATCGCGGTTCCCCGAGCAGCAGCGGCAGCGACTCTGGTGGGAGCCCATGGTGCATGCCGCTGATGTACAACAGCGGCGTCGGCCATGAGGGGTCGGCCATGAGGTCATGGGGTCCTGTCGGGGGCAGCAGGGCTGCGCCTGGTGCCGCCCCTCGTCAGGCAGACCCGGCACATGGCAGCAGGGCTTCTGCGTTCTTTCCGGCAGCGAATTCCAGCCTGAAAGAGGGTTCCAACGGAGTGCAGCAGTTCCCTCGGGCATCTCGTGGGCGCCAGCAGCAGCCGAGGAAGGTTGAATGTGATGAGGAAGCGAACGCCGACAGCGGCTTGATCCGCGGAATCAAGGGCAGGCTGGAGTCGCTGCGGGCAACGTTTGGCATCCTCCCACCCTCGGGTTCCCCCTCCTCTGGCTTCGATGCCTCCTCCTCCTCCGGCTTTGATGCCGCCGCAGAAGTGGTGAAGAGCAATGGCCTGCCAGGTCCTCGACCTGGTGAGGCTCGGCAGCGTCTTCACGGCGGCGGCCCTGTGGTGCACTCTGGCGCTGGCCACGGCAGAGCATCAGGCTCCGATGTACCTTTGACGGCCCAGGCCGTCAGAGTGGGTGAGGCACAGCACCGGGCTATGCAACGAGAAGGCGGGGGCCATCCCGGTGACGTGTGGGGCGCCTACGGGCTCGCCTCTGCGCCCCGCTCCTTCGGCCCAGAGGCGGTCGCGGCCGCGGAAAGCCTGGTACCGTCGGCTGCCGCCGTGATCGCGGCGCAGCAGCAGCGTCGTCGTTCGGCCATCGCTCATGCGCCCCGGGCCTTCACCGTCGTTGGCTCTGGAGAATTTGGTCCCTGATCGCCTATTTCAATCTCTTGTATATGCATGAGCTATTTAGTTTTGAGCAGTTCAGATGTATCTATTGAGAAGTAGCATGAAATAACAGAATTAGTTCAGCTCATATCGTCCCCGGCGGGGCGGTTGGGAGCTTCTCTGGAGCATCTTCGTGCTTCTCAGTGTCTACATTTTCACAAGCCGGTCTGACCGTCGGCCCTTTCTCCGGTGCCAATTCGCGGTGGCGGTCTTGATGCTGGAGCGTCGACATGGGCTCCGTGTGTTCCTCCGTGCCCCCGCTCATCATCGAGGAGGCACACCGGTCGTGGCCAGGCGTGGTGCTCGCTTCACTGGCAGAGGGCAGGAAGCCTCCTCCGCTGGGCATCAGCATCCGCGAGGCTGTTCCGGTGGAGATGCCGGCGGTGTGCGCCAGGCCGCTCGTGCTCGGTACCGGTCCTGCTCCGAAGCCGCCGCTGCCGATGCTGGGCCGGGCCTGCCGCTTGCTCGGCGGGTGGTTCGCCAGCACAGGCCTGCCTTCGCCGATGCGGGCGTACGTGCGGACCTTGAACGTGCTCCCGTGCTTGATCACGACGGGCTTCCAGAGCGGGGCAGGTCCCTGAGGTAGGTCCTTGTACATCTGTACCGTGTTCTGCGGTAGGGTGGGGGCGGGGTTATACTCAAAGGTCGGAAGACAGGAAGACAGGCGTGGATCGGCGGCATCGACGAACCTCCCCGTCGCTCTCTCCCACCCCACACCTGAAGATACACGAGGTCCGTGTGCGGGATGTCCCACTTGGATTCCATCTCCTCGTCCGTCGTGAACTGAAAGCCGAGGTGCGACCACGTGTTGCGGACATTCCAATCGTTAGTGCTGCACAGCATCAGCTTCCTCAGCTGCAGCACCCGGCAGATGGACTCGATGGCCTCCACCATGCACCTGAGAGGGAGACGTGGTGGATGAGAAGGGCATGTAGTCGGGGTTCGCCCATGGAGGAACCCTCCGCCCGTCGCTTTGTTCCCCTCTTTTTTCACCTGCAGTAGCCTCGCCCCCGCTTGCCCTCCTGCGTGGCGACGAACGGAATCTCGAGATAGCCAGGACCGGACCGGATGGTCGCAGCGCAAACTGGCTTTCCATGCGTCTGCAGGATCGGCAACGGGGGGAGCGGCCCGGGCAGGACTGCGTTCTTGACGCCCTCCTGGCTGCCTTTGTAGTTCTCTTGAGGCCATTGCGGCACGTAACGCGGCAGGATGACCAGCACGCGGAAGCCGGCAAAGTCCTGATTCAGGTGGGGTGAAAGGAGACGAGTGAACTGCAGGACGTGAAAGACAGCCGAACGAGTGTCTGTCGCTCACCAGCTCGTCGTCCATGTCGGCGTTCTGCGCCGTCAGCGTCCAGTCGAGGTACTCGTGAATGGTCGCGATTCGAGGGACGCCCTCTCCATGCAGCTTTGCCATCTTCTTGGGGCCGATTTGGTTGATCTCAAAGGCCTTGAACAGAAAGGGGAGGTCCGACCGCGCATGGGCGGCCGCCACCTGTTGAGGACAGGCGCATGATGAGCGGCAAGAGGAGGAAGACCCCATTCTCAATACCACCTTGGCATCGGCGTAGTTGGCGTACGAGCGCATCTGATAGACCACGTGCGGCCTCCCGGGCAGCTCGAACAGCTCGTTCAGCGGTATCTTGTCGATGAGAAACCTACAGAAGAGGAATGGATGGATTCTACTCCTAAAGGGTTCTATTCCTAAAGGCTTCCATTACCGAGCGGCCTTAAGGTGTAGGCGCCGCGTTCCCTGCGCGGTGGACATCTCGTTGTGATTGTGGGGTGTGGGACGCCAAATCTGCACAATTGCTCACGCACGCACGACGATGTCCGCCGCTCCTGCCGCAGTTTCAGCCACCGAGTCGAAGCCGAAACACAAGCGGGTCCCCAGCGAGGTCGTGATCAACAAGAACGTCAACTGGCTCGGGCACCACGCCGTCTGGGTCTGGTACATCAGCCTCGTCGTGCTGGGCTGGCTCGGAGTGTGCGCCTTCGTCGAGGACACGGGCCTGGCCTGGTCCATCACGCACCTGTTGCATGGGGTGATCACGTACTATCTCATGCACTACCTCAAGGGCTCACCGTTCGCGGAAGACGACCAGGGGAAATACAGCAGACAGACGTTCTGGGAGCAGGTGAGAAGCTGCGCATTGTCGCATGCGATCCCATGCAAAGGCCCCTGCCCGTGCGATGCACAGATGGACAACGGGGTGTACGCGACACGAAACCGCAAGATCTTCACGGCCATGCCGGTGATTTTGTTCCTGCTGGCAACCAACGGGACCGACTTCAGAAAACAGCCCTTGGGACTCAACCTCGTCGTCGTGGTGTGGCTGGTTTTAGCCAAGTTGCCGGCGTTCCATCGAGTTCGCATCTTCGGGATCAACAAGTATTGATCTGACTTTGGTTGCGTTTTCGTTTTCATGGAGGAAAAAGCATGGTCGTTTGTAAATAAATGTTGTATCACCTGACTGATCGCTCTAGGAAAGCGCCTGTTTCACATGATTATGATGATATCAGGTCTATAATATTGATCTGTATTATTAATATACCTTTCCTACAAAACTGTCTAATCCACCGACCTCTGGATAAATCACGTTTTTTTCGCAAAAATAAAGACAGTGGCAGACGCAGGCTCAGGCTCATGATCACGGTCAATCAGTCTCTCCCCCCTCCGAAGAGCCTTTGCGATCGCCTCAGCAGCTGCGGCGCAACATCGTCCTGCATTGTTGCCGGCCGCGAGACGGGCAGCATCTGCGCGGCCGGCGGCGACGACACCACAGGAACCTGCAAGAAAGATTCGTGGTTCCTCTGTGCCTCCTCCCTTGCTCGGCGCCTGCGCTCCTGCAGCACCGTCAGCCACTCTGGGAGCATGACGTTGTGGGTCTCATCCCATAACTTCTGCTTCTGCTTGCGGTCAAGCGTTGTTTCGGGGCTCATGAAGTTGACGCCCTTCTCGAGAAGGTCGTTGATCGTGTTGTCGACCTGGAAGCAGCGGACTGGCTCGCCTGAGGAGGAGACAGATGGCGGAGTTGAGAGACAACTCTGACAGTTTATACACAGCAGAAGACACAGGCCATGCTCTGAGAGAGATCAAGCATCGAGTCCGCACTTGAGACTGGCTGCCGGCAGGTGGGGCAGGACTTTTTCCGGACCAGCCAAGTCGTGAGGCAGTGACCACAGTACATGTGACCGCTGTGCAGACGCATCGGGAAAGGCGGGTTGACAAACGGGAAATCGTGTCGCACGGCAACACACAACTTCATAAGGTTAAGGCCCTCACCACGGGAGCGCGTGGCAGGCAACAAGCCAGTCCTGGCATATGGCGCAGCTCAGGTGCTGGGACATGACCTCCTTCATGCGAGAAACGACGGCCTTGGTCCTCGTGCACGGGCTGCCTCCCTCCGCCCTGTTGCAGGCGGCCTTGCGGGCGCTCGAGGGGCTCCCCGCTGCGGAAAGAGCGGTGGCCGGGCCGGGGCTGCCGCCGGTCTGATGCTGCGCTGCCAGTCGAGACGCGATCTTTGCGACGAGCACGTTGGGGCTCACGGGTCGCTTCAACGGCTTTGATCTCTCCTCCCTGTGGTCCGGCGCGCCCTGGTCTTGTTGGGGCCCATTCTGTTACGGAATTGATTCCCTTTCAGATGCCGCAAGGCTGGGGACACGATGGAATACCTCAGCCACTCTTCACATCTCACCTCGACATCGTTTCTCCTCCGCGGAGCTGGCGCCTCTGCTGCGCTGTCCCCTTCGGTCACCGAGGGCGGGTAGAATCTGAAGATGAACGGGTTTGAGACAGCTTCCCGCCGGGCCATGATGGTCTCGGGGCCTCCGAATCCGATGCTGTCTCCTTCTTGCAAGATCCAAGGCTCGTCTGACCGAATCTGCAAGGTGGAAGGGTTTGCGGCTGGGGTTCCCAGTAAATCTGCAGGCGTCATTCGTCACCTTTCTGAGCGGCTGTCCTCTTCTCGCGGCATAGGTCCCGTTTGTGGAATTCATGTCCGTCATCTCTATCGTGCCAGCGGGCGTGAACTGCAGCATGCAGTGCTTCCTGGAGGATAGCAAGTTTCGTGGCTGCTCTAGAGGGAGAGGAGGACGACATGCGCAACTCATGCACACCTGCTCAGCAAGTAAGGGACCTCTGTCGAGTCCAGTCGGATGCAGCTGTCGCTCTCCCTCCCCACTGTCACGACGCCGCGGATGGAAAGCCCCTCTAGGTCATAGGCTAGCTCGGGGCGGACGATCGAACGAAGCATGCCCGTCTTCGTCAACGGGGTAACGGACGGGCGATGCGCCGAGTAGCAGGCAGATTCAATCCGACGAAGGGGACGAACGCAGCTGTCGACAGCCCCGAGATTTGTTTTTGAGCAGTCGAGCAACAGTATGCAAGCAGGAGTATGCTGAGGACGGGCTTAAGGTCGATGTAATGTTGTTAAGAATTCGGTTACGCCGCCATCAGCAAACAGCAAAATCTGCGCATGGCATCGAACGCGCTCCTCGAGATCATGCGGAGGCGGATCCAAGCCGGAAAATGCAGCGATATCAAGGGCTGCGTCGGCCTGGTGGAAGACCTGATTCGCGCGCAGGTGATCGCCTCATGTGATTGTGCATACAAAACACGCATCCATGCATGCCACATTGCAGGTGTGCCCTCGCTGCGTTTTGAGGGCGTTCGGGCACTCAAAGTGGGAGGATTATTGCGTGGAAGCGCCGACACCGTCTGCTATGCTGGCTGACCTCCGTGCTGCGGCCGGTCAGCCACCGTCAGAAGCCGGGTCTCTCTCTGATGCCCCGCCGCCGTGTGTCTTGTGCTTGGGCCTGCTTCAAGGGCTCTACGAGAGGGAAGGTGAGAACTCCTCGTGCTCACTCACACTGGCCAGGAACTGGATCGATCATTAACGATGCAAGCAGGAGATCAAACATCAGATGCGGCACGAGACGAAAAGGCCGGCCTCGACTCTTGCTATGAACCCATGGATCTTCACTCCCTCGGGGGGGAGGCTGTCTGGGGGATCCTCTCCTCTTCATCGTTCCATTCGTTTTCAGTCGAGGCCAAGGTGCCGCTCTCGACGCTGCTCAGGCAGAGGATGCTGCTCGAGCGGCTGACCACAAGGTACGACACACTCTCCTCTCGCCGAACCTCCTGCACGGCGGTTTGATGTGCTCAACTCCCATCTACAAACATCAAAGGTGCAAGAAAACCCTAAACCCTGAACCTTTAACTAGGTACAAGAAGCTCGGGCTGTGGACAGATATCAGCTCAGAGGTCACCCCCCTTAACATCGCGATTGCGTGAGTATTTACCGCGTCTCCTTCAAAACAAATGGAGCTCTGAAATATCCTGTGCCTTGTTGTCGCAGTCGCACCCTCGGCATGCTTGCCGCACGAAAGACGGGGAAGCGTTTTGTCGAGAAAAGCCCTCTGGACAAGAAGAAGCCGTCCGATCCCGGGATGGTGGCCGAGGCGACGCTTGTGCTCAAGCTTGATCACAGCATGTGCCTGGAAGAGATGCGTCCGTTGGCGGCAGGTTGGTTAGATTCATTTGCATTTTATCGATAGCTCAAACGAACTTCGTCCTCTCTCTGCTCACAGATCACTTCAAATGGAAGGCCAAAGCCTCTCAAAAAGGGCAGGCCAAACAGGCAAAAAAGCAAAAAATAGATACCAGTGGCAACTGCGGCGATGGGGGGACCAACAAAATCGATGAGTCAGGAACGTTGACCTCTACCACTGTCGTTGCGGGGGGAACAAGAGGCAAAGGGCCTGACGAAGAGGCCGGCCCTTCCGATCATTTGACAGACGAGCTACTTTCAGATTTCTGCTCCTCGGACAAAGCTCTGCAGCAGATCTCAAACGTGTTTCCTCATTTCTTCAATCGGATGTATCCATGGCCACCGCCGGCTTTAACCTCCGGTCACCCGTGTACCATCAACGTGCAGCTTCAACGTGCCCCGTTGCTCCTGGCGGGAAGGTGGGAATCTATCCCCTCACCCTTTCTCCCTCTCTGTCTCTCTCTCTCCCTCTCTGACTCACACTCCCCACTCTTCCAGGTACCTGAAGCTGCAACGAGGTATGCCTCAATCACGTTGGTTTGATCAGGACACGGGCCTTCGCATAGGCTCGATTTCCCTTTCCGAGCGTATAGAGGAAGTGGTGTTGCCGCTGTACGGCGCCAAAGAGGCCAAATTCATCTCAGGCGAGGGTGGTATGCAGGAGTGTGTGTGAGGGTGTGTGAGAGAGGGCGTGAGGGTGCGTTGGAGATGTCACCCACGAGGTTCCAACAGTCGGTTGGGGAGCCACTTTCTCAACCTCGCTGCACAGGCGGCAGAGAGGACGCGGACGTGCGGATGTTGGGCGAAGGGCGGCCGTTTGTGCTCGAGATCCTGCGGCCCCGGCACGGCCACCCCGCCGCGGACCAGCTGCGCGAGGCAGAGGAGGCGCTGTCCGCTGCATCGCAGTGAGCAACAGTGCGCCGTTCACATTTCCGGATCAGCAGCTGTCTCTTCCCGCACGTCCTCCTCCTGTTAAACAAGTCCTCTCTGTTGCTGCAGCGGGGCGCGTGCGTTGCGACTGACGCCTTGCGCTCGCGAGGCCCTCGAGCGGCTTAAGGAGGCAGAGGAGAGCAAGGAGAAGACCTACCAGGTGCTTTGCTGGTCGGAGCGGCCCATCACGGCCGACGACTGCGAGCGTCTGCTGGCCGTCAAAGCGCTTGAGCTGCAGCAGGACACGCCGCTGAGGGTGCTGCATCGGAGAGCCCCCAAAGTGCGACGGCGGTGTTGATTATCTTATTTTTTGCAACATCTCTGAGATTGCTGCTGCCGTGCACAGGTGCGAAGCAAGTGGGTGACGGTCGAGGCCGTGGACGTCCTGCCCGACAACCAGCAACGCTACTTCAACATGCGGCTCCGGACGCAGGCCGGAACGTACGTCAAGGAGTTTGTGCACGGGGACCTAGGACGGACGTCGCCAAATTTAGGGACGCTGCTGGGGAACGTGCGCGTGGAGATGGTGCAGCTCGACGTCCTGGCGGTGCACATGCCCGATTGGCCATCATGAGAATTGCAAGGCAGGAGCTATGCAAGGCAGGAGCAGGAGCTAGGAGGAGCGGAGCAGGAACCGTGAAGTGTGTATAAGTTCGGACTCTCGAGATCGATCTTTCACTTTGCCCGTCCTCGCTCCTCAGGTAGGCACCCCGGCACCTCCTCCATCCCTGCCCCAGCGAGCCGCCGCGAACAGCCCCTCGCAGGCCGATAATTCAAGATGGTGCGCTTCACCATCGAGGAGATCCGTCAGCTGATGGACAAGAAGCACAACATCCGCAACATGTCGGTCATTGCGCACGTCGACCATGGTGAGCATCTCTGCGGCACCTGCCCGCCGAGCCCGCGCAGCTGACGCCCCCCGCAGGCAAGTCCACGCTGACCGATTCGCTGGTGGCAGCCGCCGGGATTATGGCCGTGGAGCAGGTCAGATCTTTTGTCGGGCGCGCAGCGCTTTGCGCCTCCCGGGGTGCCGTCGGCCGTTTTTGCACGCTTCGCGTCGCGTTGACGATGCGCTGGCGATCCAATCGCAGGCCGGCGACACCCGCCTGACGGACACGCGCAAGGACGAGCAGGAGCGCGGCATCACCATCAAGTCCACCGGCATCTCGCTGTATTATCAGATGGAAGACGTCGACCTGAAGAACTTCAAGGGTGAGGGAGAACTAAGTCGACCCTCGGCTACATGTGTGCATGCAACGTCGCGTGACCCCGCGCATGCATTGCCACACTCCGAGCAGGCGAGCGCTCCGGCAACGACTACCTGGTCAACCTGATTGACTCGCCCGGGCACGTCGACTTCTCGTCCGAGGTCACGGCCGCGCTGCGCATTACCGACGGCGCGCTGGTCGTCGTCGACTGCATTGAGGGCGTCTGTGTGCAGACCGAGACGGTGCTGCGCCAGGCGCTGGGCGAGCGCATCCGCCCGGTGCTGACCATCAACAAGATGGACCGCTGCTTCCTGGAGCTCATGATGGACGCCGAGGACGCCTACAACACCTTCCTGCGCGTGATTGAGAACGCCAACGTGCTTATGGCCACCTACCAGGACGAGGCCATGGGAGATCTGCAGGTGAGGAGGGGGTCTCCGCTTTTTGAGGGGTGACATGAGGTGCTCTCTGAAATGACGGCGAGGCAAATGAGAAAGATGGACTGCTGTCTGGTGGTCGCGTCCTCATTTCGATCGATCACCTTTCAGGCCACACTCTCACACGATCCTGGTGTTTCTTCTCCTCACCCTGGCCCTGGCATGCGCATAGGTCTACCCCGACAAGTGCACCGTCTCCTTCTCCGCCGGCCTGCACGGCTGGGCCTTCACGCTGTCCACGTTCGCCAAGATGTATGCTGCCAAGTTCGGCATTGACGAGGACAAGATGATCACCAAGCTGTGGGGCGACAGCTTCTTCGACCCCGCCACCAAGAAGTGGACCAGCAAGCAGACCGATTCCAAGACGTGCAAGCGTGGATTCAACCAGTTCTGCTACGAGCCCATCCGTCAGGTAAATGACGCTGCTGCTGCTCTTGTGACGCCGCTTCGTGTGTTGGTGAAAGGTGATCTGGTCTTGAAATTGCATCAGACTCACCTTGGTTTTCGCTCCCCCCTCACCTGAAGGTGATTGAGCTGGCCATGAACGACAACAAGGAGAAGCTGTTCCCCATGCTCGAGAAGCTCAACGTGCTCAGCAAGCTCAAGTCAGAGGACAAGGAGCTCTCCGGAAAGCCGCTCATGAAGCGCGTGATGCAGAACTGGCTGCCCGCCAACGTCGCGCTGCTCGAGATGATTGTCTACCACCTGCCCTCGCCGGCCAAGGCTCAGAAGTACCGCGTCGACACGCTGTACGAGGGCCCGCTGGACGACGTGTACGCGACCGCGATCCGCAACTGCGACGCCGACGGCCCGCTGATGCTCTACATCTCCAAGATGATCCCCTCGGCCGACTCCGGCCGCTTCTTCGCCTTTGGCCGCGTGTTCGCGGGCAAGGTCTCGACCGGCACCAAGGTGCGCATCCTGGGCCCCAACTACGTGCCCGGCGAGAAGAAGGACGTGTACACCAAGGCGGTGCAGCGCACGGTGCTGTGCATGGGCCGCAAGCAGGAGGCCGTCGAGGACGTGCCCTGCGGCAACACCGTCGCGCTGGTCGGCCTGGACCAGGTCATCGCCAAGACCGCGACCATCACCAACGAGAGCTGCACCGAGGCGCATCCGATGAAGGCGATGAAGTTCTCGGTGTCGCCGGTCGTGCGCGTGGCCGTCGAGCCCAAGGTTGCCTCCGACCTGCCCAAGCTGGTCGAGGGTCTCAAGCGCCTCTCGCGCTCTGACCCCATGGTCCAGGTGCGGGGCGTTGGGATGGGCAGACGGCCGTTCCTAGGGCGGGCAGCCAAGGACGCGATTGCTCTCCATACTCGAGGAGACCCTCGCTTTTCATGATTGTTGATCGAGATCATTTGCTTATCACTCTTCTCGCCCTCCTCAGTGTATCATTGAGGAGACGGGCGAGCACATCATTGCCGGCGCCGGCGAGCTGCACCTCGAGATCTGCCTGAACGACCTGCAGAACGACTTCATGGGCGGCGCCGAGATCAAGGTCTCCGAGCCCGTCGTGTCGTTCCGCGAGACCGTGACCGCGACCTCGGACCACATCGTCATGTCCAAGTCGCCCAACAAGCACAACCGCCTCTACGTCCAGGCC
>VFSW01007182.1_pt1 | contig 16215 bp, 18 predicted proteins | sample 5358111 | NCBI WGS metagenome assembly VFSW01 (sample SAMN11554181, study PRJNA540505) | mine drainage metagenome | isolation source: sediment from site ElyBrook_90M | place: USA: Ely Copper Mine, Vershire, VT | collected 2017 | reverse complement strand
TCGATCCCGGCCTGATAACCTCGTCTTCAGGCTCATCTCTGGATTAGAAAACGCTGTACGCTGCCGCGAGAAATCTGAACCAACCTTAATGCGAGCAGGTTTCCGGCCATTCTCCGGCACCGTCGAGGGAGCATGAGTGAGTGTGCGCTATGATCGGCAGGTTCGCCGAAGATTCCAAACTACTCGTTGATTCCAAACTGGAGCCGGCCGTGACCATTTGCTATATCGACGCCTTCTCCGGGCTGGCGGGAGACATGCTGGTTGGAGCGCTTGCCGACGCAGGCGCGGACCGCGATGCGCTCTCTCGCGCGCTTGAATCGTTCGCCATCGGCGCCACCGTCGAGTGGGATCGCGTTCTGCGGCGCGGCGTCAGCGCCGTGAAATTCCGCGTGGGGGTGAACGCGCCGCCGAAACACCGCCACCTGGCCGGCATCGTGAAGCTCATTCGCGCCGCGGACCTGCCGGAAGCCGTGAAGGCGAAGGCCGAGCTTGTCTTTCGCGCGCTGGGCGAGGCGGAAGCGGCGGTGCACGGCGTCGATATCGAAAAAGTGCATTTCCACGAAGTGGGCGCGGTCGATTCCATTTGCGACATCGTGGGCGTTTGCCTGGCGCTCGAACTGCTGGGCGTGGAACGCATCCATTGCTCGCCGATCAACGTGGGCAGCGGCACGGTGAACGCGGAACACGGCGTGCTGCCGGTCCCGGCCCCCGCCACGGCGAGCCTTCTCAAAAACAAACCCATTTATGCGCGCGGGCCGGCGCTCGAACTGACCACGCCCACGGGCGCCGCCGTGGTGGCCGCGCTGGCGGAGGAGTTCGGCGCCATGCCCGCCATGCGCATCCGCTCGCTCGGCTACGGCGCTGGCGATCGCGATTTCAAGGAACACGCCAACGTGGTGCGGGTCACGATCGGCGAGACTTCGGGCGCGGCCGAGGCCACGACCGTCACCGTCATCGAAGCCAATATCGACGACGCCTCGCCCCAGGTGATCGCCTACGCCATGGAGCGCGTGCTCGAAGCCGGGGCGCTCGATGCGCTGATTCTCCCGGCGCAGATGAAAAAGGGCCGCCCCGGCGTCCTGCTGCAAATCGTCGCGGAGCATGAGAAGCGCGAAGAGATTTTCGCGATCCTGTTCCGCGAGACCACCACGCTCGGCGTGCGCTTCCACAGCGCGGAACGCCGCGTGCAGGCGCGGGAGTGGGTGGAAGTGGATACACCGCACGGAACTGTCCGCGTGAAGGTGGGCGATGCCGGGTTTGCGCCGGAATACGAAGACGCGCGCAGGATTGCGTCCGTGTCCGGCGTTCCTCTGAAGCAGATTCTGGCCGAAGCGTCTCAAGCATACTTACAAAAAAGATGAAATATTACATCACGACGCCGCTCTACTACGTCAACGCCGCGCCGCACATCGGCCACACTTACACCACGCTCGCCGCCGACACCATCAAACGGTTCCGGCGGATGCAGGGCTTTGAAGTGGCGCTGACCACCGGCACCGATGAGCATGGCCAGAAAGTGGAGCGCTCCGCGCTGGCCGCGGGCCAGTCGCCGGAAGAGTTCACCACGCTCGTTTCGAACGAATTTCGCAGCCAGTGGGATACGCTCGGCATCCAATACGACCATTACATTCGCACCACGGACCCGCGCCATTACGAAACCGTGCGCTGGCTGTTCGAGCGCTGCAAAGAGAACGGCTACGTCTATAAGGGCGCTTACACCGGCCAGTATTGCGTCTTCGACGAACTTTACGTCAACGACGCGAAGCCCGGCGATAATTGCCCCGATTGCGGACGCCCCACCGAAACCGTCACCGAAGAAAACTACTTCTTCAAGCTCTCGGCCTTTGCGGACCGGTTGCTGAAGCACTACGAAGACAACCCGGATTTCATTGCGCCCGAATCGCGCCGCAACGAAGTGATGAGCTTCGTCAAAGGCGGCCTGCAGGATCTTTCCATCAGCCGCACCACGCTCAAGTGGGGCGTGCCGCTCGAAGGCAAACACGTCGCCTATGTCTGGTTCGACGCTCTGATCGGCTACATCAGCGCCGTCAAAGATACGAAGCTGTGGCCGGCCGACCTGCATCTGATCGGCAAGGAAATTCTCCGCTTCCATGCCGTCTTCTGGCCCGCGTTCCTGATGGCCGGGGACGTGGCGCTGCCCAAACGCATCTTCGCCCACGGCTGGCTGTTGTTCGAGAACGACAAGATGAGCAAGTCGCGCGGCAACATCGTGCGCGCCGAGCCCATCCGCCAGGTGATGGGGCTGGAGGCGCTGCGTTACTTCCTGTTCCGCGAGGTGGTGTTCGGGCAGGATGGCAGTTTCAGCTTCGACGCGCTGGTGACCCGCTACAACTCGGAGCTTGCCAACGGCCTCGGCAATCTGGCCAGCCGCACGCTGACGATGATCAAGCAGTATCGCGACGGCGCGATTCCGAATCCGGCGGGCGCGGTCGATTCGCTGGCGGCTTCCGCCCGCAATGCGATCGACCTCGCGACGCGGGCCTTCGACGGGTTCGAATTTTCGCGCGGCCTCGAAGCCGTCTGGTCGATGCTCTCGGACGTGGACAGGTTCATCGTGGAACAAGCCCCGTGGAAGCTGGCGAAATCCACCGAACCGGGCGCCGCGCAACAGCTGGATAACGCGCTTTACGCCTGCGCGGAAACCCTGCGCATCGCGGTGGTGCTGCTGCATGCGGTGCTGCCGGAATCGACCGCGAACATCTGGGCGCAACTGGGCATGACCCAGCCGCTCGAAAGCTTTGAAATCGCGAAACTCGCCTGGGGCCAGTTGCCGCCCGAACAGAAGATCGGCATGATTGCCCCGGTGTTCCCGCGCATCGAAGCGAAGAGCGCCATCGACCGCATGAGGGCGCTCGAAGACGAGGAAACCGCCCGCCAGGCGAAGCTGCTGGGCAAGCCGGTTTCAGCGAAGGAACCCGAGCCCGAAGGCGCGATTCCGCCGCCTTCGCCGAAGATCGATATCGAGGACTTTGGCAAGGTGGATCTGCGGGTTGGCCAGGTGCTCTCGGCCGAGCGCGTCAAGGGCGCGGATAAACTGCTGCACCTGAAGGTCGATATCGGCGAACCGGAGCCGCGCACCATCGTGGCGGGCATCGCGACCGTCTACGATCCGGAAAAGATGGTGGGCCGCAAGGTGGTGATCGTGGCCAATCTGCATCCGCGCAAGCTGCGCGGCATCGAATCGAACGGCATGATCGTGGCGGCGTCGCTCGAAGGGGGCAAGCCGATCCTCGCGGGCTTCCTCGAAGACGTCCCGGTCGGGTCGCGTTTACGGTAATGACGTTCGTCGATTCCCATTGCCATCTGGACGACGAGCGCTTCGCGGCCGACCTGGACGCCGTGCTCGACCGCGCCGCGGAGGCCGGCGTCGCGCGGATTCTCACCATCGGGACCGGCGACGGCCCGCCCGAGATCGACCGCGCCGTGCGTCTGGCGGACAAATACGAACAGGTGGTTGCTTCGATCGGGGTGCATCCGCAGGACGCGGCGAAATTCACTCCGAAGACGCTCGACGACCTGCGGGCGCTGGCCGCCCATCCGAAGGTGGTGGCGCTGGGCGAGATCGGACTCGATTACCACTACGAGAACGCGCCCCGCGAAGTCCAGAGCGAGGTTTTCGTCGAGCAGTTGAAGCTGGCGCGCGAAGTGGGTTTGCCCATCGCGATTCACACCCGCGATGCCTGGGCCGACACCATGTCCGTTCTGCGCGAGCACTGGGCGGGCCAGGGCGTCATGCACTGCTTCACGGGCGATCCGGACCAGGCGCGGGAGGCTCTGGAACTGGGTTTTCACCTGAGCTATGGGGGCGTCCTGACGTTCAAGACGGCCGGGAACGTGCGCGAATCGGCGCGCATTACGCCGGACGACCGGCTGCTGATCGAGACCGACGCGCCTTACCTCGCGCCGATTCCCTGGCGCGGGAAACGCAACGAACCGGCCATGATGGTGGAGACCGCGCGGAGGCTGGCGGAAGTGCGCGGCGACACGCCCGAACACATTGCCGGAATCACCACGGCCAACTTCGAGCGGCTCTTTCCGGGACGTGGGTTACACTGAGGTTTCCCATGGAAACAGAACGGCCAGGGCAGGTCATTTCCGCGAGTGAAATTTTCGACCTCGTGCGTGAAGACCTCGAACGGGTCGAGAAGGTCATTAACGTCGAATCGGTGGCCTCGGTTGAGGCGGTCACCACCATCGGCCGGTACCTGCAGCAGAGCGGCGGCAAGCGGCTGCGGCCCGCGCTGCTGATGCTGTGCGCGCGCTTTGCCGGCGGCGACGGGAAGAGCGCGGTGCAACTGGGCGCGGTGGTGGAGATGATCCACGCGGCCACCCTGGTGCATGACGACGTGATCGACGTGGCGCAGACCCGCCGCGGCCGCCCTTCGGCCAACGTGCAGTGGGGCAATCACACGTGCGTGCTGGCGGGGGACTGGCTCTACATGCAGGCGTTCCATGTCGCGCTGCGCGAACGCAATTTTCACGTGCTCGATCTGTTGATCGGCCTGACGCAGATGATGGTCGAAGGCGAATTGATCCAGCTCGACCGCATCGGCCGCATCGATATTACGGAAGCCGACTGCATGGAAGTCGCGGACCGCAAGACGGCCTGCCTGTTTTCGGCCTGCGCCAGGCTGGGCGCGGTTTCGGGCGGGGCGGATACCGCGGCGGAAGAGAAGCTGGGCGAGTTCGCCTGGAACCTCGGGATGGCGTTCCAGATGATCGACGACATGCTGGACTTCACGTCGCGCGAGCAGACCCTGGGCAAGCCGGTCGGGGGCGATCTGAAGGAAGGCAAAGTCACCCTGCCGCTCGTCTACGCGCTGGAGAATGCGACGGAAACGGAGCGCCGGCAGGTGGAGAGCGTCCTCGCGGACAGGAATTACGACGCCGCTCCGTTCCCTGGGATCTATTCGATGCTCGAGCGCCGCGGAGGCGTCCGGAGGACCCGCGAACGGGCGCAGCAGTTCACCGATCGCGCCCGGGAACTGATCTCGGAATTCCCCGACAGCCCGTACCAGCGGGCGCTCTGCACGCTGACGGACCTGGTTACCGACCGCGACAGATAGAAGAAGGTGAGTTTCACAGGTCGAGCGGCTCTTCGAGCGCGCTCTCGAAGGTCCAGGGGCATTCAGCCGGAAAATTCTTCAGGTAGATCGTAGTCTGCAACGCGGCCTTGCGTCTCGCGATCGTATACTCCCGTTGCATATCCGCGGCGATGCGGGGGCGGAAGCTGGGGCTGTCGGCCACGATGGCCTGGATGCGCTCGCGTTGCGTGAGAATGGTGCTGAGCCAGCTCGGCGAGCGCTTCCCCGGTTGAAATCGCCACTTCAGCAGGTGAGTCAGCAGCACTTCGACCCGGCTTCCCAATCCGCGATAGTCCCGCTTGCCCATGCTCTCGATCTCCTCCGCGATGTTTTCCCAGTCCAGAGCCGAGGTGTCGTGCTCACGGAGCCGCTTCGCCATCTCCTGCGTCCATTCGTAGAAATCGGTATCGTAGGTCGTCAGTTCGTTGGTCATCGTTTCGCTCGGTCAGGATGCTTTCCCGCGTTCCAGCGATCGGGCCGGTTTTAATATCCGAATTATAGCCGTACCTGGTCATTGCATTATGGTGTATATAAGGCGCGACCTTCGAAAGCAAAAGATCCTGGGCGCGACGATCGCGGAAAGGGAGACGGCACGGATGAAACAGCTGAAGTTATGGCTCATGGGCGGAGTGGCGGCGATGGCGCTCCTGGCGCAGGTTCCGCAACCCACCTGCCGCCACTGCGAAGCCACGTACATCCCGGTGAGCGAACTGGACGCCTATGCCGCCAGGGCCATCCGGTACGGCATAGTGGATCAGCAGGTGCGTTCGGTGGACGTGGGGAAATCCAACGTCGGCATTGGCATCGTGACGCGCGGCAAACTCCTTCCCGGCTCTGTTCCGAAGGGCGCGGTCGCGGAGCATGAGCAGGTGAGCGAGGTCTACCACGTGCTCGCGGGCACGGCCACGTTGCTGACGGGGCCGGACCTGGTGAATCCGGTCAAACGGAGCCCTGACGAAAAGACGGTCCGGCTGCAGAACGGCCCGGGCTGGAGCGCGGATGCGATCGATCGTCCGCGGGTCCATCGCCTCAAGCCCGGCGACGTGATCGTGATCCCCGCCGGGACGGGACATTTGTTTACGGAAATTCCGGATCGCATTACGTACCTGATGATCCGGATCGATCCCGACAAGACGGTGCCCACGAAGAGCCAGGCCGAGTCCGCGGCCGATCTCAAAGTTGTTCCTGCTTCCGGCCGTTAGCCGGGCGCTCTTCGGACGTCAGAAGATCAGCTTCAGCCCGAATTGAACTTCCCGCGAACTCGTCACCGTGCTGTTGATCAAGCCCGCCGAGGGGCTGGGCGAGCCGCTGGAAAACATAACGGCATTCGGGGTACCGAAGTTCGGCCGGTTTTGCAGATTGAAGCATTCCGCCCGGAACTGCAGGTTCATCCTCTCGGCCAGCGCGACGTTCTTGAACAGCGACAGATCCACTTCGGCAAGACCCGGGCCGTTGTAAACGCCTCTGCCCAGATTTCCCCAGGTTCCCGGAGTGGGCAGCATGAAGGCGGCCGGATTGATCCACTGACTGGGATTGCCGGTCACCACCGCCCCGGTAAATGCGGGATTCAGCGAAGGCCGGTCCGGGTTCCTGATATCTCCGTTTCCCGAACGGTTCGAGCCGGTCTGGGGCGTGATCGGGAAGCCGCTGAGGAATGTGGCGATGCCGTTCAACTGCCAGCCGCCCGCCACCTTGTCGAACAGCGTGTTGCCCTTGCCGAAAGGCAGTTCGTAACTGCCCGAGATGCTGGATTGCGCCGCGGGGTTGAGCGCCGAAGGCCCCCAGTCCCTGAGCGGATTATTCGGGTCCATAATCATCTGCGGCTGATTGTTGGCCTGCGCGCCGGTGAGCGCGGAATTCATATCGAGACTCTTCGACCACGTGAAATTGCCGCGGATCTGCAGGCCTTTGGTAAGTCGCCGGGTCAGATCGAGCTGGAGCGCGTTGTAACTGGTATTGCCCTCCGTGTACCAGAAGAACCCCGCGCCCAGATAAGGATTGGGACGCGTTGCCTGCACCGGTATGTATTGCGTCCCCTGCGCCACCGTGCCTTTCAAAAAGCCGATTCCGCCCGAGGCGCAGCCGCTCGCACTCTGGCACACCTGCGCGGGGATGCTGTTGGGATCCAGACTCACGAACCCGTGGTAGCCATGCGACCCGACGTAAGACACCCGCAGGGCCGTGTTCTCGTCCAGTTGCTGCTCCACTCTGACATTCCATTCCTCAACCGTGGGCGTTTGCGCATTGGGCTGGACTCCCTGCGGCGCATAGGTCGTGCAGGGCTTCGGAACACCCGGGCCGCAGGATTGGTAAGGCTGCACGCTGGGCGTCACCGGGAGCAGCGGCAGCAAGGCGCCCGAATAAGAAGCCGAGCCGTTGGCCGGGGGCAGCGAATTCAGCTGAAAGCTGAGATCGTCGATGAGCGAATAGTAGGTGCCGAATCCCGCGCGGATCGACGTCTTGCCGTTTCCCCGCGGATCCCAGGCCAGTCCGATCCGCGGCGCAAACAGCTTCGTCGCGTTGTTCTGCGTAAAGGCCGAACCGGAAACGCGCGGCGCCGTCAGCAGCACGCCGTCCCCGCCGGTGATGTAGTTCGCCGCTCTGCCGGACTCTTCGTTCCAGCCCGTGGTGAATTCGTGCCGGATGCCAAGGTCGAGAGTGAGATTGTGGCGCAGCCGGATGGTGTCCTGCGCGTACCACGCTCCGAACAGGCTTCTCCAGCCCAGTTCGTTGGGGTCGGGCACCACCTGGAACGTGGTTGTCGTGCCCGCGAGAAACGTCGCGAGGTTCGAAAAACTGGCAATGCCGAGCGTGCGCGAAGCGCCGTTTTCGTTGTCCTGCACGCGCTGAAGCCAGACGCCCACGCTGATCTGATGAATCCCTTTGGTGACGCGGAAATCGTCGGCGAAAGTAAACAAATTGCGCCGGTTCCAGACATTCGCCGCATTATTCGGACCGGCCGACGTGATGGCGGACGCTCCGGTTGTCGTGGCGCCGCCGCCAATCACGATGCCGCCGGGCCCCGCGCCCGCCACAAACGCGAGATCCGGGCTGAAAGGGACCAGTGACGACGGATCCTGCCCATAGGCCGCGCGCGAAAAACCCATCCGGAACGTGTTGAGCATTTCGGGCGAGAGAATGTGCGTCTCCTGCAGGCTGGCCACCTGGTTGCGAAGCGTCGAGTAGGACCCGAACAGGGGATCGCCCTGCGGGATCAGGCTGTTGCCGTCGTCGATCGTATAAGCGCCCGTAAGCGTGTCCCGGTCGCTGACGGAATAATCGGCGCGCGCGGTGCCGAAGTCCTCCCGGATATTCTCCTGGGGATTGTTGTAAGACAAAGCCGCGCCGCTGGGGACGCCGTTGACCAGCAGTTCCCTGCCATTCGCCACCGGCCACATCGACATGTATTTCAACATTCCCGGATTGAGATTGGCGGGCGTGGCATAGACGCCCGTGACGGGGTTCGGCAGCAGACCCAGGCGGACCTGCGCATCGGGCACGACGGCGACGTTGCTCAGCGCGAGATCCTGCCGGAACCCCTCGTAGTTTCCGAACAGGAACAGCTTGTTCTTCTTCACGGGCCCGCCCAGCGCGCCGCCGAACTGGTTCCGGCGGAAAGGCGGGATGGACCCCTTGTCGAAATAGTTCCGCGCATCGAGGTCGCTGTTGCGGATAAATTCAAAACCCGATCCGTGCAGTTCGTTGGTTCCGGACTGCGTCACGACGGTGATCTGCGCGCCGGACCGCTTGCCGTATTCCGCGGAGTAAGTGTCGGTGAGGACGTTGAATTCGCGCACGGCGTCGATCCCCAGCAGTTCCCCGCTGACCCCTCCCGGCGTGATCGCCAGCTGGCTCGACCCTGTATATTCGATACCGTTCAGCAGAAAAATGTTCTCTCCCGGGCGGCGGCCGTCCACGCTGAACGTATTCCCGTTGCTGGTGCTCGTATTCGCGCTTTTCAGGTTGTAGGCGACGGCCCCGGGATTGAGCGCGATCAGATTGTCGAAGCTGCGGCCGTTGAGCGGCAGGTCTTTCACTTCGCGCGCGCCGACGATGCCCGCGGTGGGCGACGTCGTGGTATTCACGATGGGATTCTCTTCCGACACATTGACCTGCTGAACCACATCGCCCACTTCGAGCCGCACGTTGACCACCGAGTCCTCGCCGAGTTCGAGGCTAACCCCGGTCCGGACCACGGTCTTGAAGCCGTTCTTCGAGGCTCTGAGTTCCTGCGCGCCCAGAGGGAGCGAAAAGATCTTGTAGCTGCCCGATTCATCCGTCGCAACGGTGCGTGTGGCGCCGGTCTCCAGGCTTTTGACCGTAATGGCCGCATCGCGAACGCCCGCGCCGGTGGCATCCTCGACTCTTCCCGAGATCGACGCGGAAATCTGCGCCCATGCCGGCGCGGCGCTCACCAGAAGCGTCAAAAACGCCAGAAAACGGAAAAATCCACTTGCCCTCTGAATATTCACGCGGTCCTCACTGAATTGACTAGCGTATTACATCCCGTTCAACCGTTCACTTGCTCGCGCCGAGGTAGTAGAACCGCACGAGGAACAGCGCCGTCAGCGCATACATCGTCCAGTTCACTTCACGGAACCGTCCGCGGAAAATCCGGATCATAGTCCAGGCGCAGAAACCGAAAGCAAGCCCGTTGGCGATGCTGAAGGTCAACGGGATTGCCGTCATGGTCAGAAACGCCGGAATCGCAATCTCCGGATCGCCCCACGGGATCTCCGCCACCGCCGTCATCATCATGCTCCCCACCACGATCAACGCGGGCGCGGTCGCGGAGCCGGGAATCGCGCCCGCCAGCGGCGCAATGAAGAGCGCGACGGCAAACAGCAACCCGGTCACGATCGCGGCCACGCCGGATCTTCCGCCAGCCGCCACGCCCGCGGCGCTTTCCACGTAACTCACCACGGTCGAGGTCCCGGCCATCGAGCCCACCACGGTTGCGATGGCGTCGCTGTAAAGGATGCGATTCATCCGGGGCACGCCGGCGGCCCGCTCGAACAAGCCGGCCTTCTTGCCCACCGCGAGCAGGGTGCCGACGTTGTCGAACAGGTCCACGAACAGAAACACAAACACGATCTCGGCCAGTCCAAGGCGCAACGCCCCGCGAATGTCCAGCTGCATGGCCGTCGCGGTGATATCGCGCACGCTGTAAGGCTGCGGCTGCCAGTGCACCGCGCCCGTGATCGCCGCAAGCCCCCATGTCGCGACAACCCCGGCCAGGATCGCCGATTTAACGCCCGCGCTAAGGCATACGGCGATCGCGAGCAGCCCGAAGATCGCGAGAAGCGTTTCGGGATTGCGCAAGTTGCCCAGCGCCACGACGGTGGAAGCGTCGGGCGCCACGATGCCGGCGTTGCGGAAGCCGATCAGAGCGATAAACAGCCCCACGCCGGCCGCCACCGCGGAGTACAGCTCGTGTGGAATGGCCCGTACGATCGTTTGTCGCACGCCCGCGGCAGTAAGCAGCAGAAACGCCACGCCGGAGAGGAAGACCGCGCCCAGAGCGACGCGCCAATCGACGCCCATCCCCTTCACCACGGAATAAGTGAAGTAGGCGTTCAGTCCCATGCCCGGAGCGAGCGCAATCGGGTAGCGCGCCAATACGCCCATCAGGATGCTGCCCACCGCCGCCGCGAAGCACGTGGCGGCGGTTACGGCCGCAATCGGCATCCCGGCCTCGTGCAGGATCGCCGGGTTCACGAAGATGATGTACGCCATCGTCATGAACGTCGTGATTCCGGCAAGACATTCGGTCTTCCAGTCGGTTCCGAGCGCCGCGAATTCGAAATATCGCTCCGCGCGCCGCAAGAGGGGCATGGAGAATTCTAACTTACGAGGCAGGGCCGGTCGTGAGTCATCCGTCCACCGCGCGCGGTAACCTGACAGTAGAAGAAAGACCGCGCGGCGCGTTGAACATGGACCTGACAATACGCAAGTACACCAGCTTCGACGAGATGAAGGCTGACGAATACCGGTACTGGCAGAGCCGGCCCGTACAGGAACGGATGGATGCGGTTGAGGAAATAATTGAGACCGCCTGGGCACTCAAAGGCTGGGAGATGGAGCCGGATGTACCAAGACTACAAAGACCTTTTGTCCGCCTTCCATGCCCATGGCGTTAGATACCTGATTGTTGGCGGTTACGCCGTCAGCTTTCACGCGCAGCCTCGCTTCACGAGGGACATCGACCTCTTCATAAAAGCAGACCCGGCGAACGCTCGGGCAACCTGGGCGGCGCTCGCCTCGTTTGGCGCGCCGCTCGAAGGCATCCGCCCGGAGGAATTCGCGGATCGCAATAGTTTCTTCCGTTTCGGAAGCGATCCGCGAGGCTTCGATATTCTCCCCGACCTTCCGGGCGTTGATTTTGACACCGCCTGGGATCGCCGCGTTGAAGGAGTGCTTGACGCAGCCACCGGCCTTACTGCGTTCTTTATTTCCAGGGACGATCTTATCGCCGCCAAGCTTGCTTCGGGCAGACCGCAAGACCTTGCCGACGTGAGCGCCATGCAAAAAGCTACGGAAAGTACAGAGCGGCTGAGCGCCGCAAAAGAGCCTCCGGAAACGAAACCGGGTGGCCTTGGCCAGTGATTGGCCGGACGTTTTCTCCACCTGCGGACCGGGCAACGTTAAGCTGGTTGCATGGCTCGAAAAGCGACGGTCCTCATCGAGAAAGACGAGCACGGCTATTATGCGTGGTGTCCGGAACTAAAGGGTTGCCAGTCTCAGGGCGTCGCGCTCGAAGAGGCAATGGCGAACATCAAAGAAGCCGCCGAGCTATACCTCGAGACGTTGCCCGCCGATGAGCGAGACGTGCTTCTCAGTCGCGAAATCCTGACAACCGCCGTTGAAGTGAATGCCTGAGTTGCCGCGGTGGACAGCCGCCCGGCATCCGGAAACCCTGATACAAGCAGTAGCTCACCGCTACCCGCGACTCAAGCCCTGCAGCAGCACCCGCAGCGCATTGCCGCGATGGCTGACGTCGAACTTGCGCGGCCCATCCACCTCGCCGAACGAGCAGCCAAACGGGGGGTAGTAAAACAGAGGGTCGTACCCGAAGCCGCCCGGTCCACGCGGCGCGCGCAGGATCTCGCCTTCCACTTCGCCGCGAAACGTCCGCAGCACTTTCCCGCCCTCCGCCAGCGCAATCGCGCAGACAAATCGCGCATTGCGATTCGGATTCTCTCCCAACCGCCGAAGCAGCAGTTCGTTATTGGCGACATCGCCGCCCGCCCCCGCGTAACGCGCCGAACGCACGCCCGGCTCGCCTCCCAGCGCAGCCACTTCCAGTCCGGAATCGTCCGCGAACAGCAACCCCGGCGCGAACCGGCTGTAATACGCCGCTTTGAGGCCGGCATTCTCTTCAAATGTCGCGCCACTCTCCTCCGGGGCGGCGATCTCGCGCAAACCGGCCACCGGCTCGATCTCGATGCCGAGCACTTCCCCCGCCAGCTGGAATTCCCGCAGCTTTCCCGGATTACCCGTCGCGCACCGGAGCTTCACGCCAGTTCAATCGCCGTCTTCTGGATCGCGATCAAATCCACGATCCCCGTTTTCGCGAGGCCCGTCATACGGCCCATCTGGTGGTCGTCGAAGCTCTTGTGCTCCGCGGTCGCCTGGAACTCCACAAACCGCCCGGAGTCCGTCATGACCACGTTCGCATCCACGTCCGCGCGCGAATCCTCTTCATAGCAGAGATCGAGAATAGCCTCCGCATTGAGCATCCCGACGCTGATCGCCGCCACCGCCCCCGTAAGCGGCGACCTCGGCAGCATCTTGTACTTCATCATCTGCTTCACCGCCAGCGCCAGCGCCACGTAAGCGCCCGTGATGGACGCCACGCGCGTGCCTCCATCCGCCTGGATCACGTCGCAATCGAGAATGATCGACCGCTCGCCCAGCGCGCTCAGATCGATCACCGACCGCAGCGAGCGCCCGATCAGCCGCTGGATTTCGTGCGTCCGCCCGCTCGGCCTTCCCTTCGCCACTTCGCGCGCGGTCCGCGTCGAAGTGGCCCGCGGGAGCATGGAATACTCGGCCGTCACCCAGCCCTTGCCCGTGTTGCGCAGGAACGGCGGCACGGATGTCTCCACGCTCGCCGCGCACAGCACCTGCGTGTTGCCGATCGTGATCAGCGCCGAACCCTCGGCCGTCTTCAAATACCCGGTCGCGATTTCCACCGGACGCAATTCATCCGGCTGACGGCCGTCAGGACGCATTCTTCATCACCTCATAAAGCAGAATCATGGTCAGGATCATTCCCAGAACCAGAAAAACAATACACGGAACGCCCGCCTTCATTTGCGGCGGTGCGTCGGACTTCGGCCGGGCCGGTTTGTATTTACCCATTCGTACTCGAAGCTGAGATTTTCACGCGAGGCTGTTACTCTTACGGACGTGACTTGGAGACTTCGAACCAGTTTACTATTTGCCTCGTTACTCCTCGTGGCGAGCCTGATTTCCGGCTGCGGCTCGAACCGGGAGGAGAAGCCCGACCTCCCGAAATCGATCTCCCCAGGCTGGCAACTCTGGTCTCTCGATCACAAGCCCGTGCCTGCCGACGTCACCCTGAGTGGTTCGCCCTATTGCTGGCTGGCGGAATACGGCGGTCAGGGCATGGCCACCGTCTGGCTCTGCCATTACAATGCCGAGGCCGCCGCGTTCGACGCCATGCAGCGCGCCCGCACCGGCGCCCACACCGTCAAGTTTCAGGAGGGCGGTTACCTGGTGCTGGTGCGCTGGGACGATTCGCCAAAAACCAGCATAACGGCGCTCGTGCGCGCGATTCAGAACGTAGTGCAACCGAAGTAGCGCTCCGGTTTTTCCAAACCGCTCCAGTATAATGTACTGCGTGCGCATACTCGTGTCATTGCTGTTGCTGAGCAGCCTCTTCGCTGCGAGTCCTTTGCCGGCGCAAAGAGGTGGCGACGCTCCGGCAGGCCCTCCGCCCGGCCCGCCCAAAAACCTGCGCATCCTGCCCGCGGACACGAATATCCCCCAAGTCATGGGAGCCTTCCGCACCGCGCTCGGCGTCCAGTGCACCTTCTGCCACGCGCGCGGCGATTTCGCGAGCGATGACAACCCGAAAAAGAACATGGCGCGCAACATGCTCCGCATCGCCGCCGACATCAACGCCACCTTCCCCGACGGCAAGCGTCACGTCACCTGCTACACCTGCCATCGCGGCGAGGCGACGCCGAAAATGGAACCGCCCGCGGCCAAACCGGCCGCAACCGCCGCACCCAAATAGAGACTCCCTAACCGAAAATGCAACCCGAACCCATAATGGACATCGCCCACCTGGGCCATCTGGAACTCCTGACCCCCAAACCCGACGAAAGCCTCCGCTTCTTCATCGACGTCATGGGGATGACCGAAAGCGGCCGTCAGGGCGATTCCGTCTACCTGCGCGGCTGGGACGATTATGAGCGCTACTCGCTCAAACTCACCGCCTCGAAGACCTCCGGCATGGCCCACATGGCCTTCCGCGCCCGCAGCCCGCAAGCGCTCGAACGCCGCGCCGCCGCCCTCAAAGGCACCGAATTCGACCTCGGCTGGACCGAAGGCGATCTCGGCCACGGCCCCGCCTTCGTCTGTCAGGACCCCGACGGCCACCGCATCGAACTCTACTACGAGACCGAGTGGTACCAGGCGCCTCCGGAGCTGAAGCCCGCGCTGAAAAACCAGGCCCAGCGCTACCCCGCGCGCGGCGTCAACGTCCGCCGGCTCGACCATCTGAACTGCCTCGCCGTCGACATCAAAGCCAACCGCATCTTTTTTGAGGATTATCTGGGTTTCCGTCTGACCGAGCAGATCGTTCTTAACGACGGCCGCGAAGCCGCCATGTGGATGACCTGCACCAACAAGAGCTACGACTTCGCCTACTCCGCCGATCACACCGGAACCAAAGGGCGTTTCCACCATCTGACCTACGCGGTCGATTGCCGCGAGGAAATCCTGCGCGCCGCCGACATCTTTCTCGAAGCCGGCGTGCCGATCGAAACCGGACCGCACAAGCATGCCATCCAGCAGACGTTTTTTCTGTACGTGTACGAGCCCGGCGGCAACAGAGTGGAAATCGCCAACGCCGGCGCGCGCCTGATCCTGGCGCCCGACTGGAAGCCGATCCGCTGGACCGAAGAAGAACGCAAAAAAGGCCAGGCCTGGGGACTCAAGACCATCGAATCCTTCCACACCTACGGCACCCCGCCCGTCTGACACGTGGCGCACGCACTCGTGCGCGCCGCGTCGAGACTCATCTCGACGCCTTTCTTCGCCTTTTTGCAGGTCCGCATCGTGCGGACCTGCAAAGCAACCGTCCTACGCTTTTTTCGCGGTGACGAGAAGCACAACCCCGGCGATCACCGCGATGCCACCCGCTATGGGAGGCAACGGCACATTGTGCGTCTCGTCGCGCGTTGCGTGAATCGGGCCGACATCCACGACCTTTTCTTTCGTCGTGTATGTAAAACCTCCCCACGCAAGACCGAGCAGCCCAAGCCCGATCAGGATCAATCCCAACGTTTTGTTCACGGCGCTCTCCTATTTCTCAAACACCTTTTCGATCTGGCCAATCTTCTTTTGAATCTTGCCGGCGAGCTTTTCACCCTGGCCTTCGGCTTCCAGGTCGGGGTTGCCCGTCACCTGGCCTGCTTTCTCCTTCAACCCGCCTTTCACCTCATGAACCTTGCCTTTGATCTGATCTTTCGTGCTCTGCGCCATGCTTCACCTCGCAATATCTTCTAAGCACGTGTAGCGCCACTCACCAGTTCCGGCCGAACGCACTTTATTTCCCGCCCCGTTTCAACCACTTATCCCGATCCACCCCCAACTTCCCCCCAACCCAGGCATAAGATGAAGCCGGACAAGGAGTCCGCATCCACATGGCCACCGCCGCCCAAATCAGCGCCAACTGCGCCAACGCCCAACACTCCACCGGAGCCCGCTCCGAAGCAGGCCGCGCCACCTCCTCCCGCAACGCGACCACCTTCGGCCTCTTCTCCAGGCGCGATTTCGTCCCGCCGCGGGACCGCGCAGCATACGCGCAAATCGCCGTCAGCCTCTGGGAACAGCTCTCTCCCGTCGGCGCCGTCGT
>VFSW01007181.1_pt1 | contig 16220 bp, 17 predicted proteins | sample 5358111 | NCBI WGS metagenome assembly VFSW01 (sample SAMN11554181, study PRJNA540505) | mine drainage metagenome | isolation source: sediment from site ElyBrook_90M | place: USA: Ely Copper Mine, Vershire, VT | collected 2017 | reverse complement strand
GGCCTTCGCTCTACGCCACCCCCCCCCCCCCCCCCACAAAAACAACATAAAACACCCGTAAAATCACTTATCCCGAATTCACGTTATTGATTAAGAAGATCCTTGCATTCCAAAAAAAGATGTATAATAGAAACAACTGAGCATCTGTTCAGATGTTATCAATATGGCAAATATGGTACCTCCTTCAACCATTTTAGACGAGCACCTGGCGGCGCACGTGGCCGAGCTGTTTCGCGCCTTCAGCGATACCAGCCGGGTGCGCATCCTCTCGGCGCTGGTCACTGCTGAAATGAACATCGGCGCCCTGGCGGGCGCGGTGGGGATAAGCGAATCGGCAGTCTCACACCACATGCGCGGCCTGCGGCAAATGCGCCTGGTACAGGCGCGCCGGGATGGCAAGGAAGTCTTTTACCGGGTGGACGACGAGCACATCATCGCGCTCTTTCAGCAGGGGGTCAACCATGTCCGCAACGGGTAGGAGACACGGCGTCTGTAGATTTTCGTTTTCCAACGCGCTGCTGCTGGTGGTTGCCTGCCTGGCCGTGCATTTACTTGTCGAAAATTTCCTTTTGCAGCCGGGGCAGCCAGCGACTTCTGCCAACAGGCAGGGTGTGACGGAGCCGGCCCATCGGGATGACCTGGCGCCCGGCGCCGTGCTGCCCGTCCGGCCTATGGAAAGCCATGCCGGTCTCATCATTCCTGCTGCCCTTCCGCGGCCGAACCTGGTCGCTTTCCCAGTTTTTCAACCACCTAAAATATAAACGGCACTCTGTATTCGCACGGAAAATCGCTGCATCCTGATGCAGCGCGTATTTTGATAAAGGCACGCCGGGTTGACCCCGGCGGCTGCAACCTGGCTACAGGGTTGATTTTTGCAATAAAAATTACTATGCGATAGGATGATGAATGAATACCAACTTTGATGAATCAAATTTACAGGGCCTGACCGAACAGGAAGCGCGGGAACGGCTGGCCCAGGATGGCTATAACGAGCTGCCCTCCACCAAAAAACGCACGATCTTCCACCTCCTGTTCGACATCCTGCGTGAGCCAATGTTCCTGATGCTCATTGCCTGCGGGCTGCTTTATTTGCTGCTCGGTGACAGCCAGGAGGCCCTGATGCTGCTGGGTTTCGTGTTCGTCATCATCGGCATCACCTTTTACCAGGAACAAAAAACGGAACGCGCACTTGAAGCGCTGCGCGACCTTTCCAGCCCACGCGCCCTGGTTATTCGCGATGGCAACCGGCAGCGGATTGCCGGACGCGAGGTGGTGCGCGATGACGTGGTGCTGATCGCAGAGGGCGACCGCATCCCGGCGGATGCGGTGCTGCTTTCTGCGAGCAACGTGAACGTGGATGAATCGCTGCTGACCGGCGAATCGATGCCGGTGCGCAAGAAATCGTGGGATGGGCGGCTGGAAATGGGGCGGCCCGGCGGCGACGACCTGCCGTTTATTTATTCCGGCACACTGGTGGTCAAGGGCCAGGGCATTGCCCAGGTGCGCTCGACCGGCCCGCGCACCGAGATCGGCAAGATTGGCAAGGCTCTCCAGGTGCTGGAGCCGGAAGACACCAACTTGCAGCGGCAGACGGCCAAGATCGTGCGTAACTTTGCGCTGATCGGCGTGGGTCTGTGCCTGTTGATTGTGGTGGTGTTTGGCCTGACCCGCGGAGACTGGTTGAACGGCATCCTGGCGGGGCTGACCCTGGCGATGGCCATGCTGCCGGAAGAGTTCCCGGTGGTGCTGACCATTTTCCTGGCGCTGGGCGCCTGGCGCATCTCGCAGCACAAGGTTCTCACCCGCCGCGTGGCCTCGGTAGAAATGCTGGGGGCTGCCACCGTCCTGTGTGTGGATAAGACCGGCACCCTGACCCTCAACCGCATGACCGTGACCCGCATCGCGGTCAAAAGCGAGATGGACTCAGTCGATGGGCAGCAGCTCTCCCTGCCCGAAAGCCTGCACGAGATTGTCGAATACAGCATTCTGGCCAGCCCGGCCGATCCGTTTGACCCGATGGAAAAAGCCATGAAAGAATTGGGCGGGCGCACCCTGGCCAACTCCGAGCATCTCCATAAGGACTGGATCCTGGTCAAGGAATACCCGCTTTCGGAAAAGCTGCTGGCAATGTCGCACGTATGGCACTCGCCAGACGGCAGCGAGTATGTCATTGCCGCCAAAGGCGCCCCCGAGGCCATTGCCGACCTGTGCCATTTCGATGAGAACCGCATGAAGATCTTGAGCGAGCAGATCAACCGCATGGCAGATGATGGGCTGCGGGTGATCGGTGTGGCAAAAGCCCATTTTCCGAACCCGGATCTGCCGGGTGAGCAGCACGATTTTAATTTCGAATTCATTGGTCTGCTGGGGTTGTCCGACCCGGTGCGCCCCGAAGTGGCAGCTGCGGTGCAGGAATGTTACACAGCCGGCGTGCGCATCATCATGATCACCGGCGATTACCCTGGTACCGCCCGCAATATTGCCCGCCAGATCGGCCTGAACCATGACAATCAGATCATTACCGGCCCGGAGCTGGATGGAATGAGTGACGCCGAGCTGCAGGAGCGTATCAAAACCACCAGCATTTTTGCCCGGGCAGTGCCCGAGCAAAAGCTGCGCATCGTCACCGCCTTGAAGGCCAACGGTTTGGTGGGGGCGATGACGGGCGACGGGGTGAACGATGCGCGGGCCCTGAAGGCCGCTCCCATTGGTATTGCCATGGGCGGGCGCGGCACAGACGTGGCCCGCGAAGCTGCTGCCCTGGTACTGCTGGATGATAACTTTGCCTCGATCGTTCAGGCAGTTAAGATGGGCCGCCGCATCTTTGACAACCTAAAGAAGGCCATGGCCTTTATTTTTGCGGTGCACATCCCCATCGCAGGCCTGTCATTGATTCCGGTACTGCTCAAGTGGCCGCTGGCGCTGCTGCCGGTGCACATCCTTTTCCTGGAGCTGATCATCGACCCGGCCTGCACGGTGGTTTTTGAGATGGAAGCAGACGAGAAGGACGTGATGAGCCGCCCACCGCGTCCCCTGAACGAACCGCTCTTTGGCCGCTCCATGATCCTGACCGGCCTGATCCAGGGCGTAGGGCTGCTGGTGATCGTTTTGGGCGTATATGCACTGTGCCTGAGCCAAAATCTGGGCGAAGCCGAAGCCCGCATGATGAGTTTTGCCGTCATGGTGCTCGGGAACCTGGGATTGATCTTCACCAATCGCTCCTGGACCCTTTCGATCCTGTCCACCCTGCGCATTCCCAATAAGGCCCTTTGGTGGATTTCTGGTTTTGCAGTGGGTTTCCTGGTGTTGGTGCTGTCGGTTCCGCTGCTGCGGAGACTCTTCCAATTCGGTGAGATCCATAATTGGGAAGTGGCTTTGATCGCCGGGGCGGTCCTCACCAGCGTGCTGATCGCAGAAAGCGTCAAGCTAAAACCGGTTCAGCGCTTCATCATGGGCAATAAATAGGCGGAAAGCCGGCAGGAGGGAGCTGCCATGCGAAAAAATCAAACCAGTTTGACTGCCATGGGCATTGCCGTGCTGCGGGCAGTTGAGTCGGCCAAACCCGAGGGCGAACGCATCTGCTACGATCCCTATGCCCGGTGGTTCCTGCCAGGGTGGTTTTATGCCATGATGCGCCTGTTCATCCAGACCGGCTATGCGGAGCGGCGCGGGCGCGGGGTGATGGGGTTCTTGGTGGCTCGCGAGCGGTACATCGATGATTACCTGGTGAATTGCCTGGCGCAGGGGGTTGACCAGCTGGTGATTCTGGGAGCGGGGTTCGACGCTCGCGCCTATCGCTTCGCAGAGCTGCGTCTGCTGCGGCGGGTCTTTGAGGTGGATCACCCCGCCACCCAAAAGGCCAAGCTGGAGAAGGTGCGCCAGCTCTTCGGCAGTTCGCCGGAGAACGTGGCTTACGTGGGCATCGATTTCAATACCCAGGCGCTGGAAGACTGCCTGGCGGCGCATGGCTACGACCCGCAGGCCAAAACGGTGTTCATCTGGCAGGGCGTGACTTATTACCTGGAACCGGCGGCGGTGGACGCTACCCTGGACTTCATCTCAGGTCATTCGAGCGCCGGCAGCCAGCTGATCTTCGATTACATCGATGCCGGCCTGTTAAGTCGTCCTTCCGGCCATGCCGAAGTCAGCCGGATGCGGCGCTACCGCGGAATGAGCGGCGAGGAAATTCGGTTCGGCGTCCCGATAGCGCAGATTGAGCCCTTTTTGAGCCGGCGTGGTTTCACGCAGGTGCAGAATATCTGCTCGGGAGAGCTAAAAGCGCTGTATTTCCTGGGTAAAAACAAAGCGCGGAACGTGATGTCAGGGTACGCCATCGTTTCAGCAGTTGTTGAGGCACATTAAAGCCCGGCTGTCTCCTGTCGTTAAAAGGAGGACCCGATGGGAAAATCATCTTTGGCCGGGTTGGACCCGGTGGCCAGAACGCTTTTGATCCCGCTGTGTTACCGGGCCGTGGAAGCGCGCCGGCCGGACGCACTGGTGCGTGATCCGCGCGCCGAGGAAATTATCATCGGGTTGGGGGTTGATCCGGCTCATCTCAAATGGAGATCGCTGCAGCAGATTTTTGCAATGCTGCGAGCGCGCCAGTTCGACCGCTGGGCCGGCGAGTATATCGCCAGTCATCCACAAGCGGTTATGGTAGAAATTGGCTGCGGCCTGGATGCGCGCCTGGAGCGGGTGGATAACGGCCGGGTGATGTGGTTTGACATGGACCTGCCGGAGGTGATTGCTCTGCGCCGCCGGTTCTTTGCAGATTCCGCCCGCCGCCGGATGCTGGCTCACTCCGTGTTCGACCTGGATTGGCTGGACGCCATCCCGGCGGACGGGCCGCATTTATTCCTGGCCGAGGGGGTCTTTGCATACTTCGCCGAAAGCGAGGTGCGCCGGGTGATCGTGGCGCTGGCTGAGCGGTTCCCGGGCTCGGAAATGATTGTCGACGCTCTGTCATCCTTCATGGTGCGCGGCAGCTCAATCGTCCCCTGGTTCCGGGGATATTCTTCCCGGCCGCGCTGGAGTGTCTCGAATCCAAAAATAATCGAAAGCTGGAGCAGCTGCATTCGTCTCTTAAATTCGTGGGGCTATTTTGACCGGCCCGAGCCGCGCCTGGCGAGCAAACGCTGGATGGGCTGGATTCCAGTATTCCGGAACAGCGCCTGCGTGCTCCACCTGAAGTTTGGAGAAGGTGATTTCCAGTAAACATGCATTCCAGGCCAAACGCTTCGCCGGGCCGAAAGAATTGGACGAAAAGGAGAATATTCTCATGAAGAATAGAATTATGGTCCTTTTGGGAACAGCACTGTTCACGATCGGTGCAGCTTACGTCATTTTTCGCCGCCGCGCAGGCAGCCGGCTGCCAAACCAGGGGGTTTACCGCCTTTACGCTCCGATTTATGACCGCTTGTTTGGCCCCCTGTACGCCGCAGAACGCCGCCACACGGCAGATCTGCTGGAATTGAAGCACGGTGAACGCCTGCTTATTTCAGGGGTAGGAACCGGGTTGGACCTGCCGCTGATCAGGCCAGGGGTGGAGGTGGTGGGGATCGATATTTCGCCGGAGATGCTGCAGCAAGCCGCTTTAAAAACAACTCAGGCTGATGTGCAGTTGGTTCAGATGGATGCGCAGTGCCTGGACCTTCCGGCAGAAAGTTTTGATGCTGTTCTGCTTAACCTGATCGTCAGCGTAGCGCCCGACGGCCAGGCTGTTTTTCGTGAGGCATGGCGCGTGCTCAAACCTAGTGGGCTGCTGGTTCTACTTGATAAGTTTGCCTCCTATGGCCATTCCATCGGCGCGATCCGCAAAGGGTTGGGCAGCTTTTTCCGCCTGCTGGGTACCGATGTCAATCGAAGATTGAGCGATGTGGTGGGGAATTTAGAAGATGGGGTGGAAGAGGTCAATCATTCCAGCATCTTCTTTGGCCTTTATCGCATTTTGAGATACAGTAAGGTGAAAAATTAGTTGGAATTTGCCCGGATTCCTCCAGGCAAACCGGGGCTCTGACTCAGGCTGGTCGAAATCACCTGCTGTCCTTCCTCGGATTCCATGAAATCGCGAAAACGAAGCTGGATGCGCGTGCATGCGCCGCTGGGGTTGCGTGCCATCAGGATCTGACGGCAGATGGATAAATTCTCTACCGGAACCGTTTTGATTCTTCCTAATTCTACACTGCGCTGAATGGCTAACCGCGACATAAAAGACACGCCGCATCCATTTTCGACGGCGACCAAAACGGCCTCCGGGCATCCTAATTCCATGACTACTTTCAGCTCGTCTGGATTTATGCCGCGCTCGGCAAAGCTCGTGAGTGTCAATTGGCGCGTCGCAGCGCCCGGTTCACGCATAATCCAATCTGCCTCTTGAAGCTCCGCGGGAGAGATTTGATCACGATTTGCCCAGGGATGATGGGAGGGGACAATCAATACCAATTCGTCGGTATAAATCGGCCAATACTCCAGTTTTTTACTCTTTGGCGGCAGGCCAAAAATCGCGAATTGGGTTTCCTTGGCTAACAGCTTCTCCTCCATCGCTGAACGGTCCAAATTGACCTCGACGAAGGATTGAACACCGGGGTATAGTTTGCGAAAAGCGCCAATGAGAACCGGCAAGATGTACCGGCCGGGCGTTGTAGTGCATCCAATGCTCAGGCTTCCCTTCACGACACTCTGCTGTGCATCCACAATTTCTTCGATTTGACAGGACAGGCTCATCATCTCGTTTGCAATCGGTAAAAGGTCCCGACCTGCCTGAGTCAACTGGATGCGGTGTCCGATCCGTTGGAAAAGCTGCACGTTCAGCTGCTGTTCGAGCGATAGGATTTGGAAACTAACAGATGGTTGACTCATATGCAGTTTTCGCGCCGCTACCGAAAAATTTTCTTGCTCCGCGGCGGCGAGGAAAACCTCAAGTTCACGTGCTCCTATCATAGCTTAATCCCTCCCAAAAAAACTTACAGGTATATCAATCGATTACAGCAGGGTATCCATCCCCTTCAGATCTGCTTCCATCAATTTACTCTATTTGACAACACCTGTCAAGAAGTACGATAAAGAAACACGATAAAGAAGATGGTGCGTTATAAGTAAATCCTGTTTGGCGTAATAGAGGAATCCAATAACATATCAATTCTAAATCAATTGACATTAGAACCGCCGGGTGCTACTATTGGACCAGATAGTGATTTTTTCCACAAGCGCTGCCAATTGAGCAATCAATTTATAGAGAGTAAAAATGCATTCCCTGTTTCTCTGAGGAAAGCTATTTTGCCGTCTAAATTCCCAAAGAAAGGGTAAGATGAAGCCTTCCAACCCCAAAATAACTCGCCGCAGTTTTCTCAAGATTTCTGCTTTCGGCGCAGGCGCTCTACTATTGACGGCTTGTGCACCCCAATCGTTTTCTGATCAGTTGAAAACGTTTGGCGTGCCGGCCCCATGGTATAGCAAAGGTCCGGTCAAAACCACCTACAACTATTGCGACGTTTGCCCCTGGCGTTGTGGCATTGTGGTCAAGAGTGTGAACGGCCGCGTGTTTAAGATCGACGGCAACCCCAAAGACCCCAAGAGCCGTGGCATGTTGTGTGCCCGCGGCCAGGCCGGGGTCTCGATGCTTTATGACCCTGACCGGCTGAAGCAGCCCATGATCCGCACCGGCGAACGGGGTGAGGGTAAATTCAGGAATGTGAGCTGGGAGGAGGCACTGGATTATTCGGCCCAGCAGATGGAAAAGATCAAGAGCCAGTACGGGCCTGAGTCCGTCGCCTTTTTTGGTCACACTTCTGGCGACTTCTGGTTTACCGATTACCTGTCGCAGGCCTGGGGCGCGATTAACTCAGCGAAGCCCTCAGTCTCGATGTGTACGTCTCCACGCGAGGAGGCGGCGCTCATTACGTTTGGACAGGCCATCGGCAACCACGAGCCGGTGGATTGGGAGAACACGCGCTGCGTGGTTCTCATCGGCACCCACATTGGCGAGGATGCGCGTAATACGATGATGCAAGACCTTGCGAATGCGCGGGCGCGCGGCGCCCGAGTGATGGTCGTCGATCCGCGTTATTCCTCTGTAGCCATGAAGGCAGACAATTGGCTGCCGATCAAACCGGGCACCGATACCGCGCTCCTGCTGGCGTGGATCAACGTTCTGATTACGGACAAATTGTACGATGCTGAATTTATTCAGAAATGGGCCGTTGGTTTCGATCAACTTGCAGAACACGTCAAGACATTTACCCCCGAATGGGCGGCGCCGATCACCGATCTACCCGCCGATCAGATTCGCTCGACGGCGCGCTTGCTTGGACGGAATCGCCCCCAGGCACTGATCGTGCCGGGTCGCCACGTCGTTTGGTACGGCAACGACACGCAGCGGATGCGTGCGGTATATATCGTCAATGCGCTGCTCGGCGCAATAGGGCGCCCGGGCGGCCTGTATTTCAACAAGCCGCCGTTTATTGACGCAATTACCCATCCGCCCTTCGCCGCTACCAGCGGCGCGGGTGGCTGAAGTAGTACACCTGGAGAAGAGGCAGGTCTGCCTCTCGGACCGACTGGGAAAGCTCGTGCTGACGGAGCGCGGGACAAGTTTTTAAGGGGTGGCACGGCCATTCAAGAATTGATCGAGCCGATGATTACCGGCAAGCCGTATCCAATCAAAGGTTTAATTGCCTATGGGACGAACCTGTTTCATACGCTGCCGAATGTACCGCGCACCAAAGAGGCGCTCAAGAACCTCGATTTTTACATGGCTGTGGACACAATGCCCCAGGATCACATCGCGTGGGCGGATGTCGTTTTACCCGAGGCGACCTACCTGGAACGCTATGACGAATTATGGGCCTGCGGGCACAAGACGCCGTATATTGCCATGCGCGAGCCGGCCGTTGAACCCTATGCTCAAACCAAACCGGCGTGGTGGATGGTGCGGGAGTTGGGATTACGCCTCGGCCTGGACGATTTCTTCCAATGGAAGACGGCGGAAGAATACCTTAACGCCCGTCTCAGTTCACTCAATTTGAATCTGGACAAACTGCGCGAGCAAGGCGGCATTGCAATTCAAAAGGGCAAGCCATGGCTCAGTGATTTTGAAGCGATGGAGTCATCCCCCTTCGCTACCGAGAGCGGTAAGGTGGAACTGTATGCCGCCTCGCTTGAGAAATCGAACCTGAAACCGCTGCCGGAATATGAGCCAACTCCGGAGCCTCCAGCCGGGTATTTCCGCCTGACCTACGGGCGCAGCCCCGTACATACCTTCAGCCGCACCACCAATACGCCGCTCCTCAATGAACTCTTTCCTGAAAATGAGGTTTGGATCAATGCAGACATGGCGGCACAACTGGGTCTTAACAACGGGGACCGTGTGATGCTCGAGAACCAGGATCAGGTCCGCAGCGGCCCGATTAAGGTGAAAGCTACCCAGCGGATTCGCAAGGATTGTGTCTTCATCGTTCACGGTTTCGGTCACGACGCGCCTGGAATGAGCCTGGCGAACAAACGTGGGGCGAGCGATGCTGCGCTCCAGACGAAGTATGTGCTTGATCCGATTTCTGGCGGTGCAGGGCTACGCGTGAATTTCGTCAAGCTGGTAAAGGAGGCTTAAGATGACACGCTATGCCATGACCATAGACCTTGACCGGTGTATTGGCTGCCAGGCCTGCATCGTCGCTTGTAAGACCGAAAATGAGGTTCCGCTTGGGTCCTTTCGTCTGCGATTGCGGGAAACTGTTGTTGGCACATTCCCCAATCTGCAAGGTGAATTCCGCATGGAACAATGCTTCCACTGCGAGAATTCGCCGTGCGTGCCCGTTTGTTCTACGGGCGCTACGTACCGAACCGCAGATGGAATCGTTCTCGTCGATCCTTCAAAATGCACCGGCTGCAAGGCATGTGTGACAGCCTGCCCATACAACATGCGTTTTATTCATCCGGCGGGTTACGCCGATAAATGCACATTTTGCGAGCATCGGGTCGCAGAAGGGCGAGTGCCTGCCTGCGTGGAGACCTGTCCGAGTGGGGCGCGGGCTTTTGGCGATTTGGACCTGGCCGACAGCCCGGTGCGCCTGGCTTTGGCGCAGGCCACGCGATCCGAGGTGCTCAAACCCGAAACAGGTGCGCGGCCCAAGCTGTTCTACCTCAACTCTCGGTTTACCAACGGCAGTACCGAAGACCAGCCGGCGATCGTTATTTCCGAAATGACAAAGAAAGGTGAATAAGAATGCCTGAAATAACGGCTGTTGGCGTAAATGGCATTGCTGCGACATGGGGTTGGGAGATAGCACTTTATCTTTTCCTCGGCGGACTTGTGGCCGGGCTGATGATTTTCAGCGGTGTGATGCGGCTCGCCCGTCCGGGGCAGTTTAAGCGTGCTCTGTTCGTGGCGGACCTGGCGAGTTTGCCGCTGCTGGGCATTGGTATGCTGTGCCTGTTCTTTGACCTTTCAAACAAGATCAACGTCTGGCGATTCTACGCCACGTTTCAGATAACCAGTGCGATGTCATGGGGCGCGTGGATCCTGCTTGTGACGATGGCGATCCTGGCATTACGATTTGTCTCTCTCATTCCCACCCCCCGGCCCATGGTGTTCTTGGGCCTGCAATTATTTCCAGTCTCACCGGTAAGCGGCGAAAAGGAGAGTGAAGAAGAAGCTGAGGTAGTTGCGCGCAAACCGTCGCCGGCTGCTTCTTTCATCGAATGGGTGTGGAAGTTGTTCGATAAAATTGCCCAATGGATGCATCGGCATAATCGGGCATTTGCTCTCATTGGGATGCTGCTGGGTATTGGCGTAGGTTTCTATACCGGCGTGCTGCTCAGTACAATTCCCTCGCGACCGCTCTGGAATACGGCAGTCCTCGCCCCTCTGTTCCTCGTCTCGGGCCTGGCGAGCGGTGGAGCTTTCCTGTGCCTCTTTCTATCGGAAGAAGAGCACCTGCGTCTTGTACCTTTCTCGATTCTAGCCTGTGGGGTTGAGCTTCTGCTCCTGGTCTCGTTCGCCATCAATCTGAAATTCGGCAACAATGCTGCCCAGCGCGCTGGTTCGCTTTTGTTTAATGGCACAATTGGTTGGGCCTTCTGGGGGTTAGTCATCCTGTTTGGCCTGCTGGTACCCGCAGTGTTAGAGCAATTGGAATTGATGCACCGCCGTATCCCGATCATACCTGCACGCGTACCTCCGGTCCTCAAGCTAATCGGTGGTCTGGCTCTGAGATTCGTTATCGTCTATGCCGGGGTGTTGAGTTTTATGTAATCAATCCGCAAAACCTGACCACCCGGTTTTGTGGGAAGCATCACCTATTTTCTTCAAGGAGGAAAGATGAACGCTCGTAAACCTGTATCGACCCTGCTGTTAACCGTGCTGCTCCTCGTGACTTTCATAGTTACCGCGTGTGCGCCGGCCGTAACCACCACTGTCGCCCCGCTGCCAACCGCGGCGGCTCCGACTGCTGTGCCGACCGTTGCCGCTGCTCCCACATCGGCTCCTGTTGCGGTCGCATTTGACATCAAGCCGGTGGTGGAAAAGTACATCACAAACCTGCCCGATGGCTTTGGCACTATTGCCCCGGCGGCGTTGAACGACCTGCTGGCCGCAGCCAAGCCGTTCGTGCTGGATGTGCGCGAAGCCAATGAACTCGCCACCAACGGCTTCATCGCTGGCGCCGTCAACATCCCCATCCGCACCCTCACCCAGAACCTGGACAAGCTGCCCGCCAAGGATCAGCCAATTGTCGTTTACTGTGCCATTGGACACCGCGGTGCGGTCGCAATGATGACCCTGCAGCTTCTGGGGTATACCAACGTCAAGAGTCTGGCTGGGGGTTTCAATGCCTGGAAAGCTGCCAATCTAGCGGTCGCTACCGGAACCCCGGTTGCACCAGTGGCCGGCGCCAAGCCGGCTGTGGACAGTGACTTGTTCGCTGCGCTGGACAAGTACGTGAGCACTTTGCCGGATGGCTTCGGCACGATTGCTCCGGCTGCTTTGAATGACCAGCTTGCGTCCGCCAAACCGTTCGTGCTGGACGTCCGCGAGACAAGTGAACTTAAAAGCAACGGCTACATTGATGGTTCCGTCAACGTCCCTATCCGGACGACCTTCACGAATTTCGCCAAGCTTCCGCAGGATAAGTCTGCCGCAATTGTTGTCTACTGTGCGATTGGCCATCGCGGCGCAATGGATATGATGGCGCTGCAGCTCCTGGGGTACACCAACGTCAAGAGCCTTGCCAATGGTTTCAATGCCTGGAAGGCCGCCAAATTACCCATCGCCGGTGCTCCTGCAGCGGCAGCGTTCGATATCAAGGCAGTGTTGAGCAAGTACATCGCCAACCTGCCCGATGGCTTTGGCACGATAGCTCCAGCCGCGCTAAACGACCAGCTTGCGGCAGCCAAGCCGTTCGTGCTGGATGTGCGCGAAGCCACTGAAATCGCCGCCAATGGCTTCATCGCCGGCGCCGTCAATCTCCCGATACGCACGCTCACCAAGAACCTGGACAAGCTGCCTGCCAAAGATCAGCCGATTGTCGTCTACTGCGCTATCGGGCATCGCGGTGCTGTTGCTATGATGACCCTGCAGCTGCTGGGGTACACCAATGTCAAGAGCCTTGCCGGAGGTTTCAATGCCTGGAAAGCTGCTAATCTGGCGGTCGCTACCTGAACTCCAGAAGCGGCAGTGGCCGGTACCAAACCTTCTGTGGACAATGATTTGTTCACTGCGCTTGACAAGTACGTGAGTGCCTTGCCGGATGGTTTCAGTACGATTGCCCCAACCGCGCTGAATGACCAGCTGGCAGCAGCCAAACCCTTCCTGCTGGATGTGCGTGAGAAGAATGAACTCACCGCCAACGGCTTAATCGCGGATGCTGTCAACGTCCCGATCCGGACGATTTATACGGATTTCGCAAAGCTTCCTCAAGATAAGGCTGCCGCAATTGTGGTTTACTGTGCCATTGGCCACCGCGGCGCAATGGGTATGATGGCCTTGCAGCTTATGGGTTACACCAATGTTAAAAGCCTGGCCGGAGGTTTCAACGCCTGGAAAGCCGCCAAGCTGCCGGTCGTTCAGCTTCAGTAACCGGCCCAATATCTATTTTCCTTTAACGGCCAATGCCTGGCAGGCAAACCTGCCGGGCATTGGCCCAACTTTTTCCACGAGACTGGAAGGATTTACAAGTAAGCCAGAGTTTACTCCAATGTCTCTCCCAATCGATGCCTGATGCTTATTTTTGATCGTATACTTAAGGCATCCAGGATCGAAAAACTCAGCAGTTACACTCAATAAACACTCATACCTTCAAAAATTATTATGCTTGATTTACAAATGCTATTGAATGAATCCGCTGCGCGGCACCATGACCACCTTTGCCCACGCCAGGTGCTTGGAGTGCGCATGGGGCTTTACGCCGCCGAGTTACTGGGCCTCGATTTGCCACAAAGCGATAAACGATTATTTACATTGGTTGAGACGGATGGTTGTTTGACGGATGGAATTGCGGTCGCGACCGGCTGTTGGTGGGGCAGCCGCACCATGAGACTGATAGATTACGGCAAGACGGCAGCCACCTTCGTAGACACTCAAAACGAAAGGGCAATTCGCATTTCGCCGGCTCTCGCTGCGCGCACGCGCAGTACGCTCTTTGCCTCAAATGCACCTGACAGCTGGCATGCTCAACTCGAGGCGTATCAGATTATGCCAGCCGGAGAACTGCTCGAAGCGCATGCTGTGGCTCTGACGATATCACTGCAGGCCATCATCAGCAAGCCTGGTCAACGCGTTGTTTGTGATTTATGCGGCGAGGATATTCTCAACGAGCGGTATGTTCGGCAAGATGAAAAATTATTGTGTTATGCATGTGCAGAGGGCGCGTACTACACCCAGACAGGGAAATGACAGATCGTTGAGATAGGCAATTAATTGTTGGGGGCAAGAAGCAGTTTGCGGCGGTCTGTTCATTTTATATCGATATGAACAGCTGCCGGTTCCAGAAAATTTAAATCACCAAAGATGAGCTGACGGCCCTCCGAGGGCGAAAAATATTGGAGGCGATGCCAGATAGCGCCTTTTCGCATCGTCGGGTGGTTTCGCCTCAACGACTTGCGGGTAACCGTCCAGAAAAATTCACCCAAAAAAGCGCAATAAAAAGGTTGCATATTCTTCAAAGTCGTGCTATTATTATGCAACCAATGAGTTGCGTATTGAACAAGATTTTACCGGTAAGCACGTAAACCTGGGAGTCCCCAACCAGGATTTAGAAGTATTGCAGAGCAAACAATAAGGAGAGAATCATGAATAACCAAGATTTTACCGTTAGCTTTACAGTAGATGAAACTCCGGAAGATGTTTTCGGTGCCATCAACAACGTTCGCGGATGGTGGTCTGAAGAAATTGAAGGAAGAACCGACAGGCTCGGTGAGGAGTTTAAGTACCACTTCAAGGACGTTCACCGCTGCACAATGAAAATAATTGAGTTCATACCCAACAAAAAAGTCGTCTGGTATGTGCTGGATAACTATTTTAGTTTTACTCAAGACAAAACCGAATGGAAGGACACAAAAATCAGTTTTGAAATCTCCAAAAAGGGCAATAAAACTGAGGTCAACTTCACGCACATAGGTCTGGTTCCCAAATATGAATGCTATCCTGCCTGTTCAGAAGGATGGAACACTTACATTAACGGCAGTTTGCGTGCCCTGATTACGCAAGGGAAAGGGCAGCCCAACGTCGGAGAGGCCGTCACCGATAGCGAGCGTGCACTGAGCGATCAAAATTTCACCACCGGCTTTACCGTAGACCAGACTCCGGAAGAAGTTTTCGCTGCCATCAATAATGTGCGTGGATGGTGGACGGGAGAAATTGACGGCGGCACCGACAACCTCGGTGATGAGTTTACGTATCGTTATGAAGACATCCATTACAGCAAACAGAAATTGACGGAAGTAATTCCCAATCAAAAAGTCGTCTGGCTTGTGGAAGACGCCCGGCTTAATTTTGTTGAAGACAAAAGCGAGTGGAAGGGCACCCAAATTATTTTTGAAGTCTCTAAAAAGGGCGACAAAACCGAACTCCGCTTCACTCACGCAGGTTTAGTCCCCAAATATGAGTGTTTCAATGACTGCTCATCCGCATGGAGCTCTTTAATTAACGATAGTTTACGGGGCTTGATTACCACAGGGAAAGAGCAGCCAATCCTGAGAGAACAGTAGACCACGGACCTGGAAGAACTCGGGGTCGATGAAGTTGACCCCGGGTTCGTAGATCTCATTGGGCAGCCGCGCCCGGTTCTGCTTGTAAAGGCAAAAGTAACCAAAAGCGCAGAAAAAAGGCTGCTTGCGATTCTTATTAGAGGTATGATGCAAACAAGGAGTTGATTATGGAACAAAATCGGATTGAAAAACACGTCGACCTGAAGGCTCCCCCATCCAGGGTTTGGAAGGCGCTTACAGATCACAAAGAGTTCGGCCAATGGTTTGGCGTCAGGCTCGAAGGACCTTTTGTGGTGGGAAAAACGACTGCCGGGAAACTGACCTACCCCGGTTACGAACACATGCAGTGGGCAGTAGACGTGAAGAAGATGGAGCCCGAACGGCTGTTCTCATTCACCTGGCACCCGTACGCCATCGATGTGGCGGTCGACTACTCCAAAGAGACGCCAACCCTGGTTGAGTTCACGCTTGAGCCGGCCGGCAGCGGCACCCACCTCGTGGTGACCGAATCGGGATTTGAAAAAATCCCGGCTAACAGGCGGCTCGAGGCCTTCCGCATGGACGAAGAGGGCTGGATCGAGCAGCTGGAGAACATTGCCAAATATGTCTGATGCCGTTTTGCCCGAAGGTTTTTTTCTCCAGGCGCACACCTTTGCCGCCTTAGGTGATGCAACCCGGCTTTCGCTGATCGCCAGGCTTTGCCAGGTTTCACGCCAATCGATCTCGCAGCTGGCCGAAGGAACCAACCTCACCAGGCAGGCGGTAACCAAGCACCTCCAGATTCTGGAAAAGGTGGGGCTGGTCCGGAGCATTCGAAAGGGGCGCGAAACTCTATTCGAGTTTGACGCAACTCCGATTGAAACAATGACGCAGTACCTGGATCTGGTGTCGAGTCAGTGGGAGAAGAAACTGACGGATTTGCAGACGTTTCTTGAAGAATAACTGGTGTTTATAAGGATGCGGTTTTTGGCCCCGTAATCGGGGCCAAAAACCGCATTAATATATATTAGTAAGGTCTATTT
>VFSW01007180.1_pt1 | contig 16220 bp, 13 predicted proteins | sample 5358111 | NCBI WGS metagenome assembly VFSW01 (sample SAMN11554181, study PRJNA540505) | mine drainage metagenome | isolation source: sediment from site ElyBrook_90M | place: USA: Ely Copper Mine, Vershire, VT | collected 2017 | reverse complement strand
CCGGGCATGCGACTGGCCAGTGAAGCTGCGGGGGGCTCTGCTGGTGAAGCGGACCGCTTACGACGCGCGATGGGCCATAAGCGCTCGCATGAACGGATGGATGAGATTCATGCGTCGCTAGTGGAGGGGATGGTGCGAAACGATATTGATCGCGAGGCAGCCGAGCGGCTTTTTTCGATGCTCGAAGGCTTTGCCGATTATGGTTTTCCCGAATCGCATGCGGCGAGTTTTGCGTTACTGGCGTACGCATCGGCATACGTGAAGTGCCACTTTCCCGCCATTTTCGCCGCTGCGATTCTTAACGTGCAACCGATGGGCTTTTATTCCACGGAAGTGCTTGTCAACGATGCCAAGCGGCATGATGTCACGATCAAATCCGTTGCGGTGAATGCGAGTGAGTTTCTTTCGTATGTCGATGCCGATGGGGCATTACGTTTGGGCTATCATCTCGTGCGCGATATCGGTTCGGTCCAGCGCGAGCGTATCGAACGTGCGCTGGCTGCCGGGACGCCGTTTCGCGATCTCGATGAGTTCATTGCGCGAACGCAGCTCGATCTTCCGGCCTTGGAATCCCTTGCAGCGGCCGGGGCGTTTGGCCCGTGGTATGCGGCGCGACGCGATGCGCTCTGGGCCTTGCGTGCCGCGTGCGAGCGGCGTGAACGCGGGGCATTAGCGGCGCGAATGGACGTTGCCGAACCGCAGGCCGTCTTTTCGGCGTTACCGGTCAAGACGACGACGGCATTGGATCTTTGGTCGATCGGCCTCACGCCCGGCGTGCATGCAATCTCGCATTTTCGGACCCAACTCGATGCGCAGCGCGTGCTCGCAGCCGAGCAGTTGCCGGCAATGCCGAATAATCTCATCTGTCGCGTCGGCGGGATGGTGATTACGCGTCAGAAACCGGCGACGGCAAAGGGTTTTGTCTTTCTCACGCTTGAGGATGAGACGGGGCTCGTCAACGTCATCGTTCGCCCGGATATTTACGAACGCTATCGCCGCGTCGTGCGCAGCAACGCCACGCTCGTTATCGAAGGCAAACTCCAAAAGCAGAGCGGCACGATCGATATGCTCGCACGCACCATCTGGGCCTTCGACGGTGAAGGCCTCGTCGACGGAGTCCGCGCTCGAAATTTCCATTGAGATAACGGGAAGTATCTTCTTCAAGGGATGAATCGAGGGCTTCTGGGCGTATTAGCCCGTGGATGCGCACTTTTTCTCTTGCGGCTCTTTTCATTGGGGTCGCGCTTCTTGTTTGGCTTCGTATCGGTAGTGTGTTTGCCGGACCGAGCCTGCCGCCTTGGATAGTATCGGTTGCACCGATAGGTAAGGCGCAGAGCATCACGCAGATTCGCGTCCTCTTTGCTCGTGATGTTGCGCCTCTTGGCGCTATCGACGATCCGGCCCGCGCCAGCATTCTTTCGCAGTTCCGCATAGATCCAGCTGTACCCGGACGATTCATTCTCCTTACGCCACGAATGATCGGCTTCGAGCCAAGCCGAGCGCTGCCGCTCTCAACGCGCGTACGGGTCACATTACGTGCCGGAGCACGCGATCTCGCAGGCGATACGCTTTTGCACGATCTGACCTGGACATTTCATACCCCACGCCTTGCCTTCACCGATCTTCCGAGCCTAGGCCCACGGGAATATCCGGAAATAACTCCATCGCCGTTGGAGCCCGTGATTCGCATCCAGGCCAATACCGATGTTATCGAAACGTCGCTGGCATCCCACGCAGTTTTCATCGCTTCCGATAGTGGTGAACTCGTAGGAGTTCGCCTCGTCCCCGGAACCGTCGACGATAAAAGCCACAGCTATGATCTCGTCCCGGTGAAATCGCTGCGTCCAGATAGCCAGTATGAGTTGCGAATCGCCGCCGGCGTCCTTCCGAAGGAAGGTAATCTCGCTTCGAATTCTGTCGCGCGCGGTTTTCTGAAGACCTATGGAAGCTTCCGGGCAACCGAAATCCGTCATGATATCATCCGAAAAAGACTCTACACCCGAATCGGTAGCCCTTGGTTCGCCGATGGCGACCCGGGCATTGTGTTCACAAATCCTATTGACGCGACGTCGCTCGCTGGGCATATCGCCATCGAGCCAACGCGGCTTCGATCCACAAATCTCTTCACAGTTCTTGTTTTTCGTCCGGACGTCGCGATGATCGATCCGGAAATGCTTCAACCGAAAACAACCTACCGCGTACGCATCGGCCCAGGTATCCGTGATGTGTATGGTCAGGTGCTCGGAACCGAGACGACGTTGACATTTACCACCGGCGATCTCGAGCCAACGCTTCGTGCCCCGCAAGGCAACGCAACGCTTGTGACTGACCCTCGATTGCGCTTTCCCATTTCGGCTACCAACCTTTCGCAAGGGCGCTATTTTACCGATTTCGTTCCGATAACGCTCGCTCAATACTTGAAGTATGGCGACATCCCATCTGCCTACGATTATCGTAAGGGCAATATTACTACAATGCAAAGCCGAACGCTTGGAACAGAGCGGCCAAATATCGAGTCGACGGTTTCGTTTCCTCTTACGTCGCTCATTGGTGCTCCAACGGGCGGACTCGCGTATCAGATAACGACGCAAGATCGTCGAAATGGCGCCTCGGAATATTCTGGTATTCTCCATGTTTCCGATCTCGGCGTCTTCGCTCAGGTATTCCGCTCGTCTGGTTTTGTTAGCGTGACATCTCTGAATACGGGGATGCCAATACCCGGCGCACGCATTGAAGTGCGAGCCCTTCCCAACGCCTACGCAAGCTCCGGGAAATCGCACATGTGTGCGTCGGGCATGACCGATCATAACGGTCACCTGTATTTGTCGAAAGTGGAAATGAAACGGTGCGAGATGATCGCCGGGCCCAAGGCCGCCAGCGTCTCCTTCGTGATCATCACTCGACGCGGAAGCGATTGGTCCGTACTCAAAATGCCGCCCTATTTCCTGGCCCCTGACATTGGCTTACCAGGCAATAGGGTCTCCGGCAGTCGCTCTCGTGGCGTACTCTTCTTCGATCGTGACGTTTATAGGCGTGGTGATACGGCATACGCCACCGGAGTGAGTTACGTTGTCCATGAGGATCGGCTACTCCCCGAGCGCAACACTATGTATCAGCTTTCTATTTTCGATCGGATGGATCGTCGCATCAAAACGGTGCGTGTGCGCACCGATGCGTACGGAGTATTCGACTTGCCGATCTCGATCGCAAAGTCTGCAAAACTCGGGTTTTATTCGGTTTCCGCATCCGGTCCCCCGGGCGGTAGCCTTCGCGCACAATATCGCGTCGCGGAATTTCAACCGCCAAACATATCCGTTGATATTTCTTTTGCGCGTCCGGTAATGCGTATAGGAATGACGCAACATATGAACATTTCCGCTCGTTACCTCTTTGGTGGTGGCGTAGCACTGGCACCTGTAAGCATCGGACTCGATCAGCAGGTTGCAAGGGTCACGGTTCCAGGCTTCCGCCGCTATGCTTTTGGACGTCAGTGGTTCTGGCCGGAAAGACTCCCCCTGAATCCTTATCGTTTTTTGAGCAAGCATCTCACGTTGAATCGCCTTGGAAATGCGTCGGTGCTCATTCCCATCCCAAGCAATTTGCCGACGGCAACGGATTTTACCGTTGCCACAAGCGTAAACGATGTCTCCAATCATTCCGTGTTCTTACGAAAGACGTTCACTGCTTACCCCGATCGAGATGTCATTGGCATTGCAGGCGATTCTATTGGTAATGTCGGAGCGCCATTGCGTATAAAAATTGTGAGCGTGCGTCCTGATGGGACGAGCGATGGCGCTCGAAGAGTCATTGTCCGACTCCAGAAGGCGACAATGTCTTCAAATCCATGGTTGCTAAGAGCTCAGTCGTCTTCGCAAATGGTGGTGTATCGAACCGTTGCACAACGCGTACTTACAGCTTCGTCAAGCCCCGCAACCGTGGTGCTAGTGCCGAAGGACGCTGGAACCTATCGCGTCCGCGCGAGTTTTGGCAGTGTCGCCACAGCAAGTGATGTTCAAGTATGGGTCTCTGGATCGCAAGGCACCTTCCTCCCTGGATACTTGGATCGTCTTCAAGTGGATCTCGATAAGGCAAAGTATCGCGTTGGAGATCAGGCCGCGGTTCTCGTTCGTTCACCGTATCACCATGCGCGTATCACCGTCGACGTCGTCCGCAATTCTGTCCTTTGGGAATTGACACGCATGGCTGGTGAGGGTGACGTTCGAATTCCTTTCCCTATCACACCGCATATGCTTCCCAATGCAGCGGTGGAAGTACGTATTGTGCGAGTCGGTCGTCCTTTGTCGTCTCTGAGTGGAACGCAAACTCCATATACGCTTGCTCGCATTGGAATGACCGCATTTCGTGTCGATACGTCGCGGCGTCGGTTGGCCGTGCAAGTGACGCCACTTCACGGGAGCCTCTCGCCTGGGTCTTGGCAATCTCTGAATCTGGCGATGCACGATGCCGCTCATCGCGGAGTTTCCGGCGAGCTAGTGGTCGCCGTGGTTAACGAAGCTAATTTGGAACTTGACGGCTATCGTTTTCCCGATGCGCATGACACAGTCTATCGCGACCAAGGCATTGCAACGCGTTTTGCCAATACTTTTGCGGACGTTCCACCGAAAAATTCCCTCCGCGAGGAAAATGCATCGAGGACCATTTTTACTGTCGGAGTTGAAAAAAGCTCGGTGACACTTTCGGCGAAATTTCGTGAGCTTCTTAAGACCGGCGTGATTCGCAGATCTTTTTCGCCACTCGCATTTTTTTCGGCGCATGTGCATACCGACGCGTACGGAAATGCGCGCGTCCGATTTAGACTTCCCGATGACCTTACGACGTGGCGAGTTATGGTCGTTGGGCTCTCCCACGATGGTAGGTTCATGGGCAACGGAGAGGCCACATTTCTTGCCACCAAGGCGATGATCTCGAATCCACTATTGCCGCAGTTCGCTCGTCCGGGTGATCGCTTCTATGGTGGTGCAGCAGTTCGAAACGCATCGATTGCGGGTGCCAGAGCGCAGGTTCGTATCGTAACGACCGGCGCTCTTACGGTGCACGGCTCGGCGCGGATCGACTTCACGGAAAATGTTCCCGTTGGAATGGAGGCGTTGCGTTATGCGATGTCCGTTGGAAGCTTCGCGCCAACGACAATGCAAGTGACGACGAGTATAGGATCCGATACCGATGCGTTTCTGGTCCCTCTCGTGATTCGTGATCGAGCGGTAACACAGACGACTATCGATGTTGGCTCGACGAATACTGCGACGACGATTCCGCTCGCGATGTCTTCGCGCGGGTCGCTTCGTCTAGTCATTGCCAACAGTGCGGCATCGCAGTTTCATGCCCTTGCTCGTCAAGCGCTTTCCCGGCAGGCATCCTCGTACGCCGACGATGTTGCTGCACGATTGACCCTTGATGCTGCTCTCGGCAATTCCAACGCTGCCGACTTAGCAAAGGTCGCTTCGTTACACCGAAGCGGTGGCGGATACGGATTTACCACGAAGGACAAAACCGCCGATCCGTTTGCAACGTCGAGTATCGTACGATCTTTGGCGTTTGCGCGAGCCCATGGTGTATGGACAACATTTAACAAAGTTGACCTCCGGTATTTGAATGCCATGCTGGCGGGCAGATCGCTTGCGCCACGTTGTGCCGATGGCGTTTGCCGTCGGCGATTGCGCTTTGAAATGCTTGCAACGCTCGCGGCGTGGGGAGATCGCCGCGAAACGGGACTCGACGGTATCATCGCGAGTGCCGGTTCCTTCGACGATGCAACGCAGATGCGGCTTGCACGCTACCTGCTCGCACTCCCGGATTACCATGCCAAGGGTTTGGCAATGGCGCAATCATTTGTTGCGCAAACCTACCTGAGCGGGCGATTCGCTACCTACAACGTTGCGACGCCGTGGTCGTGGTTAGGGAATACCGTTGCTTCACAGGCGCAATTGGTTCGCCTACTTGCAGCGATGCATGCATCGGCGGATGATCAAGACGCGGCCGTGCGCGCGCTGGCATCGCAACCCTGCCGTTGCGGCTGGGGCGATCTCTATGGTACCGCGCAAGCGCTGGTTGCCGTCGATGCGTATGAACGCGTTTCACCGGTGAAAGCCTTGAAAATCGCGGTGCGTGTTGGTTCCTACGCACATGATGTTTCACTTCCGGCCAAACCAGCGAGCGCGGTGGTACGCGTTCCCAATGCTGCGTTGCCTGCGTCGGCGATAACTCTGACCACCGTGGGCGGCCGAATGAATTATATCGCTACGCTGACGCAAACGGTTGCAACGAATGCACCGGGTGCTCTTGCCGGAATTCGCGCGACGAGGACCGTGCGCATCGCCGGCACCCGCAAGCCTCTTGCCGTGTTCGACCTGGCATCGCAACCAATGCCGACAACGCTTGCGGCCGGAAGCATGGTTGATATCGGCGTCCGGATCATTGTCGATCGTCCGTTAGATCGTATTGTCATCGAAGATCCGCTCCCCGCAGGACTCGAAGCCATCGATGGGACGTTTGCGATTTCACCGCAACGTGCATCGGTACTTTCGGATTCTTTGGAGATCGGCGACGAACAAATCTATGCCGATCGAGTGACGGCGTACATCGGCAGTGTGGGGCCGGGAGTCTATGAGATGCATTATTTCGCTCGCGCGGTCACTCCCGGAACATTCCGTTGGCCCGGCGTCCAAGCCACCGTCCGCGACGCACCGGAGATTTTTGGCCGTTCAGCTACGGGAACGCTGATCGTAAAATAGCGGCGGTAGAAGGCTGAATCGCGATAACGGCTTAGCTCGACTTACGTTCGGAACGCATTTTTGCGAGAAATGCTTCGAGTGATTGCGCGGGCTCGTCGGGGAAGGTATCCGTGAGCGTAAGCTGGTGCATGCGATCGAGTCGAAAACTGCGGAAATCGTTGCGAAGTTCGCACCATGCGGCCAGCGTCCAAATTTTCCCCCAGAAGTAGAGGCCGAGAGGGCGAATGCTTCGCGTTGATTGCTCACCGCCATCGTTGCTATAGGTTATGTGCAATCGGCGAAGCTCGTTGAGAGCACGATGAACGTCATCGAAATGCGCCGGCCTGGCTTCGCGAGAAAATTGCGGAGCAAAAATGCGCGCTTCATCGATACTGTCGATGAGTTGCGCTGGGATCACCCCGCGAATGCGCGTAAGTGCAGAGCGGGCGGCAGCGGCGAGTTCCGGGCCGCACCATGATTCCACGAGACGTGCACCGACGACGAGAGCTTCGATTTCCTTGCGATCGAACATCAGTGGCGGGATTTCAAAACTTTTGGGGAGTCGAAAGCCTTCGCCCGGCTTGCCTTCAATCGGTACGCCGCAGAGCGTGAGCTCATCGACGTCGCGATAGATGGTTCGTTCCGAGACTTCCAGCCGCTGCGCCATATGGAGGGCGGTAACGCGCCGACCGCCACGGAGCATTTGAACGATAGTAAAGAGACGGTCGGCACGACGCATGGGTTAGGTGATGGAGTGGAGCCCGATGCGATTTCCTTCCGAATCGATAAAATACGCAATGAATCCGATCTCGTTCGGAAGCTCGGTTCGGGGAAGTTCCACTCTGCCGCCGGACCGGGATGCGAGATCGAGGGTGCGGTCGAGCCGATCCGTGGCATCGAGATAAATGACGATTCCGCTCGTACCCGGCTGCGATGCCGATCCTTCATCGAGGCAGCCGCCGACTCCGGGGCGCTCGTAGGGGAAGACGGCGATCCGCCCCGTACCAAACGCGTGAGCGTGAAGCGTCGTCTCAAAAATGGCTTCGTAGAATCGGACTGCGCGATCAAAATCGGTGACGGGTATCTCAAATCACGCAATGGCCGAGCGAATCGCGACGGGGGAATCTGTTGACATGCTGTGCTCCTGTTTGTTGATGTGTTTTTTGCAAGGCTAGCACGAGGCTCCTGACAACGCCGTGTCAGGAGTGCGGCTGGGTGTTACAAAATGCTCCTTGGCGGTGCTATGCTCACATGCAACACCATGAGGAAAAGGAATAGCGTGGTCGCTTCAGTTGGAACATCCACGATCGAGGTACTGATGGCCAGCGAATACAACCGCGTCGTGGCTACGGCGCAGCGTATTCTCGGAGATCGTGGAGACGCCGAAGATGTCGCCCAGGAGATTTTTGCGGACTGCGCGCGCTCCCACCGCATGCATGCTCCCGGTATCGAAGCGTGGCTTTGTGTGTCGGCAGCGCATCGTGCACTCAATCTATTGCGCGGGCGTAAACGAAGAATAGCCCGCGAACTCCGCGCCTTTCGCTTACATGATCCGCTGCATCGTGCCGCAGAACACGTCGAAGACCCGCTCTCCATAATAGAACGATCCGATGCCGTATATATCGTGCGGATGGCATTGCTTGCGTTGCCAAGGCACAGTGCGGAAATTCTCGCGTTGCGCTACGCGGGGCTCGCCTATAAAGAACTTGCCGATGCTCTCGGCATCGACATTACACAAGTCGGCACACGGCTGGCGCGCGCCGAACGCGCGCTCAAGAAAGAGATTGAACATGCAACACATTGATGAATCCACCTTGCGACGTAGCCTCGACGACGAGGCGGTGTACGGGCAGATTGCGGCGCATCTGCAGGAGTGCGACGCCTGCCGAGCGACTCGCAATGCGTTTGCCGAAAACGCGGCCTTTGCGAAGCGTGCGCTCGACATGGCCATTCCGGCTCATGCTCCACAATTCTCGATCGGGCAGAAGGCGGTGGTGCGTCCGCGATGGTTCAACGGCGCATTGGCGGGAGCGCTAGCGGCATCGTTTGTGCTCGCAATGATCTTCACTCCGCTTGGGGGATTCGCCGCGCAGTTCCTGACGATTTTTGAGCCGCAGCATTTTGCGCCTATTCGCGTTTCCACCACGGATGAGGAACAATTGCGACTGCTTCCTGCTCTCTCGGCATTTGGAACGATACGGACAAGCGGCGTAGCTCATCCGCGACTCGTCGGGCTCTTACAAGCGAAGCATCTTCTCGGATTTGCTCCTCAACGTCTGGCGATCGAGCGTATTGGGAACCGTGCCCATCAATCGCTGTTTTTTGTGCCGAGTCAAGGCGTTCGATTCACGTTTAGTGCGCGAAAAGCTCACCAGTACGAAGTGCGAAATCAACATCAGCTCCCACCGATGCCGCCCGGACTCGATCACACCACGGTTCACACGACGATCGGCCCGTGGATTGCCCAGGTATGGAGTACCGGCCCGATCGATTTGAAGACGGTTGATCGAGAGGGACCGCCCGACGCAATCGTTTTCATGCAATCCAAGGCACCGCGCGTTCTATCGAGTGGCGCGCCCCTAACAACGATGATGACGTATCTGCTTGCGCTTCCCAATATCCCGGCCGATGTTGCAGCACAACTACGCATGATCACAAATCCTTCGCAAACACTTCCGATTCCAATTCCGATTACGAGCGCTAATGCTCGTACGGTGTCGATAGGAGGGGTACAAGGGTTGGCCTTCGGCGATGAAACGGGTTTGGGATCGGCTGTCATTTGGCAGGCAAACGGCAGGGAGTACGCGTTATTTGGCCCACTCAAACTCAATGAGGCAATCGCTCTTGCCGGACGTGTTCGCTAACCCTGCCGTAGACATCCGCGCTCTTACAAAACGTTTTGAGAGCGCGGATGCACTACGTGAGGTAACGCTGCGCATCGAGCGAGGTTCGATTTTCGGCTTGTTGGGCCCGAACGGTGCGGGCAAGACAACGATGGTGAAGATGCTGCTCGGATTAGTGCGGCCCAGTTCCGGCAGCGCACGTGTTTTGGGTGCTCCGCTTGGAGATCGGAAAACGCGCGCCCGCATTGGCTATCTTCCTGAACTGTTCCGTTTTCCGGAGTGGTTGACGGCCAACGAAGTATTGGCGTTTCACGCATCGCTGCTACACCGATCGCTATCGAATCGCACTGTTGAGATCGACGAGGTCTTGTCGCTCGTTGGATTGGCCTCTCGTTCCGGAGATCGTATCGGAACCTATTCAAAAGGAATGCAGCAACGACTCGGGCTTGCCGTCGCTCTCCTCGGAGAGCCGGAGCTTGTTATCCTCGATGAGCCGACATCGGCGCTCGATCCGATCGGACGCGTTGATGTGCGTGAGATTCTGCGGACGTTGCAAGCTCGAGGCGTGACGGTTCTTTTAAATTCGCATTTGCTCACCGAAGTTGAACAGATTTGCGATCGGATGGCTATCCTGCGAAATGGTTCGGTCATCGCTCAGGGGAGTGCCGACGAGCTGGTGACGCAGCACGGAGGCGTTCGTATTCGCGTCCAAGCGAATACGGGCAATCTCGTCGCACTGCTTTCCGACTTTGGCGATGTCGTCGCCGAAGATGGGGGAGTACGCATCGTCGGCGTCTCAGCCGATCGCATACCGGATATCGTTGCGGCACTCGTTGCAGCGAAGGAACGCGTTATGCACATCGAGGCGCTCTCGCAGTCGTTAGAAGATCGCTTTATGGAACTGGTGAGAGAGCAATGATCACGATTGCGAAGATGACGGTTCTTGAAATGTTGCGGAGACGCTTCGTTATAACGGCGCTCCTTGCAACGCTCGTCTGTGCCGGGCTAACGGCCTGGGGATTTCATGCTCTGCATTCCATCAATCCGCGCGGCGGGCGGCATCTCACCGATCTTGATATCCGCGGCATCGCGGCGATTCTCGTTCCGCTTATTGCCTACGCCTGCAGCTTTATTCTTGCATTTGCCGCCATTATGCTCTGGTCATCGATGTTATCGACGGAGATCGAATCGGGAGTCCTGCTTCCCATACTTTCTCGCCCGATTTCGCGCAGCGCGGTCGTTGCGGGCAAGGCTATTGGGCTCGGTGTTGTCCTTTGCGCCTATACCGGACTGTTCGGAATGCTTGAATTTGCGATTGTCGATTGGATGACCGGGTATCTTCCACCGCACCCGTACGCGGCAGTTTTCGCCCTTATGGGCGTTGCGATGGTGATGATGACGTTGACGCTAGCCATTGCAACGCGCTTACAAGCCTTGGCAACGAGCATTGTGTGCGTTGTGGGCTTCGGGATCGAATGGCTTGTCGGCATCGTTGCAAGCATTGGTTTGGCGTATCACAATGAAACGCTGATTCGTCTCGGAGCCGTTGCGCAACTCGTGTTGCCGACCGATGCCCTTTGGCGAGTTTCCGTCTATCAATTGCAGCCGGTCATCATGTCGGCTCGCTTTGCACAGGGTGGTTGGCCGGGACCGTTCCTGGTGACCAGCCCACCGCCGACGATCATGGTGGTCTGGTCGATCATGTGGGTCGCAATCGTCTTGGCTATCGCATTGCGCAGCTTCTCAACGCGCGATGTTTAGTTATGGCTTGTGGGCGTAGATATTTTTGAGGAGCGGAGTGAGATAGGTTCCTTTTGGCAATATATACGTGGTTTGCGGAACCGGAATGGGGAGAGGAACATTCTGTCCGGTCCTCTCGGAAATGGCATCGGCGATTGCCATGGCGTCATGCGTTTTTGGGTAGCAGACGGGCCACGGAATCGTGCCGCGTTCGCTCCCGCCGCTGGAAAACTGCGCGTTATATTGAACGTAGTAACAACTTAAAGACCCGTCGAACCAGTGTTGCAGCGGAAAGAGATACGCCTCGAAATTCTCACGAGCTTGGCCCGAAGCATCGAACATCGTTCGTTTGATCGTTGCCGGAGCCTGTGCCTTGCGGACGTTGGCAAGCGGATCATTTGCTGCTTTCAGGCGCGTTGACTCGCGCGCTAACGCATGTTCATCGCGCGAGATGCGCTGGGCGAGGCTAGATGGATTCGGTGACGTTTGCTCTCGCGGTTGCGGTGATGCATTGGGTTGTCGAATGCTGAGTTCATGTCTCGGCGTCGCAGCTTTCGCCGGTGATTGGTGCTGCGGCTGCTGCTGCGGTGTATTCACTCGGTTTGGTGTCGGCATATTCGGATGCGCACGCGGAGTGATGCGTTTTTCCAATTGAATGGTCGACGAGAATGCCACGGTCTCCGGTGGGCGCATCTTTAATGGCTGCAGATGTAAGAGAAAGCCAACGACAATCGCAAAACAGAGATGAACGATGCACGAAACTAGGAGTGCTAGCGCGACTCGATCGAGGCGACGTTTTGGGGCTCGCGGCTCACTGATCAAACGGTGTGCCGAAGGCCTGGAGAATGCGACGCATAATTAACAAGCATGAACATAACGCGACTCTCTCATACAGCGCTGAGCATGGTTTTGGCGATGACCGTCGTCGGATGTTCGCAATCTTCGACCACGCCGGCCTTCAGCTCGAACTTCACCGGAGCCGGTGCGACACAAACGCTCAACGGACTGCCAACCCAGTTGGCGCTTACCGGATCAGGATTGACGGGGAGCGTTGGAATCCCGGCACCGGCGGTCTCGGATGCCGGTGTCGTTGTTGGAGCCTCGATCTCGACGAGTGTTCCAACTGGATTTTCCGCGCCGGCAATCCCAGCGGGGGCAACGCTGGTGGGCTTTATCAGCGTGGGATTCTCGCAATCGGTCAACCTGCTCGCCCCGCTCTCGCTAACGTCATCACTCGGTTCGGGCGTCGTGCCGTCGACCGTCTTTGCATATACGTTCTCAGGGGGCTCATGGGTTCCAGCGGCCTTTAATCCCGGCACGATTTCCGGCGGTGCGCCTTTTGTCGGCGCCCTCATCCCGACGGCCGTTCCCACGACGTACACCAGCGGGACAACCTACGTCTACGCGATCTTCCGGCAGTAACCCCTAGGGGCGCTTCCAGGGCCAAGCCGTTCCCCCCGGAAAGCAAGCACACGACGGAAGAGCCGCCGTTCTTTTTTGTTTTTCCACTAGGAGTCCATTTTGAATTTTAAACCCTTACGAGCTACGCTCGTTTTTCTGTTTGCCGCGAGCCTTGCTGCGTGTAGCGGCGGTGCCGGATTGATGCCCAGCGTTCCTAGTACTACGCAGCCAGCAACGGCCCATGTTATTGCCGCAGGGACGTGTCACCAAACCAAAATGACGGCAGGCCGGAGTGCGATGGATATAAACTGCTCTGATTGCACCACGATGAACCCCTGCGCTCCAGGATGTTCCCCGAGTTCAGCTATTTGTGACGTTATTCCACAGCCTCCAACTGGGTGTGCCGGAATGAACCTTCCAGATGGATGCACGAACCCGCCAGGCGGCGGCTGCTCCTTCGGCGACCCGAGCTGCCCCGCGCACCGTGCCAACCGATTTCATCGTGTGTCGCCCAGGCGGCTAACGGATGGTCTGCGCTAAATTTCCAATCGTCGCATTTTTGGCCGAGGCTTCAGAAGGAACTTAAATCAACGCTGAACCAATTTGAAGATGCGATCCAAGCTGACCTTCAGACTCGGCTTCTATCAAACCCATCTTTATTTCTCAGTAACCCCTACCAGCGATTCACATTCACATTTAGCGATCAGGGGTCTCCCATTGAATTGACGTACGCATGCTATCAAATCCGATTACCCGGCGAAAATGTGATTAACATCGGAACTGTCTTTACGCCATGACGCAGAACTGGCGACGACCAAGCGAGTATGAGGCGAGACTTTTTCGGAAAATGCTCGGAGTAGATTTTCCGGGAAATTCCGGGTACAGGCTACAAGCCGAACACGCGGTGGTTCGCGAAATGGACGAAGAAGAACAGCTTGAGTTTCAAATTCGCGATCAAATCCCGGCAGTTGGGATTCACGAAAAACAAGGCGCATTAGTCGAGGCCTTTTATCGTGATTCCGACGGGCTAGAAGCGTCATTTATTCTTCATTCCCATAACGGGTATTTGTACCAGCTTGAAAAGCTCAAACTCTCGTTGTCACCTATTGTTATGAAACAACCGCCGATCGACTCGCTACGGCTATCGCCGTTTCCGATGCGGCCGACCCTATAGCTTTAGGTAAACCAACTGCCCTGTAAAACTTCGAATGCCGGTTAGAAATGATTCTTGCTCTTATTTTGGCCCAGGTTCTTCAACTGCCATCGACCACCACGAGCATAACCATCCAAGTCTGCCATGATGAACAGACCCCATATGGTAGTGGATACCCGCTTTCTGATCCCGTCGCTGTGAAACACGACTTGAATGAGGTTGTTTCGGTAAAAACAATCAAATTACGTGGTGCGATGAAGATATTGGCCTACATTGTCGCCCTCAAGAATGGCAACCAATACCTTCAAACTGAGCCCTCTTCGCAATTGTCGGAAGTCGAGCGTAGTGCAGTATATTCCGCAGCAGCTACCCCTGGGTTTCTCCTGAAAAATGCGATTTCATGGTTTAAGGTTGGACTCAACTCCAACGCGCAGATTTTCTATCGCATTCATCCGACGGAAGCTGCGTTCGCATCGCATGGTCTCGTGGTCACGCCATGCACGCCTCGAAAATAGTTATGCAGTGGGACAACCTACGTCTACGCAATTTTCCGGCAGTAGATTTTGGCAGGGGGCACCCATGCTGCCTTTAGTCCTGGCCGTACATATCTGGTACGGAACGTACTCGGTGCTCGATGTTGGCAAGCCGGGGACTCCGCACGTAACGACGATGCAACTCCGGTGGCTTCATTTGATCCATCGCACGCCATACTACGCAAAGCGATGGAGCAACCTACGCTTTGCACTGCGAAAATTCAGGACATATCGCTCAGGTGAAATCGTTACCCCGCTGATCGTTATTGACGTTCGAGGATGGTATCCGGGACCGCAAGGGATGTCGAGTGATCCATCATTTCATATTATCGGAGAACCTTGCAATGCTTGGTACCGTTTGCTGGAGCATACGGAGATCGCACCGAGTTCTGCATCCTGCGATTCGGCGAATGGACCATGGCCGATCATCCCAGGAGAGAATTCCGTTCTTCTGAGCGGGAGCGGCGCGCTGAAGTCGAAACTGCGATGACATGACGGCCTACCTCGAGTTCCATTCGTTGGCGCCACAGCACGTCGCTAACCTCATTTTCCATATCGGATCCGGTGTTATTGGCGTATTGATTGGCCTTGTGCCTTTGCTTACGAAGAAGGGCAGCCGGATGCATCGACTTTGGGGACGCGTCTTCGCAGTATTCGCGGGAGTCGTGGTTGCAACCGCAGTTTTAAGCGATACGTTTTCGGTGCCTCCCGCAGCGCTCGTCGCCGTCACGCTCTCAGCGGGTTATCAGTTGGTCGGCGGACTTAGATCCCTTGCGTTACGCAATAGCGACGGACCGAGTGGCTTGGACGCACTGCTTGCCATTGGTGCCATTGTTGTGTCGGTGATGATACTGCTAAAAGGTGGCCCCGCCAAAGCCGGATGGACTCCGCCGATCGAATATGCGACGCTCGGCTACGTAACGGCCGTCGCACTTTATGACCTTTCGCGTTACACATGGTCGGCGCTCTGGGTTCGCTCCATACGGCCGCTCGATCACGGCTTAAAAATGACTGGCGTCTGGATTGCTATGGCGTCGGCGGGCTCGGGGAATGTGCTCGCTGCTGCACACATCGTGCCGTTGAACCAGATTCTGCCACCGGCGATAAACGCCATCGGCCTCGTTTTGATGGTGGTTATTGCGATCACGTATGTCCGCGGCGCTCCTGCTTGGCAATCGCGTACCTGATTCGCTACCGATACACCAGGCCGGCGCGTTTGAGGATTGCGCGGCCGGGGCCGTGGATGAGGAACGTTGCGAACGCTTGCGCGGCGTGGGGATGCGGGGCGTTTCGTAGGATCGCGAGCGTATACGTGATCTTGGCGGCGAGATCGGCTTTGCCGGGGAGCGGCAGAAAATGCAATCCTTTGGCCACGGCCTCCGTGCGATAGAAGAAGCCGACGTCGATTTCACCGGTCTCCAGTCGGGCCAAGAGCGTTTCTTCCGGGAAGGTTTGGGCTGGGTTTTCATCGGTGCCCAAGAGTTCGTGTTCCCTCTTGGCCCCGGCGAGGATGCGCATGCCTTCGATGGTATATCCGCCCTTCGGGTCGATACGCGGATCCGTGCGACCGATGCGCAGGCCGGGAGTCGCTAGTGCGGCCAGGAGGCTGGATTTGCCCGCTGCGACCCGAGCGAAGAGCGGGGCATACCGAGAATGGTCCGTCCAGCTGATCCCGAGCTGGGTGGAGGCAAAGGTCGTCGCGGAGGCTACGCGGTTGCCTAGGCCCGCGACCAGGGACCGGTCGACGCTGATGAAGACGTCCGGGGTACGTAGGCCGCTGGCAATAAGGTGGGCGAGGGCTTTGCTGCCGCCGGGTTCG
>VFSW01007179.1_pt1 | contig 16225 bp, 11 predicted proteins | sample 5358111 | NCBI WGS metagenome assembly VFSW01 (sample SAMN11554181, study PRJNA540505) | mine drainage metagenome | isolation source: sediment from site ElyBrook_90M | place: USA: Ely Copper Mine, Vershire, VT | collected 2017 | reverse complement strand
CATCTTGCAAAAGGTCGCTCATTGTAAAGCCGTCACTGTAACAGCACACTAGAGACACTCTCTGTTGAACATGTATTGCCACAAAATCCTTCGAATGACAGCCAATGGAAACAAGATTTTAATGACCTGTACCGGGTCCAATGGACAGATCGCCTTGGCAACCTGGTACTAATCAGCACCAAGAAAAATACATCGCAGGGTCGTTTAGACTATGCGGATAAGAAAACTAGATATTTCAGCAGGAATATTAACACCTGTCCGAATTCACTTCGAGTTTTGCAGAACGTGAAGTGGACTCCTGTGGAACTTGAAGCAAATCACAGCGAGGTGCTGGGGAAGATTCAAAAACACTACGGTATTAAAGATAAGATCGGCGTATAGCTTGCTAGATGAAGAGTTAGATGGCTGCTCATGGGGCAAAAACGCATGTAGGAAGGAATCCTAATGGCCAACGACAGGACAGCCCAACACATCAGGCTTGATGAACGCAACCACGTCGAAAAGCCCCTCCTCGATCAGTTGGCCGGGCTGGGCTGGGAGGTCATCAATCTTGACAGTAAGCAGCACCCGGGCGACTCCTTCCGGGGGAGCTTCACCGAGGTCGTCATGCTGCCGGTCCTGCGGGAGCGGCTCAAGGTCATCAACCCCTGGCTGGAGGACGACCAGGTGGAGGAGGCGATCAAGCACCTCACGGCGAGCTTTCCCGGGACCGACCTGATCAAGAACAACCGCCACGTCTTCACGCTGCTCCTGGAAAACACGAGCGTGAGCGTCAACCGCCGGACCGGTGAGAAGAGCCCGACGGTGCGGTTTGTGGACTTTGACTGCCGAGCCAACAACCGCTTCATCGCCGTCTGCCAGCTCAAGGTGCGCATCCTGGGGACGGAGCACCACATTGTCCCGGACATCGTCCTGTTCCTGAACGGCTTGCCCGTCGGGGTGGTCGAGTGCAAGTCGCCCAAGGTCAAGGACGCCATCCCCGAGGCCATCGATCAGTTGCTCCGCTACAGCGAACAGCGCGGCGCTAAAGGCGAGGGCAGCGCGCCCCTCTTCTACTACAACCAGATCGTCGTCGCCACCTGCCGGAACGAGGCCAAGTTCGGCACCATCACGACGCACGGCGAGAAGTACTTCTACCGCTGGGCCGATCCCTATCCCCGGACGGTGGACGAGATCCCCCACGGCGGCAGCGGCCCCAACGACCAGCAGCGCCTCGTCGCCGGGATGCTCGACCGGGACAACCTCCTGGACCTGAGCCGCACCTTCACCCTCTTTTTGCCGCACGACAAGGGGGAGACGATGAAGATCGTGGGGCGCTACCAGCAGTTTCGCGCCGTCAAGCTGGCGGTGAAGCGCCTCCTCGAAGGCCAGAGCCCTCGGGAGCGGAGCGGCATCGTCTGGCACACCCAGGGCTCGGGCAAATCCCTGACCATGATGTTCATGGTGCGGGAGATGTACCGCCACGCCCGGCTCTCGAACTGGAAGGTGGTCTTCGTGACGGACCGGACCCAACTGGAGGGCCAGCTTTCCGAGACCAGCAAGGGCATCGGCTTTACCGTCAAGGTTGCCGACAGCATCCAGAAGCTCAAGGAACTCCTCAGGTCCGACGCCTCGGACCTGGTCATGGCCATGATCCACAAGTTCCGCGAACCCGAATTGACGGAGACCTTCCCGGAGCTGAACCCGAGCCCCCACATCCTGGTCATGACCGACGAGGCCCACCGGTCCCAGTACGCCATGCTCGGGGCGAACCTCGACAAGGGCATCCCCAACGCCGCCCGGATCGGCTACACCGGGACGCCCATCGACAAGACGGAGTGGGTCTTCGGCGACTACATCGACAAATACACCATGCGCCAGTCCATCGACGACGGCGTGACCCTGGAGATCGTCTACGAGGGCCGGACCCACAACGCCGAAGTGGCCGATCAGACGGGCATGGACACGGCTTTTGCCGACGTCTTCAGCGACTACAACCTCCAGGAGCGCCTGGAGATCCTGGGATACGGCTCCCGCGAGGCCTACCTGGAGGCCAGGCCGACTATCGCAGCCAAGGCCAAAGACATGGTGGCCCACTACCTGACCCACGTCTTCCCCAACGGCTACAAGGCGCAGGTCGTGGCAACTTCCCGCGAGGCAGCGGTGCGCTACAAGGAATACCTCGACGCCGCCCTGACGGAGGCCTTGGAAGCGCTGAAAAAGGCCAACCCCGGAAAGCTCGACCTGGACCGACTGGCGCGGCTGACGACGGACGTCATCATCTCCGGCAGCCACAACGACCTGCCCCATCTGAAGCCCTACACGGACGACGCCAAACACGCGGCGAGCATCAAGAGCTTCAAGATGGCCTTCGGCCACGAGGAGGAGGGCGTCAGGGGCGACGTGGGCATCGTGATCGTCAACAACATGCTCCTGACCGGCTTCGACGCCCCGGTGGAGCAGGTGATGTACCTGGACAAGGTGATCGTCGCCCATACGCTCCTCCAGGCCATCGCCCGGGTGAACCGCGTGGCCGGGGAGGCGAAGGAGAAGGGGTTCGTCGTGGATTATGTGGGCGTCGGCCACCACCTGAAAAAGGCCATCGACACCTACGACGAGCGCGAACAGAAGGAGGTGATCGACTGCCTGAGCTTCCCCGAAGAAGAACTGCGGGAGCTGGCGGCGCGCCACGCGGCCGTCATGGAGCTGCTCAAGAAGCACGGCCTGACGGACCTCACCGACCATGACGCCTTCTTCGACCTCTTCTACGACGAGGACCTGCGCTTCGACTACCTGCTGGCCTTCAAGCGGCTGACCCGGTGCCTGAACCTGGTCTTCCCCGCGCGGCAGGCCCTCGGCTACATGGCCGACTACCAGGCCCTTGCGGCAATCAATGTCCTGGCGGAAAAGCACCTGCACGACGAGCGTCTGAGCATGAAGGGGATCCCGCCGAAGTTGCGCGCCTTCACCGACGCTTATCTGGAATCGAAAGGGATCGACGTCAAGGTCAAGCCGATCTCGATCCTCGACGGGGACTTCGAAAAGCAGGTCGGCAAGCGGGGCCGCACGAAGACCAAGGCGGCGGAGGTGGAGCACGCCATCCGCCACCACCTCGACGTGGAGTTGAACGACGACCCGGAGCTCCAGGCCTCCTTCGCCGAGGCATTGGCAGCGATCTTCGCGGAGTTCCGCGAAAACTGGAACAGGATCTACGAGGAGTTGGAGAAGCTGCGGGCGAGAATTATGAGCGCGGCCAAGGAGCCGACCTACGGCCTGCACCGCAAGAAGCAGATGCCCTTCTTCCGGATGTTCAAGAGGGAGACCTTCGGGGAGATCTTCGGAGAGGAAGGAATCGACATTCGGGAGGGAGCGCCGGGGATCGCACTTGGGCTTGGGGCGAGCGCGGAAGACAAGATCAGCCATCTCGTGGATCTGACCCAGAAGACCTTCCTCGCCGTGGAACGGGAGCTCAAGCTCACGGGTTTCTGGGAGAGCATCCCGGCCCGGAACAAACTTCGGGCGGATCTCCAGGGGGTCCTGCTGGCGCCGGAGTTCGCGAAAGTCCCCGGCCTGGTCAAGAACCGCGCCCACATCATCAGCCGCGTCATGGAAATCGCGGAGAAGAACAACGACATCATCCTCTACGCGGAGTAAGGGAAGTGGTTTTAGAGTACGCCATTCAAAGATCGGCCAAACGGCGCCAACTGACGATCACCGTCGAACGGGACCGTAGCGTCGTGGTCCATGCGCCGGAGGGGCTTGACGAGGAGAAGATCCGCCGGGTCATCGAAGCTAAGCGGCAATGGATTTACGAGAAGATCAACCATCCCCAGAAATACCGCGACCTGCCCCACGGGCCGGGCAAGGAACTGGTCAGCGGCGAGTCGGCCCTCTACCTGGGGCGGCAGTACCGGATAGAGGTGGTCCGGAACGGGTTGGACGGGGTCCGGTTCAACCGGGGATTCCTAATTCCTGCGGACTTGGGGAAAAAGCGGGAAGAGGCGTTGCGGGAATGGTACATCGGCAGAGCCAAGGAGAAGATCATCCCCCGGGTAAAGGCTCACGCACGTAAGCTCGGCGTCGAAGCGGCGGCGGTGAAGATTGCGGATGGCCATTACCGGTGGGGCTCCTGCACGACCAGGAACAACGTCGGCTTCAACTGGCGGTTGATCAAGGCGCCCATGTTCGTCATCGACTACGTCATCGTCCACGAACTGGCTCACCTGATCGAGCCCAACCACACGCCGCGGTTCTGGAACATCATCCGCACGCAGATCCCGATGATGGAAAAGGCGAAAGTCTGGCTGAAGGAGAACGGCCAGTTGCTCGAGGAAGCCATATGAAGGTTCTCCACACCTCTGACTGGCACCTGGGCCGCGCTCTCGATGGCCGCAGGCGATATGACGAATACGAAGCCTTTCTGAACTGGCTGGCGGCGCTCATCGAGAGCGAGGACATCGACGCGCTCCTGGTGGCAGGAGACGTGTTCGACAGCAGCACCCCCAGCAACCGTGCCCAGGAGCTCTATTACCGTTTCCTGTGCCGCGTGGCCGCCTCGCCTCGCCGCCATGTGGTGGTGACGGCGGGAAATCATGATTCGCCGTCCTTTCTGAACGCCCCGCGAGAACTCCTGAAATTCCTCAATATCCATGTCGTGGGGTGCGCATCCGCATCGCCCGCTGATGAAGTTATTGCAATCAAAGGGCCGGATGATGAACCCCGGCTGATCGTTTGCGCAATTCCTTATCTCCGGGACAGCGACATCCGCACCGCCGAGGCCGGGGAGAGCGTCGAGGAGAAGGAGCGGAAGATCGTCGAGGGGATCAGGGCCCATTACCGGATGGTCTATGACGCGGCCCGGGAGAAACAAGCCTTGCTTAAAAGGCCTGTGCCCATCGTCGCCATGGGGCATCTGTACACCGAAGGCGGGAAGACCGTCGACGGCGACGGGGTGCGCGAGCTGTACATCGGCTCCCTTCTCCATGTCGGGAGGGACGTGTTTCCCGATTGCATCGACTACCTGGCCCTGGGACATCTCCACATCCCGCAGGCCGTGGGCGGGTCCGATTTCATCCGCTATTCCGGTTCGCCCCTGCCCATCGGCTTCGGGGAAGCCGTGCAGAAAAAGAGCGTCGTTCTCGTGGAGTTTTCCGATGGCGCGCCCAAGGTCTCCGATATCCCCGTGCCCCGCTTCCAGGAATTGCGGAGCCTCAAGGGGGATTGGCCGGCCCTTGCCCGCCAGATCGATGAACTGAGGGTCAATAAGAGCAACGCCTGGCTGGAGATCCTCTACGAAGGGGACGAGGCCGCCGGCGATCTGCAGAAGCGCCTGGACGAGGCGGTCGAAGGGACGGCTATCGAGGTACTCCGCGTCAGGAACAACCGGATGCTGGAGAGGGCCATGAGCGGAAAGGCCGGGGATGAAACACTGGACGATTTGAACGTCACCGACGTTTTCGAGCGCTGCCTGGAGGCCCACAACGTTTCTCCGGAGCGGCGCCCGGCCCTCTTGAGCGCCTATCAAGAAATCATCGTCTCCCTCAACGAGCAGGATCTGAGGGCTGAATAGGAGACACTGCAATGAGGATCCTCGGGGTTCGTTTCAAGAACCTCAATTCACTGGTCGGCGAATGGCAGGTCGATTTTACCCACCCGGCCTATGCCTCCGACGGCATCTTTGCCATTACCGGTCCCACAGGGGCGGGGAAGACGACCATCATGGATGCTGTCTGTCTTGCCCTTTACGGCAGCACGCCCCGTCTGAACAAAGTCACGAAGGGCAGCAACGAGATCATGTCGCGCCAGACCGGCGAATGCTTCGCCGAGGTGACCTTCGAGACCGGCAAGGGTCGTTACCGTTGCCACTGGAGCCAGCGCCGCGCCCACAAAAAGCCGGACGGCGAGTTGCAGCAGGCCAAGCATGAAATAGTGGACGCCGTGACGGGAGAGGTCCTGGAATCCAAGATGAACGAGGTAGAAAAACGCATCGTGGCGGTGACGGGCATGGATTTCGGGCGCTTCACCCAGTCGATGCTCCTGGCCCAGGGAGGGTTCGCCGCCTTTCTCCAGGCGCCGCCCAATGAGCGGTCAGACATCCTCGAACAGATCACGGGTACGGAAATCTACAGCCAGATCTCCGTTCAGGTCCACGAGCGCCGTGCGGCGGAGCTGGAAAAACTCGAGCTCCTGCAGGCGGAACTCAAGGGGATCCGGGTCCTGGGGGAAGAGGAAGAGCAGGAGTTCAAGAACCGCCTGAAGGAAAAACAGGGACGGGAAACCGAACTGGCCGCAACGATGAAAGAGACCGCCAGGGCTCTCGCCTGGGTCGAGGGGATGGCGACCCTGGAGAGGGAACTGGGCGAACTGGAGAAGAAGCAGCAGGCCTTCGAAGAGCGCCGGCAGGGCTTTGCGGCCGAGGCGAGGAAGCTGGAGAAGGCACGCAAGGCCCTCAGCCTGGAAGGCGATTACCGGTCTGTAACGGTTTTACGGGAGTTGCAGGCAAGGGAGACAAAGGAACTTCAAGGCGCCCTGGCCGTCCTGCCGGAAAAGGAGAAGGCCGGTGCCGCAGCGCTCGCGGCAAGAGTGGCTACTGAGGGACTGCTGAATGAGGCGCGTGCCCGGCAGATATCGGAAGGGGAGGTCATCAAAAGGGTCCGTAATTTCGATGTCCGCCTGGACGAACAGGGCAAGCAGCTCGCGGAGAAGAACAAGGCGATCGCAGAGAGCGAAAAGCAGGCGAAGACCTACAAAAGCCACGTCGAGAGGAATGAGAAGGAGCTGATAAAGATTCACACCGCCCTGGAAACGCTCCAGGAATACCGGGCAGGGCATGCCGCCGACGCCCTGTTGACGACCCATTTCAGCGCTATTGAGCGGGGATTTGCAGGGCTCCAGGCCATTGAAGCAAAACAGGCAAATGCCCTGGCAGGGTGCTCCCAGGCGGCCGGGAAAAAGGAATCCGCCCTTGCCGAACGCGTCGGGAAAGAGGCTGATCACGAAAAAGCCCGCCTGGAATTTGAGAAAAAACAAAACGATCTCAAGAATCTCGCGGATGAGGTCACGGCGCTCCTCCGAGGACGCGAAATCGGCCGGTGGCGCACGGAGCTGGACACCTTCAAGGAACGCGAGCGGCTTCTGGTTCAGACAAGCGAAACGGTGGCGCGGATGGACCGGATCGCCGCGGACCTGGATGGCCTGAAAACGAACGTGGAAGGATTGACCGCCCGCCATGCCGCCATGCTGGAAGAAATTAAATCGTGCAGCAATCAAAAAGCCCTCCTGGAAAAAGAGATTGCCGCCCTGGAAACGCAGGTGTCGCTTCTCAGCCGCATCCGCGACCTTGAGGAAGAAAGGAAGCGCCTTGAGGACGGCCAACCCTGCCCTCTGTGCGGAGCGACCGAGCATCCCTATGCGAAGGGGAATCTTCCGATCTTGAATGAGGCGGAAGCGGATCTGAAAAAAGGAAAGGATGGATTCAGGGAGGTCTCGCAGCGGCTGGGCGAATTGGAAGTCAGCCGGGTAAAAACAGCATCGGAGATCCAACATGTCGAAAAAGAGATGGCGGAAAAGAAAGCCGCCCTGGATACGGATCAGGAACAATGTGTCGGCGTCCTGCTGAGACTGAAGATTGAGGCAACTCCTTCGGAATGCTCCGGGAGGATTCGCGATGAGATTGCGGATGTCCGGGTGAGGATCGCCGAAACGACGAATATTGTCGCTCTGGTCGAAGAGAAGGTGCGGCAGGAGAAGTCGGCGCAGGCTGCCCTGGAAGAGACGAGAAAGATCTTTGACAACACGGTCAAGGCCCTGCAGGAGGCCCGGCACAGACTAGAGTCGGCCGGCCTCGATCACGAACGGCTGAACAGGGATTGCGCCGTCCTGGCCACAGAGCTGGAGAAGACCCGCGCTGCCGTCCTTGAGGACGTTGGGCCTCTGGGGGTCGGTCAGATTCCCCCGGAGGGTTTCAGCGACCTTTTGAAAGATCTGACCAATCGCAAAGAGGCTTGGCAGGCAAAGGAGGCGGAAAAAACTGCCCTGGAGAAGAAGGTCGGTGAACTGAAGGCCGCGATTGAAACGAAGCAGGCCCTGCTGGGCAAACTGGAAGAAGACCTGGCGTCGCGGCGCAAAGATCGCGACGCTCTGATAGGGGAGTATGAGTCCTTGGGAGCTTCCCGCCGGGATCTGTTCGGAGAAAAGAGCGCCGATGAAGAGGAAAAACGGCTTATCGCTGTTGTGGATCAGGCCAATGGAAAGCTGGAAAAGGCCCGCGAGGATTACGGACTTGTTGAAAAAGAAATCAGTGCCCTGAAGGGGAAAATCACTTCCCTGCAGGGCAAAACAGCCCAACGGGCGACGGAACTGGATCAGACGGAGCAGCACGTGCGGGCGCGGATACAAAGCGCGGGATTCGCCGACGAGGCGGATTACCTTTCCTCCCGCCTGACCGAGGACGATCAGGAATCCCTCGCTGAAAAGGAGCAAAACCTGCTCAAGGAAAAAACGGAACTGGAATCTCGTCGAAAAGACAAGGCTGATGCCCTTGCCATCGAACGCGAGAAAAAATTAACGGACCAATCTGCCGAGACACTGGCGGAAAAGGTCATGGCCGGCAATGCCGAACTGAAACAACTGGGATTGGATATCGGCGGCATCCATCAAATTCTGTCCGCCAACGAGCAGCAGAAGGGCAGCCAACAGGAACGCATGAAGGCGATCGATGCTCAGAAAAATGAGTGGGCCCGCTGGGATGAGTTGCACCAACTCATCGGCTCGGCTGACGGGAAGAAATTCCGGAACTTCGCCCAGGGGCTGACGTTCGAGATGATGACCATGCATGCCAACCGCCGGCTCGCGAAGATGACGGATCGCTATCTCCTTATCCGCGACGAGGAGGAACCCCTGGAGCTGAACGTCATTGACAACTACCAGGCCGGAGAGATACGTTCCGCCAAGAATCTTTCCGGCGGCGAAAGCTTTATCGTGAGCCTGGCCCTGGCCCTCGGCCTTTCCCAGATGGCCAGCCGCAACGTCCGGGTCGATTCTCTTTTTCTCGATGAAGGATTCGGAACCCTCGACGAGGAGGCGCTGGAGACGGCGCTGGAGACACTGGCGGGGCTGCGTCAGGATGGGAAGCTCATCGGCGTCATATCGCACGTCACGGCGCTCAAAGAGCGGATCGGCACCCGGATAGAGGTGATCCCCGGGACGGGTGGGCGCAGCCGCATAACCGGCCCGGGTTGCCGGGGCGGGTGAATAGAAGAAATTTAGGAGGAATCGGTATGGGGAACGCAGTCATAACGCACGCCGTCCGGACACCCATCGGGCGGATCGGGGGAAGTCTGCGGGACGTGCCCGACAAGGACATGGGCAGTCTCGTAGTGAGGGAGCTCATGCGGCGGGCCGGGCTGCCGCCGGATGAGATCGATCATGTGATCATGGGACACGTCCGTCAGAGCGCGGATCCGTCCAATACGGCGCGCGTCGTGGCGCTGATGGCCGACATCCCGGAGACGGTCCCGGCGTACACGATTCACCGTCAATGCGGCTCCGGGCTTCAGGCCGTAATGGATGCCGACCAACTCATCCGCTGCGGAGAGGCGGAGACGGTCGTGGCGGGCGGTACGGAGAACATGAGCCAGGCCGTCTACTTCCTCCGCAATGCCCGGCACGGCCTGGGAACCGGCGATCATCCGATCGAGGATTCGCTCGTTGCTGGGGGACCGGGGTCGGTGCCGGCGGAGATCTACGGTCAGTTGCCCATGGGGATCACGGCAGAGAACCTGGCGGACAGATACCAGATCCCTCGCGAGGAGCAGGACCGTTTCGCCCTCGACAGCCAGATGAAGACCGCCCGGGCCATCCGCGAGGGGCGGTTCCGGGAGGAGATCGTCCCCGTCCCCGTCGCTTCACCGGACGGGCAGCCGTGCCTGTTCGACACGGACGAGCATCCGCGGATGACGACCCTGGAGAAACTCGCGGCCCTCCCGCCGGCCTTCCGGAAGGGGGGAAGCGTCACGGCAGGCAACTCTTCAGGCCGTAACGACGGAGCGGCGGCCCTGCTCGTCATGACGGAGGAAAAAGCCCGCGACCTCGGCCTGAAGCCGCGGGTGCGGATCGTCTCGGCCGCAGCGAGCGGCTGCGACCCGGCGATCATGGGGATCGGTCCGGTGGAGTGCACGCGCGTCGCCCTTGAGCGGGCGGGGCTCACCCTCAGGGAGATTGATGTCATCGAATTGAACGAAGCTTTTGCGGCGCAGTCGCTTGCGGTGATCCGGGAGTGGGTCCAGTGGGGAATCGACCGGGAGACCCTCATGGCCAAGCTCAACCCCAACGGCGGCGCGATCGCCATGGGGCATCCGCTCGGCTGCACGGGCGCGGCCCTGACGGTGAAGTGCCTCTCCGAGTTGCAGCGCGTGGACTCGCATCGGTACGGCCTCGTCACCATGTGCTGCGCCGGGGGGCTGGGGGTAGCTATGATTATTGAGAAATGGAGGAACGGATGAACCAGGTGATGGTGGTGAGCGCTGCGCGGACGCCGCTCGGGGCCTTCTGCGGGCAGTTGGAGGGCCTCTCGGAGCAGCAGTTGGCAGCGGCGGCGATGCAGGAGACGATACGGCGGGCGGGGATCGAGCCCGGGATGATCGATGAAGTGATCGTGGGCACGGCGAAGCAGACGAGCAAGCCCTCCAATTGCGGCCGGCATGCCATGCTTCTGGCGCGCCTGCCCGAGAAGATCCCGGCCTACACCGTGCAGCGCCAGAGCGCCTCGGGCCTGCAGGCGGTGGCCAACGGTTACTGGGCGATCCGGTGCGGCGATGCCGGGGCGGTCCTGGCGGGGGGAACGGAAAGCATGAGCCAGATCCCCTTCGAGATCCGTCATGCCCGCTATGCCTTCACGGAGAATGAGCGTACGATCATCGATGCCATCCCGGCCCAGGAGACCGGGGCACAGTCGGTGGAGAAGTACGGGATCCTGACTGCGGCTGAGAGGGCGGAGCATTTTTGCCGGAGACATTGTTTTTCGGAAAGCGAGCTGGGGGCATTTGCCGACGCCAGCCTGCGGAAGGCCCGCTCGGCGGCGGAAGGCGGCCTGTTCGGCGAGGAGCTCTTCCCCGTGACCGTAAAGAAGGGGAAGAAGGAGGAGTCGATCGGCCGCGACGAATTGCTCAAGCAGGCGGCACTACTGGCCCCGCCTGCCGATGGGGCCGCGATGTGCCTCCTGACAAGCCCGCAAAGGGCGAAGGAACTGGGGCTTCCCGTCCTCGCGGAGATCCTCTCCGTCGGGATCGCGGCGGTGGCCCCCCGGTACGCGGCGATGGCCGTGGTGAAGGCGGGCCTGCAGGCGGTCGAACGGGCCGGTCTGACCCTGCGGGAGGTGGATCTCATCGAGCTCAATGAGATGTCCTCGGCCGAGTGTCTCGCCATCCTGAGGGAATGGGAGTCCCAGGGGATCGAACCGGAAACGCTTGCAGAGCGGGTGAATCCGTCGGGAGGCGCGCTGGCCGTGGGAAATCCCTGGGGCGCCGCAGGGGCGGTCTTGTTGACGCGGGCCGTCCACGCCCTCCGTCGCCGGAATGGCGGTGTCGGCATGGTGGCCGTTACGGCCGAAGGCGGCCAGGGGATGGCTCTGGTTTTGAGGAACGGCGGCTGACCGAAACCGGATCCGCCGTCGAAATGATCGAACAGAGGAGGCAGGAGCATGGAAATCAGGAGAATTATGGTGGTCGGCGCCGGATTCATGGGCTCCGGGATTGCGCAGGTCACGGCCGCCGCGGGGTACGACGTGGTCCTCAGGGACATCTCGGATGCGTTCGTTGCCAAGGGGATGGCCGCCATCGCGAAGAACCTGGCGGGCGGCGTTGCCAAGGGAAAGCTGACGGAGGCGGGGAAAGAGGCGATCACCGGGCGGATCAAACCGACAACGAAGCTCGCACCGGCGAAGGAATGCGACCTGATCATCGAAGCGATCATCGAGAACAAGCAGGCCAAGCTGGGCCTCTTCCGGGAGCTGGAGGAGCTTTGTCCCGCCCAGGTTATCTTCGCCAGCAACACGTCGTCCATCCCCATCACGGAGCTGGCGACGGCGACGAAGCGGCCTGACAAGGTCGCGGGGATGCATTTCTTCAGCCCGGTACCGGTGATGAAACTCGTGGAGATCATCCGGGGCCTCAAGACCTCCGACGAGACGATCCGGGTCATCAAAGATCTCGTCGATGCGATCGGGAAGGTTGGCGTGTTCGTCAAGGACGGACCGGGATTCCTGGTGAACCGCGTCAACGCGGCGCTCCGCAACGAGGTATACAACTGCCTTGCCGAAGGGGTGGCCACGATCGAGGACATCGACAAGGCCCTCAAGTTCGGATTGGGCCATCCCATGGGGCCTTTCGAACTGGGGGATTTCGTGGGCCTCGAAATCGGATACGCCGTGGCGGAAACCCTCTGGGAGAATTTCAAGGACCCCAAGTGGCGGCCCTCCCTGCTCTTGAAGAAACTCGTTATGTCCGGCGATCTCGGCCGCAAGACCGGCAAGGGATGGTACGACTACACCAGCGGCGAGAAGAAGCCGCGGACCGACATCACTTTTTAATGGATTCGAAATGCTTGACAAATGATAACTTCTTCTGCAAAATCTCTTGAAGAAGAAGTCCCGGTGGATGTTCAACTGATCCCATTCCGTGAGGTGAAAGCTATGGATTTCAAAACGCTATTGACGAACCGGCGCTCCATCCGGGACTTCCTTGACCGCGAAGTTCCTCTCGCGGTTGTGGAAGAGATCATCCAGGACACCCGCCTAGCTCCCTCTGCGAGCAACCGCCAGCCATGCCGGTTCATCGTCATCCGGGACCGCGAACGGATCGCAATGCTCTCCGCCGAGAGCAAGCGCAATCTTCTGGCCGATCTCGCCCGAAACCCCGGCTTGCCCTTGAAACAGTACGAAGCCGCGCTGCGCGACGAGACGTTCAACGTATTCTACAATGCCCCCTGCCTGGTTTACATTATCGGCCTCCGGGATCTGTACTCGCTGGAGGTGGACTGCGGCCTGGCGGCAGCCTATTTCATGTTTTCAGCAGCGTCCCGCGGACTGGGGACCTGCTGGATCGGGCTGGGCGCCAATATCCGCGAACGCGCGACCCTCGGTGAGATCGGCGTCCCCGAAGACTGTCGGATCGTAGCGCCCGTTATCCTGGGGTATCCTGCGAGTATCCCTCCGGCCTCGGAAAGGCGCGCCCCGGAAATCGTCAAGGTGATCTGATGAACCCCGCATGCCGGGGCGGGATGAGATAAAGAAGTCGAATACCAGGTGCTGCGCTGATTAGATGCGGGGCAAAGAAGGTTGTTCCACTACAATCGAGGGAAGGAGGAATGCAATGAAAGAGAATTCGCGGATAAGGTTCAATCCGGTCACGAAGGAGATCGAGGTCGAAGGTTCGGAGAAGTTCGTTAGGACCTATTTTCAGAAGCTTCAGGAACTGCTTTCACACGGCCCGGAAGATAAGGGAAAGAGGGGCCCGAAACAGAAGGCCGCCCGATCCGTGAAAAAGGCGAAAGGGGCCAAGGCGGCGCCCGGCCGGAAGAAGGTGGCGAAAGGAACCCAGGCGGATACGGGCGTTGCCCTGGTCAACGGCAGCGAGGGGGGGATCACGACCTCGGCGCTGAGGGAAAAGACCGGGCTCACCGAACGTCAGATCTGGAGCATTGTCTATCGCGCCCAGAAGCAGGGAAAGATCAAGAAGACCAAGCGGGGGATGTACACGGCGGCATGATTTTTCGTAAGGCTGCACCGGCGTGAACATGCCAAGGAGGAAAGGGGTAAATGGGAGACGGTATATCGGATTACACCAGATTTTCCATCGATCTGCGCCGCCAGATGTGGATGGACGGTGTGGAAGAGGAACTCCGCCGCCTCATCTGGCAGATCGGGGTGACGGGAAAGTACATCTCCGCAAAGATTCACGAATCGAACCGGAAGCTGGCAGGCTTCAAGAACCTCTACGGAGAGGATCAGCTCTCGCTGGACAGGAGTTCCGACGAGATCCTCAAAAACCAGCTCCAGTTCTCCGGCTTTGTCCGTGAGTACGCCTCGGAAGAGCAGGATGCCGTGGTTCTCCTCGGCAAGGGGAGGGAAAAGTATTTCGTTACGGCGGACCCGCTGGACGGCTCGTCGCTCGTCGACACCAACCTTGCCATCGGAACCATCATCGGCATTCACAAGGAGTCGATCTTCTGCCGGGGCAGGGATTCGATGGTGGCGGCGCTCTACATTACCTACGGGCCGCTCATCACACTGGTCTACTCAGCGGGAAAGGGCACCCACGAGTTCGTCCTGAACCGCGAAGGGGAATATGTCCTTTCCCAGGAGAACATCATGCTCAAAGAGCGCGGCTCCCTTTACAGCCCCGGGGGGCTCCGGAAGGACTGCTTGGAAAAGCATTTGCGCTTTATCGAGTATCTCGAAGCCGAAGGCTATAAGCTCCGCTACAGCGGCGGCTTCGTGCCGGACATCAACCAGATCCTGATCAAGCGCGGCGGGATCTTCACCTACCCCGCCCTGAAAAAGAGTCCGCGGGGCAAGCTCCGGATCCTGTTCGAACTGCAGCCGATGGCCTTCATCATCGAGCAGGCGGGGGGGGTCGCCACGGATGGCGCGGATGAGATCCTCTCACTGCGCGTCGAGGATCTGGAGCAGCGCTGCCCGATCTACATCGGAAGCCGGTTCGAAGTGGAAAAGGCCATGGAGTTTCTGTCGTAATATTCCGAAATGGCGAAGGGACCCGGCTTTAGCCGGGTTATTCGCCCGAAACAGTGAGGAGATGCTGATGATCTGCGAAAATACCGATATGCTGAAAAAGGCCCTGAACGGCGTCCTGGCGGCAGGAGAGCGGGACGTCAGGATCGTGGATGAAAAACGGCTCCGCGATGCGCTTATCGACGACCTGATCCGGACGGCGGTCTTCGCGCCGGAGGAGGGGACGCGGGCGGCCGCCCGCTGGCTGGTCCGGCGGGCCGCGGCGGGGGGCGGGCTTTCCGTTTGGTCGGTCCCGGGGCGCTGCGAAGCGGTGGGGCGGGGGGGGGTTTCCGGTTTTACCGTACCCGCGATCAACATCCGTGCGCTCACCTACGACACCGCCCAGGCGGTCTTCCGGGCGGCGCTTGCCGCCGGGGTCGGTGCAATGATCTTCGAGATCGCCCGTTCGGAGATCGATTACACCCGCCAGCGGCCGGAAGAGTACACCTGCGCCGTCCTTGCGGCGGCCCTCAAGACCGGATACCGGGGACCGCTCTTCATCCAGGGAGACCACTTCCAGGTGGGGGCGAAGAAATACGCCAAGGACCCGGAGGCCGAGGTCAAGGCGGTCAAGGACCTGATCTGGGAGGCGATCGACGCGGGGTTCTACAACATCGACATCGATACCTCGACCCTGGTCGACTTGGCCGAGCCGACCGTGGCGCGGCAGCAGCGGCTCAACTACACCCTGGCCGCCGAGCTCACGACGATGATCCGGGATCTGGAGCCGGCCGGGATCACCATCTCCGTGGGCGGCGAGATCGGCGAGGTCGGGGGGAAGAACAGCACCGTTGAGGAGCTGCGCGCCTTCATGGACGGTTATCGCGGGGTCCTGGAGAAGAGCGCAACGGGGTTGAAGGGGATCAGCAAGATCAGCGTCCAGACGGGAACTACCCACGGCGGGGTCCCCCTGGCCGACGGGAGCGTCGCCCGGGTGAAACTCGACTTCGATACATTGCAGAAGCTCTCCGCGGTGGCCCGTGCCGATTACGGTCTCGCCGGGGCGGTGCAGCACGGCGCCTCGACGCTCCCCAACGAGGCGTTCGATCGGTTCCCGGCGACCGGTACGGCGGAGATCCATCTTGCGACGGGTTTCCAGAACATCGTTTACGACAGCCCGAACTTTCCGCCCGACCTCCGGGCGCAGATCTACGACTACCTGAAGCGGGAAGCGGCCTCCGACAGGAAGGAGGGGGATACGGAAGAGCAGTTCTTCTACAAGACCCGGAAAAAGGGGGTGGGCCCCTTCAAGCGCGAGCTTTGGGACCTGCCGCCGGCAGTTCGGACGGCCCTCGGCAAGGAGCTGGAGGCGCAGTTCGCCCTCCTGTTTAAAAAGCTCAACGTCGGGGGAACGCTGGCAACGGTAAACCGCTTCGTGCCGTCGAAGGACGTCTCGCTGAAGCCTCCGGCCGGCCTGGCCTAGTCAGCGTTGATGTGCTGGACTCGCTATCGGTCATCGGG
>VFSW01007178.1_pt1 | contig 16225 bp, 14 predicted proteins | sample 5358111 | NCBI WGS metagenome assembly VFSW01 (sample SAMN11554181, study PRJNA540505) | mine drainage metagenome | isolation source: sediment from site ElyBrook_90M | place: USA: Ely Copper Mine, Vershire, VT | collected 2017 | reverse complement strand
CCTGGCCGCCGACCTCCGGCGGCGGCGACGATCCGCCCGATCTCCCTGCGCCGCAGCCCCACGACGCTCGCGCTGATCGGGCTCAACGTCGCCGTGTTCGCGGTCGAGCTCGCGCGCGGGACCGGCGAGGACCCGAAGACGCTCTACGGCCTCGGCGCCCTGTGGCCCGACGCGGTCTTCGAGGGGCGCGAGTTCTGGCGCCTGCTCGCCTCGACCTTCCTGCACTTCGGGCCGGTGCACCTCGCGATGAACATGTTCGGCCTGGCGGTCCTCGGACCGCGGGTCGAAGCCTGGCTGGGCCGCTGGCGGATGGGCGTGGTCTACGTCGTGGCCGGGGTCGGCGCCATGGCCTCCGCGCTGGTCTTCATGCGCCTGGGCTGGATGCGCGACGAGTTCCTGGTCGGCGCCTCGGGATCGATCATGGCCCTGGTCGGCGCGCTCGGGGTGCTGCAGCTGCGCGCCTACCAGGCCCAGCGCTCGGCGGGGACTCGCCAGGCGCTCACCAACATCGGGCTGATCCTCGCGCTGCAGACGGTCTTCGACCTCGCGACCCCTCAGGTCAGCTTCGCGGCCCACGCCAGCGGCGTGGTCCTCGGCGCGCTGCACACCGCGGCGCTGCTGCCGCCCGTGGGGCGCGCCGCGGGCCCAGGCGCGTCCGCGCCACGGGCGTGAGCCCGGACCTCAGCTGCCGACGTGGACGCCGGTGGCCACGACGGTCGTCGCGCCGCTCGGCACGCCGCCCACCGGCGCGGTGAGGGGGTATGTGGTCGCGCTCGCGTCCGGCGCCGTCACCGACACGGTGCAGCTGCCCGAGGGACCGACCTGGAGGGTCGTCTCGCTCGCGTAGGCGAGGTTGCTCGCATCGACGTACAGGACGCTGGCGCCGCCCCCGTTGCAGGTGTACGTGCCCGTGCCCGGCGGCAGCCGGAGCGTCAGCAGCTCGGGGCTGTCCGCGATCAGCGCGGTCACGGTGACCCCGCCGCCCGCGGTGGAGTAGCTGCAGGTCGTGGCGGGCTGGCCGTTGAGAGACAGGGTGCCGCCGAGGTTGTCGCAGGTCGGCCCCGCGCTGCAGGCCGCGAGCGGACACCAGAGCGGACAAAGGACGAACAGGGCCAGACACCTCGAAGCCATGGCGCTCAATCTCCCACGCCTTCCGGCGGCTTCGCCAGCGCGTTTTGACGCTTTGCCCCGGTGGGATACCGGGGCGAAGCCCGCTCCTTTCGGTTATCCTCCTGCCCGAATGTCCCGCTACCGCATCCCCAACATCCCCCTCTGGCTCGACGAGCCGGAGGACCGGGTGAAGAGCCGCGCCGCCGAGGCGCTGGGCGTGTCGCCGGAGAAGGTCGGCGAGCTGCGGATCCTGAAGCGCTCCCTCGACGCCCGCAAGAAGGGCCACATCCGCTGGCTCCTCTCGGTCGACGCGCGGCTCGCCGAGGGGACGCACCTGGGGCCGCTGCCCCCGGAGATCGTCACCGTCGCCGACGAGGCCGACGCGCTGCCCCTCGTCACCCGCCCGCACCAGAAGCCGATCATCGTCGGCGCCGGCCCCGCGGGGCTCTTCGCCGCCCTCGGGCTCCTCGAGCGCGGGGTGCGGACGATCCTCGTGGAGCGCGGCAAGGAGGTCGTGCCGCGGCGCAAGGACGTGGCCCAGCTCATGCGCGACGGCTCGCTCGACGTCGAGAGCAACATGAACTTCGGCGAGGGCGGCGCGGGCGCGTACACCGACGGCAAGCTCGGCACGCGCATCGGCCACCCCGCGGTGCGCAAGGTGGTCGAGACCTTCGCGAAGTACGGCGAGGCCTACGGCCTGGGGCGCATCCTCTCCGAGGGCAAACCGCACGTGGGCAGCGATCTCTTGCCCTGCGCGGTCGAGGGGCTGCGCCGCCACCTGCTCGCGGAGGGCTGCGAGATCCGCTGGGGGGCGCGCGTGGTCGACGTGCTCGTGGACCAGGCCGGCCGCTGCCGCGGCGTCGGCCTCGAGAACGGCGAGGCCCTGGAGAGCGACCGGGTGATCCTCGCGCCCGGCAACAGCGGCCGCGAGCTCTTCGAGCTCTTCGCGAAGCGCAGCTGGGGGGCGGCGGCCAAGCCCTTCGCGGTCGGCTTCCGCGTCGAGCATCCGCAGGGGCTCATCGACGACATCCAGTACGGCCCCCAGGCCGGTCACCCGAAGCTCCCCGCCGCGGACTACAAGCTCGCCGAGAACCCGAAGGTCGAGGGTCAGACCCGCGGGGTCTTCAGCTTCTGCATGTGCCCCGGCGGCCTCGTCGTCCCCACGCCGACCGAGCCCGGGATGCAGTGCACGAACGGCATGTCCAACTCCCACCGCAGCTCGAGGTGGGCCAACGCCGGCCTCGTGGTCGCGGTCCACCCCGAGGACTACGCGCGCGAGGGGTTCGAGGGGCCGCTCGCGGGCCTCGAGTGGCAGCGCCACTGGGAGCGGGAGGCCTACGCGCTCGGCGGCGGCGGCTATCGGGCCCCCGCGATGCGGCTCGTCGACTACCTCGCCGGCAAGGTGCGCCAGGACCTCCCGGCGTCGAGCTACCGGCCCGGGGTCACCCCCGCGGATCTCACCACCCTCTTTCCTTCCTTCCTGCGGCGCGGCCTCACCGAGGCCCTGCGCGGCTTCGAGCGCAAGATGCGCGGCTTCCTGACCGAGGACGCGCTGCTCCTCGGCATCGAGTCCCGCACCTCCAGCCCGGTGCGGCTCACGCGCGGCGAGAACCTGGTCTCGACCGCGGTGCCCGGCCTGTACCCCTGCGGCGAAGGGGCGGGGTACGCGGGCGGCATCGTGAGCTCGGGAGTCGACGGGCTCAAGGTGGCCGCCGCCATCGCCGCGGAGCTCAGCTGAGGCGCGCATGAGACAGGTGATCAAGACCCCCGAGGGCGAGCTCACCTACGGCTCGATGGCCGAGGTGAAGGTCCTCTATGCGCAGGGCTTCATCCACGCCGACGACCTGATCCGGGCCGCGAACTCCGAGCGCTGGGTCGCGTGCGGCAGCCTGCGCGTGCTCGCCGAGGCCGAGAGCCGCGGCAGGACCGAGACCGCCATGGGGCTGCGCGTCGCCCTGGCCATCGCGATCTCGATGGTGCTCGGGGGAGCGGTGGAGCACCAGCGCTGGCTGTGGCTGGCCGGGTTGGTGGGCATGGGGGTGCTCCTGTCCTTCACGGCGTACCGCCGCAAGAGGTAGAACACGCGCATGCGCTCCCTCCCCCTGTCCCTCCTCGCCGCGTGCCTGGCCTGCTCGAGCGGCGGCGGCGCGGGCACGACCACCGGCACCGGTACGAACACCACGGGCACGACCACGGGGTCGAGCACCACCGGCGGTCCGGCCTGCCTGGCGACGGTGTGCACCTCGGCCACCGACTGCGCCTCCGCGTGCGGCCGGGGCTATGGCTGCGGCCTGCCGTTCACCGACACGTGCTGCGGGTTGAACCAGACCCTGTGCGCGCTCGGGACGGATTGCTGCAGCGGGTACTGCGCCCTGCTCGCGAACGGCCTGGATTCGGTGTGCGCGAACATGCCGGCGGGCACGACCGGGAGCTCGACCGCGACCACGACCTCGACCGGCAGCTCGACCTCTGGCGCCGCGACCACGACCGGCGCCACGACCTCCGGCAGCACCAGCTCGGGGACCAGCTCCAGCGGCGGCGCCCCGACCCTCGCCTTCCAGTGGACCTTCGGCGCCTCCCAGTCCTGCGAGCTCGCCTCGGCCGCGTGGGTGTCGCTCTCGCTCAACGGCCAGGCGCCCAAGGTGGTCCCCTGCCGCGACCCGTCCGGGCTCGAAGGCGCCCGCGTGGATGCGAGCTCGGTCGCGGGCACGCTCGTGAGCTACAGCGCCATCGCCTACGACGGCCTGCTCAACGCCCAGCTCGGCCAGGCGACGGGCCAGGTGCTCGCCCCGGTCGCCGGGACCGCCGCGGTGCCCCTCACCGTGCCCCTCGCGAGCGCCCAGACCTCCAGCCTCGAGCTCGCCTGGACCTTCGGGGGCCAGACGCTCGCGCAAGCGGGGGTCACGCAGCTCCAGCTCCAGGTCACCGACCCCCACAATCCCGCCCTGGACGTCAGCGCGCTCCTCGACGGCGGCGGCAACGGCTTCACGCTGCCCGGCTACGGATCCGGGCTCTACCCGGTGGCCCTCACCGGCACCGGCGCCGCGACCTACAGCGGCACGGCCGCGGTCTCCGCCAATGGAGTCACCCCGGCGCTCCTGCTCGTGGATCTGCCGGCCGGCACGGCCCTCGGCGACGCCGGCGCGCTCGTGCTCCAGCTCGCGACCGCCTTCGGCGGCCAGTCCTGCGCCGCGGCGGGCATCGACACCATCGCCGCCCAGCTCGTGAAGGCCAACGGGACCGCCCTCGCCCCCGCCGCCCTGGTCGCCTGCGCCGACGCTGGCGCGAGCCTCACCTTCGCCGGAGTCGCCGCCCCGGCGACCGCGTTCCTCTGGCTCGAGGGGCTCGCCGGGACACAGGTGCAGCTGCTCGCGAACCCCCAGGTCGCGCTCTTCCCGGCGGTCAGCGCGACCTACACGGTGATCGCCGAGCCCGCGCCGTAGGGGCTGCGCGCCGGACGCGGCAGAGCGAACAAAACCCGCGCTCTCCCCTCGGCATCGGGTACCCTCCCGGCGCAGCCCCCCTGCGATGGACCACACCCTGCCCACGTCACCGCGCCCCATCGCCACCTTCGATCTCTCCCACCGGTGCCCGCTGCGCTGCCGCCACTGCTACTTCTTCGGTGAGCCGTCGCCGGGCGAGCTGCCCGACGAGGCGTTCCTCGCCCGGGCCTCGCCCCTCCGGGCGCGGCTGGGGATCCGTTCGGCCTTCTGGGTGGGCGGCGAGCCGCTCCTTCGGGCAGGCCTGCTGCGGCGGGCGATCGCGCTCTTCGAGCGCAACTGCGTGGCGACCTCGGGGATGCTCCCGGTGCCGGCGGATTGGCCCGTGGCCTGGCTGATCTCGCTCGACGGCCTTCGGGACCACCACGAGAGCCTGCGCGGGACAGGGACCTTCGACGTGGTGCTCCGCACGGCGCGCGCCCTGCCCGCGCGGACCGCGGTGCTCTCGACCACCCTCACCGCGGGCACGCTCGAGGCCATCGATGATCTGCCCCGGATGGTCGAGCGCAGCGGGGCCGCGGGCGCGGTGGTGGGCTTCCACGTCGGGCGGCCCGGGGACGCGCTTCGAGTCGACGGCGCGAGCCGCGAGCGGGCCATCGACCGGCTCCAGGCGCTCGCGCGCCAGCAGCCCGGCGTGCTCCTCAGTCCCGAGGCCGCGCTCGAGGCGCTGCGGCCCTCATCGCCCGCCGCCCGGTTGCCCTGCATCTACCGCGAGCGGGCCATCGCGTTCGATCCGGCGCTCGAGGTGAAGGCCCCCTGCACGTTCGGCGCCCGCGCTAGCTGCGAGAGCTGCGGCTGCCCGGTGGTGGCGCTCCAGCGGGCCCGCGAGCTCGGCGATGTCGCCTCACGCGACCTCCTGCGCGCGGCGTTTCCGCGGTCGTTCGCGGCGTGAACCCGATGAGCGCACGACCCAAGGCCATCCTGTCGTGGAGCAGCGGCAAGGATTCCGCCTTCGCCCTCCACGACATTCGCCGCGCGGGGGAGGTCGAGATCGTGGGGCTGCTCACCACGATCACCTCCGCGTTCGGGCGCGTCTCCATGCACGGCGTCCGCGAGGCCCTGCTCGACCTGCAGGCCGAGGCGGTCGAGCTCCCGTGCTGGAAGGTCCCCATTCCCTCGCCCTGCACCAACGCGATCTACGAGCGGGAGATGGGGCGCGTGCTCGGTGAGCTGAAGCCCCAGGGCGTCACTCAGGTCGTGTTCGGCGATCTGTTCCTGGCCGACCTTCGGTGCTACCGCGAGGCCAAGCTCGCGGAGGTCGGCCTGCGGGGCGTCTTTCCCCTGTGGCACCGCGACACCGCCGGCCTGGCCCGCGAGATGATCGCCAGCGGGCTGAAGGCCACGCTCACCTGCGTCGATCCTCGAAAACTCGATCGCTCGTTCGCGGGGCGCCCCTTTGACGCGGCGTTGCTCGAGGCGCTGCCGGGCGGCGTGGACCCCTGCGGCGAGAACGGCGAGTTTCACTCGTTCGTGTCGGCGGGCCCGATGTTCAAGAGGGCGATCCCCATCACCGTGGGGGCCGTGGTCGCGCGGGAGGGCTTCGTGTTCGCCGACGTGCTGCCGGCCGAAGCGCCCGCGTCAGGGCCGGCGCGGATCGGTTGACCCACCGCCCTTCGTGCGCCTCGGGCCGCGCCGGGGCCATCCGTCCCGCTCTTGCGGCGGTCCGTCTCGCTCTTGCGGTCGTCCGACCGCCCTTTGCGGTCCTCCGGCACGGCGTCGGGGTGGTCCGACCGGCTCATGCCCTCATCTGTCCAATGGTCGGGGTGGCCCGACCAGCTTGAGCGGCCATCTGTCCCGCTCATGCCCTGCCCCGTCCACGGGTCGGGGTCACCCGGCACGGGGTCGGGGTCCTCCGACCGGCTCTTGCGGTCATCTGTCCCGCTCATGCTCTAGCCCGACCAGCGGTCGGGGGCATCCGGCAGGCGGTCGGGGTGGTCCGGCACGTGGTCGGGGTGGTCCGACCGGCTCTTGCGGTCATCTGTGCCGCTCATGCTCGGCCCCGACCAGTCGTCGGGGTGGTCCGTCAGGCGGTCGGAGTGATCCGACAGGCTCTTGCGCTCCTCCGACCGCCGGTCGGGGTGGTCCAACCGTCTCTTGCCGTGATCCGACTGCGATCGGGGAGGGGTCGACCGGACGATGGCCCAGCGCAAGAGAGCGAGGAGGCTCGCCTCGCCCGCTGGGCTGTGCCGCCAGGCATCGCCGGCCGTGGGTCTCGCCGGCGACGGTTTCGAAGAGAACCTCGACGTGGTTGCGCCTCTGCCGCGGCGGACAGGGCACGCGCCCGAGCCCCCCGAGTTTCGGCCTGGAGACTCATCGCGCCCTCGTGCGCGATGCGCGGCGCGACCGTCCAATCGCGCTCTCTTGCCAAATCACCGATAGCCTGCCAATTTGACGTGCATCAATTGCAATCGATTCGTATCTCTCTCCTCGATCCGGTGACCCAACACGCGAAAAGAACAGAGCCCACCCCGGGGCTTGGCCCAACCGAGCGGTTGAGTCAGCAGCTCACCACCGCCATCGAGCAGGTGGCGGAGGCGGTGATGATCACCGACACCCGCGGGGCGATCCTCTACGTGAACCCGGCCTTCGAGACCACCACCGGCTACACGCGCGCGGAGGTGCTGGGCCAGAACCCGCGGCTGCTCAAGAGCGGGCTGCAGGACGCGGCCTTCTACGAGAAGCTGTGGGCGACGCTCGCCGGGGCGCTCACCTGGCGCGGGCGGCTCGTGAACCGCAAGAAGGACGGGACGATCTTCACCGAGGAGGCCACGATCTCCCCGGTGCGCGACGAGTCGGGGGCGGTCGCCAGCTACGTCGCCGTGAAGCGCGACATCACCGCGCAGCTCGCCCTCGAGGCCCAGCTGCTCCAGGCCCAGCGGATGGAGGTCGTGGGGCGGCTCGCCGGCGGCGTGGCCCACGACTTCAACAACCTGCTCACCATCATCCTCACCTACTCCGCGGAGGCGATTGAGGCCCTCCCCGAGGGCGACCCCCTGCGGGCGGATCTGCTGGAGGTGAAGCGGGCCGGGGAGCGGGGCGCGACGCTCACCCGCCAGCTGCTGGCGTTCAGCCGCAAGCAGGTGGTGCAACCCGAGACCATCGTCGTCAACGAGGTCCTGACCGAGATGGACAAGATGCTTCGCCGGCTGATCGGCGAGGACGTGACCCTCGAGCTGGTCTGCGCGCCGGAGCCCTGGGCGATCCACGCCGATCGGTCGCAGATCGAGCAGGTGGTGATGAACCTGGCGGTGAACGCCCGGGACGCGATGCCCGGCGGGGGCACGCTGCGCATCGCGGCGGCCAACGTGGAGCTGGGCGGGGCACCCGCGGGCCAGTCGCCCGCCCTCCCGCCGGGGGCCTACGTGCAGCTGACGGTGAGCGACACCGGCGTGGGCATCGACGCGCCGACCCTGGACCGGATCTTCGAGCCCTTCTTCACCACCAAGGGGCCCGGCAAGGGCACGGGGCTGGGCCTGTCCATGGTGCAGGGGATCGTGCGGCAGAGTCTGGGAGAGGTCGAGGTCACCAGCGAGCCTGGGCGCGGCGCCCGGTTCACGCTCACCTTCCCGCGCCGGATCGCGGCGGCCGACAGCCCGGCCGCCGTGAGGCCGGACACCGCCAGCCCGCGCCGCGGGGCCGAGACGATCCTCGTGGTCGAGGACCGGGAAGAGCTGCTCAGGGTCGTGCGGCGGATGCTGGAGATGAAGGGCTACACCGTCCTGACCGCGGCCGACGGACCGGAGGCGGTCCGCGTGAGCGCGTGGCACGGGGACACGATCCACCTGTTGCTCACGGACGTGGTGATGCCCGGCGGCATGCTGGCGCGCGATCTGGCCGCCCGGCTCTGCGCCGAGCGGCCGGGGCTCAAGGTCCTCTTCATGTCGGGCTACACCGACGACGCGGTCCTCCGCCAGGGGATCTCCACGCTCGGCACCCACTTCCTGAACAAGCCCTTCACGGGAACGGTGCTGACCGCGAAGGTGCGGGCGGTGCTCGACGCTCCGCAGCCGCGGCCGTAGGAGTCGACGGCGGGGTCGCGCCCCCCCCCCGCACTTGCCGACGAAGAGCTGGAACACCCTCCCCGCGCGCAGCTGGGCGAGCGGGTAGAACGTCTCGCGCCAGCGAATCCCGCCATTCTTCGTGGTGATCGCGATCGACCGGAGCGTCGCGTACGACGTCAACAGCGCCCCCACGGGCGCGAGCAGCATCGACACGAGCGGCCGGCGCATGAAGCGCGCGAGCACGAGCGCCCCCGCGACGTCGAGCGCCAGCAGGCCGAAGCCCGCGAGCCGCAGCGCGCCGCCCGCGGCGAGGGCGAGGACCGGCAGCCACTCGAGGACGAGGAAGAAGCCCAGGGTGAACAGCGCCTGACCGAGGTTGAAGCGGCCGAGCGCGGCGTAACCGTTCTTCTCGGTGCCGCGCACGAACTCGCCGAACGACCGGTAGAAGTGCAGCCCCACCAGCCGGTGGGCGCTGACCACCGAGCAGCGGCCGCCCGCGCGCTTGACGAGCTGCGCGAGGGCGACGTCGTCGATGACCTCCATCTTGAGCGCCTCGAACCCGCCGGCCCTGGCGAAGGCGCTGCGCCGCACGAGGTTGAAGACCCCGCCCCCCATCGCCGCCGGCGAGCGGGGGTCCTCGATGCTCCGCTTGCGAATCCCGAACGACAGGGCGCGCATCATGCTCGAGATGCACAGGTCCACCGCGAGGCCGCTCGGCCAGAGGTCGGGGAAGACCGGCAGGAAGTCCAGCCCCTGCTGCTCGGCGTAGCCCACCGCCCGGCGCAGGGCGTCGGGGGTGAAGTGGATGTCGGCGTCGGTGAAGAGCAGCCACTCGCCCGTGGCCGCCTCGGCCCCCGTCGCGAGCGCGTTGAGCTTGCCGAGCCAGCCCTCGGGCAGCTCGGTCACGTGCACCGCGCGCACCCGGGCGTCCTCGCCCGCCAGCGCGTCGGCGATCGCGCCGGTCGCGTCCCGGGAGCGGTCGTTCACGACCACCAGCTCGAGCTCGGGGTAGTCGCTCGCGAGCTTCGAGCGCAGGGCCTGCTCGAGCACCGCCCCTTCGTCGCGGGCGGGGGTGATCACCGAGAGGCGCGGCCAGCGGGCGAGCGTCGGGACGGGCAGCTCCGCGAGCACGTCGATCTCCCGCAGCGCCCGCCAGGCGATGACGAGCAGCACCGCGAGGTAGATCGCCGCGAACCCCACGAAGGACCAGACCCCCCAGGCCCAGGCGACGGCGAGCACCCGTCAGCCGCCCCGGGTCGCGCTGACGATGGACAGCCGGGACGCGCGCCAGGCCGGCGAGAGGCCCCCGAGCAGCCCCATGGAGAGGGCGAAGCCGAACGACGCGACCGCGACGCCGGCGCTGAAGCTGAAGTGAAAGGTGACGTCGGTGAAGGTGTTGTTGTTGGTGAGCGAGAAGGTCACCAGCGAGCACAGGCTCGCCCCCGCGAGCCCGATCGCGCCGCCGACGAGCGACAGCAGCACCGACTCGCGCAGGAACACGCCCAGCACCGCCCGGCGCTTGAAGCCGAGCGCGCGCAGCGTGCCCACCTCGCGCACCCGGCCCGCGACCTGGGCGTACATGGTGATCGCCGCCCCGAGCGCCGCGGCCACGCCGAAGATGCAGGCCACGAAGAGACCCAGGACCGAGACGAAGCGCCGGGTGGACTCGGACTGGGAATCGAAGAACACGTCCTCGCGCTGCGCCTTGAGCGTCGAGAGCTGCGGATCCCCGGCGAGCCTCGCGCCGAGGCGCGCGAACGCGCCGCGCTCGGCGGTGCGCCCCACGATGTCGGTGAAGAGCCCGTTGCGCTGAAAGGCATCCGAGATCTGGTCCACGTCTCCCCAGATCTCGGATTCGAAGGCGGCCCCGCCGGCGGAGAAGACCCCCACGATCCGCCAGTCGCGGCGGGCGAAGGCGAGGTGGTCGCCGAGCTGCGCTCCCGGATAGCGGCCCACGAGGCCGCGGCCGATCATGACCTCGCTGGTCCCCGCGGTGGGCACGCGCCCCTGGGTGACCTTGACCGTCGGGCGCAGCTGCAGCACGAGCGGCCCCACCCCGCGCACCGCGACGTTGGCGCGGCCGGTGCCGTCCGCGCGATCGAAGCAGGCGATGGTGAAGAGCTCCGCGTCGATCAGCGGCTGGCCGTTCGCGGCCCGGGCGAGCTCGGGGGCCGCGGAGAAGAGCCGGACCTGATCGCGGGAGAGGATGCTGTTGTTCTCACCGGTGGCGCCGTCGCGCAGCACGAGGAAGTTGTCGGGCGAGCCGCTCGACGCGAGGGTCTGGCGCACGCCCGCGGAGAGCATCAGCACCGCGGCGAAGACCAGCACCACCGCCGAGAGCCCCGAGAGCGTGACCATCACCGTGAGCGGCCGGCGCAGGAGGCTGCGCACGCTGTAGGAGAGCGGGATCATTCAGTCGACCCTCCGTAGGGCCTGCACGATGTCGACCTTCGAGGCGCGGTAGGCCGGCCAGAACGAGGCGAGGAGCCCCATGGCGAGCGCCATGCCCAGCGCGGGGGCGATCCACTTCCAGGCCAGGTCCCCGTTGATGAAGCCCTGGGTGGCGGCGGCGAGCCCCTTGACCATCGGCGGCGCGACGGCCACGCCGAGGACCCCGCCGACGAGCGAGAGCCAGACCCCCTCCTGCAGCGAGAGCGAGAGCAGGTGGCTGGGATGAAAGCCGAGGGTGCGCAGAACTCCGAGCTCGTTGGTCCGCTCGCGCAGGGCCATGAGCACGGTGTTGCCGAGGATCAGCAGCAGGATCACCAGCAGCACGAACGACACCGTCTGGAGCGCCCCCACGATGGCCCCCGAGCCGCTGACGAAGGCGAGGAGGAAGGTCTTCTCGGATTCGGTCTGGGTCTCGCTGGCGCTGCTGCGAAAGAGGGCGTCGATCGCCGAGGCGACCTCGGGCCCGCGGGTGGGGTCGGCGACGACGAGATCGAACGCGCCCACCTTGCCCTGGCGCTCGGCGGGGAGCTGCGCGTCGAGGTACTTCCAGTGGAAGAGCATCGAGCTGTTCGCGAAGGCGTCGGTGCTCGCGTAGGTGCCGTCCACGTGGAAGGCCCAGTCGCCGGGGAAGATGTCGCCCTTGATCTTGAGGGTGTCGCCCACCTTGAAGCCGAACTTCGCGGCGAGCCCCTCGCCGATCAGGCAGCCGGTGCGATCGCCCTTGAAGGCCGCCAGCGCCTCGGGGGCGACGACGTCCTCGGGATAGACGTCGAAGTAGGTGCTCTCGTCGATGGCGAACTTGGCGAAGAAGTTGCGCGGATCGAGGTAGGTCCCGCCGAACCAGCTGCTGTACGTGGCCCGGGTGACGCCCGGCACGGCCTTGATCTTGTCGAAGTCGGCGACCGGCAGGGCGAACTGGAGCGAGATGCGGTTGCGCACCACCAGGCGATCCGCGCGGGCGCTGGCCGGCCCCGCGTCGAAGGCGCTGACCACGGTGCGGATGAAGACGAAGGCCATCGTCAGCGCCGCGACTCCCAGGATCGTGAGCGCCGCCCGGGTCTTGTTGCGCAGGAGGCCGTTGCGGAACGCGAGCCCCGGCAGGGTCACGACTCGCCCCCGCCCACGGTCGCGACCAGCACGCCCTTGTCGAGCCGGCGGATGAGCTTGGCCTTGTCCGCCGCGTGCTGGTCGTGGGTGACCATCACGATGGTCTTGTCGAGCTTGTCGTTCAACGTGGCGAGGAGCTCGAGGATCTCGTCGCCGCTCTTGCGATCGAGGTCGCCGGTGGGCTCGTCGGCGACGATGATCTTGGGATCGGAAACGATCGCGCGCGCGATGGCCACGCGCTGCTCCTGGCCGCCAGAGAGCATGCGCGGGGTGTGCGTCATGCGGTCCTGCAGGCCGACGATGGCGAGGGCGGTCTCGACGCGCTTCCTTCGCTCGGCCGAGGAGAGCTTGCTCAGGAGGAGGGGCAGCTCCACGTTCTCGGCGGCGGTGAGCACCGGCAGCAGGTTGTAGAACTGGAACACGAAGCCGATGGTCCGCGCCCGCCAGTCGGCGAGGGCGCTCTCGGAGAGCCTGGAGGTATCGGTGCCCGCGACCTCCAGGGTCCCCGCGGTGGGCCGATCGATCCCGGCGATGAGGTTCAAGAGCGTGGTCTTCCCGGAGCCCGAGGGGCCCATGAGCGCCTCGAACGCGCCGGCCTCGATGTCGAGGTCGAGGCCGTCGAGCACGGAGACCAGCTGCTCCCCCTCACCGTAGGTCTTGCGCAGCCCTCGCACGCGGATGATGGCGCTCGACGGGCCTGGAGCGACCGCTAACGTAGCTTGTGACATCCGTGCCTCCCTCGACAGGTGAACCTACGGCTCCGTGAGCGGTTCCAGGGACTTCACGCGCTGCCCGGCCGCCAGCCCCTCGGGCCTGGCCACCACCAGCGCGCCGGCGGCGGGGCCGACGCGCAGCACGACTCGGTCGCCATCGGTCGCGCCGACGGTCACCGGCGCCGCGGTGAGTCTGCCGTCCTTGCCGACCACGAGCACCGCGGGGCCGCCGGCCACGGTCGTCACCGCGGAGCCCGCGACCTCGAGCTTGGGCGGCGCGGAGAGCGTCTTCGCGTCGAGCGCCCGGGGGAGGAAGTTCACCCGGCCGTTCATCCCCGGAAACAGGCGCAGCGCGGCCGGCGAGCTTGCCGGCGAGTCCCCTCGCGGCACCGCGGCCTCGGGCGCTTCCCCGCCGGCCGCGAGGGCCGTCAGGTGGATCTTGGCGATCGCCGTCGCCTTGGCCACGTCGACGTTGGGGCGGATGGCGAAGACCACGCCGGGCAACCCACTGCCCGGCAGCGCGTCGAGGCGGACCTCCACGGGCATGCCCTGGCGCAGCTTGCCGAGGTTGGCCTCCGCGACCTCGGCGTCCATCTCCAGCGAGCCGAGATCGCCGAGCTGCACGACCCCCTGCCCATTCGCGGTGCTCACGAAGTCCCCCGGCTGCGCGAGGGTCTTCAGGACCACGCCCCGAAAGGGCGACCTCAGCGTCGTGTCCTCGAGGGTGGCCGCGGCGGTGCTCTCCTGCGCCTTCGCGACCTGGAGATCGCCGCGGGCCACCCCCGCCTGGGCCCTCGCGGTGTCGAGATCGAGCGCGGCGTCCTCGACGGCGCTCGGCGTGCCGGCGCCGCCCTTCTCGAGCCGCTGCTGCCGGGCGAGCTTGACCTCCGCGCTCTTCACCGCCACGTCGGCGGTCTGCACGCGCGCCGACGCCGCGGCCACCGAGGCGCGCGCCTGCCCGAGCGCGAGCCGGCGATCGGTGGGGTCGAGCAGGGCAACGGGCTGATCGAGCTCGACCACCTCCCCCTCCTGGACCAGCAGCTTCGCGAGCCGGCCCGGCGCCCGCGGGGCGAGCGTGTTCGACACCGGGGCGGTCAGCGTGCCGGTGGCGACGAACAGCGGCGGCTCCTGGCCGGGCTGCAGCAGGAGCACGGGGGTCAAGGCGACGGCGCGCACCAGGAACCGATCCCTGAGGAGATAGACCGCGAGGGCCAGCAGGCCAAGCGCGGCCGCCAGCAGCGGCCACAGCCACCGCCGCGAGCGCCGGGGCGGCGCCTCGCGGTCGATCCGCAGGGACTGCAGCTGGGCGACGAGATCGGGGGCTTCGGTGGGCATCGCGGACGGAGAGAATAACAAAGGTGGCCGGCCCGGCCAGCGAAAGCGAAGAATCCATCCCCCGGGGAAGATCTGCGATACGCTGAGCGGGCGTGATCTCGTCACTCCCCACGATCGGCCGGTACCAGATCCTGGGCAAGCTCGCCAGCGGCGGCATGGGGGACGTGTTTCTCGCGCGCCAGGCCGGCCCCCAGGGCTTCAGCAAGACGTGCGTCCTGAAGCGCATCCGGGAGTCCGAAGGCGCGGACGAATCCTTCATCCAGATGTTCCTGAACGAGGCGCGGCTCGCCGCGCTGATCAACCACCCCAACGTGGTGCAGATCTTCGAGCTCGGCGAGGAGCCCAACAACCAGGGCTATTACATGGCCATGGAGTTCATCGACGGCCTGAACGCCAAGCGGGTGGTGAGCCACGTGATCCGCACCCGCGGGGTGATGCCCCTGGGGGTCGTCGCGCGAGTCGCGGCCGACGTCGCGGCGGGCCTGGCCTTCGCGCACGACCTCGCCGACGAGCAGGGCCGGCCCCTGAACCTCGTCCACCGGGACATCTCGCCCGAGAACGTCCTGATTGGCTACAACGGCCAGGTGAAGGTGCTCGACTTCGGTGTGGCGAAGGCCCTGGCCCACGAGAGCAAGACCACGGCGGGCCACCTCAAGGGCAAGCTCGCCTACGTCTCGCCCGAGCAGGTGAAGGGGCTGCCCATCGACCGGCGCGCCGACCTGTGGTCGCTCGGCGTCTCGCTCTACTGGATGATCACCGGCGTCCGCCCCTTTCGGTGGGAGAACGAGGTCCAGCTCCTGCGCCAGGTGCTCGACGTGGATCCGCCGCCCATCCAGACCGTGCGCCCGGACCTCCAGGTGGTCCTCTCATCGATGGTCACCCGGCTGCTGAGCAAGGACCCCGATGGCCGCCACGCCACGGCGAGCGAGATCCAGCAGGAGCTCGAGGCCTGGCTGGTCTCCTCGGGGCACTACACGAGCGCGTCCCAGCTCTCCACCTTCATGAACCAGGAGTTCCCGCTGGATGCCTCCGGCGAGCGCAAGTTCGTGAGGGCGATGCTGCAGGGCGACATCCAGACCACCCCGTCGGACGGGGACATCCCGCTCAAGACCCTCGCCGACGCGGCGATGACCAGCGCCAGCGCGAGGGCAGGCAGCGCGTCGAGCCTTGGCGCCGGGGGCTCGGCCTGGTCCCGGCCGCCCGCGTCGAGGCGTCGCACCGCGCTGCTGGGGGCGCTCGCGGTGCTCGGGGCCGCGGGGGTAGGGATCAAGCTCGGCACCGGCACCGACACGCACCCGGCCGCGAGCGTCCCCGCGCCCGTGGGCGCTCCGCTGGTCCCTCCGCTCACGCCGCCGCCCAGCGCCGAGGAGCCGGAGAGCCCTCGGCCGGCCAAGCCCGAAGAGACGGCTGCGCGGCCGGCCAAGTCCGGGGCACTCCCCTCGGAGCGGGAGCGCCACGAGGCCACCCCCCACGGCGACGGCCTCCTGGCGGTGCGAGTCGCTCCTTGGGCCGATGTCTACATCGACGAGATCAAGGTCGGCACGACCCCTTTCAAGCCCATCCGGTTGAGCGCTGGCCGGCACGCCGTGCGGCTGGTGAACTCCGATCTGCAGGTCGTGCGCGAGATGAGCGTGGAGGTCCGACCCGGGCGCACCGCCACTGTCAAACTGGCGCTTCCCTAGGGTTTGGATGTAATCATTTCAACCGTATGGCGCACCTTCGAAGCCTCGCGCTTCTCTTCGTGCTCACCGCGGGCGCGGCTTCGGCGCAGCCGGCCTATCGCCCGGAGGTCCAGAAGGCGGTCGACCTGTTCACCCGGGCCGAGGACGAGCGGGCGCAGGCGCTGTTTCACAAGGCGCTCAAGCGCGCCTTGCCCATTCCAGAAGCGGCCCTCTGCCACGTCTATCTGGGCCTCATCGCGCTGAATGCGCTGGACACCGAGCATGCCCGGGCCGCCTTCCACCAGGCGCTGAGCATCGACCCCCACGCGTAGCTCCCGCAGTCGGTC
>VFSW01007177.1_pt1 | contig 16229 bp, 10 predicted proteins | sample 5358111 | NCBI WGS metagenome assembly VFSW01 (sample SAMN11554181, study PRJNA540505) | mine drainage metagenome | isolation source: sediment from site ElyBrook_90M | place: USA: Ely Copper Mine, Vershire, VT | collected 2017 | reverse complement strand
CATGAAGACAGCGCATCAGGGTGTTGCCCCCGGCGGTCTCGCCGGAATTGGCAACGGCGGCTGGTCGGCGTTGCCGCGGACCGAGGCCGGCAATCCCGGCGCCGGCGCTACAGCTGCCTCGCCTCCTGCTCTCGATACCTGGCTGCTCGACAAGCTGTTCGGACGTCGGTGATAGCTGCGCGGCCAAAAAAGGCCGCTCTCAGTTCAGGTGAAACTCGACGTTGACCTGGCCGGTACCGCTGGACGAAAAGTAGTCGCAAAGCTGCTCGACGGTTCCGCCATAGTTTTCCCAGCCGAGCAGGCCGAACAGCATCGCGGTGTCGGCCATCAAGGCTTCGCCGCTGCACTTGGTGGCGTATTCCGGCAGCAAGCCGACAAATTCCCGGTAGCGGCCCGCGCGCCACAGTTCGAGCACGCGAAGATCCATCTGGCGGTTAAATTCGCTGGAGACGATATCCCATTGTCCCTCGCCGACATCCCGATTGCTTATGACCTTGTGCGACAGCGAGCCGCTCGCTAGGACAGGCGACGTTTGCGTCCGATCGTAAAATCGCACGCCGGCAGGCTTCGCCGAATTTGCGGTTTTCTTCGACACTGGCAAATAATGGAGATGCAACGGGCAAAACTTTGAGGCCGCCATCCGCGTTCATGTATCGCATCGGAACGATGCTGCCATACTCGAGCGCCAGGCTGCGGACGCGGTGGGCAAGAACGTCAAGACCTTGGCCGGCCGCTTCTTCGACAATCAGATCGGCCAAGCCCGGATTGCCGGGATAATCGTAAGCCAGATCCTGGATCATGTGCGGCGCTTCGTGGCTGGTGTAGTTGCCGGTGTGCCGCTCGTTGGCATTGATGTGAAAGCCGAAGTTCGAGAGCCAGTGGGTATCGAAAATGAGGAACGTGTCGGCGCCGCGCTCGTGTGCGCGCTTGCCGATTTCCTTTAGCGACGCGATCGGCAACTGCCGCCGTCCTTTGAGCGCACCCTCGCGCTCCGACAGGAGCAGCGAGGGCACATGGGTGACTTTGGCCGCGAGCACAATCTGACCCATGGGGTTGCCTCACAACTGCGGCCGGTGCTCCGCGCTCCCGCTCACTTGATCAGCGGCAAGACGTCGAATTGATGGAACGGCGGCGGCGACGGCAGCGTCCATTCGAGAGTGGCGGCGCCTGCGCCCCAAGGGTTCGCGCCGGCCGCGTCCTTGCGGCGAAATGCGAGAATCATATTGACGGCGAACACCACGAGGCCCGCGGCGAACAGGTAGGCGCCGAGCGAGGAGACGAGGTTCCATCCGGCATAGGCATCGGGATAGTCGGCAATGCGCCGCGGCATGCCGGCGAGCCCGAGGAAATGCTGCGGGAAGAAAATCGTGTTGGCGCCGACGAACGAAATCCAGAAATGAAGCTTGCCCAGCGCCTCCGAATATTTGTACCCGGTCATTTTCGGGAACCAGTAATACCAACCCGCGAAAATGCCGAACGTCGCGCCGAGCGACATGGTGTAGTGGAAATGCGCGACGACGTAGTAGGTGTCCGGCAGCACGCGATCCACGCCGGCATTCGACAAAACCACTCCGGTGACGCCGCCGACGGTGAACAAAAAGATAAAGCCGAGCGCCCACACCATCGGCGTCTTGAACTCGATCGATCCGCCCCACATCGTCGCGATCCAGGAAAAGATTTTCACGCCGGTAGGCACGGCGATAACCATGGTGGCGGCGACGAAATAGGCCTGCACCGCAGCGGACATCCCAACGGTGTACATGTGATGCGCCCAAACGACGAAACCGATGGCGCCGATTGCCACCATCGCATAGGCCATGCCGAGATAGCCGAACACCGGCTTGCGCGCGAACGTCGCCACGATCTGGCTGACGATGCCGAACGCCGGCAAGATCAGAATGTAAACTTCAGGGTGACCAAAGAACCAGAACAAGTGCTGAAACAGTATCGGATCGCCGCCGCCTTGCGGATCGAAGAATGTGGTGCCGAAATTGCGGTCGGTCAGCAGCATCGTGATCGCCCCGGCCAGCACCGGCAGCGACAACAGGAGAAGAAACGCCGTGACCAGCACCGACCAGACGAACAGCGGCATCCGGTGCATGGTCATGCCGGGGGCGCGCATGTTGAAGATCGTGGTAATGAAGTTGATGGCGCCAAGAACCGAAGAGGCGCCCGCCAGATGCAGGGCCAGGATGGCAAAATCCATTGCCGGACCTGGATGGCCATAAGTCGACAACGGCGCGTATACCGTCCAACCCGTGCCGGCGCCGTTCTCGCCGGGCACGCCCTCGACGAACATCGAGGTGACAAGGAGCGCGATCGAGCCGGGCAGCAGCCAGAACGAGATATTGTTCATGCGCGGGAACGCCATGTCCGGCGCCCCGATCATCAGCGGTACGAACCAGTTGCCGAAGCCGCCGATCAGCGCCGGCATGATCATGAAGAACACCATGATCAAACCGTGCGCCGTAACGAAGACATTAAATGTATGCGCGCTGGCGAACACCTGCATGCCGGGCTGCTGCAATTCCAGCCGTATTCCGAGCGATAGCAACCCGCCGATGACGCCCGCCGCGACGGCGAACGTCAGATACATCGTGCCGATGTCTTTATGATTGGTCGAATAGAGGTAGCGCCGCCATCCGGTCGGATGATGCCCGACATCGCCGGGGGCCCCAGCAGAGTTTGAAACAGGCGTAAACTTGTGACCTTCCGCCGCCGCGGCAACACTCATTTGGCCTCCCGTCGATCTCTGGCCGTCGATCTCTGATCGGCTAAAAGCAGACCAATCTCGATCGCTCGACGGGGGGCGAGCGGCATCATGTCGGTTTGTTACAATCGCAACTATCATCGCGACGCCGGCGCGTCAAGCGGATGCAGTCGGTTTCAATTGCTCTGATTTCGAGCGGCGCAGCACGAGGTTTTAATAAGGCGGCGCGTTACCCCCGTAACCGCGCCGCCACTCGCAAAGATGAAAGCCAGAGGACCCAATCGTTGCGAGCGCAACAAATTTGCCCCGGCCCTGACCCGGCGCTTTGATCTAGATCAATTCGCTGGCGGCCCTGATGCAATTCTCCTGTTGACGATAAACCGGGTGTGGGCCGCACGGCGATGCAAGCGAACCTGCTCAAATATCTGGACCGGCGGATTCCGCGCTACACCAGCTATCCGACCGCCGTACAATTCGTCGCCGGCGTCGACGCGCAGCTCTACGAATGCTGGCTCAAGGCGCTGCCAAACCAGGCATCGGTCTCGGTCTACCTTCACGTCCCGTTCTGCGCCGAGCTCTGCCTCTACTGCGGCTGCCACACGAGTGTCGCCCGGCGCTACGCGCCGATCGCGGCTTACGTCGAACTGCTGGAACGCGAGATTTCGCTGGTCGGCCGGTTATTGGCGCGGCCGGCTGTGACCCAGATTCACTGGGGCGGCGGAACCCCGACGACATTGTCGCCGCGGGATTTACTGCGCGTGACCGCAGCGCTGCGGGCAAATTTTACGATCACACCCGCCACCGAAACGGCGATCGAAATTGATCCGCGTTCGCTGACCCGCGAGCACATCGCCGCACTGGCGGACATCGGCGTCAGACGCGCCAGCCTGGGCGTGCAGGATTTCGAAGGGCGCGTGCAACAGGCCATCAGGCGAGTACAGAGCTTCGAACAGACGGCCCGCGCGGCGGATGGCCTACGCGAGGCGGGCATTACCGGCATCAACCTCGATCTGATGTACGGGCTGCCGCACCAGACGGCGGCAACGATTGCGAAGACGGCACAGCAGGCGCTGGCGCTCGAACCGGACCGGATGGCGCTGTTCGGCTACGCCCATGTGCCGTGGATGAAGCGTCACCAAAAGCTCATCCCGGACGACGCATTGCCCGGCAGCGCCGAGCGGTTTGAGCAAAGTTGCACGGCCGCTGAAATATTCGTCGGCGCCGGCTATCGGCGGATCGGGCTCGATCATTTTGCGACGAGCGCAGATCCGCTCGCCGCACACCAGCGTGAAGGCAGGCTGCATCGCAATTTCCAGGGATATACGACCGATCAAACACCAAATCTCCTCGGCTTTGGTCCCTCGGCCATTGGCTCATTGCCCGGCGGATACGTACAGAATGCCGCCAGTATGGTTGCCTACCGCGAAGCGATCGTAGCGGGCCATCCGGCGACGGCGCGCGGCCTCGCCTTGACGTCGGAGGATCGATTACGCGGCGCCATCATCGAACGTCTGATGTGCGATCTGCGGGTGGACATCGCCGAATTATGCGCGATGCATGATGCCGACCCGGATCAGTTCGCTGCGGAGCTTGGCAAAATCGACGAACTGGCGAATGACGGCATTGTCGAACGCTCCGGCAGCGAGATCAAAGTACCGGAGCATGCCAGAGCGCTGGTTCGGGCGGTGTGTGCCGTGTTTGACGCCTATATCTCGAACGGCGAAAGCCGATTCTCAAAAGCGTCTTAAATTAAATCGCTGCGAAAATTAAGCTGAAATCGCCCGAACGTTAGAGGCGCGGACCGGCCGGTGGAAGCCCTTCAGCGTCAGTGCATCCAGCGGCTCAAGCTCGGCGATTTCTTCGACGGCCACACCGACCTTATTGTCGATCAGAATTTGTCCATCCTTTGCTTCCGCGCACAGCCGAGCCGCCAGATTTGTCACCGAGCCGATGGCGGCGTAGTCGAAACGGCCCTCGAAGCCGATGCGGCCGAGTGTGGCATAACCGTGCGCGATGCCGACACCGAAGCCGAGCTCGAAGCCATGCTTGCGCCACTTGCTGCTCAGGCTGCCGACCGCCGCGCGCATCTCGGCGGCCATGCGCACCGCCTGGCCGCACGGATCGGCGCACGGCACCGGGTCGTTGAGCATCGCCATCAGGCCGTCGCCGGCGAAACGCTCGATGGTGCCCTCGAACTTGTGAATGATGGCCCCGACCGCGGTGTGATATTCGCGCAGCGTGTTCATGATCTCTTCGGGCTCGGCGGTTTCGGCGAAGGAGGTGAAGCCGCGGAGATCGCAAAACACCACCGTGACCTCGCGGCGATGACTGTCGAGAACGCGATCGTCCCCGGATGTCAGGATCAACTCCGCTACCTGCGGGGAAAGAAACCGTTTCAAACGGTCCATGCGCCCGATCTGCGCCAGCTGTTGCTCCACGCGCTCTTCAAGCGTGCGGTTCCAGCCGGCGAGATCGGCCGCCTGCGCGGTCACCCGGTCGGTTAGCTCCTTCATCCGCAGCATCGACTTGACCCGGGCGACCAAAGCCGCCTGATCGACCGGCTTGGTCAGATATTCGTCGGCGCCGGCTTCAAGCCCCGTGACCACGTCCTTGGAATCGGCTTTTGCCGTCACCAGAATAATGGCCATGAACGGCAGATCGCCGTCCGCCTTCAGCCGGCGGCACACTTCGAAGCCGTCGAGCTTCGGCATCATCACGTCGAGCAGAATGAGATCCGGGACCTTTTCGCGGGCGACCGCAAGCGCTTCCTCGCCGTCGCAAGCCTGCAGGAGCTCATAGCCTTGCGGCCCCAGCCGCATGACCAGAATGTCGCGATTGGTCTCGTTGTCATCAACGATGAGAATACGCGGGGGATCGTGCATGGAGGTCGGGCCCTGCAATTAGTGCAAGTGCTCTTTGATCTTCGCCAGCAGCTGACGGGGACTATAGGGCTTGGTGATGTAATCGTCGCAGCCGGCGGCGCGGGCCTTATCCTCGTCGCCGGACAGCGCGTAGGAGGTCACGACGATAATGGGGATGGCTTTAAGTTGCGGATTGGCCTTGATGCGGCGGGTCGCCTCATAGCCGTCCATAATCGGCAGCTGGATATCCATCAGGATCAAATCCGGCAGCTCGGCCTCGGCGGCAGTGACGCCGCGCGCGCCATCCTCGGCTTCCATGATCTCATAGCCGACGCTGGTGAGCAGATCGCGCAGGATGCGCCGATTATCTTCCTGATCTTCCACTACCAGAATGCGCTTGCTCATGCCGCTTGCCCCTCGCCACCGGCGGTCACCGGAAGCTTGATCGTGAAAGTCGAACCTTTGCCCAGTTGGGACTCAACCGAAATACCGCCGCCGTGCATTTCGACGATGCGTTTGGAGATGGCAAGACCCAATCCGGTCCCGCCCTTCTGTTTGGTCAACGTGTTGTCGACCTGCTGAAATTCCTCGAAAATCTTTACCTGATCGGCGGCGGCGATGCCCGGGCCGGAGTCGCGCACGGCGACGCGGAAAGAGCCGTCAGACAGCGATGCCTCGATCGCCACCTCGCCCTTATCGGTGAATTTGATCGCATTGCCGACGAGATTAAGGAGCACCTGCGACAGCCGCCGCTCATCGCCGCGGCCCTCCGGGAGGCTCGGCGCGATCTTCGTCCTCAGCGAGAGGTTCTTCTGCGCGGCCAGCGGCTCGACTGCAGCAAAGACGCCCTGCACCAGGCTTGCCAGCGAATAATCCGCCAGCGACAGCGTCAATTGTCCGGCCTCGATCTTTGACAGATCGAGCACGTCGTTGATCAGGCCGAGAAGATGCCTGCCATTGGTCTGCACCCGCTCAAGGACCTCGCGCATCTTCTCCGGCGGGTCGCCGTAAATGCTGTCGATGATGAGTTCGGTGTAGCCAAGAATGGCATTAAGCGGCGTGCGCAGCTCATGGCTCATATTGGCGAGGAACTGCGATTTGTGCCGGCTGGCGACTTCTAGCTCGCGGCCCTTTTCTTCGATCTCGTGGAACAGCCGCGCGTTCTGGATTGCCAGCGCCGATTGCGCGGCAAAGGTCTTCATCAGGTCGACGGTAGTCTGCGGGAAGGCGCCGGGTGTCTTGCGGCGCACCACCAGAATGCCGACGACGTCGTCGCCACGGATAAGCGGCGCAATCAACCGCGCCCGGTATCCCGCGCGCAGGATGATGTCACCCAATTCCGTTTGCGGCTCCTCTCGCATATCGGCGACCTGGACCGGCTGGCCGCGGGCCGCGCCAGGGAGCAAATTCGCCTCGCCGAGGCGGATGTGCTGACGGCCAAGTGCATCGATCAATTCCTGGTCCATACTGTAGGTGGCGCGCAGCCGGAATTCGCGGCGCTCCTCGTCGAACACATAAATGGCGCCAGCGTCCGTGCCGGAGAGCTGCACCGCCTTGGCGACAATCGTGGCAAGCACCGTCTGCAGGTCAAGCGTCGAATTCACCGCCTGCGAGGTTTCGCCAAGCGCCCGCAATTCGCCGACCGAGCGGCCAAGCTCGTCGGTGCGCTGGCGCAGCTCGTTGAGCAGCCGGGCATTCTCAATGGCGATGACGGCCTGACTTGCAAAACTTGTGACCAGGGCGATTTGCTTATCGGTGAAGGGACGGACCTCCTGGCGATAAATCGCAATACCGCCGATAACTTCATTCTCCTTAAGCAACGGGACGACGACAAAAGTTCGGGCGCCGCCAAGATCGCCCAGCGCGATGGCGGCGGCGTGTCCCCGCTTGTAAATCGGCTCGTCGGTAAAATCGCGAACCTGGACCGGCAGTTTGGTGGTCGCCGCACGTAGCAGCGGCGCTTCCGGACCAAGCTCAATAACCGGCTCGCGGGTGTAGAGTTCGGCGAGCGCGGGCGGCGCATTGTGCAGCCCGACAAAACGAAAATGTCTCTCGTCCTCACGCAATAGCAGATTTCCGAATGCAGCCCCGCAAAGCCGTATGGCGTTTTGCAGCACGCTTTCGAACACCGGATTCAAATCGCCCGGCGAGCGCGAGATTACGCTGAGTACCTCCGAGGTCGCGGTCTGCTGCTCCAGCGACTCGGTTAAATCGTCGGTACGCTGGCGCAGTTCGTTGAGCAGCCGGGCGTTTTCGATGGCGATCACGGCCTGGTCGGCAAAATTCTGCACCAACTTGATCTGCTTGTCGGTAAAGGGACAAATTTCCTGACGCAGCAGGCTGAACGCGCCGACCAGTTCGTTCTCCTTCAACATCGGCACGGCAAGAAGCGTCCGTACGCCTCCGAGTTCAACGGCCGCCACGATTTCGGAAACGCGTTCAATGTAGCCCCTGTCGGCCGCGATGTCGGCGACGTGAACCACCGCTTTGGTCGCTGACATGCGACCTAGGAAGGTTTCTGGAATTAGACGAGTGTCTGGCGAATGCCGGCGAAACTCGGCGAAGGCAGCCGGCGTATCGCGCATCGCGACGAGGTGCATGCCCTCGTTGTCCCGACGAAAGATATTTCCAAACTTGGCGCCGCAGATGCGAACGGCTTCCGCCAGCATGGTTTCAAACACGCTTTTAAGTTCGCCGGGAGAGCTCGAGATGACCTGCAGCACCTCCGACGTGGCTGTTTGCTGCTCCAGCGATTCAGTGAGATCGGCGGTGCGCTGGCGCAGCTCGCTGAGGAGCCGCGCGTTCTCGATGGCGATAACGGCCTGCGCGGCAAAGTTCTTGACCAGTTCCACCTGCTTGTCGGCGAACTGCCGCGCCTCGGTGCTGTAGATCGCAATAGCGCCGATCGCGTCATTGTTCTTGACCATCGGTACGGCCAAGATCGCGAGGATGCCGCCCTGGTCGACAGCGGACACCGCCAACGGGTGCCCATCGAGGTAGGGGCGGCTTTTGCGAATATCGGCGAACTGAACCGGCTGCTTTGTTGAAGCAGCGCGCACAATCGGAAGTGCCGGGTCGGACGGCACCACGGCACCGACGCTAAACCTTTGCATATAAGCCGGCGGGAGGATTCCGTGGAACGCAACGGAACGGAACGCATTCCCCTCGCTGAGCCACATATTGCCGTAGTTCGCCCCGCACAGCCGGGTCGCGTTTTCCAGGAGTGAGGCAAAAACCCGATCAAGAGCCCCCGGTGAACTGGGGATGACCTTGAGCACGTCTGCTGTGGCGGTTTGCTGCGCGAGCGATTCACGCAGCTCCGTCAGCAACCGCGCGTTCTCGATCGCGATCACGGCCTGCGCGGCAAAGTTCTCCACCAGGGCGATCTGCTTGTCGGTGAAGGGGCGAACCTCCTGCCGGTAGATGCTAAGCGCACCGACCAAATCGCCATCCTTGAGCAGCGGCACATCCAATGTGGACCGCGCCCCGCCGAATTTAACTGGCGGACTGTTCGGCGCATCGGCCGCATAGTCCCGCGTTTCGCTGACCTTCTTCGTGCGGATGACGCGGGCAAGAAGGGTGTCGGGGCTTGGCCGAAATGGGCCGCGGGTCCTGAGGAATTCGGCGAGCGCCGGCGACGTGCCCATGTCGGCGGCAAACTCGAGCATCTCGCCATCGTAGCGAAACAGAAGGCCGAATTTCGCTTCGCAGATGCGTGTCGCGCTTTCCAGCATGGCGTGGAAAACCGGCTCCAGCTCGCCCGGCGTCGAGCTGATGACGCGCAAGACGTCAGCTGCGGCCGTTTGCTGCTCGAGCGATTCGCGCAGTTCGGTCAAAAGCCGCGCGTTCTCGATGGCGATGACGGCCTGCGCGGCGAAGTTGGTCAGCAGCGCAATCTGCTTGTCGGTGAACGGCCGCACCTCCTGGCGATAGATGCCGATGATGCCGATCACCTCGCTGTCCTTGAGCATCGGCACGCCGACGAGCGTGCGGGCTTTGGCAATCTTGATGGTCGCGATCCGCGCCCGCATGCCGTGGGTCGGCGCTTTGCTGATGTCTTCGATCTGCACCGCTTCGCCGCTTCGGGCAACGCGGCCCATGGCGCTTCGCGGATCGGGAGCAACGAGCGGCTTCTTGAACTGATAGTCACGATACTCGCGCGATGCGCCGTAAATGGCGACGATCCGGAATTTGTCGCCCTCGCGGAGCCAGAGGTTGCCGAATTTGGCCTCGCAGATCCGCGTCGCATTCTTCAGTATGAGCCGGAAGACCGGCCGCAGTTCGCCCGGTGATCTGGAAATGACCTGCAAGACCTCTGAAGTCGCGGCGAACTGTGCAAGGGCGGCGTTCAGTTCGCGCTGCAGGTCAGGCGCGGCAGACGGCCCGGCGGCGCGTGCACGCCCGGCTTTTGCCGCTGCAACGCGGCGCGTGACCTTGGCCCGCCGTTCGATTGCCTTGCCGCGTCGCTTCATCGAGCCTCGCCGGAGCAACCCTGATTTGTTGAAGCATACTACCTCGCGACCAACGGAGCGAGATGCCGAAAACAACGCCATTGCAGGAATTTTAGCCGCGAACGCGGCGGCAACGCTGCCGGCCGTCAGATCGCTTTGCTCAAATCCAGATTCTTGAGCGGCAGCGAGCGGATGCGATTGCCGGTGGCGGCAAAGATGGCGTTGCACAGAGCCGGCGCAAGCGGCGGCACCGGCGGTTCGCCGACGCCGCCCCAGAAGTCGCCGCTGGGCACGATCACGGTTTCGATCTTGGGCGCGTCGGCAATGCGCAGCATCTGGTAATCGTCGAAGTTCGCCTGTTCGGCGGTGCCGCCTTTGATGGTGATCTCGCCGTAGAGCGCGGCGGTGAGAGCATAAATAACGGCCCCTTGGGTCTGCATTTCGACCGAAAGCGGATTGACCACATGTCCGGAATCGATCGCCGAGACGACACGGTGCACGCGCACGCTGCCTCCGTCGACCGAAGCCTCCACCACTTGGGCAACGTAGCTGCCGCAGGCCTCGTTGACCGCGATGCCGCGAAACACGCCTTTTGGCAGCCGGCCGAACCAATCGGCTTTTTTTGCCGCGGCATCGAGCACGGCGACGCATTTGGAATCATGGCGGAGGATCCGCCGCCGGTAGAGGTAAGGATCCATTTCGGCGGCATGGGCCATTTCGTCGACAAAGCATTCTTTATAGAAGGCGTTCTGCGTGTAGTTGATTCCGCGCCAGACACCGACCGGCACCGGCGTCTGGCGGATCACGTAATCGACCAGATAGTTCGGCACGTCGTACGGCATCTCCTCCGTCAGACCGCTGAGAAACGTCCGATCGACTATGCGTGAGCCAAAGCCGGCTACGAACACGGCAACGAATGACGGGCCGGCAAGCCGCATCCGCAACGCGATCGGCATGCCGTCCGCGTCGAGGCCGGCAACGAGGCGGGCCATGCCGCACGGCCGGTAGAAATCGTGCCGGACATCTTCCTCGCGGGTCCAAACCAGCTTGACCGGCTGATCAAACTGTTTGGCGATGACCACCGCCTGGCGGACATATTCCTGTATCGGCGCGCGGCGGCCGAAGCCGCCGCCGAGCATCGTACTGTGGATTACGACCTTTTCGTTGGGCACACCGGCGGCGACGGCGGCCGTCACCAACGCAGTCGGGGCGCCCTGGGTCGGAGCCCAGACTTCAACCCGGTCGGGCGTGACATGCGCGGTGCAGTTCTGCGGCTCCATCGTCGCATGCGCCAGGTACGGAACGGTATACTCCGCTTCGATGCGCCGGGTGGCGCGCGCAAGCGCTGCGGTGACGTCGCCATCGGCCTGGCCGACCTGAGCATCGTCGGCGTCGAGTGCCGCGCGCACCCGGTCGGCTATCGCCGCGCTGGAGAGGCTGCCGTTGCCGCGGTCATCCCAAACGATCGGCAGAGCTTCCAGGGCGCGCTTTGCCCGCCACCAGGAATCGGCCACCACCGCAACCGCGTCGGGCATGCGCACCACGCCGCGAACGCCTTTCATCGCCGCGATCGCGCTTTCGTCGACCGACTTCGGCCTGCCGCCGTATACCGGACACTGCATGATTGCGGCGTAGAGCATGCCGGGCAGCCGCACGTCGATCGCATAGACCGGCTGCGCCGTCACCTTGTCGGGCACATCGAGCCGGCGCTGCGGCGTGCCGGCCAGCGTCCACTCGGCGGGCTCCTTGAGCTTGACGTCCTCGGGCGGCGCGATCTTCGCAGCGTCTTCGGCGACGGCGCCGAATGTCAGCTTGCGGCCGCTGGGCCGGTGCGTGATTGTGCTCATGCGGGCAAAACATTCCGACGCCGGCACATTCCATCGCGCCGCGGCGGCAGCGATCAGCATCTCGCGCGCGGTGGCGCCGGCTTGCCGCAGATAAAGCTGCGAGTTCGAGATCGAGCGGCTGGCGCCGGTCGACATATCGCCCCAAATCTCATGGCGGCGCAGGTTCTCAACCGCAGAGACAAATTCGGTGCGGACCTTGGCCCAGTCGCATTCCAGTTCCTCGGCGACCAGCATCGCGAGACCGGTCTGCGCGCCCTGCCCCATCTCGGCATGCGCGACGCGGATGACAACCGCATCATCCGGATGAATCACCAGCCATGCCGTGATTTCCGGGACCATCCCGACCGCGCGCGCAGGGCTGAATGGAATCCTCAAGGCAAGCGTAACGCCGCCGCCCACGGCGCTGATCCCGGCGAGGAAGGAACGGCGGCTAAGCGGATAGCCCGATATCATCTCGTTCTCTTCAATCTCAACGCCCGGCAGATTGGTCGATTGGCGGGCGCTGACGGAGAATATCAGTGGTCAATCGCACATAAATTGCTCGCTCCCAATCAATCCTAACAAACATGATGTCGCAGGCAAGGCCGCAGTTCACATCCGTCCGCCCTCGGCCGGGTGAGCGCGGAGGTGGCGCGTCAGCGCCCAAATGAGGAAGGTCAGGCAGCTCATCGAAACCACAACTCCGGCGACCGGCCAAGCCGAATGGCCGAGATAGTCGCCGATTGCCGCTGCCACGACGGCGGCGGCCGTTTGCTGGACCAGCCCCATCAACGAGGCTGCGGTACCCGCCCGATCCGGAAATGGCGTCAGGGCTCCGGCCATGGCCTGTGGAATCGCAAGCCCCATCCCGGCGAGAAAGACCGCCATTGCGATCACCAGCCAGATTCCGTCGACGTGCACGGCGACCGCCGCTGCGAAGACCAGGCCGCCTAACGCAATCGATGCCACGCCGAGCGCCATCGTGCGGTCGAGGCCAAGCCGCACCACCGTCCGGCTCGCGATGGTCGCACCGACCATGTATCCGGCCGCACCGAGCGAAAAGGTAAAGCCGAATTTTACCGGCGAGAAACCATAGACCTCTTCCAGCACAACCGGACCGCCGGATATCCAGGCAAACAATCCGGCGAAGCTTACGGAGATGATGCCGAGATAAGCGAGAAAGCCGCGATGACGCAGCACCGCGCCATAAGACTTGAACAAAAACGTCAGGGAAAACGGCTCGGAAGTACGCCCGCGCAGCGTTTCCGGGAGTAATCGCGCGGCGAGCGCTGTGGCAACAATTGCCGCCAGTCCCATGAGGATGAAGCTGGCGCGCCAGCCGAATGCTATCTGCAACACACCGCCGATCATCGGCGCCACGATCGGTGCGAACGCGCTGATCGATCCCATCAGCGAGAGTTCGCGCGCTGCGCGCACACCGGCGTAGAGGTCGCGGACGATGGCGCGCGCCAGAACAATGGAGCCGGCCCCGCCGACGCCCTGAAGAAAGCGTGCTCCCAGCAGCGGGTCGATGGATTGCGCCAGCGCGCACACCCCGGTGCCGGTCAGATAGATCGCCAGCGCGGCCAGCAGCACCGGACGCCGGCCGAAGCGGTCGGACAGCGGACCGTAAAAAATCTGCCCGACGGCGAAGCCGATCAGATAGTACGACACCGTCAGCTGAACGCGCGCTTGCGGGGCGCCGAGGACATGGCCGATATCCGGCAGTGACGGCAGATACATGTCGATCGACAATGGGCCAAGCGCAGTGAGCGCGGCCAGCTGCAAGGTGAGCGCGAACGTGCCGGGGCGGAGCATAAACAAGAATCCAGAAGGCCGGTCTCGCTTTGTCGGGCGGTGCAAGCGATGTTTGCGCGCGCCGGAGACCGTAGTAACAGATACGAACGAAATACCCGGAAGAAAGCTGCCTTTTGCAGAACTTCTTTTGCGTTATTCTCTTGCCTTATAAAGGGCCGGCCCCAACCTCAATAGAGTGTTCCGGAACAGAGCATGGATGCAAAAACAGATGGCCGCGCGGCGCACGAGCCGCGCGTCGAAGACGACATTTTGGTCCGCGGCAAGGGCCGTTATGCCGCCGATGTCCCGCTGCCGCGTCAGGCCTACGCATATTTTGTGCGCTCGCCGCACGCCTTTGCCCGCGTGGCAAGCGTCGATGTGACAGCGGCGCAAAATGCGCCCGGCGTCGTCGGCGTGTTGACCGCAAAGGATATCGAAGGAACGGGCAGCCTCGTCCGCCATCCGCCGCTCCCCGGACGCGACGGCAAGGGGTTGGTGCTGCCGCATCGTCCTGCGCTCGCCGGCGAACGGGTTGTTCACATCGGCGAGCCGGTGGCGATGATCGTCGCCGAGAGCGCATCGGCGGCGCAGGATGCGGCCGAGCTTGTTGCGATCGAATACGAGACGCTGACGCCGGTGACTGACGCGCGCGACGCCCTTGCACCGGGCGCGCCGCAGGTCTGGCCGCAAGCGCCTGGAAACCTCGCGATCGACTGGCCCGGGCCGGCATCCGATCCCAAAGCCAATGCGCGGCAGGTCGACGCCATCTTTGCCGGCGCGAAATTCGTCGCACGAATCACCGTAATGAATCAGCGCATGGCGGTTGCGTCGATGGAGCCGCGCGGCGCGACTGCGAGCTATGATGCTGCCGCCGACCTCTACACGCTACGCGTCTGCTCCCAGGGCACGACTGCGATGCGCGAGCCGGTCGTTGCCATCATGCAAGTGCCGAAGGAGCGGGTGCGGGTCCTGACCGACGATGTCGGCGGCGCGTTCGGTCTCAAGACCGGACCGTACCCCGAGTATATCGCGCAGATGGTCGCGGCCAAGAAGCTCGGTCGGCCGATCCATTGGATGTCGGGCCGCTCCGAAGCATTCCTGAGCGACAATCAGGCGCGCGATATCTATTCGGAAGCCGAACTGGCGCTTGACGACAAGGGACGCTTTCTGGCGTTGCGGATCCGCAATACCGGAAATCTCGGCGCTTATGTCGGTCCGGTCGGCGCCAATATTCCGACGTTGAGTTTCACGCGTTGCCTGCCGGGCATGTACGACATCAAACACATCGACATCACCGCGCGGTGCGCTTTCACCAACACGATTACGACCGCGCCCTATCGCGGCGCCGGCCGGCCGGAAGCGAATTACGTGCTGGAGCGCGTCGTCGAAGAAGCCGCGCGCATCACCGGTATCGATCCGGCCAAGCTGCGGCGGCGCAATCTCATTGCCGCCTCCGCCATGCCCTACAAAACCGCCATCGGCACGACCTATGACAGTGGCGAGTTCGCGCCGATTTTCGACAAGGCACTCGCGCTTGCCGACTACGACGGCATCAAAGCGCGCCGGCGCGAAGCAAAAAAGCGCGGCAAGTATCGCGGCATCGGGCTGTCGTGCATGGTCGAGCATGCCGGCGGCGCGCCGCTTGAAGGCGCGCTGCTCACATTTCCGGGCGACGGCACCCTCGTCGTCAATCTCAATGTGCAGTCAACCGGCCAGGGCCACGCCTCGGTATTTCCACGCCTTGTGGCCGAGCGGCTCGGCATCCCGCGTGAGAAGGTCACGCACCGGCACGGCGATTCAGCGCTGCAGATCGCGGGCTACGCTTCGGTTGGCTCGCGCTCGGCCATGACCGCGGGGGCGTCGATCGTCAAATGCATCGGCTTGATCATCGAAAAAGGCAAGCGTATCGCGGCCATGGTGCTTGAGGCGTCAGAAGGCGACATCGCCTATGAAGCCGGCCAGTTCGGCGTCGTCGGCACCGATCGCCGCGTCTCGCTGTTCGATCTCGCCGTGCAAGCGGCCGAGTTGAAAAAGAGCGGCGTGATTGAGGAGGACCTTGACACCAAGACCACGACGGAAACGCCGCTGTCGTTTCCGAATGGCGTCCACGTCGCCGAAGTCGAGATCGATCCCGACACAGGGCACATTGACATCGTCGCCTACACGGCGGTCGACGATTGCGGCAACGCGCTCGACGCGATGATCGTCGAAGGCCAATTGCACGGCGGATTGGCGCAAGGGTTTGGACAGGCGCTGATGGAGCAGATTTTCTACGACGAAAACGGCCAGCTCGTCTCCGGCTCATTCCAGGATTACGCCATGCCGCGGGCTGCCGACATGCCGCCCGACATCCGCGACGCGCTTCATAACGTGCCGGCAAGGACCAATCCGCTTGGCGTCAAGGGTGTCGGCGAGGCCGGCACCACGGCGTCGATCGCCGCGGTGATGAACGCCGTCGCCGACGCACTGCCCGGCGGCGCGGGAGCGCATCTCGACATGCCGGTGACGGCAGCGCGGTTGTGGGAAGCGTGTCAAAAGGCAAAGGCGGCCACTTAGCTTAAGATAAGATCGCAAACACTGGCTT
>VFSW01007176.1_pt1 | contig 16230 bp, 17 predicted proteins | sample 5358111 | NCBI WGS metagenome assembly VFSW01 (sample SAMN11554181, study PRJNA540505) | mine drainage metagenome | isolation source: sediment from site ElyBrook_90M | place: USA: Ely Copper Mine, Vershire, VT | collected 2017 | reverse complement strand
GTGCAGATCCGCCTCTTAGAGCCGCTGCATCACGCCCTCGCCGAACGCATCCGCAATCTCCGTATCGACGAGCTTCGGCCGATCGACGCGCTGCAGCTTCTGCATCAGCTTCAGGCGGAGCTGAAGCGTCCGTGAGAGTCGCCGGCCTGCTCAGCGGCACTTCCGCCGACGGCGTCGACGCCGCGATCGTCGACTTCGACGGAGCCTTTCTGCGCATCGCCGCGCACGGCGTGGTGCCGTATCCGGATGATGTGCGCCAGGCGATCCTGGCCGCCTCGAACGCCGTCACGCACACCGCCGAACTCGCGCGGCTCAATGTCCTTCTGGGTGAAATCTTCGCCGAAGCGCTCGGTGAAGTCTGCGGCTCGCACGCGATCCCGCTCGCCTCCGTTGAGTTAATCGGCTCACATGGCCAAACCGTCTACCATCAGGGAGACCCGGCGCCGTTCCACGGCCGTGCGATCTCGGCCACGCTGCAGATCTGCGAGGCGGCGGTGTTGCGCGAGCGAACCGGCATCCCGGTGGTCAGCGATTTTCGCTCGGCCGATGTCGCCGCCGGAGGACAAGGCGCGCCGCTCGTCCCGTTTCTCGATTACCGCCTCTTTCGGTCGGAGAAGCACGGCCGCGCCGCGCTCAACATCGGCGGCATCGCCAACGTCACCATCCTCCCCGCGGGTGCGCCACTCGATGAGGTCATCGCCTTCGATACCGGCCCCGGCAATATGGTGATGGACTCGCTCGCTCCGCCCTTCGACCGCGACGGCGCGCGGGCGCGCGCGGGCGCCGTGAATGAAGCGCTGGTCAAGCGGCTTCTCGCCGATCCGTTCTACCACCGCCCGCCTCCCAAAAGCGCCGGCCGCGAACAGTACGGAGCGGAGTTCGTCCGCGAAACCGGCATCAATATCTCGACCGCCTGCGAACTCACGGCGCGCACCATTGCGATGGGGCTGGCGCGCTTTCACGGTATGGATGAAGTGATCGTCTCCGGCGGAGGCGCGCACAACGGCTATCTCATGGATCGTCTTCGCGAGCTGATTCCGGCGCGCATCACGACGGCGGACGAATACGGCGTCGACGTGGACGCCAAAGAAGCGGTGCTGTTCGCGCTGCTCGCTTACGAGCGCTGGCGCGGCCGCCCGGCGAACGTTCCTTCGGCCACCGGCGCGCGCCACCCGGTGCTGCTCGGCAAACTCAGCGCCTGATTTCGGTGCGCCCCGGCGTGTCCGTACGTCCGGCCAGCGGGCGGACCGACACCGCCCCGCACACGCCCACGCCTGTGTTCAACAGCGCGCTCAGCAGATTGAACAGCACCGAGTAAACCGTCTGCTCGCTCACCGCCTGCTTGCCAGGCAGCCGGAACGTGGCCGGCAGTTCCTTGGAAATCTGCACGCGGATCGCGTAAGGCAGCACGCGCCCGGCGCGGTCCTTGACGTTCGAAACCGCCATTGGCGTCTGCAGCACGGCGCCGCTGCGTCCGTCCACATAAAACTGGCAGCGCGAAAACCAACCCAGGTTCCCGGGGTCCGCGGCATCGAACAGGAGCAGCGGGGTCTTGCGGTCCGGTACAGCCAGGTCCAGGCTGAGGCTGCGGCTCAAATCGTCCAGACGGAACTCGAAGCCGGCCTGCTTGACGGCGTTGGCCACGAGCTCGTGGTCGAGTTCGAGGACCAGGAATTTATGATCACCGGCCTGGACAACCTGCATAAACTCCTATTCTACCGTTGGCAGGTGGCCGTTCCGGGTGGCTGGAGAAAAACATGGGCGCGGGCTGGGCGGATCCGATGCTACTTAAGGCTTTCTCCCGGCTCCATCCCGGGCGAAACCTCAATTTCCTTCTATTGAGCGGGGTGATTCCATGAAGTACGGGGGTGTAGAAGCATGGCTGGAACCGCAGCGCCGCAAAGCACGAGACGCCGAGAGCCCGTTCGCGGCGCCCGAAAGGTTCGCCAAAGTGGTTTCGTTCTGATCACGATGGCCGTCTCGTCGATCGCTCTAATCGCGGTTCTTGGCTTGGCGGTGGATGTGGGCCGGATGCTTATTGCGAAAAACGAGACGCAGGCGTATTGCGATGCGGCTGCGCTCGCCGGCGCACTTGCCCTGGACGGCACCACGACCGGGATCAGCACCGCGATCACGGCCGCTCAAAGCATGCCGAACAAGTGGAACCTGAACTCCACAAGCGTCAGCAGCCCCACGGTCCTGTTCGGCACCTCGATCTCGGGCCCGTGGCAGTCGAGCCCGAGCCCGGCCACCGGCTTCACGTTTGTGCAGGTCAGCGCCAGCGTGCCGTTGAACCTCTATTTTCTGCCCATTGTGGTCGCGCAGTACACCTCCAACATCACCGCCACCGCCATCGCCGCGCAGGTGTCGACGAACACGATTCCGCAAGGTCTCGCCCCCTATACCGCCGTCAGCACGGACCCCACCGGGCCGAACTTCGGTCTCGTGGTGGGAAATTCCTACGACATCCAGTGGCCGCAGTTTAACGGCTCGCGGGGCGGCTGCAGCCCTACTGACCCAAGCCGCTGTTTCAACTCACCGCCATGCTCCGGCGACACGCTCGCCTCGCAGATGGCCGTGGTCAACGACTGGGGGAACTCGAACAATGGTTACTGGGGCAGCAACTCCAACAGCGTGATCGCGCAAGAGCTGATGGACAACATCCAAATGCAGACGCTCAGCGTGGGCACGAACATCGCGCCCGTGCTCACCAACGGCAACAAAAACAGCGAGGCCATTTATCTGGACCAGCGCGCCAGCGAGGACATCAATGGCACCGATAACACGGTGCCCACTTACTTCGCCGACCCCCATAACGGCCGCCGCCTCATCTCCATGCCGATCGTCGACCCAACCAGCACCACGAGCACCACCGTGCTCGGTTACGGTTCTTTCCTGTTGCTTACCAACGGCCTGCCGAGCAATTACTACGAGAAGAACACGAACGGCAACGATCCCTTCTGCGCCATTTATGCCGGTCCTTACAATGCCGGCAGTATGGGCGTCGGCACCGGGGGAACCAATGGCGCCACTTACGTGAGGCTCATGCAATGAAACGCTGGCTTAAATCCGCCCTCCGCCGTGCCCGCAGCCGCGACGGCAATGCCGTGCTCGAGTTCGCCATCGGCTCCAGCGTCCTCATCGCCGCTTTCGGCGGCACCTTCCAGTTCGGCTATACCTTCCTGCAGTACAACACGCTCGAAAATGCTGTAACCCGTGCCGCACGCTACGCCTCGCTGGTCCCATACGACTCGGCCACTACCAGCCCATCCTCCGCTTTCCAAACCGCGGTTCAGAACATGGTCTTGTACGGCAACCCCACCGCCGGCACCACGCCCGTCTGTCCCGGCCTATCCGCGTCCAATGTTCAGTTGACCGTCACTTTCACCAACGGCATTCCCAGCGCCATGACGGTTTCCATCACCGGTTACACCATTGACTCGATCTTTGCCGCCACTAGGCTTAGTCTGAAGCCAAGCGTCACTTACGCCTACCAGGGAGTCTGGTCCCCCGTATGAGGAAAACTCTAGCCACACCCGTCAGCCCCCGGCGCCGCGTTAAAAGCAGTGGCAGCGCCCTGATCGAAACCTCCCTGGTGCTGCTCGCCTTCATCATGATGCTGATCGGCGCGTTCGATTTCGGCCAGTTCCTCTTCGTTCAGCAGGCGCTGGTCGAACGCGCCCGCTACGCCGCCCGCTGGGGCGCGGTAAACAATCCGTCGGACGCGACATCCATTACGAACATGGTCCTCTACGACCAGGCATCGGCGCCGCAACAAGGAACATCGTCCTACTTCAACCTGAGCTCCTCCAACGTCAGTGTCAGCAGCCCCGATTCGGGCACGAATAGCTACCGGCTCGTAGTCACCATCTCCGGCTACAGCTATAACGTCATCTCGCCTTACATCGCAGGAACTTACACCGGCCCGCCCATTGTCGTCTCTGTCCCTCTCGGCATCTACGACTAACGGCGGAGCTCCCTCGCTGGCGTGCGCAGCCGTTATGCTGACAATTGTGAGCCACGACACGGATCGCAACCGCACCCAGTTGACCTTGCCCGCACGATGACTGAGCGCCTAAGCCGGGAACTTCATGCCATCCGCGAATGGCTCGGCGCGGGCGAACTCGCGGCCGGTCTCGAAAAGTTGCGGCTTTTGACCGCGCGCTCCGATTGGATTCGGATGGAACACGAAGGCGAGTACGGCGTTGCCAAGGCCGAGCACCACACGCCGGGCATCACAGGTCGGCAGGGCCGTATCGATGGCTGACCAGCGTGGATCATAATATTCCCGATCCCCTGCGTTTCTGTCCGGACGTCGTGCTCTATCGCTCTGTTTCGGTGACCTCCATCGATAGCCGGGTCTCGCCGGAACTCGACGCAAGCCCCCTCTTCGCGCCTTCAATCGGCGACCGAACTTCCCGCCGCCGTCTATGACCCGTCCCGCGCCGAACCGCCGCAGCAGATAAGAGACTTTGTAAACCAGAGCGGATTCCTGCTTTACAGTCCTGAGTGCTGTCTTCTGACGCACCCCTTTTTGGGAGCAGATGACCCGGCTCGACCCGGAATCCTACTTCGCGGACGGAGCGGTCTTCCCCTTCGTCACTCGCAACGCCGACCTGTTCGGCCGCATCATCGCGGCATTCTTAGCGAATCTCGCCACGACGTAGCGGACGCGGCTCGTCCCGCCCGCGCGCGGTCTGCCGCGGTCCGGGCTGTCATAGTAGAGGCGGGGGCCTGATGGCGGAGTCATCCTTGACGCATCGCTTGCCGCGATGGCGGCGTGCGGCGCTAACCACGCTCGCACTCGTCTTTGCCGCCATCACCCTGCTCTATTGCGCCCTCTGGATGTCGACGTTCTATTCGCGCCAGCCGCCCGTGGAACTCGGCTACGCCTACGATTTCCGGGCCACCGATCGCGCGCTGCTCATCAGCGGCGTAGCGAGAAACAGTCCCGCGGAGAGAGCGGGGCTTCGGCCCGGCGATCGGATTATCGCGGTCAACGGCGCGCGTGTTCAGAAGGAAGACCCCACCAACGTGGTCTGGTATCGTTCAAAGCCCGGGGACTCCGTCGAGCTAACCATCGAGCGCCCGGGCAACGCATCGCCGCTCGTGCTGACTGGCGTGTTTCGCAAACGAACCCCGGGCCGTGGCACCCCCGCGTTCGCGGTGCAGATCCTCTATCCGGTTCCCTTCGTTTTGGTCGGCCTCGCCGTCCTGTTTCTCCGCATCGAGGACCCGCAAGTCTGGCTGCTGGCTCTCCTGTTCGGCAGCTTCCCGGCCACCCAAGGTTTCCCCAGCGGTCTGAATGGCCTTCCGGACGCCGTGCGCCCGCTCGTGCTTGGCTATCAGAGCCTCCTCTTAAGCGTCTTCGGGCCGCTCTTCTATTTCTTCTTCACCGTGTTTCCCGTTCGGTCTCCGCTCGATCGCCGTCTGCCCTGGCTGAAGTGGGCCGCCATTCCGGTCGGCCTGTCCCTCGCATTCCCCGGCACGCCCGGCTCCGGCTTGAGCGCCCCTCCCCCCTTCCCGGCACTGCTCGGTCAGACTGTGGCGCGAAGAATCCCACTCTTCATCATTCTTGGACTCATCGCTCTCGGGCTGATTGCGCTCGCCGGAAATTTCTTCGCCACGCGCGACCTGCAGACGCGGCGTAAGATTCGCGTGGTCTTCTGGGGCATGGCGGTGGGAATCCTCCCCAGCGCGATCGAGGCGACCATCGTGAATTTTTCCAACTTTCACACTCCGCCGTGGCTTCGCGCCGGGATCGTGCTGATCGCGTTTGTCATCCCGCTCTCCTTTGCCTACGCCGTGATTAAGCATCGCGTGCTGGACATCCCCGTCCTGCTGAAGCGAAGCGCGCGATACGTGTTGGTGCAGCGCGGCTTCACGCTCCTGCTCTTCGCTTTGAGCGTCGCCCTCATGTCGGCATTCGCGCAACTGTTCCCGCAGCACCTGCAAGGTCTGACGGACTTCGCGGGACCGTCCGGCATCGCGCTCGGCGCGGTGTTCGGCGTGGGCCTGTTCTGGAGCGGCTCCCGGGTCCACCGCAAAGTGAGCGGAACCATCGACCGCGCCTTCTTCCGCAGCTCCTACGACGCCCGCGTCGTGCTGGAGGATCTGGCGGAGAAGACCCGCACGACCTCCTCCCGCGAGGAACTCGCCCACCTGCTCGACCGCCATCTCAGCCAGGCGCTGCACCCGAACTTTCTGGTCGTTTATCTCAACAACGGCGCCGGGTACCTCACGGCCGGCGCCGGCGCCGCGCCTCCCGGATTCGAAACGCTCCCTTCCGGCGGCCACGCGCTGGACTCACGACTCGCGCCGCTTCAACCCGACTTCGTCGCGCCGGTGCCCGCGCGCGATGGCTCCCTGGCCGGCCTGCTGCTTCTCGGCCCGCGCCGGTCCGAAGAACCTTACTCGGGCGAAGACAAACGCCTTCTGTCCTCGGTGATCAGCCAGGCCGGCACGGCGCTCGACAATATCCGCCTGGCCGAGCAGATCGCGGAAAAAATCGAGGCCGAGCGGCGCACCGCCCACGAAATGGAGATCGCTAAGCAAGTGCAGCTGAGGCTCCTTCCGCAGCGGGCGCCGGATCTGAAAACGCTCGATTGCGCCGCCCGGTGCATCGAAGCCCGTTCAGTCGGCGGCGACTACTACGATTTTCTCGACCTCGGCGAGGAACGCTTCGGCTTCGTCCTCGCCGACGTTTCCGGCAAAGGCGTCCACGCCGCGCTTCTGGTCGCAAATCTCCAGGCCCACCTGCGCAGCTACGCCGCCACGATGGCACACGATCCCGCGCGGATTCTCGAGCGCGTGAACCGCATGTTATGGACCTCCACCGCCGCGCAGCACTACGCCACGCTGTTCTTCGGAATCTACAACGACTCGACGCGCGAACTATCCTACGCCAACTGCGGCCACAACCCTCCCATGCTGCTCCGCCACAGCGGCGCCCTCGAACGGCTCGAAGCCACCGCCACCGTCGTCGGTCTCTTCGAACAATGGGAGTGCTCTGTCGGTCAGGTGTGTTTAGCGCCAGGCGACTTACTCGCCGTCTTCAGCGACGGTGTCACCGAGGCCATGCGCGAGGACGAAGAGTTCGGCGAAGCGCGTCTCCTCGAGGCCTTGCACGCCCACGCCGGCAGCCCGGTGAGCGAAATGGTAAGCACCATCCTCACTACGGTCGAGGAGTTCAGCGCCGGGGTCTTGTCCGACGACCTGACGTTGCTGATCGCCCGCGCCCGCCCGCTACACTGAAAGCTTGAACCCCGCCAGCGCACTCGTCCTGTTCGACATCGACGGCACCCTGCTCCGCAAGGCCGGCGGGCACCATCGCGCCGCGCTCGAAGATGCCGTCCATCGCATCACCGGACTGCGCGTGAGCACCGCCGATGTCCCCGTGGCCGGCATGCTCGACCGCGACATCATCGCCGCCATGATGCGCGTTCACGGCGCCGGCGCCCGCCGGATCCGCGAAGCCATGCCGCTCATCGCTGCCCTCGCCGAACGCCTCTATGTGCACCGCTGTCCCGATCTCCGCCGCAAGGTCTGCCCCGGCGTCCGCCCGCTGCTCGGCCGCCTGCGCGGCTCCGGCGTGGTGCTCGGCCTGGTCACCGGCAATCTCAGCCGCATCGGCTGGAAGAAAATGGAGCGCGCCGGCCTGCGCGAGGCGTTCTCCCTCGGCGCGTTTTCGGAAATGGCGCGGGACCGCGCCGGCCTCGTCCGCATCGCCATGCGCGAAGCCCGACGTCTCGGCCTCGCCGCTCCCGGCGCCCGCGTCTCGCTCATCGGGGATCACGCCAACGACATCCGCGCGGCGCGGCTGAGCGGCGTACAGTCCATCGCCGTCGCCACCGGCGTGCTCAGCCTGGCCGAGCTCGAAGCGCACTCGCCTGACCTTCTCCTCGCCGACCTCCGCGCCCTGCCCATCGAGGCGCTCACCGGCCCCTGATTACGGTTGCTTCTGCGGCTTGTCCTGTGCCGGCGGAGTTGCCGCCGGATTCGGGTGCTCGATCGTGTACTCCTGCACAATCCGCCGCAACTCCGGATACACGCCCGCCATCTGCTCCTTCGCCATCGCCATGCTCTTGGAGGCAAGCTGCGGCATCTTGGTAAGCATCGCTTGCCCCGCCGGCGATTTGTAGAACGCCAGCATGCCGTCGATCTCATCTTCCGTGAACGCGTCCGAGTAGAGCTTCGTGAACCCCGGCTTCATCTTCTCCCAACTCAGCCGCGACGAAAGATAGTCGAGAATCCGCGTCTGCAACTCGTCGCTCATCTCGTGCGGATCGCCCGGCACGCCCATCTGCTCTTCCACCGACGGAAGCACGGCCTTCATCTGGTCGAGCATCTGCTTCTGCACTTGGTCCACCCTCGTCAGGCGGAAGATCTCGTCGATCTTGGCGCTCTTACTCGCATCGTCGGCCCACAGCGGCGAGACCAACATCGCCATCGCGGCGCACCCGGCTATGAGACGGACTGAATTCACACGCACCCTCCTATATTCGAGTGTAGAACGCGCCGAGGCATCCATCGGTTTTCTCAGCTACGATGGAGCCGAGCGGATCGGAGGTCCACCCTGGCCGCACCGAAACCAGCCGCCGTCATTGCTGCCGCCGTATCGCTTCTCTGGCTAACACTTCCGGTCTACTCGCCCGCCGCCACGTTCCTCCAAGTGAATGGCTCCGGCGCGATCGTCCTCTTCCTCGTTCCCTTCGCGTTGGCCTGCTCGGGCCTGGCATCGGAAAGGCTTGGGAAGGCGGGCGGCGCAACGCTGTTGCTGCTCTCGCTCGTGTTGCTCCTCTCATTCGGCGCCTGGACCATCGGGTTGTTGTCATACCTGCCGAGCGCGTTCCTCTTACTCGCTCCGCCCTTGCGTCGGCCGCGACGCGACGCCGAACACTGGTAACCTCGGATTGAGAACACTTGGGCGCCAACCTCGAGGCAGCCATCCTGGCCCACATCGCGAAGCAGCCGCACGGCCGCGTCTCGCTGAAGCAGCTTTTTCGCGAACTCGGCGCGCGCGGCGGCGAACGGCCCGACCTAGAACTCGCCCTCAGCCGCCTCACCGCGCGCGGCGAACTCGTCGAGCCCCGCCCCGGCCACTTCCTCTCGCCCGCGCAAAGCAGTGAATACCTCGCCGGCCGCCTCCGCATGCACCGCGACGGCTTTGGCTTCGTCATCGCGGACCATCCTCGGCCCGGCATCGAAGGCGACATCTACATCTCGCGCGAAGACGCCCTGCGCGCCATGCACGGCGACCGCGTCCTCATCCGTCTCGGCCGCATCGAGAGCGACGGCCGCGCCTCGGGCTCCATCGTCAAAGTCCTCAGCCGCGCCCACTCCACCGTCGTCGGCGAATTCCGCGTCACCCGCCGCGGCTGCCTCGTCGTGCCGCACGATGATCGCATCCGCCAATGGATTCGCATCCCCGAGGGCCTCGAACTTCCCACCGAAACCCTCGCCGCGGACCGCGTCGGCGCAACCACCGCCGCGCCAGCCAGGATCGAGGAACTCGACGGTGCCATCGTCAATGTCGAAGTGCTCGAATTTCCCGAAGACGGCGAGCACGGCGTCGGCCGCGTCATCGAAGTCCTCGGCTTCCCCGATGAGTTCGGCGTCGACGTCGAAATCATCATCCGCAAGCACCATATCCCGCACCGCTTCCCGCCCGAAGTCCTCGCCGCCGCCTCCGGCGCTCCCGCCGAAGTCCCCGAAACCGACGCCACCGGCCGCCGCGACTTCCGCTCCTTCGACATCGTCACCATCGACGGCGAGACGGCGCGCGACTTCGACGACGCCGTATGGGCAGATCGTCTACACAACGGTAACTTCGCCCTCCACGTCCACATCGCCGACGTCAGCCACTACGTCCCGCCCGGCTCCCCAATCGACCGCGAAGCGCGCCTCCGCGGCGCCAGCGTCTACTTCCCGGACCGCGCCGTGCCCATGCTGCCCGTCGAGCTTTCCACCGGCATCTGCTCGCTCCATCCGATGGTCGACCGCCTGGTCGTCTCCGCTCTGCTCGAAATCGATCCCCACGGCGATCTCGTCACGCAGGAGTTCACCCGAGGCGTCATCCGCAGCGCCGCCCGCATGACCTACACCGCCGTCCACGCCTTGCTCGAAGGCGATGCCGCCCTGCGCGAACAATACGCCGCCCTCACCCCGCGCTTCGAACTCATGCGCGAGCTTGCCCTCGCCCTCAACCGCAAGCGCACCCGCCGCGGCTCCATCGACTTCGATCTCCCCGAGCCGCTCATCGAGTTCGACGAGTTCGGCCAGATGACCGGCGTCATCCGGGGCCCGCGCAACATCGCCCACCGCCTGATCGAAGAGTTCATGCTCGCCGCCAACGAGGCTGTGGCGAGCCACCTCGAACACCTCGGCCGCGCGCTTCTGTTCCGCATCCACGAGCAGCCCGATCCGCGCCGCGTCGCCGAATTCGACGAGGCCGCCGCGCAGTTCGGCTACTCGCTCGGCCTCGGCTCGGCGCCCCGCCGCCGCCATCCCTCCTCGCGCGAGCCGGCCGCCGGCGGCGAAGTAACTTCCCGCACCTACCAGCGCCTCATCCGCAAATTCGAAGGCAAGCCCGAGGAGCGCATCCTCAGCTACCTGATGCTCCGCTCGCTCAAACAAGCCCGCTACAGTGAACAGAACCGCGGCCACTTCGCCCTCGCCGCCACAAGCTACACCCACTTCACCTCACCCATCCGGCGCTACCCCGACCTCATCGTCCACCGCGCCCTCACCGCCGCGCTCGATCTCGCCTCCGAGCCATATGCCCTGTTCGATCTCCGCGCCATCGCGCAGGAATCGTCGGACGCCGAGCGACGCGCCGCCGAGGCCGAGCGTGAACTCGTCGAATGGAAGAAGGCCCGCTTCATGGAGGACCGCGTCGGCGACGAGTTCTTCGCCATGATCCTCAACACCGCGAAATTCGGCTTCTTCGTCGAACTCGAGGACCTCTTCATCGAAGGCCTCGTGCCCATCGACACGCTCCCCGGCGAGCGCTTCCACTTCCACGAAGCCACCCGCAAAATCGTCGGCGCGCGCAGCCGCATCACCTTCTCCGCAGGCGACCGCGTCACCGTCCGGCGCGGCCGGATCGACCCCATCGCCCACAAGCTCAACGTCGCCTTTGTCCCCGCCACTGCCCCGCGCCGCCGCAAGAAGAAGTAAACTGCGATTCATGCGGTTCGCCAAGCGCGCCCTCGTTGTCCTCGCCATCCTCTGGCTCGCCTCTGCGGCGCTCATCTACCGCGAAATGGTCCAGCCGCCGGCGGTCTTCGCCGCCTTCATGGCGAAGATGCCGGGCCTCGTGTTCCTTGTCCTGCCGTTCGAAACACTTTGGACTCAGGCCCGCGCCGGTACCGCTGAGGTCAACTCCCTCGCGCCCGACTTCACCCTTACTCCGCTCGGTGGTGGCGCGCCGGTCCATCTCGCGTCCTTCCGCGGCGTCCGCCCGGTCGTCCTCGTCTTCGGCAGCTTCACTTGACCGCCCTTCCGGCGGGAGGTTCCCGTCCTGAATCGGTTCTATGAGCGCTATAAGGACCGCGTCGCGTTCTTCGTCGTCTACATTCAGGAGGCTCACGCGAGCGACTTCTGGCAGATGCAGGACAACATCCGGCAAGGCGTCATCTTCCGCAATCCAACCACGCTGCTCGCCCGCGAAGCCGTGGCCGGAAGCTGCGTGCGCAATCTCCACATCGCCATCCCCGCGCTGCTCGACGGCATGGACAACGGCGTCGAAGCCGCGTACAACGGATGGCCGGATCGCCTCTACTTCATCGACGCCCAGGGGCGCATCGCGTTCCGCGGCAAACCGGGCCCCTTCGGCTTCCACCCGCGCGACATGCGGCCTCTGCTCGACCGCTCCACCGTGCAGTCTTCAAGCCTTAGGGTGCGCCCGGTCGTACTCGGCCATTAGGTCGGTGAGGGAAAGCTGGGTGTAGCGCTGCGTGGTGGACAGGCTCGCATGGCCGAGTAACTCCTGAATGGCGCGCAAGTCCGCGCCGTCGGCGAGTAAGTGTGTCGCGTAAGCGTGGCGGAAACTATGCGGATGAAGCGAGGAGTCGCCGCCGAGGGCGATCGCATATAGTTTTACGATGCCTCGCGCCCCGCGGTCGGTGAGCCGCCCGCCCCGCGCGTTCAGCAGAAGCCCTCGCTCGGCGGGGTCATGCGGCTGCCGCGTTTCCAGATACCGTCCCAGCGCTTCGTCCACCTTCCCGCCATACGGCACCTCGCGCTCCTTGTTGCCCTTGCCGCGAACGCGCAGCCACCGCTCGCCGCGGTCGAAATCCTCGAGCCGCAGGCCCACTAACTCACTTACTCGCAGCCCGCAGCCATAAAGTAACTCGAACAACAAGCGGTCCCGCGCCGGGAACGGCCGTTCCAGCTTGTCTGCGATCACCGCGTCGATCAGTTGGTTCGTTGTCTCGGCGGACGGCACACTCGGCGTCAGCTTCGGCGCGCGCGGGGTTCGCACCCGCTTGGCCGCATTCGTCGGGATCTCGCCGCGCCGGTGCAGGAATCCAAACATCGCGCGCACTGCCGCGAGCTTCCGGCGAATCGTAATCGGGCTGAGCTTCTGCGTGTGCAGATTGCCCATCCACTCGCGAAACTCTATCGTTCCGAACGCGCCGGGCTCGGGCGGCTCTCCTTCGGGCGGGGAAAAATACTCGAGGAACTCGCGCAGGTCCGCGCCGTAGTTGCGCACCGTGTGCGGCGAAGCGTTGCGCCGCCGTAATTCGTCCAGATATGCCTCAATCGCTTCGCGCAACGCGCTCATCGCACTCCCGGGGCCAGCGTCGAATCCAGGCTCGCCAGAGCCCGCCGGCAGATCGCCGCGTGGCGCGCGCGGCGGTCCCGCCCCAGCCGTCCCCTCTCTTCTTCCTCGAGCGGCGGCAACAGATCGAACGTAACATTCGCCGGCTGGAAATTCCTCGCATCCGCGCCGGAGACATAGGCGCACAGCGAACCGAGGGCCGTCTCGCGCGGGAAAGAACTGACCGGCTCCCCGAGCGCCAACGCCGCCGCATGACGCCCGGCGATGAGTCCCGTGGCGATCGACTCGACATAACCTTCAACGCCCGAAATCTGCCCGGCGAAGAAGATCTCCGGCCGCGCGCGCAACTGCAGCGTCGGTGTGAGCGTCGCGGGCGCATTGATATAGGTGTTGCGATGCACCTGCCCATAGCGCAAAAACACCGCCTGCTCCAACCCGGGAATCAGGCGAAACACCCGCTGCTGCTCCTCGAACCGCATGTGGTTCTGAAACCCGACTAAGTTGTAGCTTTCCGCGCGCAGGTTCTCCTGCCGCAATTGCACCACCGCATACGGCCTCCGCCCGGTCCGCGGATCGACAAGCCCCATCGGCTTCATCGGGCCGAACCGCAGCGTGTCGCGCCCGCGCCTTGCGAGTTCTTCGATCGGCAGACAAGCCTCAAAAAATTTCGGATGGTCCTCCGGAATATGCGCCGTCGCACCGCGTGCCGCAAGCACTTCATCGAGGAACCGCTCATATTCCTCGCGGTTGAACGGGCAGTTCAGGTAATCGTCGGAGCCGTCGATCGACTTGCCGTAGCGCGAGGCGGCGAAGACGATGCCGCGGTCGATGGTCGAAGCATCGACGATCGGGCTGATGCTGTCGTAGAAAAACAGACGGTCCGTGCCGGTGACGCGGGCGATGTCTTCGGCAAGCGCCGGACTCGTCAACGGCCCGGTGGCGACGGTGACGATCCCTTCCTTCGGTAGCGCCGTCACCTCGCCGCGCACCACTTCAATGCGCGGGTCCTTCTCGACCGCCTGCGTCGCCTCTTCGGCGAACACATCGCGATCCACGGTGAGCGCCTGCCCGCCCGGCACGCGCGCCCGGCTAGCGGCCTCGATCAGCGCCGAACCCACCCGCCGCAGTTCTTCCTTCAGAAGCCAGGGCGCGGTGTCGGCCGTCTCGCTCTTCAGGGAGTTACTGCAAACCAGCTCGGCGAAGCGGTCCGTCTTATGCGCGGATGTGCTCTGTAGCGGCCGCATCTCGTGCAGCGTGCAAGCCAAACCGGCGCGCGAAACCTGCAGCGCCGCCTCCACACCCGCCAATCCGCCGCCTAAAATTGCGATTCGCACTCGCTCTCAGGATATCCGACAAGATCAAAGCACGGATATACTGGCAGATTATGCCGGACCAAGACGTCAACCGCCGCAGCGTTCTTCGCGCCGCCGCCACCAGCGCCCTCGCCGCCAGCTACTCGCGCGTGCTGGGCGCAAACGACCGCGTTCAGCTTGGCCTCATCGGCTGCGGCTCGCGCGGCCAGTACGACATGGGCATCTTCCAGAAGAACTCGACGGTCCACGTCGCCGCCCTCTGTGACGTCTGGGGCGACCGTGTGGACGAGGCGGCGGAGAAGGCCCCCGGCGCACGCAAGTATGGCGACTATCGCAAACTGCTCGAGGAGAGCAAGGACCTCGACGCAATCCTCATCGCCACCCCTGACCACTGGCACTCGCGCATCGCCATCGCCGCCGTCCAAGGCGGCAAAGACGTCTACTGCGAAAAGCCGCTGACGCTTACCATTGACGAAGGCCCCAAGGTCGTCAAGGCCGCGCGCGAGAACAACCGCGTCTTCCAAACCGGCATGCAGCAGCGCTCCGGCCCGCACTACATGCAGGCGCGCGACGAATACATCCAGGCCGGCAAGCTCGGCAACATCACACTAGCGCGCACTTGGTGGCACGGCACCTCGTGGCACCTGCGAAAAGCGCCCGCCGCGCTGGCCCAGAAACCGGCCAACCTCAATTGGGACATGTTCCTCGGCCCGGTGAAATGGCGCGATTGGGACCCGCAGCAGTACTGGAATTTCCGCGCGTATCTCGACTTCGGCGGCGGGCAAGTTACCGACCTGTTCACCCATTGGATCGACGCCGTCCACATGTTCATGCTGCAGGACAATCCGATCAGTGCGGTCTCCGCGGGCGGCATCTACGCCTATCCCGACGGACGCACCGCGCCCGACACCATCAACGTCCTGCTCGAATACCCCGCCAAGTGGACCGCGACCTTCGAGGCCACTCTTGCCCCCGGCATCACCGGCGCGGCAATCCAGATGTGCGGCACCGAAGGCAACCTTTATATTGACCGCTCGAAGTTCATCTTCACCCCCGCCGGCCGCGGCGCGCAGCCAACGGAAGTGAAGGCCGCGCGCGAACTCACCATCGACCACGTCGAGAACTTCCTCGAGTGCATGCGCACCCGCAAGCGTCCCAACGGCGACGTCTACATCGGCCACCGCAGCGCCCAGGCCTCGCACCTGGGCAACCTCGCCTACGAGCAGAAGCGCCGCATCGACTTCAACCCCCAGCGCGAGGAGATCTTACCCTTGTAGCCGGCGCTTCCGGTCCGCGAGCAGGAGGACCCCAGCGGCATAACCATCAGCGCCCACGTCGCCGGTTCCGGCGCCGAACCGCCGCGAATCGCCTCGGTGCCTGCAACGTTCCAGTTGATCGACTCGTTTCCATCCTCGCCATAGGCGCTATGGTTCACGAAGTCCCACTGTCCTGTATCCAGAATGTGGCCCGTGTCGGAGAACGAATACGGGGTTCCGTTCGCGTCGAATGGAATCACCGGAATCCGCGCGTTGCAGAGAGCCGTATCGCCGGCCGCGCCGACCAGCGACGCGGCACTGGAGCAGCCTCCGATCAAGCTCGCGCTACCGTTGCCGCCACAGTTGTTTGGCGCAAGGCTCGTCGGAGGATACCCGCCGAACACACCCCCGTCGGAAGAATCGAAATTGTACGACCCGGTCTGCGTGAAGATTCCAATCTGACCTGGCGCGATGACTAATGAACTCCAGATACCGACCGGCCCGAACGTGTTCGGAAAGTCCGCCTGGAAATTCGTAATCGTTAACGACGTGGTGCCCGCGTTGTCGATCCGGATCGCTCCCGCGTCCAGCGACTGTCCGGCCGGAGTCTACGGCACCACGTTTGGACCACCCAGCCAGATGCTGGGGAAGAAGCCACCGGACGGAGGTTATCTACATAACCCACATAAACCGTTACTGAATCAGCGAAGGTGGGGACGGCCGGCAGGATACTGCAAGCCAGCAGCCAGATAAGTGTGTTCCGCATACGTTTTCCTCCTCAATCGGTGTATACGTAGGGTGTTCTGAGTAGGGGTCATCGTATCGCTTGGATCCATGATTATTATTCGCCAGGGTCTACAGGTCCTGGTGCTTTCAC
>VFSW01007175.1_pt1 | contig 16230 bp, 8 predicted proteins | sample 5358111 | NCBI WGS metagenome assembly VFSW01 (sample SAMN11554181, study PRJNA540505) | mine drainage metagenome | isolation source: sediment from site ElyBrook_90M | place: USA: Ely Copper Mine, Vershire, VT | collected 2017 | reverse complement strand
CGCTCAGCTGGTTCTATCCGAGCGGCGGCTGCTACTGCGGCTCCCTCGGCGGCCCGATCCCCATCGAGCCCGACGGCGGCTATCCCGCGCAGACGTTGCAGTGCGACGATCCCGGCCCGCAGTGCCCGCTCCCCCGCCCACGCCTGGGCGCCACGTGCCACGACGAGGGCCTGAACTGCCAGTACCTGCAGTGCGCCTTCGCGCAGAGCTGCACCGGCGGCATCTGGGTCCCCGAGCCCGAGGGATGCGCGGTCGCCGGCAGCGGCGGCTCGGGGCCCTGACTCCCGCGGTCACGTCATCCAGCTCGCCACCTGCCTGGTCGCCCGGGTCACCGCGCGGCGCGCCATCTGCACGCGCGGCGACTGCGGCTTGTCCGGGTGGAGGAAGTCGAGCATCAGCTGCTGCTGCCGTCTCGACAGGCCGTACGCGCCCTTGAGGTGCTGACCGGGCGGCAGCCCGCTGTCCTCGGCCATCTGCCTGAGCACCTGCTCGTGCAGCCGCTGCGCCGTGGCGCCGAGCTCGCGGTGGTCGATGCCGAGCGCGGCGAAGTGGGGATCGAGCAGCTCGCCCCCGCCGATGGTGAGCAGGAACAGCTCCATGTTGAACGCCCAGTTGTGCGCCCGCTCGAGCGGCGTGGCCCTGGCCAGGAGCTTCGGCAGGTACATCACCCCCAGCGCCACGTGCCGCGCCTCGTCGCGCTCGACGTACTCGAGCAGATCGCTCAGGACCGGCTCGATGCGCGACTCGGCCACGCGCTTGAAGATGGCCAGCGCCAGGTTCTCGACCAGCAGCTGCATCCCGTAGAGCTTCTCGAGCACCGACTCGGTCTCGAGGATGCGCACGAGCACGCGCCGCCCGAACGGGTTGAGCGGGGGCATGACGATGCGAGCGCGCTCGAAGTAGTCGCGCAGGACGGTGAAGTGCCGCGCCTCGTCGAACACCTGGCCCGTGGCCGCCATCTTCGCGTCGACGTCGGGCAGCGAGCGCGCCAGATCGGCCGCGATGTTCCACGCCGCGAGCTCGCCCCACAGGATGACCGAGAAGACGTGACCGATGGCCTCGCGCTTGTCGTCCGGAAGGTGGATGCCACCGTGCCTGGCGACCAGCTCGTCGAGCACGGCGCGCGGGTCCCACGAGCGGGCCTGCGTCTGGTGGTACAGGCGCTCGAGGCGATGCGTCTTGTCGGCGGCGCGCAGCGCCCAGCCGTCGAGCAGCTCGTAGGGGGGGAACTCGGTGCGGGCGTTTTCGTTCATCACGTCACCTCCTGCGAAACGAGACCCATCATGTTCAGCTTGGTCGCCTCGAGCGCGAGCGCGCGAAGGTCCACCTTGGCCTTGCGGTCGCGCCCCAGCACGTCGAGCGCGAGCTTCTGCACGCCGCCGAGCATGAAGAGCGCGGCGGTGCGCGGGTCGACGTCGCGGCGGACGATGCCGGCGCGCTGCGCGGCGGCGAGGTCGGCGGCGCAGCGATCGACCACCAGATCGTCGATGGCGCGCAGGATCTTGTCGATCCCCACGTCGAGGCCGATGGCCTCGCGCACCAGGATGCGAAGGCTCGCCTCGTCCTCGAAGACCGCCTCCAGGATCCTGTGCAGGCTGGCCGCCGCGTAGCGCATCGACTGCTCGGGCGTGGGCTTGAAGCCGGCGGGGATGTCGATGGGAGGCTCGGCGGCGATGGCGTCGCGCAGGCGGTCGAGCATGTCCTGCACGACGGCGGAGAAGACGTCCTGCTTGCTCTGGAAGTACTGGTAGAGGGTGCCGCGCGCGATGCGCAGGTCTTCGCAGATGTGGCTGATGTTGGTGTCGTGGTAGCCCCGACGAGCGAAGACGCGCTTGGCGCTGTCGAGGATCTGGCGCCTGCGTTCTGGGGCGGCTAGGTAGGAGCTGTGGGACATGAAAACAGGCTCGATCGAGAGAACTGACGTGTCAGTTTCATAAGGCCCGAGAGGCCGTCGGTCAAGGACCGCCGACCATCGCCAACCGCCACGGGTCGCAGTTACCCTCGCCCCACCATGAAAGACCGCAGCTACCTGACGGCAAGCGACCTCGCCATGGACCGCTCGGCGATCGAGCGATCCTTCGCCTCGCACGTCGAGTACACCATCGCCAAGGACGAGTACTCGGTCACGCCGCGCGACTTCTACCGCGCCATCGCGCTGTCGGTCCGCGACCGCATCGCCGACCGCTGGAACAAGACCCAGCAGAAGACGTTCCGCGCGGCCGAGCGGCGCGTCTACTACCTGTCGCTCGAGTACCTCATCGGGCGCCTGCTCGACGACTCGATGCTCAACCTGGGCATCACGGGCGAGGCGCGCGCCGCGATGGACGATCTCGGTATCGACCTCGGCGAGCTCGCGCAGTACGAGGACGACGCGGGCCTGGGCAACGGGGGCCTGGGGCGGCTGGCCGCGTGCTTCCTCGACTCGATGGCCACGCTGGGCATCCCCTCGGTCGGCTACGGCATCCGCTACGAGTACGGCATCTTCCGCCAGTCGATCGTCGACGGCGCGCAGGTCGAGCAGCCCGACAACTGGCTTCGCTATCCGAACCCGTGGGAGGTCGCCCGGCCCGAGCGCCTGTTCATGGTGCGCTTCGGAGGCCGCGTGGAGACCGTCCACGACAACGGCCGCGAGTCGTTCAAGTGGGTCGACACCGAGAACGTCATGGCGATGGCCTACGACACGCCCGTGCCGGGCTACCGCAACGACGTGGTCAACTCGCTGCGCCTCTGGTCGGCCAAGGCGACGCGCGAGTTCGACATCGGCACCTTCAACCGTGGCGACTACGTCGACGCGGTGCACGACAAGACGCGCACCGAGAACCTGGCGCGCGTGCTCTACCCCAACGACTCGGTCGCGGTCGGCCGGGAGCTGCGCCTTCGCCAGGAGTACTTCTTCGTCTCGGCGACGCTGCAGGACGCCATCCGCCGCCACAAGGCGCGCTGGCCGGACGTGCGCAACCTGCACGACTCGTCGGCGTTCCAGCTGAACGACACGCATCCCGCCGTGGCCATCGCCGAGATGATGCGCCTGCTGATGGACGTCGACTCGCTGGGGTGGGACGAGGCGTGGTCCGTCACCACCCGCTGCTTCAACTACACCAACCACACGGTGCTGCCCGAGGCGCTCGAGCAGTGGACCGTCTCGCTCTTCGGCCGGACGCTGCCGCGGTGCCTGCAGATCGTCTACGAGATCAACCGCCGCTTCCTCGACGAGGTGCGCGCGAAGTTCCCCGGCGACGACGCCCGCCTGTCGCGCATGTCGCTCATCGAGGAGGGGCCCGAGCAGCGCATCCGCATGGCGCACCTGGCGATCGTGGGCAGCGCGCACGTCAACGGCGTGTCGGCCCTGCACAGCCGGATCCTGCGCGAGCGCCTGTTCCACGACTTCGCCGAGATGTGGCCGGGCAAGTTCGGCAACCAGACCAACGGCGTGACGCCCCGGCGGTGGCTCCGCAAGTGCAACCCGGCGCTGTCGGAGCTCGTCACGTCGAAGATCGGCGAGGGCTGGATCACCGATCTGCCCCAGCTGAGCAAGCTCACCACGTCGGTCCAGGACCCCTCGATGCGCGCCGGCTTCCGCGGCGCCAAGCGCGCCAACAAGGAGCGCCTGGTGCGCCACGTGCGCGAGACGCTCGGCATCAGGCTCGATCCGGCGGCGCTCTTCGACGTGCAGGTCAAGCGCATCCACGAGTACAAGCGGCAGCTCCTGCCCATCCTGCACGCGGTGCACCTGCACCAGCTCGCGAAGCGGGGCGAGGTGCGCACGCCGCGCGTCGTCTTCATCGCCGGCAAGGCGGCCCCCGGCTACGACATGGCCAAGCGCATCATCCGCCTGGCCAACGACGTGGGCGCGACGCTGGAGCGCGACGAGCGCACGCGCGATCGCATCCGCCTGGTGTTCCTGCCCAACTACAGCGTCACCCTGGCGGAGCTGGTCATTCCCGCCGCCGACCTGTCCGAGCAGGTGTCCACGGCGGGCACGGAGGCGTCGGGCACGGGGAACATGAAGCTGGCTCTCAACGGGGCGCTCACCATCGGGACGCTCGACGGCGCGAACATCGAGATCCTCGAGGCCGTGGGCCACAACAACATGTTCGTGTTCGGCATGACCGACGATCAGGTCGAGGCGCGCAAGCGTGGAGGGTACGACCCGTCGGCGGTGTACCGCGGCAACGGCGAGCTGCGCGAGGCGCTCGACGCGATCGCCGGCGGGGCGTACTCGGGGGGCGACGAGGGGCGCCACCGGCCGGTCGTCGACAGGCTGCTGTCCAGCGATCCGTTCTTCGTCCTCGCCGACTACGCGGCCTACGCCACGGCGCAGCGCGAGGTGGAGAAGGCCTACGCGGACGCCGACCGGTGGGCGACGATGGCCCTGCTCAACGTCGCCGGGATGGGACGGTTCTCGAGCGACGAGACCATCCGGGGCTACGCGCGCGACATCTGGAACGTTCCAGTCGAGCGGTGACTGGCCGGATCCGAGGTCAAGCCGTCAGCGGGTGAGGGGCGGCACGGCGCGGCGCCCGTGCTAACGGGAGACTCCTCATGCGCAGCGCCCCCGAGCTCGTCCGGTCCGTCGTCGTCGCGTGCGGCCTCGCCGCGTGCGCGGCTCCCGCCACGCCCGTTCCCGCCGCCCCCGTCGCTTCCGCGTCCGTCAAGGCAACGACGCCACCGCCGGCCATCGCGAGCGAGACGCATCCGGTCCTGCGTCTGTCCGGCGACGTCCACCCCACGGCCGAGACCCTCGAGCTGACGATCCAGCCCGAGCACGACGGGTTCAGCGGCAAGGCGGACATCGACGTCGAGCTCACGCAGGCTCGCCAGAGCGTCTGGCTGCACGCGCGCGGCCTGCACGTCACGTCGGCGATGCTCACGCCCGCGGGAGGCGCCGCGATCCCGGCGACGTGGAGCGACGAGGACGAGCACGGCCTCGGCCGGCTGGCGCTCGCGAGCGCGGCCCCCGCGGGCAAAGCGCACATCCACGTGGAGTACGAGGCGCCGTTCATGGCGGGCACGCAAGGCCTGTTCAAGACGAAGGAGGGCGGCGTCGCCTACGCGTTCACGCAGTTCGAGGCGGTCGACGCGCGTCGCGCCTTCCCCTGCTTCGACGAGCCGGGCTTCAAGATCCCGTTCACCGTCACGCTCGTCGTGCCGCAGGGCAACGAGGCCATCTCCAACACGCCGGAGGTGCAGCGGACGCCGATCGACGGCGGGCTGCAGCGCGTGAGCTTCGCCACGACGAAACCGTTGCCCAGCTACCTCGTCGCGTTCGCGGTCGGGCCGCTCGACGTCGTGAAGGCGCCCGACGTGCCGCCCAACGCCGTGCGCTCGCGCCCGCTGCCGCTGCGCGGCGTGGCGGCCAAGGGGCGCGGGCCCGAGCTCGCGTACGCGCTGGCTCACGCGGGCGAGCTCCTGTCCGCGCTCGAGGGCTACTTCGCCATCGCGTACCCGTTCGAGAAGATGGATGTGCTGGCCGTGCCCGACATGGGCGGCGCCATGGAGAACGCGGGGGCGGTCACGTTCGAGGAGAGCCTGCTGCTGTTCGATCCCGCGACCGCGCCGATCCACCAGAGGGAGGGGTTCGCCACGGTGGTCGCCCACGAGTTCGCGCACCAGTGGTTCGGCGATCTGGTCACCATGGCCTGGTGGGACGACACGTGGCTCAACGAGTCGTTCGCCGAGTGGATGGGCTTCAAGATCGGCGGCGCCTGGGATCCGTCGCTGCACATGGAGCTCGACTTCGCCGCGGGCACGCAGGAGGCCATCGGGTCCGACAGCCTGGTCAACGCCCGGCAGATCCACCAGCCCATCACGAGCAGCGACGACATCGAGAACGCCTTCGACGACGCGACCTACCAGAAGGGCGGCGGCGTCATCGCGATGTTCGAGCGCTGGCTGGGGCCCGACGTCTTTCAAAAGGGCGTGCGACAGCACCTGTCGCAGCACCGCTTCGGCAACGCCACGGTCGACGACTTCCTCTCGGCGCTGTCGTCTGCCGCGGGGCGCGACGTCGCCACGCCGTACCGCACCTTCCTCGACCAGCCGGGCGTGCCGTACGTGGAGGCGTCGGTGCAGTGCTCGGGCGGGGCTCCGCGGCTCCACCTGAAGCAGTCGCGCTACCTGCCGCTCGGCTCGCAGGGAGATCCGAACAAGCTCTGGCAGGTGCCCGTCTGCGCTCGCTACCCCACCGGCGGCGGCAGCGCGAGCAAGGAGACCTGCACGCTGCTGACGGCCGCCGAAGGGGATCTGCCGCTGGAGAGCGCCGCGTGTCCGGCGTGGGTCTTCCCGAACGCCCGCGGCAGCGGCTACTACCGCTTCGCGCTGTCCTCGGCCGATCTGGCGAACGTGCGCAAGAAGGCGATCGCCTCGCTCGACACGCAGGAGAAGATGGCGCTCGCCAACAGCCTGAGCGCCGCCTTCCGCCACGGCACGACTCCCTTCGGTGAAGTGCTCGAGGCCGCAGCGACGCTCGCGAACGATCCGGACAGCCACGTGGCCCAGGAGCCGGCCGGCCTCGTGGGGCTGGCCCACGAATGGCTGCGCGCCGATCCGGTGCGCCCGCGCATCGAGGCCTTCTCGCGCAAGCTCGCCGAGCCCCAGCTGGCGACGCTGGGATGGACCCGGCGCACGGGCGAGGCCGCGACGGCGATGGACCTGCGCGAGCACGTGCTGGGGTTCCTGGCCGACGTGGGCCGGCACCCCGGCGTCAGGGCCGAGGCGAGGAGGCGCGCGACGGCGTTCCTCGGGCTGGGGACGGACGGGGCGATCCATCGCGACGCGGTGGACGCCAACCTCGCCGGGGTCGCGCTCGCCGTGGCCGCGGAGGACGCCGATGCGCGCATGCTCGACGCGATGACCAGCGCCTTCGTCAAGTCGCAGGACGACGAGCTGCGCGGCCTGCTGCTCGGCAGCCTCGCCCGGGTCCACGATCCGGCGCTCGCGAAGCGGGCCCTCGCGCTCGTGCTCGACGACCGCGTGAAGTACACCGAGATGACGACGCCCCTCTGGGCGCAGATGTCCGAGCCGGAGACGCGAGAGGCAGCGTGGGCCTGGCTGAAGGAGCACTGGGACGCGGTGATGGCGCGGGCCTCGGGGGCGATGTTCACGGGCGTGCAGCTGGTGAGCATGCCGGGGGTGTTCTGCGACGAGGACCACGCGAAGGACGTGGCCACCTTCTTCGCCGACCGCGTGGCCAAGGTCGACGGGGGGCCTCGCGTGCTCGCCAAGACGCTCGAGGAGATCCACCTCTGCGCCGCCACGCGCAGCGCGGCCGAGGCGGACGCGCGCCGCTTCTTCACGAGCCACTGAGCCTCGATGCACCGGTCGCGGGACGCGCTCGCCGTGGCGCTGGCCGCAGCCGTCGTACACGGCAGGACGGTGACCTTCGGGTTCGTGGGGCTCGACGACCGGGATCTGATCCTCGACGACCAGCCCTTCCTGTCGCAGGCCTCGAGCCTGTGGCGCGCGTTCGGGCGGCCGTACATGGGCGTCGTCGACCCGGGCCACGCTTACTACCGGCCGCTCGTCACGGCCTCCTACGCGCTGGACGCGCAGTGGAGCGGCGTGCATGCGGCCGGGTATCACGCGACCAACGTGCTGCTGCACGTGGCGACGAGCGTGCTCGTGTGGGCGCTCTTGCGACGGCTGACGGTGGGCCGCCCGGCGGCGCTCGTCGGAGCGCTGCTGTTCGCAGCTCACCCGGTGCTCTCGTCGACCGTCGCGTGGATCCCGGGGCGCAACGACTCGCTCCTGGGGCTGCTCGTGCTCGGCTCGTGGCTGGCGTTCCTGCGCGGGCGATGGCTCGTCCATCTGCTGCTCTTCGCGCTCGCGCTGCTCACCAAGGAGACCGCCGTCGCGCTGCCGGTCGTGTGCGCCGCGCACGCGCTGCTGCTCGAGCCCGAGCTGCGAAAGCGTCGCAACCTGGCCCTGCATGCAATCGCATGGGTCGCTCTTCTCGCCGCGCGGCTGGCGCTGCATCCGGCGGGCGCGGCTCCCGCGCTCACGCTGGCGCACCTTCCCCAGCTCGTCGACGGCGTCGGAAAGCTGCTGCTCTACCTCCGGCCGACGGTCGTCGCCGTCGCCACGGACGTGCCCGTCTGGCCGGGTGTCGTCGGCATCGCGGGACTCGCCGCGGCCACGGTGATGGTGCCGGGCGTACGCCGACGCGTGATGGCGCTCGGCGCCGTCGTGACGGTCGCGTTCCTGCTGCCGCCCGTGCTCCTGACGGGCGCGCTGGAGCTGGATCAGCGTCTGTACGTTCCCGCGGTCGGGGTGGTCGTCATGCTCGCCGAGATCGTGCGTGCGCTGGCTCCCGAGCCACGGGTGGTGGGCGCCTTCGGTGGCGTGGTGCTCGCGGGGCTGGCCGTGCTCACGTTCGGGTTCGAGGGCGCCTATCGCGATCGGCGTGCCTTCGCGCGCGAGGCCGTGAGCGGCTCGCCGCACTCCTCGCTCGCGCACTTCTGCCTGGGCCAGAGCGATCAGCTGGACGGCGACGACGACGGCGCTCTGGTGGAGTACCGGACCGCGCTGTCGCTGGGCCCCGCAGAGGTCGTGCACAACAACATCGCCGTCATCGACATGAAGCGCACGCGGTGGTCCGAGGCCGAGGGCGAGCTTCGCGCGGAGCTCGCGCAGAGCCCTCGGTACGCGCGGGCGTGGCTCAACCTGGCTATCGTCCTGCGCCGCGAGGAGCGCATGCGGGAATCGTGCGATGCGGCGACCACGGCGGCAGGCCTGGCTCCGGGGGACGACGCCATCGAGGCCGAGCGGGCCAGGGACTGCGACTGAACGCTCTACGCCGCGTGGGGTGAGGTGGACTTGCGACGGGACTCGCTCCGGCGGAGCCACGCGTTCACACCGCCCGCCACGCGGCGTCCGTCGGCGATGGCCCACACGACGAGCGACTGCCCCCGCGCCGCGTCGCCCCCGGCGAAGACACCGGGCACGCTGGTCGCCCCGCTCGCGTCGGTGCGGATGTTGGCGCGGCCGTCGAGCGCCAGCCCCAGCTGCTCCACCACGCCCCCGCGCTCGGGACCCACGAAGCCCATGGCCAGCAGCGCGAGCTCGCACGGCAGCGACAGGCCGCCGTCGGGCACCACGCGGATGCGCCCGCCCTCGAGCACCACCTTCGAGGCCTCGAGGCTGTGCAGCCGCCCGCCCTCGCCCCGGAACGCGCGCGTCGAGACGGACCAGTCGCGGTCGGCCCCCTCTTCCTGGGACGTCGAGGTGCGCAGCACGAGCGGCCACTCGGGCCATGGATTGGTGGGCAGGCGCACGAGCGCCGGCTTGGGCATCAGCTCGAGCTGCGTCACGCTCGCCGCGCCCTGGCGCAGCGCCGTCCCCACGCAGTCCGAGCCGGTGTCGCCGCCCCCGATGACGACGACGCGCTTGCCCGACGCGAGGATGGCACGCCCCGGATCGACGGAGTCGCCGGCGAGGCGGCGGTTCTGCTGCGACAGGTACTCCATGGCGAAGTGGACGCCGTGGAGCTCGCGTCCGGGGATGGGCAGGTCGCGCGGGATGCGCGACCCCACCGTCAGCACCACCGCGTCGAAGTCGTGCAGCATCTGCTCGCCTCGCAGGTCGAGCCCGACGGCGACGCCCACGCGGAACGTCACGCCCTCGGCGCGCATCTGCGCGATGCGAGCGTCGAGGATGCCCTTCTCCATCTTGAAGTCGGGGATGCCGTAGCGCAGCAGGCCGCCGAGGCGATCGTCGCGCTCGAACACCACGACGTCGTGCCCCGAGCGCGCGAGCTGCTGAGCGGCGGCAAGACCCGCGGGCCCCGAGCCGACGACCGCGACCTGCCGGCCCGTGCGCTCGTACGCGGGCTGGGGCTCGAGCGAGCCCGCGAGGATGTGGTCGGCGATGGTCCGCTCGATGCTCTTGATGGTCACCGCCTCGTCGCGCATCGCCAGGACGCACGACGCCTCGCACGGCGCCGGGCACACACGACCCGTGACCTCGGGAAAGTTGTTGGTGTCGAGCAGGCGGCGCGCGGCCTCGTCCAGGTGGCCCTTGAACACGAGGTCGTTCCACTCGGGGATGAGATTGCCGAGCGGGCAGCCCTGGTGACAGAACGGAATGCCGCAGTCCATGCAGCGCGACGCCTGCGAGCGGATCTCGCCCTCGGGCGCGTGGACGACCAGCTCGTGCCAGTCGTGGACGCGCTCGTCCACCGGACGCTCGTCCTCCTCGACGCGAGGGACCTTCAGGAAGCCCTTCGGATCACCCACGACTCAGCTCACCCTCCGCAGCTGCAGCACCTTGCGCCATTCGTGCGGCATCACCTTGACGAACCGCCGCTTGCTCCACGTCGCCAGCAGCGAGCGCCCGTGCGTGCTGCGCGTGTACGCCACGTGCTCCTCGACCAGCGCGTGCAATTCCTCGAGGTCCTGCGTCTCGAGCGGCTCGAGCGCCACGGTCGTCTTGTTCAGGCGCGTCACCAGCGAGCGATCGTCGTCGAGCACGTAGGCCACGCCGCCGCTCATGCCCGCGCCGAAGTTCCGACCCGTCGTACCGAGCACCGCCACCACGCCCCCGGTCATGTACTCGCACGCGTGGGCGCCGACGCCCTCGACGACGGCCACGGCACCGCTGTTGCGCACCGCGAACCGCTCGCCGGCCTGGCCTGCGAGGAACACGCGGCCCGAGGTGGCACCGTAGAGGCAGGTGTTGCCGACGATGACGTTGTCCTGGCTCCTGTAGCTCGCGCGGGGCGGAGGCCGGACGGCCAGCACGCCGCCCGACAGGCCCTTGCCCACGTAGTCGTTCGCGTCGCCCTCGAGCACCACCAGCATCCCGCGCGCCGCGAAGGCGCCGAAGCTCTGGCCCGCCGTCCCCGTCGCCTCCACGACGATGGTTCCGTCGGGCAGCCCGCCCTCGCCGTGCTTGCGGGCGATCTCGCCGGCGAGCCTGGCGCCGAAGGCGCGGTCGGCGTTCGTCAGCGCGAGCTGCATCGTCGTCGGCTCGCCGTACTTGAGGCTCAGGCGCGCCCCTTCGAGCAGCGCCTCGTCGGTGGACATGGAGACGAGGCTCGGCGCGGCGACGACGTCTTCGTGCTGCACCGGCTGCGCGGCGGGCAGCAGCAGGGCGCCGAAGTCGAGCGTGCTGGCCTTGGGGTGATCCATGGGCCGGACCGCGATGCGGTCGACGCGGCCCACCATCTCGTCGATCGTCCGGAAGCCCATCGTGGCCATCAGGCCCCGCAGCTCCTCGGCGACGTAGAACAGGTAGTTGATGACGTGCTCCGGCGTGCCCTGGAAGCGGGCGCGCAGGACGGGGTCCTGCGTGGCGACGCCGACTGGGCAGGTGTTGAGGTGGCACTTGCGCATCATGACGCAGCCGCTCGCGACGAGCGGCGCGGTGGCGAAGCCGAACTCGTCGGCCCCCAGCAGCGCGGCGATGGCCACGTCGCGGCCGGTCTTGAGCTGGCCGTCGACCTGCAGGCGCACGCGCCCCCGAAGCCCGTTGAGCGACAGCACCTGGTGCGTCTCGGCCAGGCCGAGCTCCCACGGCGCGCCCGCGTGCTGGATCGACGACAGCGGGGAGGCTCCCGTGCCGCCGTCGTGGCCCGCGATGTGGATCGCGTCGGCGTGCGCCTTCGCCACGCCCGCGGCGATGGTGCCCACGCCGGCCTCGCTGACGAGCTTCACGCTGACGCGCGCGCGGTCGTTGACGCACTTCAGATCGAAGATGAGCTGGGCCAGGTCCTCGATGGAGTAGATGTCGTGGTGCGGAGGCGGCGAGATGAGCGTCACGCCCGGCACCGAGTGACGGACGCGCGCGATCTCCACGTCGACCTTGTGCCCGGGGAGCTGGCCGCCCTCGCCGGGCTTGGCGCCCTGGGCGATCTTGATCTGCAGCTCGTCGGCGTTCACCAGGTAGTGGGCCGTCACGCCGAAGCGCGCGCTCGCCACCTGCTTGATGGCGCTGCGCCGCAGATCGCCGTTCGGCAGCGGGACGAAGCGCGCGGAGTCCTCGCCGCCCTCGCCGCTGTTCGAGCGACCGCCGATGCGGTTCATCGCGATGGCCAGGTTCTCGTGCGCTTCCTTGCTGATGCTGCCGAAGCTCATCGCTCCGGTCGCGAAGCGACGCACGATCTTCGTGGCCGGCTCGACCTCGTCGAGAGGCACGGGCTCGGCGGCGGGGCGCAGGTCCCAGCAGCCGCGCAGCGTGAAGGGAAGATCGTCCTGGTCGTTGATGGCGCGGGCGTAGTCGTCGTACGACTTCGCGTCCTGCAGCCGCACGGCGCGCTGCAGGCTCGCCACGGTCTTCGGGCTCCAGAGATGACGCTCGCCTCCCACGCGCCAGGCGTAGGCGCCGCCCACGTCGAGCACGCCGTCGTCGTCTCCCGTGACGGCGATGGGCTCGCGGTAGCCGGCGCCGTGACGCATGACGGCCTCGCGGGCGATCTCGGCCAGACCGATGCCGCCGACGCGTGAAGCCGTCCCCGGGAACCAGCGATCGATCGTGGCCCGACCGATGCCGACGGCCTCGAAGATCTGCGCGCCCTGGTAGCTCGACACGCACGAGATGCCCATCTTGCTCATCACCTTGAGCAATCCCTTGTCGAGGGCGTCCACGTAGTGCTTCGAGCGGGCGTCGCGCGGGGTCTCGAGGTCGAGCGCGTCGATGACCTCGAACGCGAGGTAGGGGCACACCGCGGAGGCGCCGTAGCCCAGCAGAAGCGCGACGTCGGCGACCTCGCGAGCCTCGCCGGTCTCGACGACGAGCCCGACGCGCATGCGCTTTCCGGCGCGCGCGAGCGCGTGGTGCACGGCGCTCGTCGCGAGCAGGCTCGGGATGGGGGCGTGACGAGCGTCGACGTCGCGATCGCTCACGAGCAGGATGCTGGCGCCCTCGTCGCACGCCTTCTCGGCGGCCGCGCAAAGCTCGGCCAGCGCCCGCTCCAGCGACGCCCCGGCATCGGGAGGGTCGACCGCGAACACGGCCGGCAGGACGCGCACGGGGAAGTCGGCGAGGGAGCCGTGCACGAGCTTGGCCAGGTCTCCGCTGGTGAGCACGGGCTGCTGCAGCTCGAGGAGCCGGCACTGCCGGGGCGTCTCGCTCAGCAGGTTGCCTTCGCCGCCGACGCAGCTCGTGAGCGTCATCACCAGCTTCTCGCGGATGGGATCGATGGGCGGGTTGGTGACCTGCGCGAACTGCTGCTTGAAGTAGCGGAAGAGCGGCTGCGGGCGCTCGCTCAGGACCGCGAGCGGAGCGTCGTTGCCCATGCTCCCCACGGGCTCCTCGCCGTGGCTGGCCATGGGCGACAGCAGCGTGCGCAGGTCCTCGCGCGTGTAGCCGAACGCGCGCAGGCGCCGGCGGCGCTCCTCGACGTCCAGCGCCGCATGGGGAGCAGGAGCTGCCGGCATCGACGCGAGGTCGAGCTTGTTGTCCTCGATCCACTGCGCGTAGGGCTCGCGGCTCGCCACCTCGCGCTTGATCTCGTCGTCTCCGACCAGGCGCCCGCGCGCCAGATCGACCAGGAGCATGCGGCCGGGCTGCAGGCGCCCCTTCTCGATCACGTCGTGCGGATCGAAGTCGAGGACGCCGAGCTCGCTGGCGGCGACGACGAAGCCGCTGCGTGTGACCAGGTACTTGAGCGGCCGCAGGCCGTTGCGATCGAGCGTCGCGCCCACGTAGTTGCCGTCGGTGAAGAGCAGCGCGGCCGGCCCGTCCCACGGCTCGACGAGCGACGCGTGGTACTCGTAGAAGGCGCGCCGCTCGGGCGACATCTCCGGCTCGCCCTCCCAGGCCTCGGGCACGAGCATCATCATCACGTGCGGCAGGCTGCGGCCGCCGTTGACGAGGAAGTCGACGAGGTTGTCGAGCGACGCCGAGTCGCTGCCACCCGGCCGGATGATGGGCTTGAAGTCGGCCAGGTGCTCGCCGAACGCCTTGCTCTCGAGCAGCGGCTCGCGCGCCGCCATCCACGTCTGGTTGCCCCGCAGCGTGTTGATCTCGCCGTTGTGCGCGATCTTCCGGTACGGGTGCGCGCGCTCCCAGGTGGGGAACGTGTTGGTGCTGAAGCGCGAGTGGACGAGGGCGAGCTTGCTGCGTGTCTCGTCGGCGAGCAGATCGAGGTAGAAGCGGTCGAGCCGCTCGGGCAGGGCGAGGCCCTTGTAGACGACGGTGCGCGACGACAGGCTCGCGATGTAAAAGCCGTGCAGGCCGGCCTCGCTCGCGCGGCGACCGGCGCGCTTGCGGATCATGAAGAGGGTGCGCTCGAACGCGGGCACCGGACACATGCGTCCGATGAACAGCTGCCGGAAGACCGGCATCGACTCGCGCCCCAGGGGGCCGACCTGGTCGGGATCGATGGGGACGTCGCGCCAGCCGATGACCTTCTGGTTGTGGTGGCGGACGGCGTCCTCGAGGGCGCGCATCTCGGCGGCGCGCTCCTCTGCGTCACGCGACAGGAAGCACTGCGCCACGCCGTAGTCGCCCTGCAGAGGCAGCTCGATGTCGCGACGGGCGAGGGTGCGCTCGTAGTGGGCGTGCGGGATGTGGATGAGGATGCCAGCGCCGTCGCCGGACTCGGGATCGCTGCCGGCGGCGCCGCGGTGCGCCAGACGGCGGAGGATCTCGATGCCCATCCCCACGACCTCGTGGGATGCCGGCCGCTGCAGGTCTGCCACGAAGCCGAGCCCGCAGGCGTCGTGCTCGAAGGCGGGGTCGTAGAGCCCCCTCGGAGGCGGCAACGGCATGGTGACGAGATTATGCCGCAGTTGACGCGACGCGCCAGAGCGATCTCGACGCGGCAGAAGCGACGGCCTCGACGTACGGTAGAGCGCTTGCGATCGCACACGCGCGCCGCGACGACGATGCTCTCGGTCCTGGCCTGGGGCTGCGGATCGTCGCCGTCCAGTCAGGCGGGAGCCGACGCCTCGACGAGCGGCGATGCATCGGCGGACGGTGCGTGGTCCGTCGACGGAGCGCGCGATTCGTCCGCGGATGCCTACGAAGGGTCCGCTCCCGTCGACGCCGCCGGGGCCGAGGCCGGGGACTCGGGGGGTGATGCGACCCCTCCCTCGCCGTGCCCGACGGGGACGACGCTCGTCCTCGCGGGTCCCATGTGCAACGGCGCCGGCGTGTCCACACCGTCGGCGTGGGCCAGCGCGATGGCTCAAGCCGTGCGCGGGGACGTGGTGTCGCTGGACACGACCACGCTGGACTCGGCCCCGTGCTCCGACACCACGGTGTGCCAGCCGACCACGGCGGCCACGTTGCTCTTCTCCGACTCGCCCGAGACTCCGTCGTCCGACGGCGTCCTCTATGCGGACACCGTAGCCCCGGGCAACTACCGGCTCTACGTCTACCAGACGAACGGGGGCACGGCCTCGCGCAAGTTCCCCGTCGTGGTGCTGGCGCAGGCCACCGACGCGCACGTCGCCATCGTGCGCCGGGGCCTCGGCGGGACGCCGTCGACGGACTACGTCGGCGTGGGCAAGGCCGCGGTGATGGACTGGCTGGGATCGAGCGGGGACGGCACGGTCACCGTGCCCGCCGGCACCCGAGTCCTGCTCGATCCCGCGCTCGACGCGCTCCAGGCCGGACCGCAGCAGCTCGTCAACGCGATCTACGACGTGACGGTGGACGCGGCCGTCAAGATCTCCTTCGTCAGCGTCGCCTCCGGCGAGGACGCGGCGACGTTGACGGCGTCGCTGTCGCTTCTAGCGAAGGACCCCGCCCACGACCGGGGGACATTCCCCGGAGCCGAGCGATGGTTCATCGGCTCGACGCCGCTCGACTCGAGCGGCCTGCACACGCTCCGACTCGGTGACGTCCCGGTCGATCCTCCGCTCACCGGCACCGACCGGACGACGGGGGCGCCCGCGTCGCTGGGCGGTAACTACGGCGTGCTCTATCGCGTGCAGGAACGGCTCGCGACCGCCGCGGGCGTCACGCTCTTCGCGCGGGGGGGCGACTGGGGAGGTGGCGCCGGCGTTCCACCAGGAGTGGACGGGAACGGGACGCCGGTGGCGCTGCCGACCGCGACCTCGGCTCTGGCGGCGGGGTCGCAGGCCGTCGTCCTCGGTCGATTCTCGACGGGGACGAGCCTCGACATCTCCCTGATGTCGGCCGGCGGGTCGAGCTTGCCCGTGGATCTCGCTTTCGTTCCCTTGCCCTAGGAGCCCGCGTCGTTTCCGCCGTTCTGGGTCTAATCTCCCACGGCGTGTCGCGCAGAACCCTGGTCTACATCGCCATCGCCGTCGGGCTCCTCGTGGC
>VFSW01007174.1_pt1 | contig 16231 bp, 13 predicted proteins | sample 5358111 | NCBI WGS metagenome assembly VFSW01 (sample SAMN11554181, study PRJNA540505) | mine drainage metagenome | isolation source: sediment from site ElyBrook_90M | place: USA: Ely Copper Mine, Vershire, VT | collected 2017 | reverse complement strand
CCCCCTCCCCCCGCCCCCCTCTCCCGCCTTGTCTTGGGGGGGGGTGGTGTTTTTTTTATTTCTGCGTGGGGGGGGGGGGGGGGGGGGGGGGGGCGGCGCCCCCCCGCCGCCTGCTGGATGGCCGGGCCGCCAGGATACCCCAGGCCGAGCAGCCGCGCGACCTTCTCGAACGCCTCGCCTGCCGCATCGTCGCGGGTCTGGCCGAGCAACTCATAGCGCCCATGCCGCGGAATGTGGACCAGCTCCGTATGCGCTCCAGAGACGACGAGCGCCAGCAGCGGAAAGCGCGGGTCTCCGGGCCATTCCGCCAGAGCGTCGTTCCCTGCGCTGGCGGGCAGGGTAAAGGCAGGCGCGTCGGCGGCGCGCAGCCAGTTGGCGTAGATGTGCGCCTCCAGATGATTGACGCCCAGGAAGGGCAGACCACGCGCGGCCGCCAGCGCCTTGGCGCCCGTCAGGCCAACCAGCAGCGAGCCAGCCAGTCCTGGCCCGTACGTCGCGGCGATGGCGTCGAGCGAGTCCCACTCGGCGTGCGCATCGCTCAGGGCCGCTTCGATGACGGGGATGAGCGCGCTGAGCTGCTGGCGCGAGGCCACCTCTGGCACGACGCCGCCATAGCGTTCGTGGATGCTCGCCTGCGATGCGACGACATTCGAGGCGATCACCCGCCCATCGGTGATAATCGCCGCTCCAGTCTCGTCGCAAGAACTCTCTATCGCCAGGACTCGCATGCTCGTTGCCTCTCGCGACTGGATCGCCGCTGAATCGCGTCTGTTGCGTCCGTTTCTCGAGCCGACTAGGCGCCTGTGTCGGACTCGATGATGGGGTTGGATGGTGTATTGTCAGCCTCCAGCCGCGCCATCAGTCGCGCGCGCAGCTCTGCGAAGCGCGCGCGATAGTCGTCGCTGTTGATGTTCTCCGTTGACATCACGAAGGCGTCTTCATGGTTGTCGCTGTAGTAGCGGCGCCGCACATCGATCTGGCTGAAGCCGTATTTGCGATAGAGATTCTGCGCTACGTAGTTGGAGACGCGCACCTCCAGCGTGACGTTGCGCGCATGCACACTGTACGCGACACCGACAAGCGACGAGAGCATCAGCTCTCCAACTCCGCGACCGCGATAGTCGGGATGGGCGGCGATGGTGGTGATGTGCGCCTCGTTGACCATGTGCCACAGTCCGGCGAATCCGACGATGTTTATGATCTCCGGCGCCATGCTGGTGGGCGCGCGCACGGGCAGTAGCGAGAGCGGAAACGGCTTGCGCTGGTCTTCGCGCGTGGGTGTGGCGGGCGGGTCGAGCTGGAGCCAGGTGTCGCGCACGACGATGTAATGCGCCATGCGATTCTCCTGGAGCTCACGCCGGTAGGCGCTCGGTGGCCAGGGAGTCGTATAGGCCAGGCGCTCGATCTCGCCGACACGCGGAAGATCGGCCATCGTCATCTCGTCCACACTAAAGCGCATGCGCCGCCTCCTCTCCATCCATCTGCGCCGCCTGCCCCGCCGAACGCTGTGGCGCAGCCGCCGCCCGACCGGCGAGCCGCGCGCTGGTCGTGATCGCCGGGCGACGCACGTAGAGCGGCTCTAACGCCCGAGGGTCGTCCGCCAGGCCGCGCTGTGCACGCGCTTGCGCCAACTCGGCGAGCCAAGCGCCACGCCGACCCGCCAGCGGTGACGTGAACCGTGCGCGCGGGCCGAGCGCCTCAGTGAGCGCGGCTGACGTCGCCTCGCGCCACTCGCCAGTGAAAATAGCCCTCCCACTGATGCGTGCGGCGAGCGCCTGCGGCACTGTGACGCTGTAGGCTCCTTCGGTGTCAACGCCAGCATCGGCCGCATCGGCTGGCACGCCAAGCGGCAGCGGACGCCAGTCGGAAGCGGTGCGTTCGCCGTCATAGCAGGCGGCGTAGACTTCACCGCGACCCGCCTCCAGCAGCGCCCAGATCGGGTCGGGGCTGAGGCGCGCGCCCCAGCCGATCACGTCGAGTGTGGGGACGCCATAGAGCGGCGTGGCCAGCGCGAACGCGAGGGCCTTGGCGGTGGCCAGCGCTACTCGTACACCATTGAACGAACCGGGTCCGCGCGCGACCGCTATGCCATCGAGCTGGCGCATCTCTACACCCTGCCCTTGCAGCAGCCAGCGTGCGCGCTCCAGCAGCTCGGAGCCATGACGCTGTCCCACACGCCAGTTCAGCTCCGCGAGCAGTGTGTCGCCATCGCAGAGCGCGAGGCAGGCATCGTGGGTGGAGGTGTCGATAGCGAGCAGCATCAGCCTACGACTCCTCGCCTGTGGCGCGCAACCAATCTGCCAGAATACGGGCGCTGCGCGGGCCTGCCGCAGACACGTCCAGCAGGCGATGCTGCGGACGTCGCGGGTCGTCGCGGCGGAGTCGAATCAGCAGGGCATCGGCTGGCCACGGCGCAGGCGCCGTCAGCGTCCGCGGCGCGGCGCGATCCGCCCACTCGATGACACAGACGCCGTCGCCGCCGAAATAGTCCGTGAAGCCAAGTGAGTACACTTCGTCAGGGTCTTCGATACGATAGAGGTCGAAGTGGTAGAGTGGCGCGCCCGAACCTTCGGCCACATATTCCTTGAGAATGGTGAACGTGGGACTGTTGATGACTGAGTGAATGCCCATCCCCTCGCCGATGCCCTGCGTCAGCGCGGTCTTGCCGGCGCCCAGCTCGCCTTCGAGCAGGATGACATCGCCAGCCAGCAAGAGCGCGCCGAGCGACTTGCCCTGCCGTCGCGTTTGCGCCGCGCTCGCGCTCCTCAGGGCGCCGCTGGGCGATCCTTCGGCCTGGTCTGCGCGCTCAACGGGCATAGGAGCCTGTGTCTGTGATCCTGACCCCGACATATCCATCCACTTTGCCTGTGCGTCTGCTCACTGCTGGTCGCTCTGCCTGCTTGCGTCCGACGGCGCCATAGGCGCCATGGGCGACAAATGCGATATACGCGATATACGCGATATACGCTGGGAATTATAGCACCGTCGCGCGAGGGCGCCGATACGTTGTGGTCGCGGCGACAGGACGATCGCCCGCTCCCGCGTACAGAGGCAAGCGCATGCTTGTGGCGGCGCGTATCTGTCCCTGCTGGCCGTGGTACAGACGAGGCGGCGAGGTATCGTGTATGCTGAGCGTAGCATAGCGATGGCATGGCGCTAGCGTGGCAATGGCGTGGAAAGCCGCCTCGCTGAGTCGCCGCGCCTGGTTTCTCACCTGACTCGCCTGACTCGCCTGAGAGGATTACCATGACCCAGCCTGCACCACGTGTCCGGCGGCTCGCGCCGGATCTTTGGCTTCTGGATACGCTCTTTCAGGGCGAGCCGGGTGTGATCGCCAGCTACCTGCTGACGGGCGCGGATGGCCTCGCCTTGGTGGATGTCGGTTCCGCCGCGACGCTCGATCATTTGTTGGACGCTATCCGCGCGACAGGACACCAGCCAGAGGACATCGAGCATGTCCTGCTGACGCATATTCACCTCGACCACGCGGGCGCGACGGGGCCACTGCTGCGGCACGCGCCGAAGGCGCGCGTCTACGTGCATCATATCGGCGCGCCGCACCTCATCCAGCCAGAAAAGTTGATCGAGAGCGCCAGGCGCATCTATGGCGACAGGATGCAGACGCTGTGGGGCGAGATGCTGCCCGTGCCAGAGGAGCGCATCACGACGCTGGACGACGGTGTCGAGATGCGCGTGGGCGAGCGCACACTGCGGGCGCTCTACACGCCGGGCCATGCGATTCACCATGTCGCCTTTCATGATGCCGCCAACGCTGATATCTTCCCTGGAGATGTGGCGGGCGTCCGCCTCGAAGACATTTCCTATGTGCGCCCGCCGACACCACCGCCGGATATCAATTTGGAACAGTGGTCGGCGAGCATCGAGCGACTGCGCGCGCTGCGCCCGGCGACGCTGTATCTGCCGCATTTCGGTCCGACGGCCGGTTCCGATAGTCATTTTGATGAGTTACGCGCGCGGCTCTACGCCTGGGGCGCAATCGTGGCGCGCGGCATGCGTGAAGGCAAGACTGACCAGCAATTGGCCGACGACCTGGCGGCTGCGTCCGACCCTGAGGTCGCGCAGATGGCAGTGGCCAGCGGCGCCAGTTGGGCAGCGGACGCGACCGAGCGCTATGAGCTGGCGTCGAACTATCTGATGAGCGCGCAGGGTTACATGCGCTACTATCGCAAGGTTCACCCGGAGGCGCTTGCCGAGTAGTGCAACCGGCCGCGCTAAAGGCGCTGAAGTGAGACGTTTGTGAGTCGCAGCCCGTCTGAATACTGTATGCACTGCCAGCGCCCGCCAGTCATCCGGCTGGGGGCGCTTTCCATTTCGGCGCATAGTCGAACGATGGTGACGCCTGGACGACGTGAGGATAAACTTCCATGGGAAAAGCGGTTGATAAGCGACGCCTGACATTGAGCGATCCGCTCGACGATGGCGCCATCGCGGCGCTCGTCGCTGGGCGTCACGGCGCGCCATTCGACGTGCTTGGCCGCCACGTCGCCATGCTGGCAGGCGAGCGCGTTACGATCATTCGCGCGTTTGTGCCTGGCGCTACGGCGATGTGGGTCGCGCCGCAGTCAGCGCAGCGCGATGCCGACGCTGACGCGCCAGCTGACCGCGCGGCGACAAAGCCGCTGCCAATGAAACGTCTGCGACCCGAAGGGCTGTTTAGGCTGGCGCTGGGGGGCGAGCCATTCAGCGACTACCTGCTCGACGTGCAGCGTGACGAGCGCCCCGTCGAGCGCATGGCCGACCCCTACTCATTCCCGCCGCTGCTCAGCGACTACGATCTCTATCTCATCGGCGAAGGCAATCACCAGGACCTCGCCGAGCGGCTGGGCGCGCCCCCCAGGCGAATGCGCGGTGTGGATGGAGAGGCGATCGCGGTGTGGGCGCCAAACGCGCGCAGAGTCAGCGTCGTCGGCGATTTCAATGGCTGGGACGACCGCGCGCACCCGATGCGCATGCGCACCAATGGCATCTGGGAGCTGTTTCTGCCAGGGACACCGATCGGCGCGCTCTATAAGTACGCCATCCTCTCCTGGAATCAGGGATTCCGCTCCCTCAAGGCTGATCCGTTCGCCTTTACCGCCGAGGTACGGCCGGGCACTGCCTCGCGTGTGTGGGACCTCAGCGGCTACTCTTGGGGCGATGACCACTGGCTGCACGAGCGCGCGGTGGCCAACAGCTTCTCCGCGCCGATGAGCGTCTACGAGCTGCATCTCGGCTCGTGGCGGCCAGACAACGATTCGAGTGGTTCGCAGGTGACGTACCGCTCCCTCGCCCACCAGCTTGCCCCGTATCTGCAAGAGATGGGGTACACGCATGTCGAGCTGATGCCCGTCGCCGAGCATCCCTTCGATGGCTCGTGGGGCTATCAGGTAACGGGTTACTTCGCACCGACCAGCCGCTATGGGTCGCCGCAAGACTTCATGTACTTCGTAGATTATCTGCACCAGCATGGTATCGGCGTCATGCTTGACTGGGTGCCTGCGCATTTCCCCAAGGACGCGCATGGCCTGGCCTACTTCGACGGCTCACATACCTATGAGCATGCCGACCCACGCCAGGGTGAGCAGCTTGACTGGGGAACGCTGGTCTTCAACTTTGGCCGCAACGAAGTGCGCAACTTCCTGATCTCGAACGCGCTCTTCTGGCTCGACAAGTACCACATCGACGGGCTGCGTGTGGACGCCGTTGCCTCGATGCTCTATCTCGACTACTCGCGTGAGGCGGGGCAGTGGGTGCCAAACCAGTATGGCGGGCGCGAGAATCTGGCGGCGATTGACTTTCTGCGCGAGTGTAACAGCATCGTCCACACGCGCTACCCGCATGCGCTGATGATCGCCGAGGAGTCCACCGCGTTCGCGGGCGTGACCAAGCCGGTAGAGGAGGGCGGCCTTGGCTTTTCCTATAAGTGGAACATGGGCTGGATGCACGACATCCTTCAGTACTTCCACCTCGATCCAGTGCATCGGAAGTATCACCAGAGCGAGATGACCTTCTCGTTCGTCTATGCCTTCTCCGAGCGCTTCATGTTGCCGCTCTCGCATGACGAAGTGGTGCACATGAAGGGCAGCATGATCAATAAGATGCCCGGCGATCACTGGCAGCGGTTCGCCAATCTGCGCGCGCTCTACGGCTTCATGTATGGCCATCCTGGCAAAAAGCTGCTCTTCATGGGTTCGGAATTCGGGCAATGGGCCGAGTGGAACTTCGCGGGCTTCCTCGACTGGGGGCTGCTCGACGAGCACAATCCCGATGTGACCCGCCACCGCCAGCTCCGCGGCTACGTGGCGTACCTGAATCGCGTGCTGCGTGGCACGCCCGCTCTGCACGAGCAAGATACGCTTGCCGAGGGCTTCGAATGGATCGATGGCAGCGACGCGGCGCAGAGCGTGGTCGCATTTGCGCGCTGGGGCACGCGGCGCGACGATCTCGTGGTGGTCATCGGCAACTTTACGCCAGTTCCACGGTATGGCTATCGCATCGGCGTTCCAGTCGCGGGGCGCTACGTGGAGGTTGTTAACTCCGACGCGACGGAATTTGGCGGCAGTGGAGTGCTGAATAGTGGCGAGCGGTTCACCGACTCCGTTCCCATGCACGGGCGCGAGGCGTCGCTCTCACTGACCCTGCCGCCGCTGGCGACGATCATGTTGCGTCTCACCCGCGAGTAAGGTCACACGTATGATCGGGTAGTACATCGCACGGAGCGACGCACAGAGCATGCGCGGAGCGGTATACGTAGCGCGAAGGAAGGAGTCGCAGAGTATGGCGAGGATTCGAGCGGCGGCAGAGCGCATCATCGACGCCGAGCCAGAGGATGTCTGGGCGGCGCTCACCGACTACAGTGATGCGCGCCCAAAGATGTTACCCGCAAACTACCAGGGCTACCGTATCGAGCGTGACCCGGATGGCGGTGATGCCGTGCTGGTCTACGAGCTGCATGCGGGCGGCCGCACACGTGACTATCGCATGGAAGCCGTGGAGACGACGCCTGGCAGCGAACTGTCGGAGCGTGATCTCGGCTCGACGTACACGACACGCTGGCAGATCGAGCGCGTGGGGCCAGGACGGCACACACGCGTGCGTTTGATGAGCGAGTGGGAGAGTCGCGCGAAGGGGATGGGCGGCTTCTTCGAGCGCCGCTTCGCGCCACTGGGCGTTCGCCGCATCCATCAGGAAACACTCGTCCGGCTAGGACAGCTGATGCGTGAGCGTCAGCCAGCCGCAGCCGGACGTTGAGTGCGCCGAGCGGCGTGGGCCGCTGGCCAGGGTGAGCCGTCGTGAGTCGCGTCACACACGCGCAAGCGTGTGAGCGCGCTCACTGGTGAAGGCGCCACAGCGGTTGCCAGGGGCCGAGTCATCGGCGCTCCAGGCGCTCGCGTCCGAGCCAGTCATGCTAGCGCGATCCGCGCGCTGTGCATGCCCGCTGTGTTGATGAGCGCGGGTGAGGCGCAGGTCTGAGTCTCACCCACACGATATCTCCGCGACGTACATGGTTATGGCCGTATACATCGAGGTTGGGAACGTGGCCGCGGCGCGCAGGTTAGCTGGCGCACTGCCATTCGCGCCAGCTATAGCCGTCGCGCTGGAAGATCTGATACGCGGCATGAATGTTTGCGTAGGCGTTGTACGGCGACTGACCCGCATATGAGGTCGAGCGCCAGGTGCTGCTGTCGAGGATCTGGAAGACGCCAGCGGCATGCGCGCCACCAACCGAGATGGGATTGCGCGCGCCGGGGTTGAACCCTGACTCGCAGCGGGCGACGGTGAGAGCCTGGTTAGCGTACGGGCCAAACACCGCGCGAATCTCGGCGATCACGCCCGCCTGGCCAGGATTCGAGGCGCCGAAGTTGCTCACGCTCGCGCTGTGGTAGACAGGGGCGCTGCGCGTGACAGAGTTCGACTTCTTGCTTGACGTGTAGGCGACTGAGGAGCCGTCGTAATTCGGCACCCAAGCGGGATTGTCCGAAACCACGCCACCGCTGGTGCGATGCCAGTGCTGGGTGCAGTGGTACGCGCCGTCTGACCAACCATAGCAGTACCAGCTTCCTTCGATCTGGTAGCCGCGGTGGAACCAGAGGTTTGCGCCGTGCGCCTGGGCGGGCGCTGCGGCGGCTGCTCCGACGACAGTGGCGCCAAGCGCGCCAGTGACGATCAGAGCATTGCGCGCGACTCGCAGGTGAGACGCGGCGCTACGAACGTAATCGGAAACGCGATGCACTAGGAAATCCTCCCGGATGCGCCCCACTCTCGTGGAGCAATCGCAGCAGCGAGCTGCGACTCTTACCTCCTTGGCCAAGCGGGGCGTCCCCCTCACTCGGCCCGGCACAATCGAGATCCTCTCTGTCGCGTGGCAGCGCTTTTCAGTCTCCACCAACGCGACGCCCCAGCCAGACGCCATATCTGGCCTGCGCACTCCTGCGCAAGGCACGAGAAGGACTATACCTGTTCAAGACAATGCGCAAGGGCGATGACGCGGAACGGCACACGTAAGTACTGGAACATGGCTATTAAGTACTACATATTATGTAAACATATGTGGGACGCCCGAGGCTACTCCATTGCTAAAAGCATGATTTCAAGGGACTACGGGGGAAGTAGAGGGAGATAGACGCTAGAAGGTCGTAGGATGCGCCTAACTCCGGCTCCCTGGTCGAACCGGCGCCGGTTGAGGTTATGCGTGGCTGTGCTAGAGCGCTACTGTATACCCGTTTGAGGATCAGCAAGCGAGGTCGCGCAGCGCTGGAATGCCGGCCAGCGAGGTTGCCGCACGCACACTGCCCAAGATGGCGCGCGCCACCGTCTGTGTCGCCAGCGAGCCGAGAACAGCGAGCCTCCCAGGCGCGCATGGAGGAGCGATCGCGGCCCCTGCCCCAGTGGAGAGCGCGAAGATGATATCGCCATCGAAGGGGGTGTGGGTTGGGCGAATGGCAAGCGCGAACCCATCGTGAGCCATCTGCGCCAGCTTGGTGAGGTCGGCTTTGTTGAGCGGAATATCGGTGGCGACGACTGCGAGGGTCGTGTTGGCGCCGGGGAAAGGCGTATCAGGCGTTGTACGATCACCTATGGAGGTCGGACTGATACGAGTGGCGTCAGTCAGCCAGCCCTGGCCAATGGGGTTGCGCGCGCCCGCGATGAGTTGGCCGCTCGCAGCGTCATAGATGTCGCCAAATGCATTGACCGCGACGAGCGCGCCGACGCTGAAGCCACCCACCGCTTCTGGCGCTACTACGCTTGCGCTGCCAATCCCTGCTTTCACGCACCAGGCGGGGCCAGCCGATTTGCCGATGGTGGCGCCCGTTCCTGCGCCAACGCAGCCCTGCGCCACAGGACCACTGGAGGAAGCCGCCAGCGCGCGTGCGCCTGCCTTGCCGTCGGGCCTGATGTCGCTTGCGCCGACGCCGAGGTCGTAGAGCGCGGCCGCCGGGACACTCGGGACGCGCGCGACGCCAGCATCGAAGCCGACGCCGCGCGCCTCCAGGGCACGCGCCACGCCGGAAGCGGCCTCCAGTCCGAAGGCGCTGCCGCCCGCCAGCGTGATCGCGTGAACTTCATGTACCATGCACATCGGAGAGAGCAGGTCAGTCTCGCGGGTGGCGGGCGCGCCGCCGCGCACATCTACGGCGCCCACAGCGGACGTGGCGCAGAGGATGACGGTGCAGCCGGTGGCGGCGTTGCGATTAGTGTCGTGTCCCACAAGGATTCCTGGCACATCGCAGATGTCGTCGTGTCGCTCCGCCATCGCGTCGGTACTCCCCAATTCTATTTGGCTCGCCTCGGCGGCCGCGAGGTCGACGTTCAGACGCTGGGCGTGTCGACGACATGCTCTGCGACGAACCAGACCTGGAGCTCATTGGTGCGGAGGACATTCGAGACGAGCAGGTCATTGGTGCCGAAGTCGCCGCGATCCTCCGCCTCACGCGCCAGCCCACGGCACTCCATCAGGATACGCTCGTGCGCTTTCAACAGGCGATCGATGACCATTGGAACCTCCTCGACACCTTGTGGAGCGCGTTCGAGGTTCGTCTGCTCTACAATATCATGCGGCATGCCTGTGGCGACACCGCCCAGTAGTTGCACGCGCTCGGCCAGCAGATCTACCAGCGCGAGCTGCTCGGCCGCGTGCTTGTCGAACAGCAGATGGAGCTGGTAGAACGTATGTCCGGCGACCTGCCAGTGCGCCTTTTTGTACAGATGGTAGAGCATGAGGGTGTCAACCAACACCTGATTGAGCGTTGTCGCGTCCTGAAAGCGAACCTCGGCGGACAGGCCAATGGGCATGTGGCGCACCTGTCCTGGCGTCTGGATGATGACGCCTTTTGCGTGTAGCTTTGGCTCAGCCTCGCTCTGCGCGTGCTGAAGGTCTCCTGGTGTGTTTGCGGCGGCATGCAGATCGGTACTCATCGCTGGCTGTCTCCTTCTCGAACTGAAGCTCAGGTTGGCTCACCCTGGAGCCGAGGGGTTTCGAACATCTTCTGACGCGCCATTGCGCGGCGCCCTCGGTTTCACCGCAGAGCAGGCGCCAGTCGGGTCAGCGCACCAGCGAATATGGCATATCAGCTCCAGGAGGTAGGCGGCTGGCAGTCAGCTGCGTCGGCCCAGTTGCTCGCCTCACAGTGGATAGCACACAAGCGCTGCGGTCCCTACGCCGTGCGCTTGACAGCGCTGCAAGGCCCGCTTATCATGCGTTCAATCGCTTGATTAACTCTTGCTGGACAGGGCTGTATCGGGACAGAGCGATGGAGGAATCCAGATGGCGCGCGCGGTGGCCTCTGAGGCGCGACGAGCCGCGATTATCGCGGCTGCTGTGCGTGTGCTGGCGCGCGAGGGCATTACCGAGACGACAACACGCAAGATCGCCGCTGAGGCTGGCGCCAATCAGGCGATGATCGCGTATTACTTTGGTGGCAAAGACGAGCTGCTCTACGCTGTCTTACAAGACATGATGCGCAGGACGGGCGAAATCGCTGGAACTGCGCTCCCGCAGCGGTTGAGCTTCGCTGAGACGCTTGCGGTCGCGGTCGAGGCGTTCTGGAGCCATGTCGAGCAGGCTCCAGAGCTACAGATCATGCAATATGAGCTGACTCTTTACGCGCTGCGTCACCCAGAGTCGGGGTGGCTGGCGCAGCGCCAGTATGCAGGCTACTGCGCGGTCGTCGCTGAGTTGATCGGCGCGGTCTGCGACACGACCGGCGAGCGTCCCGCCCAACCACTCGACGCGCTGGCGCGTTTTATCGTTGGCGGGCTTGATGGTCTGATCTTGCAGTTCATCAGTGACCGCGACGTTGCGCGTGCCCGCGCAGACCTGCGTCGCCTGGTCGATGCGACGCTCGCTTTGGCGCGTGTGGAGGAGTGAACATGTCATCAGCGAGCCGCGACGCCGCCGCGCCCGCGCCAGAAACGCTTCTTAAGCCTGCGCTCGGCCGCGACTATGACTACTACCGAGCGGCCCTTAGCGAGACGCGACTGCCGTTCGCTTTCCTGGACCTGGATCTGCTCGATGCAAATATCCAGGAGGTGATCAGGCGCGCGGGCGAGAAGCGCATCCGTGTGGCGAGCAAGTCGGTGCGCTGCGTGACGGCGCTACAGCGCATCCTCGCGGCTGACACACGGTTCATCGGCGTCATGTGCCTGACGGCGCGTGAAGCGGTCTACCTGGCCGAGCAGGGCATTGACGACGTGCTGATCGGCTATCCTTGCGCCAGTGACGCCGATATCAATGAGGTAGCAGCCGCAACTCTGGCCGGTCACCGTATCACACTGATGGTGGATGATCTGACGCAGGTCGAACGCATCATGAGTGTGGCAGAGCGAGCTGGCGTCACGCTGCCGCTCTGTCTCGACATCGACCTCTCGCTCGATGTGCCGGGACTGCATTTCGGCGTGTGGCGCTCGCCGCTGCGCTCGGCTGAGCAGGCGCGTCCTGTAGTTGAGCGCATTCTGGCGTCGCCGCGACTGACGCTCGCCGGGGTGATGGGCTACGAGGCGCAGATTGCTGGTGTCGGTGACAACTATCCCGGGCAGGCGGTGAAGAACGCCGTGGTGCGTGCGCTCAAGCGGCGCTCGGTTGGCATGATCGCCGAGCGCCGCGCTGAGGTCGTCGCGATGATTCATGCGCTCGGTGGCCAGCTGCGCTTCGTCAACGGCGGTGGCTCTGGCAGCATGACGACGACGCGCGCCGAGGCGGCTGTCACCGAGCTAACTGTCGGCTCCGCGTTCTATGCGCCTGCGCTGTTCGACAACTACCGTGAGTTTCGTTACCTGCCCGCCGCTGGCTTTGCGGTCGAGATCGTACGGCGGCCCGCGCCAGGGCGCTACACCTGCCTGGGCGGTGGCTATGTCGCGTCGGGCGCGCCGGGCCGCGATAGGCTGCCTCAGCCCTACCTGCCTGCTGGCGCGCAGCTCGACGCGCTGGAAGGCGTCGGCGAAACGCAGACGCCAGTGCGCTACCGTGGACCGATCGCGCTCGACATCGGCGATCCAATCTTCTTTCGCCATAGCAAGGCAGGCGAACTGTGTGAGCGGTTCACGCATTTGCAACTCATCACCGATGGTAAGGTCGTCGGCGCCGCGCCGACGTATCGCGGCGATGGACAGTGTTTTCTATAGGCGATCTACTGGCTGCGTGGAGGCAAGAGCTGGCGCTTTGGAGGTTGGCATGAGCGAGGTGACAACGCGCGGAGGGGCGACGCGCTGGAGCAATTGGTCTGGCTCAGTGCAATGCGCGCCGCGCGAGGTCGTGGCGCCCGACTCGATTGCCCATTTGGCGCAGGTCGTCGGTGAGCGCGCCCGCTCCGGGCGCCAGATGCGCGTGGCGGGGTCGGGGCATTCTTTCACGCCGCTCGTCCAGACGGATGACACGCTGATCTCGATGGAGCGGCTGCGCGGTGTCAGCGAGGTTGATGCGGAGCGCGGCACGGTGACGGTGCTGGGCGGTACCCCGCTGAAGCAGGTGGGCGACACGCTGCTGGCGCACGGCCTGGCGCAAGAGAACCTTGGCGACATTGACGTGCAGACGATCACTGGCGCCATTAGCACCAGTACGCATGGCACCGGAGTGCGCTTCGGCACGCTTTCGACGCAGGTCGCTGAGCTCACGCTGGTGACGGCGAGCGGCGAGGTCATGAAGCTGGCGCCGGAGCGGGATGCCGACCTGTTTAAGGCGGCGCAGGTCTCCCTCGGCGCGCTGGGGGTCATCGCCTCGGTCACATTGCGCGTCGTACCGGCCAAGCGGCTGCGCTATGAAACGCGACGCGAGCGGCTAGATAGTCTGCTAGCCAATCTGGAGCAGTACAAGGCGGAGAACAGCCACTTCGAGTTCTTCTGGTTTCCGTACACGCCCTGGGCGCAGGCGAAGTTCACTAACGAGACGATGGAGCTGCCGACGACCTCCAACCTGTGGACGGACTTCAATCGCGTTGTGCTGGAGAATGGCGTCTTTTGGGCATTCTCTGAGGTGAGCCGCGCCATTCCCGCGAGCAGCGCGCTGATGTGCAAAGCGTCGGCGCTGGGCATCGCTTCGACTACCGCCGTGGACTACAGTCACCGCCTGTTCGCCACGCCACGCGCGGTGCGCTTCCAGGAGATGGAGTACAATCTACCCGCTCAAAGCTTCACAGCCGCGCTGACCGAGATCGAGGCGCTGATCGCGCGCAAACGGTTCGCGGTCAACTTCCCGATCGAGTGTCGATTCGCCGCAGGTGATGACATCTGGCTGAGCCCGGCGTACCAGCGCGCCTCGGCCTACATCGCCGTGCATATGTATCGGGGCATGCCCTACGAGCCGTACTTCCGCGCGGTCGAGGAGATCTTTCAGCGGTATGAGGGACGCCCCCACTGGGGCAAACTCCATACGCTTGACGCCACTACGCTGGCCGCGCGTTACCCACGCTGGAACGACTTCCTGCGGACGCGCGCGGCGCTCGATCCGCAAGGCGCGTTCCTGAATCCCAATCGGCGACGACTCTTTGGCGTGGGCGAGAGCGGCGCCGTGACAACCGTCGGTCTCCCGGGCGGTGAGCAAAGCGTGGAGCGTGCGCAGTAACCCGAAGTGGCGATGTGGTCGCGAGTGGGCGATCACGCACAAGCGAAAGTATGCCGCAGGAGTTGAGAGATAGTTATGGGTGACGTCAGCGCATCTTCTGGGCCGCCCGCGCCAGCCGCGACGACGGCGCAACCTGCGCTGCGGCGTGGGGCGCTCGGCCTGCGACACGCCATCGTGATCTCTGTCGCGGCGATCTCGCCAGCCGCATCGGTCTTCTTCAATACGATTCCGCAGGCGAGCGCGGCTGGCGCGGCGATCACGTTTTGCACCATCCTCGGCTTCATCGTCGCGCTCTTCGTCGCCAACCCGTACAGCGAGTTCTCGCGCGAGTTGCCATCGAGCGGTTCAGCCTATACGTTCGTCAACGCGGGGCTTGGCGTCCGCTGGGCCTTTCTGACTGGCTGGATCGGTCTGATAGCGCTCGTTCTGAGCGTACCGTATGCATTTGTGTTCATGAGCGCCAACCTCCAGACACTCATGCAGCGCTGGTTTGGCGTCAATCTTCCGTGGGCGGCATATTACATCGTGGCGATTGGCGTGGTCTTCGCGCTTTGCTATATCGGCATTCGCGGCTCGCTGCGCGTTGACCTCACACTGCTGATCTTCGAGGTTGGCGTCTGCGTGGCGCTGGCGGCGATCGTGCTGACGCGGCTGGGGAGCCAGGGCGGCTTGAGCGTCACGCCGTTCAACCCCGCGGCCGCGCCGCCGGGAGGCGGTCTGGTCATAGGCGTGGTGCTGGGTGTGCTCAACTTCATCGGCTTCGAGACGGCGGCGGCGCTCGGCGAGGAAACACGCGCGCCGCGTCGCAACATCCCGCGCGCGGTCTACGCTTCGCTACTCATCGTCGGCGTGTTCTATGTATTGATGACCTACGCGGCGACCGTTGGCTATGGTGTCTCACACATGGTGACGGGGTATGGAAACGAGCTAGCGCCGTTTGACACCATTGCGCGTCGATTTGGCGGCGGCGCGCTGGTCGCGCTGATAGATGTCGCGGGTGTGCTCTCGTTCTTCGGCGCTACGCTGGCCATCGTCAACGGCGGGGCGCGCATCATCTTCACACTGGCGCGCGATGGGCTGTTCCCCAGGCCGCTCGGATGGACACATCCGACGCGCGGCACTCCGGGAGGCGCCATCACCTTGCTTTGTGGGTTGGGGCTCATCAGCGGGCTGGGACTGAATCTGCTGATGACGCCGATTGTAGCGTTCGGTTTTCTGGCGACGCTCGATGCGCTCTTTGTCCTGTTGATTTACCTGCTCGTCAGCATCGCATGCATCCGCTTCTTCTGGGTCAAGCGGCGTCAGCGGTTCAGCATCGTGCGCCACGCGATCATTCCCGCGCTCGGCGTGCTGATCACGGGCGGCATCGCCGCGCTGGCGTTAGTCTCACCCGGAACGGGTCCACTGGCGTATGCGCCGTTTGTTGTGGCTGGCTGGCTGGCGCTCGGCGTCATCGTCATCGTCGTGATGCGCGGCAAGCTCGGTAAGCTCGGCGAGGTCGCGGTCGAGCCAAGCGAGCCGAGCCAGGCAGGCGTGTCGGGCGCCTCTGGCGCATAAGGCGCATCAGGCGTTTGAGTCAGTCGGCGCATCAGTCACCGCTGGAGCGTCTGGAGCATCCGAAGCATCCGAAGCGTTATGCGTCGCCGCTATGTTCGCACCCTCGTTCATGCTGTCGATGGGTTGCGTGAAATCGGCTGGGCGGGTAGGGTACGGAGCGAGGCAGGCGCCTGGCCCCAGCGCTTCCACGGGGACGGCAAGGCGCGTTGCCTTCGCGGCGAGCGCCTGCGTGACTAACTCTACGCAGGCATCGAGGTCGAGGACTCCAGTGTTCACCGTCAAATCGTAGAGGTGCGCGTCGTCGGGCATGTGATGATAGGTGGCGGTGAGGTAGCGTCGCCGATCCTGGTCCTTCTGATGGACGCGCTGCTGCGCCGCCGCGCGTGGCAGATTCTCGCGCTGGGCGACGTAATCAATGCGTAGCGCGAGTGGGGCGACGATACGCACATGCAGCGTGTCGCGCCGGTCGCGCAGGATAATCTGTGAGCCGCGCCCGACGATGACCGACTGTCCCGCCAGCACAGCGCCGTTGACGACATCGCGAAGCGCGCGTGTGTAAGCGGCTTCATCGGGCGGGAAGGTAAGGTCGGAGGGCAGCGCAACCATTGGCCCGACGGT
>VFSW01007173.1_pt1 | contig 16231 bp, 13 predicted proteins | sample 5358111 | NCBI WGS metagenome assembly VFSW01 (sample SAMN11554181, study PRJNA540505) | mine drainage metagenome | isolation source: sediment from site ElyBrook_90M | place: USA: Ely Copper Mine, Vershire, VT | collected 2017 | reverse complement strand
AGCAGTTTGCGGGCGAAACCTTCGTAGGCGGGGACGCCGGATTGGCGCATTAGGGGCGGGTTGGTGGTAAAGCCCGCGATGCCCGGCTGATCCGCCAGATCGAGGATCGTGTCCAGGTCGGCACCGTCCGCGAAGATCTTTACGCGATTCAGTCCGGCATCAGTCATCACAATTACCCTCCGGCGCCCATTTCTGCTTTCGGATCCATTCGGCGGCTTCCGGCAGATCCGCGACCGCGACATGCGCGCCGACCGGCGCCGGCTCTTCGTAGTGGCGCTCGACGTGGATGGCTGTCACCCCTGCCCGCAGAGCCGCTTCGATGTCACGCCACCGGTCGCCGACGCTAGCGCTGCGCGCCAGGTCGAGTCCCAGCCGCTCGGCGGCGCCCAGCAGCATGCCCGGCTGGGGCTTGCGGCAGGCACAATCGTCGCCGTCGTCGTGCGGGCACACGCAGATCTCGTCCAGTGGCACCAGGGTGCGCAGCCGCTCGTTCATCCGGTCGACCTCGGCCCGGGTCTGCGTGCCACGGGCGATGTCGGGCTGGTTGGTCACGACGACCAGGACGAAGCCGGCCTGCCGCAAGCCAGCGCACGCCTCGGCGACACCTGGCAGGACCCGGAACTCCCTCAGCGTCTGCGGGGGTGTCGGCACGCCGTCCCTGACGAACGCCTCGGTCAGCACTCCGTCACGGTCGAGGAAGACGGCCGGGCGGCCGCGGGCCACCGTCACCCGTCGAACCGCCCGTCGCGTGCGTCAGCGAGCATGGACTCCATCGATGCCCGCAGAGCCTGCCGCCCGGTTCGCTCGTTCTTCCAGCCGCCAGCACGGATGCGGTCGGTGTTGATGCGGACGACTGGCACATCGCCCCGCCAGCCGCGGTCGCCGCCGGTGTATTCGAACCGGGTGCTGCCGGCGGGCAGGCCGGCGACCTCCATAGCCAGTTCGGCGATCTCGGTGACCGTAACGTAGTCACCGGTGGCCACGTTGAAGACCGCGTACGGCTCACTCGCCCGCCGCGCCACGTGCAGGACGGCCTCAACGACGTCATCCACGTGGATGTAGGACTTGCTCTGCCGACCGTCACCCATGATGGGCAAGTGGTGCGGGTCGTCGAGCAAACGGCGGATGAAGTCGAATCCCACCCCGTGGGTCTGGCGGGGACCGACGACATTGCCGAACCGGAAGGCCCGCGCGGTGAGGCCGAACATGGCCGCGTAGGAAGCGAGCAGCGCTTCGCCAGCGAGCTTGCTCGCCCCGTAGGTGGACACGGGGATCAGGGGCCCGTAGTCCTCTGCCGCCTCGATCTGGCCGAGATCGCCGTACACTCCGCTGCCGGAAGCGTAGAGCACCATCCCGGCACCGGTCCGGCGGGCCGCTTCGGCGACGTGGTGGGTGAGCAGCGTGCCCTGGTCGAAGTCGACCGCCGGGTCGGTCATCGCGCGGGCGATATCGGGGTTCGACGCGAGGTGGATCACCGTATCGTGCCCGGCCATGGCGGCGACGAGGTCCTCCAGGTCCCGCACATCACCCCTGATGACTTCCAGTCGCGGGTCGCCCTGGTGCGCGGCCAGATGCCACTCCCGGCCGGAGGTGAAGTTGTCGTACACGGTGACGCGCTCGACCGTGTCGTCAGCGAGCAGCCGGTCGGCGAAATGGCCGCCGATGAAGCCGGCGCCGCCGACGATGCAGACCCGCAGCATGGTAGGCGCGGTCATCGCAGCGACTCCCACCGCGTTGCCACCCTGGCCAGCGCCGGGTGAGACACCAGCAGGTGCCACAGCACGGCGCATAGGCCCTCGGTGTGCGGAGTGATGTGGTTGGCGTAGACCGGCGGAATGATCACGCAGGCGTCGGCGAGCTCGGCGGTCATCCCACCGTCGCGGCCCACGATGCCGAAGATCGAGGCTTCGCGCTCGCGCCCGAGCCGCAGAGCGGCGACCAGGTTGGTCGATACGCGCTTGTCCGCGTTGCCACCACCGACGGAGAACACGAGCAGGGCGTCCTTGCCATCTAGCCGGGAGCCCTTCAGCCATTCGGAGAACGTAGTGTCCCAGCCCTCGTCATTCGCACGAGCAGTGAGTTCCGACACATTGTCGGTCGGCGTGTAGGCCTCGAAGCCGCAGATCTTGCGGAAGTCGTTGACCGCATGAGACGCGTGGCCCGCTGAACCGCCGACGCCCAGGATGAACAGGCGGCCGCCGCGGTCACGGACAGCGGCCAGGCCCCCGGCCACTTGTTCAAGCACGTCAGCATCGATCGATGAGAGAACATCGATCGACTCCTCGATGAATGACTTCGAGAACGTCATCTATTTTGTCTCCACTGGATCGGCTTTGTTCACCGCGGTTGCCTGCATGTAAAGCCGTTAACAGCCGCTAAAGGTCTGAGGGCGGCCAACCACGTTTTCCCCCGTAATGTACTTCGGTTGCGTGCAGGACCAGGGTGAAGCAGAACGTCGAAAAGCCAATGATCATGAACAGCAGCCCGACGATGCCGAGATGGTCGATCACGGAGGTCGTTTTCGGCAGCGAGAAGTGATGGGTCACATAGTGCACTAGTACGGCCCCGGAAAGAGCGAACCCGATCGTGAAGATCACCCCACTGGCAACGACCGTGCTCGTGTAACGAAAGACGCGTCGCCATCGCTGCCGTGCCCGGCCTGTGTAGTCGAGAAAGACTTCGGCTAGGCAGCCGAAGTAGATGCTCTGCAGCCCTAGCACGGACAGGGTCAGGCCGATGAGCATCCAGTAGAGGTTAAACGTGATCGGGCCGATTGTGATCCCGCCGAAGCTGAGGGGCAGGGTGAGTAGCAGGCCCGCCACGAACAGCACAATGCCCGGCTTGAGCAGGAAGAACTCGGCGCCGTGGATGAACATCGCCCTCAGGTTGATCCAAGCGGCCTGAAACGGGGAGAACCAGCCGGCGCGCTTGTGATGTGACAGGCGGCCGTTACGGTCCTTGTAGAAGGTGACCGGCACCTCGGTGGTCCGCAGGCCCATGCGGACCGACTTCAGCACCATCTCGGAGGCGTATTCCCAGGACTGGGCCTCCAGGCCCATACGGTAGAGCGCGTCCCTGGTGATGCCGCGCATCCCGCAGTGGATGTCGCTGAAGTGACTGCCGTAGAGGACGTTGAGGATCCAGGTAGTGACCGGCGTCCCGAAGTACTGGTGCAGAGCAGGCATCGCCCCCGGCTCGATCGAGCCCTTCCAGCGCGACCCCATCGCATACTCGGTGCCACCGCGCATCGCCTCGATGAAGGGCCCGAGCTTGCGGAAGTCGTAGGTACAGTCGGCGTCACCCATGACCACATACTTGCCGCGTATGTACGGCAAGGCGTCGATGTATGCGCGGCCGAGCCCTCGCTTGGGGGTCTTGAGCACACGCGCCCCGCCCGCCAGAGCGAGGTCGGCCGTACGGTCTGACGAGCTGTCGACGATCAGTATCTCGCCGACGGCACCAGCCTCGTCGAGTCCTTCATGACACCACGACACGAAGTCCGCGATGGTCAGTTCCTCGTTCACCGCCGGAATCAGGACGGTGACCTCGGGCGACTCAACGTCGTCGTCAGGGATCAGGACGCGGACATCCGGGTCACCTGCCAGCCCGACCCGCCCATCACCCACGCCCCAATCCATCACCAGCGCAGCGGTGCGCGCGCCGCTCCCTCGCACCGCCTGGCCATTCCCGTTCGGGTCGAACAGATCCGGGGAGTGCCCATTCCCGTCCCGGCCGGGCAAGGCCCGCACAGGTGCCGAGCGGGCGACCACCGGGGAATCGGCCGCGAGCGACTCGTGGCCGCCTGCCAGGGCATCGGCGCCGGCCGAAGCCGACGCGAGCCATATCCAGCGGCGGTAGGACCAGAACCGGAACAGGGTACCGAGGCTGATCCCGAAGATCAGCGCAACGTTGTACGCCAGCCTGTCCTGCATGCCCAGCACGTAGTACGTGACGCCGATGCAGGCCAGCTGGATCCCCAGAGCGATCCCGTTCATCACGAAGAAAGCCACGTACTCACGGGCCAGTGTGCTGCCTTCACGGTCCCGGAAGGTCCAGTACCGGTTAGCGAAATAGGCCGAACTGGTGGCCACGATGGTTGCTATCACGTTGGAGGTGAGCGGACCGAGTCCGGCCAAGAGAAGCAAGTTCGTGCCTACGGTGGTGACCAGGAACGCGACGGCGCCTACCACGCCGAACTTCGCAAACTCGTGGAGCAGCTGCCGGAACCGTTCGTACAGTCCGCAGACAACAGTCACTAGCCGACCATTCTCTCGCATATCAGTCAGTAGGGCGCAAGCCAGTCAGGAGAGTCACGACGTGGCTCCCGACAGTACACGCCCCTTGGGGCATGCGTGCGGTATTCGTCGGAAATCTTGGCCTTCGACAGAAGACCCAGAAGACCCAGAAGACCCACGATGAGCAGTGCGAGCGTAGGCGGTCGGCTGCCGCCAGTCCTAGCCAGACCGCGCGTGGACCTGCGAAGTCTTAAAAGTCCGTCTGAACGCGCACACGTAAACGTCCGGCCTTCTCCACGGTGGCACCGGTCCGGCGAGTCCCCCGGACGGCCTGGCTTCCGCTCCGCTATGGTGCGAAACGGCGCCAGGATGACGGCCGTGGCGGACAGGTGACGCGAGCCCGGCGGGCGTTGTCGCCTGAAACGGGTTGCCGCGTCAGATTCCGGTATTCGCCGCACGATCGCCTGAGGAACCCGCTTGCGGCGCAGGATTTGCGCGTAAATCGTTGCGTTCCAGTGTTGTTTCGCTTGCCCGCGTGCTGCTACCTTCCCGTTCCGTATGCCCTAACGCAGGCCCGCAGCCCACCCGCGGGGAGCTCAAGTACCGCCGCACGCGGCTCCGGCCGCCGTCGAGAATGAGGCAAGCATGCGACATCTGCCAGCAGTCGCGGCACCGGACCGGCGCCGCCGGCGCAGGAGATTGACGGCATCGGCGGCCATAGCCGCCCTGTCGGCCATGGCCATCGGCCAGGGCGTATTGGCCGCAGTGCCGGCGCAGGCGAGCACTGCCAGCGCGGCATTCGCGCCGCTGGCCCCGGCCCTGGCCGCCCAGCTCTCGGTCAACCCGGACCAGAGGGTCATCGTCGTGATGCGGGGGCCGTTCGGCGCCGCGCCGGTCGGCAGCCAGGCGCAGGCCACCCGCACCGCGGAGACCAGGACGGCTCAGGCACCGCTGCTCAGCGAACTGGCGACTGTTCACGCTGGCAATGTCAAGTCCTACAGCCTGATCAACGCGGTGGCCGCCACGGTCTCGGCGGGCGAGGAGGCGCGGCTGAAGGCGAATCCCGCCGTCGCCGCCGTCGTCCCGGACTCGGTGATCCACCTGGCCCAGCCGCTCCCGGCAACGGGCGGCAAGAGTGCCAGCGCCACCGCGCTGACCCCGAACGTCATTCCCGGCGCGTGCGGCAAGAACGGCCAGGCGCTACTCGACCCCGAGGGACTGTCGCTGACCAACACCGCCTCAGACAACCCGGCCCAGCCGACGGCCCGCTCGCTCGGGTTCACGGGCGCCGGGGTAACCGTGGCCTGGATCGCCGACGGCATCGACACCAGCAACATCAACTTCATCCGGCCAAGCACCAGCACCTCGGTGTTCACCGACTACCAGAACTTCACCGGCGACGCGCCGGGGACGATCACGACCGGCGGCGAGGCGTTCCTTGACGCCAACACGATCGCTGGCCAGGGCGTCCACGTCTACAACGTGCAGAACTTCTCAGCCCAGGCCTACCCGACCACCTGCAACATCAAGATCCAGGGCGTGGCGCCGGGCGCCAACCTGGTCGGCCTGGACGTCTTCAGCGCCTCGTACGACACCGCGACCTCCAACTTCCTGCAGGCGATCAACTACGCGGTCGTCCACGACCACGTCAACGTGATCAACGAGTCGTTCGGGTCCAACCCGTTCCCCGACGTCACCTCACTCGACGTGATGAAGCAGTTCAACGACGCCGCCGTGGCGTCGGGCGTAGTGGTCACCGTCTCCAGTGGTGACGCCGGCCTGACGAACACGATCGGCTCGCCGGCCACCGACCCGAACGTGATCTCGGTCGGCGCGTCGACGGACTTCCGCTTCTACGCGCAGACCAACTACGCGGCGGCCCGTTACTTCGCCAAGACCGGCTGGCTCAGCAACAACATCAGCTCGCTGAGCTCTAGCGGCTTCAACCAGACCGGCGCCACGATCGACCTGGTCGCCCCTGGTGACCTCAGCTTCGCCTCGTGCGACGCGAACACGGCGCTGTACATAGACTGCACCGACTTCAACGGCAACCCATCCGATGTCGAGGAGTCCGGCGGTACCAGCGAGTCCTCGCCGTTCGTGGCCGGAGCCGCGGCACTGGTTATCCAGGCCTACGAGAAGACCCACAGCAACGCCGCGCCGAGCCCGGCGCTGGTCAAGCAGATCCTGGTCAGCACCGCCACTGACCTCGGCGCCCCGGCGGCCGAGCAGGGTGCGGGCCTGCTGAACAGCTACCGCGCGGTCCAGCTCGCCGAGTCGATCCCGACCTCGGCCGGCACCCCGGCCAAGACCGGCAGCACGCTGCTGGCCTCCGCCAACCAGCTCAACGCCACCGGCAACCCCGGCACGACCAAGAGCTGGAATGTCACGATCACCAACACCGGAAGCGCCACCCAGGCCGTCTCCCTGACTGGCCGGGCGATCGGCGCCGACACCAACAAGCAGTCCGGCAGCGTCACGCTGAGCGACTCCAAGAGCCCGAAGTTCGTGAACTTCCAGGGTCTTGCCAACAATTATGGCGTTTTCACCTTCAAGGTGCCCGCGGGCCAGAACCGGCTCAGCGCGTCGATCGCCTACCCGGCCCCGCCTGGCGCTTCGAACAACGCCAGGGTGCGGCTGATCCTGATCGACCCGAAGGGCCGGTTCGCGGCGCACTCGCTGCCGCAGGGAGTGGGCAACTACGGCAATGTCGACGTGATCAGCCCGACGCCCGGTACCTGGACCGGAGTGATCTTCGGTGACATCGCCGGCTCGGGTGTCGGCGGCACCAACGGCAAGGTCCCGTGGCAGGTCGTGACAGAGAAGTACGCGGCCTTCGGCTCGGTCTCGCCGGCGAAGTTCTCGCTGGCGTCGGGCGCGAGCAAAGTGGTAGCGGTCTCGGCCAAGCTGCCCGCGCAGGCCGGTGACGCAAGCGGATCGATCGTGATCGCTGGCGCCGGCGGGACCAACACGATCGCGGTGACCCTGCGCTCGTTCGTCCCGGTCGGCGGCACGGCCAGCGGCGCCTTCAGCGGCGTGCTGACCGGTGGCAACGGCCGTCCGCCAGGCCAGGGCCAGGTGGACTACTACCAGTTCTACGTCGGCGGCGGCCACCACAGCGTCATGGCCAATGTCTCGCTGACCAAGGACCTGGGCGACCTGGTCGGCTCCTATCTGGTGGCCCCGGATGGCAACGTCCTCGGCTACGGGCAGAGCAGCTACTTCAACGGGACGGCGAACGTTCCCACGCTCTCGCTGTCGGCCTACACGCTGAATCCGACTCCGGGGTACTGGACCCTGGTCGTCGACTTCGCCGAGCCGGTCGTCGGTGACCTGATCTCCCAGCCGTTCACCGGCAACATCAATCTCGACGGCGTGTCGGTCAGCGCGACCGGCCTGCCGAACAGCGTCAGCACCAAGCTGGCGGCGGGCACGCCGGTGACGATCCCGGTGAAGATCAAGAACACCGGCGCGGCGCCGGAGTTCTTCTTCACCGACCCGCGGACGAACGCGACCTCGCAGGTGCAGCTGGCTGGTGCCTACAACACCAGCCTCACGCTGCCGCTCACGGCGTTCTCGCCGCAGTGGCTGGTGCCGACCCAGACCTCAAGCGTCACGGTCTCGGCCACCGGCGCCAGCGTGCCGATCATGTTCGACTACGGGCCGTTCGCCGGCGATCCCGACCTGGCCACCGCCAGCCTGGGATCGGTGACCTGCTCGACCGCTCCGACGGCCACCTACACGCCGGCCGGCGGGGCGCAGACCCAGGGCGGCTGGTTCGCCATGCCGAGCGAGTGCGGGCCTTATCCGGCCGGGGCGCCCGCGGGCACTCTGAGTGCCATCAACCTGGTCGCCACGACCAAGGGGTTCGACCAGACGATCACCTCGGACACTGGCGACCCCTGGCTCGGGGCGGTCGGCACGGCGACCGGCTGCACGGCGACCTGTCAGGTAGTGGTCATCAAGCCGGGCCAGACGGGCACGATCAACGTCGTGATCACGCCGTCGGGCAGCTCGGGCACCATAGTGTCGGGTCAGCTCTACATCGATGACTACCTCAGCGGGGTCCCCCCGTACGGGCAGTTTGGCGGCGATGAGCTGGCAGCTCTCCCTTACACCTACACCATTAAGTAGAAAAGGGACGCGGTAGCCGAAGGGCCCGCGGGAACCCCAACCCGGTTCCCGCGGGTCCTTCGCGTTGGCTGGCAGAGCGAGAGCCACGGGTGTGCTGGAGAACCGCTGGCAGGTCGGAGCGAGCGCCGCTGGTAAGTACGCAGGCTTCCGGATCACGACTAACGGCTTGATGGCTTGGGGGTAGGCGACTTGCCGGGCTTGCTGCTCTTGGTTGGGAACGGCGAGGCGCCCGGCGCCGGCAGCGAGCCGCTCTTGCCCGGAGTCGGCGACGCGGTCGGATGCTGCGCCGCGGCCTTCTGGGCGCGAGCCTGCGCCGCCTGAAGCTGATTGGTGAGCTGCGTGGTCATCCAGGTGAGCATCGGCGCCGCTAGCTGCCGCCAGGTGTACATCGTGTGACCGCCCGGAACGACCAGCAGCGGGGCCCCGGGTTGCCGGAACGAGGCCAGCTGCCGGAACAGCTCCGCGGCGTGCACGTCGCCGATGCTCTTATTGCCCGCGCCGAGCCAGAACTGTGCGACCTGGACGCCGGGCGGCAGGTTGAGCAGCTCCTTCATGGGGTCGTTCAGGGTCGCGAGCGCCTTGCTCTTGCCGAACGGGTTGACGAACCCGCTCGGGAACTGGTTCTTGAACGGCGCGAAGTAGCCGCTCATCACGCCCGCCGCGTCGAACGTCGACCCGTACTGCACGCCCAGGTTGGCGGCACAGTAACCGCCCTCGGAGTATCCGGCGATGCCCCAGGTCCGCCCGCCCCAGATCCGCAGCACTTTGTTCAGGTATGCGGGGACGTCCTTGGCGAGGTAGGTCGCGTCCTGGGGGCCGCCCACCTGGTTCAGGCATTGCAGGGAGACTCCGCGCGCCCCGTTGGCGTCCGGGATCACCAGGACCGCCGGCTTGGCCTGGCGAGTGCTCAGCAGCTGGTTGTAGATCTGGGTGACGCCCATCGCGGTCAGCCAGTCGTTCGGTCCGCCGGGGAAGCCATGGATCAGCTCGATCGCCGGGAAGCGGTAACCCTTGTAGGCGGGCTGGAAGTACTGCGGCGGCAGGAAGACCAGGACGGTCCGGGTGATTCCGCTGAGCTTGCCATGTACCTGAATCTGCAGCGTGTACCCCTGCTGGGCGGCGAGCTGGGTGTAGATGTCGTTATTCAGGACCGTGCTGATGCCAAGGGCCGAGTTAGCGTTCTTGCCGGATACGACGGCGGTCGCCGGCAGGCCGCTGCCGGTGAAATCGGAAATCGCGGAGTTCCAGCTCTGGTAGTAGTCGTAGTACTTGTTGACCGCCGCCACGCCGAACATGACCGCGGGGACGAAGGCGAGGCAGGCCGCGAGCACCCGGAACACGACGTGCTTTGCGACGACCAACCAGGTGATGAGTCCACCGAAGACCACCATTAGCAGTACGAAGAAGGTGGTGCTCTGCGGTCCAGGCAAGCGAATCTCCCGAGATCATGGGGGACGCTCCCCACCTTAGGGGCGCGATCTATATAACGAGCCGAAGGCGAAGAAGGATTCCCGCAGGTCAGAGCCAGCGGGGGCGTCCGGGTGGCGGTGGAGGTGGGATTTGAACCCACGGAAGGGTTGCCCCTTCACACGCTTTCGAGGCGTGCGCCCTCGGCCACTAGGCGACTCCACCGCCGAAGAGCCTACCCGAGCCGGGTCCGCGTCGCGCCGGGGACACCGGTTACGACCGCTCCCGCAGGTCACCGAAGAAGTCACTGAGCAGACCGGCGCACTCGCCACCCAGCACACCGGTTATCACCTCGACCGGCGGCCCGAGCCTGCGATCGCGAACGACGTCCCAGAGTGATCCCGCCGCCCCGGCCCGGGGGTCGGGAGCGCCGTACACCAGCCGCCGGATTCGTGCCGCCAGGATCGCTCCCGCGCACATCGTGCATGGCTCCAGCGTGACCACGAGTGTGAAACCATCTAGTCGCCAGGTGCCGGCCTGGAGCGCGGCGTCGCGGATCGCGGCGATCTCGGCATGCGCCGTCGGGTCCGGGCCACTCCGACAGGCGTTGCGCCCCCGGCCGGCTACCTCACCTTCCGGCGTCAGCACCACCGCCCCGACCGGGACCTCCGCCGCCCCGCCGGCCCAGCCGGAACGCTCGGTGGCGACCGCGAGGGCGAGTCGCATCGCTGACTCGAACGCCGCGGCATAGCCGGTCACCGCCGACCCGGCTAGCCGGTCACTGCCCGCTGACTTCATCCAGCGCCCGCTCGAAGGCCTGACCGAATCCGATCCGGCGGGCCAGGCTTGCGAGCACCTCGTCGGGAAAGAGGTCCAGATCACCGGAGAGCGCGCACAACTCCATCTCGTCGACCCCGAGGTCGGCCAGGATGGATAGTTCGCCCGCTGGAAGGACCTGGTCCAGGTCCTCGTCGTAAGGAATAGGTATGTCGACGTATTCGAGCACTTCGCGGGCGAGCGGCCAGTCCACCGAGGCGGTCAGGTCCGACAGGAAGACCGAAACGTGACTTCCGACCACCCGGACCAGAACGAAGAAGTCGTCACCGACCGCCGCCAGCGCCAGCGCCCCGCCGATGCCGGGCACCTGCCGCAGCGCGTGGATGATCGCGTCGAGGCTCTCGGTCACGGCGACGGGCAGGGTCTCGGCTTCCCAGACATCGTCTTCCCGGTATCCGACCACGCAGAAGTCGCTGCTGGTCACCTCGGTCATGGCCACCTCCTCGCCCATCAGGCCAATCGGCCGGGCAGCGTCCGATGCAGGGAGCCGGCCGGCGCCGATCACGCCGCAGCATGAACACTAACCGCTTTCCGCCGCGAATCGGCGTGGGATGGGCCGTGGCGGCGCCGAGCGGACTAGTGTTACTCCAGTTGTCAGCCGCCATTGGTCAGTCGATTCTATTGGGCTATGCTGTGGGCGGCAGCGGTTACGCCCTGTGATGTGCGGTTAGGGAGGTGATCGGGGTGTTGAAGAAGGTACTGACCTGGGCTGGAGTGATCTTCGTGGTGTACTACCTCGCCACCCAGCCGACCGGCGCGGCGCATTTCGTGGGCGCTGCCCTCACCTGGCTACAGCATGCCGGCAACTCGATGTCCACTTTCGTTAACTCCCTGTAGATAAGATGAGCCGGGCCGCGCAGACCAGAAACGAGCAGGCAGCTGTCGACAGGTACCTCCTGCCCAATGAGGTTCGCGTCGCGACGGTCCGCCGGCACCCGGCCGTGCTGCTTGTCCCGAGCGTGCAAGCCGTGGGCGGTCTGCTCGGGGCGGCCATCCTCAGCGCCACCGTGCTCCGCAACCAGGTGATCCTCGACTGGCTCGTCTGGACCCTATGGGCGATCCTGCTGGCCCGCCTGATCTGGAAGACCGTCAACTGGGCGGTCGACTACTTCGTGATCACTTCGGTTCGGATCCTGCTGACCTCGGGCTTGTTCACTCGCAGGGTCGCGATGATGCCGCTGACCAAAGTCACCGACATGAGCTTCCACCGGTCGTTCGCCGGACGGCTGCTCGGCTACGGTGACTTCGTGGTGGAGTCCGCCGGCCAGGACCAGGCGCTGCGGACCATCGATCACATCCCATATCCGGAACAGCTCTACCTGGTCATCTGCGGCCGGATCTTCCCTGGCGCCAACGCTCAGGAAGAGCCCGGGGACGACGAATCGCAGCAGGAGCCGGCGGATGTCGAGGAGTTCTACACCGATGACCCCGACGACACGTTCGCCTTCGGCGGCAACGAGGCCCCGAACGAGTTCTAGCGGGCGACTCGCCAAGATCACGTCGCGGGTCACGCGCCGCATCCCGGACAACCCGCTGGCGAAATTCCGGTTATCGCGGCAAGCGGCCTGGGCTGTGATACTCCCTTATTGGCGCCAAACGCTAGTGACGCCATTAGGCGATGATGTCCATTCGCTCTCGGGGTGGTCCAAAAGCATTCGGCGGTTTGGCACCCGGACACTCATCATGATCGCGACGCCGGCCCCGCGGCCGGTCCGCCCGGCCCAGGGACGCTCCCGCTTTCTCCGGCCGACTGGCGAGTTCTTAGAATCCGCTGGTGACCCTGGTTTCGATCGCCGAGATCCGGTCGGCGGCTGACCGCCTGGAGCGAGTGACGCTCCGGACTCCGCTAGTCCGCTTTCCGCTGGTCATGCCCGCGTTGCTGATCAAACCGGAGTCGCTGCAGCTGACCGGATCATTCAAGCTCCGCGGCGCTTACGCGGCCATCAGCGCGCTGCCGGAGGATGAGCGCGCCCGCGGTGTGGTCACCCATTCCAGCGGCAATCACGCGCAGGCCGTGGCCTGCGCGTCGGCTATGCTCGGCCTCCCGGCCGTGGTGGTCATACCGGACAACGCGCCGGGGATAAAGGTCGACGCCGCCGCGGCGTTCGGCGCCCGGGTGGTGCGCTGCCCGCCGAGCCTGGCCGCGCGCGAGGCCGCGGTTGCGGGACTGTCCGCAAGGCATGGTTACACGTTCATACCGCCGTTCGACCACCTGGCGGTCATCGCCGGCCAGGGCACGATCGGGCTTGAGATCGCCGCCGATGCCCCCCAGGCGGACCTGGTCCTCGTCCCGGTTGGCGGTGGCGGCCTGATCTCCGGTGTCGCCGCCGCGATCCGCGGGCTCTGCCCGGCCGCGGCGGTGATCGGCGTGGAGCCCGCCCTGGCCGCCGACGCGCGCGACTCGCTGCGCTCGGGACAGCGCATCGCCTGGGACAGCGAGATCACGCGGCGGACGATCGCGGACGCGCTACGGGTGGAGCGCGTCGGGGCGCTCCCGCTGCGGCATCTGCTCAGCCAGGTAGACGACATCGTCACGGTTACCGAGGAGGAGATCCGCGAAGCGGTGCGCCGGCTCGCCGTGGAGGCGCGCCTGGTCGCCGAGCCAGGGGGTGCGGTGGCGGTGGCGGCGGCCCTGCTCCGGCGGCAGGATCTGCCGGCCGCCGAGACCACCGTCGCGGTCCTGTCGGGGGGCAACATCGATCCGCGCCTGCTGGCGGAGATCGTCGGCGGTACCGCATCTGGCGGCGAGGCCACGGGGATCTAACCCGCGGCCGGGCGGGTAGCCCCTCGCGATCCTAAGCGCGAGCGGTATGGCATCACGGCCGGTCTCAGTGCAGGTGAACTCGCCAGTCCGGGGGCACGCGGCCGGCCGGGCCGGGCACCGGCTGATCCGCCGGATGATGATGCGGCGGGGCCAGCACGGGGCCGCTGTCATGGATCTCGCTGGTCTCATAGTTCCAGAACCACTGCTCGCCCGGCTCGAAACTCCGGATCAGCGGGTGACCGGTCGTGCGGAAGTGGGCGGTAGCGTGCTGCGACGGCGACGTGTCACAGCAGCCAATGTGCCCGCATTGCGCGCACCGGCGCAGGTGGACCCACCAGCCCCCACTCGCATCGCAATCCGCGCAGCCAGTGCCGCTGGGCGGGACGGCCAGGTCACCGCCGGGCATCGTCGTCATCTGTGCTGCTCCTTTACCGTGCTGGCAGCCCGCGGCGCGGCGGGCACCGGCCCGCGGCGCGAGCCGGGGGTCATGCGACCGGCGGGGGCCTGCCCTCGGCGCTCGCGGCGCGCGCCGGGACCCCGGCGCACCCCGCGCCGGCGTTGCGAAAAGCCGGGGGGGCGAATTCGAGCGCGGCCGCCCGAGGATCCGGGCTGGCGCGCACGTCGTCCCAGTCCAGGAGGTACTCGCCCAGCCCGGGCTCCCACCGGGCAGCTGGCGGCGAGACAGACAGGCTGGCGAAGCCCTCCGGTGCCGGGTGCGCGTAAGCGTAGAAGGCCGCCCTCGGGTAGCGCGCATCGCCCGGCCACCAGCCCACGGCGACCTCTTGCGAGTCCATCGCGTTGCGCATGATGAAGTCATCGGACGGCGGGTCTGCCGGGTGGCCGGAAAACATGCTGACCGCAAGGTCGAACGAACCCCACCAGGCATTGACCGGAGTCGACCGCCCGCGATAGCTCGCCCGGAACCTCGCGAGGACCAGCGCGGCCTGGGTCGCCGCGGCGAGATAGCCGCCGACCTGGCCGCGGTCATACCGCACGTGCTCTTCATCTTCGTCGAGCGGAACGCTCCACGGGACCTCCTGCGGCGCTGGGTCGATCTCCACCGGGCCGGCCAGGCCGCGGACCGCCGCCAGTACCTCACGGGTCACCACCCCGACCGCCCGGTCCGGGGTCAGCGCGACCCGCTCGACCCGCCCGTCGCTATGCTCGGCCACCGCCTCGTGGACCCGCAGATCGAGCGCCACGACCAGGGATCCCGATCCGTCGCGCGCGGGCAGCGGGGCGGTCTCCCAGCCCCGTGCGGTCAGCCGCAGGGCGGCGTGCTGCAACTGCGGTTCCGGCGGCGCGAGCCTGGCCGCCAGCTTGCCAAGCACCTGAGTGTGCGCGTGCAACGTGTCGCGGGTCGCGTGCCATTGCCCGTATGACAGCGCCGGCCAGTCATTGGGCATGGGCGCATGCTACCCAGAGCATGCCCGGATACTCAGCGGCAGCCGATGCGGCCCCCTGCGAGGTGCGTCTGGAGTGCGCTGTCAAAGTCCGCCCATCGGCCGGGGACGCAGGGCCAGTGTCGTCCACCGGGATTGGCGATCCGGTGGACGACACTGATCGAGATGGCGGAGGCTCGGGGATTTGAACCCCGGATGGGCGCGAACCCAAACCGCATTAGCAGTGCGGCGCCATAGACCGGACTAGGCGAAGCCTCCAGACGCTCGAGGGCGCGATGCCCTTGGAGCGACCCTAGAGTACGGCAGCCCGGCCGGCGCCGCAAAGCCGCTTCGCGCGATGGTTCAGCTTGCCTCGACCACCTCGTACTCGCCGCGGGCATAGGCGTCCCTGATCCGGGTTTTGGCGAACTTGCCCACGCTGGTCTTCGGCACCTCCGAGATGAACGACCAGCGCTCGGGCAGCTGCCAGCGCGGCACCTTCCCGGCCAGGAACTCGCGCAGCTCGGCTGCGCTGACGGTCGCGCCGGGCGCCAGCACCACGGTGGCCAGCGGCCGCTCGCCCCAGCGCTCGTCGGCCACGCCGATCACAGCGGCCTCGACGACTTCAGGATGGGCCATCAGCGCGTTCTCGAGTTCCATTGATGAGATCCACTCGCCACCGGACTTGATCACGTCCTTGGCCCGGTCGGTAAGCGTCACGAAGCCGAGCCGGTCTATGGTCCCGACGTCGCCGGTGCGCAGCCAGCCATCGCGGAACTTGCCCGGGTCGTCGTCCTTGTAATAGGAGCCGGTGATCCACGGGCCCCGGATCTCCACCTCACCGACCGCCTCACCGTCGTGCGGGAGGATGACGCCGCCGTCGCCGACCAGGCGGGCCTCGGCCTGGCAGAGCAGCCGGCCTTGCGTGTCCCGGTACCTCCAGGCATCTTCTGCCTTCAGCCCGGCCGGAGCGTGGGCGACACTGGCCACCGGCGAGGTCTCTGTCATCCCCCAGGCCTGGACGATCAGCACGCCGAGTTCCTTCTCGTATGCCTCCATCAGCGCGTGGGGAACCGCCGAGCCGCCACACGGCACCACCCGCAGCGAGCTGAGATCGCCGCCAGCGGCGCGAACGTGCTGCAGCAGCCCGTTCCAGATCGTCGGCACCGCCCCCGCGATCGTGGGCCGCTCCGCCGCGATCATCGCCGCGATCGGCTCGGGCTGCAGGAACCGGTCCGGCATCAGCAGCGCGGCCCCGGCCATCACCGCCGCGTAGGGAAGGCCCCAGGCATTCGCGTGAAACATGGGGACCACGGGCAGCACCTTGTCGTGCTCGCTGATAGCGAAGGCACTGCCGGAGTTCACCGCCATCGAGTGCAGGTGCATCGACCGGTGGCTGTAGACGACGCCCTTCGGGTTTCCGGTCGTGCCGCTGGTGTAGCACATCGCCGCCGCCGAGCGCTCATCCACCT
>VFSW01007172.1_pt1 | contig 16231 bp, 14 predicted proteins | sample 5358111 | NCBI WGS metagenome assembly VFSW01 (sample SAMN11554181, study PRJNA540505) | mine drainage metagenome | isolation source: sediment from site ElyBrook_90M | place: USA: Ely Copper Mine, Vershire, VT | collected 2017 | reverse complement strand
ATCCTAGCGCTCACGTAGGAATAAGAAGGGGGCAAGTCGAACGGGGTTAGCTGGCTGTTGAAGAATCATCCCGACCTGATCAACGCAGATTACGCGTTCAACCCCGATGGTGGCGGGGTTGAGTTGCAGAACGGTAAAGCCGTCTCCGCCGATGTGGACGCCAGCGAGAAACTCTACGACGATTATCAGCTCCTCACCACGAATCACGGCGGCCACAGCTCGCTGCCCGTGCCGGACAATGCCATCTACCATATTGCCGACGCGCTGCAGCGCCTGCAGAACTACACTTTTCCCTTCGAGCTGAACGCGATCACGCGGGCCTATTTTGAAAAGCTGGCCACGCTGGAGTCCGCGCCGACCGCAGCCGACATGCGCGCCATGCTCGCCACGCCGCCGGACCCGGCAGCCATCAAGCGCCTCTCCAAATCGCCGGAGTGGAATTCCACGATGCACACCACCTGCGTGGCCACGCGCCTGCTCGCCGGGCACGCGAACAACGCCCTGCCGCAAATGGCCCAGGCCAACGTGAACTGCCGTATTTTGCCTGGCCATTCGCGGGAGGAAGTTCGCCAGGATCTGATCCGGCTGATCGACGACCCGACGAGCACGGGCAGCTACGTCGATGACGGAGGCACGGGCCACGTCACCGCGCCCGAATCGAAAGGCCTGCCGCCGGTCGCGCTCAAGCCGGAAGTGATGAAGCCGCTGGAGAAACTGGTTGGCGTCTACTGGCCGGGGACGCCCGTTGTGGCCGACATGGCCGATGGCGCCTCGGACAGCATCTACACGAACGCCGCCGAGATTCCTACGTACAACTGGTCCGCGATTGAGCTGGAGGTGAACGACGTTCGCGCCCACGGCAAGGACGAGCGCCTGCCGGAGACCTCGTACTGGAAGGGGGTTCAGTTCTGGTACGACTTTGTGAAGACGATGGGGAGCGCGGAGTGAAGCAGCGGTGGCCGATGCGATGAAGATTCGGACAGAAAACCCTGGCGATCTTCAAGCCATCAGCGAAGTCCATGTGGCGGCGTTCGCCAATCATCCTTTCAGCCACCAGACGGAGCATCTCATTGTCGAGGGCTTGCGGGCCGGCGGAGCCCTGTGCATCTCTCTGGTGGCGGAAATGGACGACAAAGTGGTCGGTCATATCGCCTTCTCGGCGGTCAAGATCGACGGGCAGGATCGGCATTGGTATGCGCTGGGCCCCGTCGGGGTGCTGCCGCAGCTGCAGAAGCGCGGAATCGGGAGCATGCTGGTTCGTCAGGGACTGGAGTGTTTGCGCGGCCTGGGCGCCGAGGGGTGTGTTCTTGTGGGGGAGCCTGCATATTACGGCCGCTTCGGGTTTCGTCCGTGTGGGGAACTGACGATGGAGGGAGTTCCAGCGGAGGTGTTGCTATGCCTAGCCATGGCAGGATCCATGCCACACGGACCAGTGGAACACCATCCGGCGTTTTGGGTGAGGCCGCACAGCGGCTCTGCGCACTGAGGCCGCGACTACTTCTTCGCTGCTTCGGCCGGCTGCGTCACAATGCTCACGTTCGTGATTCCTGCCTGCTTCACCGCGTCCATCAGTGTGGCGAAGGCACCGAACGTGATGCTCTGGTCGGCGCGCAGATAGATGACCTGCTTCGTCGTATCGCTGCTCTGGGAACGCAGGATATTCGGCAGATCGTTCAGGTTGACCAGCTTGTCGTTGAGAAAAACTTCCTGATCCTTGTTGATCGTGACCACTGTGCGCTGTTCGGTGATCTCGCGGACAGTCTTGGTCTTCGGCACGTTGACCTGAATGCCGGACTGCAGCACGGGGGCGGTGAGCATGAAGATGACGAGCAGCACCAGCACGACGTCGACCAGCGGAGTGATGTTGATTTCCGCCAGCGCGGTCTGGGTGTGGCCGCCTCTACTTGTGAAGGCCACGGCCGGCCTCCCCGGGATCCTGGCCAGGCGCGAGCGCGGCTTCTTCCATGCTGTTGAGCAGCTCGCGTGCGAAGTCGTCCATGCGCGCGGCAAAGTCGCGGCAGCGTGCAGTGAACTGGTTGTAGGCGATAACGGCGGGAATGGCGACCAGCAGTCCGGCCGCGGTGGTGATGAGTGCTTCCGCGACGCCGGGGGCAACCGCTCTTAAGGTTGCAGTGCCCTCCATGCCGAGCCCAATGAAGGCTTTGACAATGCCCATCACCGTGCCGAAGAGGCCGACAAACGGCGAGATGCTGCCGATGCTGGCCAGCCAGGTCAGACGCTGCTCCATGGCGGTGAGAGATTCGCTGGCCGCCGTTTGTCCGGCACGTTCGAGTGCCGTGATGTTGCGCGGCGGCCCGAATCCGCCCGTCTGACGGCGGTAGGTTTCGTAGACTTCATCGAAGACGTTGACCAGGGGGCTCGGCTTGAACTGCTCGCTCACCGTGGCGATTTCCTGCAGCCGGTTTGCCTTGCGGAAGGCGCGGAGGAAGCGCTGGCTCTGCACGCGGGCACGGCGGAAGCTGCCCCATTTGCCGAGAATGCTGGCCCAGGAAAAGAGGCTCCCGATCAACAACGACACCAGCACCACCATGGCGACAGGCCCGCTGTTCTGGAGCATGGCCACGATATCGTTGCCATTGTTCACCGCGGGGGGCGCGACGGGGTTCGTATCCTGAAAGAGAAGCAGCGCGGAAAGGAGACTAATCATCGTCTGACTATCAAGTTACCAGAAGCAGGAAACCGGCGTGGGGTTGCACGTCCAGCGGGGAGAACCTCATTCGTTACACCTCGATCCTGGAAAAGAGCCAGGCGCTGGTGCCCAGAAAAATGGCCGCCAGGGCTGCCAGAAGGCCAAAATCCAGCATGAAATTGAACTGCCAGTTGAAGCTGAACTGCCAGGTGCCGATCAGCACGCCGCGCAGCCCGTCGATCCCGTAGGCCAGGGGATCGAAGCGCGTGATCCAGGTGAGAATGGCGCCCAGGTTCTTGAGGGGAAACAGCGCGCCGGAGAGGAAGAACAGGGGCATAACAAGGAAATTCATGAGCATCTGGAAGCCCTGCATGTCCTTGATGGTCGAGCCGATCGAGGCGCCGAGTGCGGCGAAGACGATGGCGATCATCCCGATGAAGATGCCCGCGGCGGGCAGCGCGATCCAGTTGTAGCCGCCACCGCCGGCGTGCATGGGGCGGAAGCCGGCGATCAGGCACACGATCAGCATGAGGAGCCCCTGCAGGCTGGCGACCGTCGCTCCGCCGAGGGTGCGCCCGAAGATGATCTGGATGCGCGGCACCGGGGCGACGAGGGTTTCCTTCAGGAAACCGAACTGCCGGTCCCAGAGCATCGCCATGCCGGAGAAGATGGAGCTGAAGAGCACGGTCATCCCGATCACGCCGGGCGCGATGAACTGGATGTAGTTGCCGGCGCCCGCCTTGGCGAACACCGGGCCGAATCCAAATCCCAGGGCGAGCAAATACAGCGTCGGTTGGCCCAGCGACACGACGATCTGCGCCTTCGACCGAAAATACCGCTTCACTTCGCGCAGCCACATGATGTAAATCGCGCCCATGGTTTTCTCCTGGAGTTTTCCGTGCCTGAAGGCCGGAAAATTTCAAGCTGCTTTTTCCCCAGCCTAAAGGCCGGGGCTCCTACCGTGGTCCCGCTCCTGCGGGACCGCTTCGCGAGAGGACCCGAATGATCCGATCGGGGACCGAATGAACTGGCCGGAGTCCTACCGCTTTTGCCACATCTGCGCAAAGCGCCGCATGGCGTCGGCAGAGTTGGCGGCCTCGTCGCGCAGCGCGTTCCCGGTCAGCGCCAGGAACGCGTTTTCCAGCGAGTCGGTGTTGGTCTGCGCCTTCAGCTCGGCCGATGTGCCGGTGGCCACAATTGCGCCGTGATCCATGATCGCGATGCGATGGGCTACGCGATCGGCCTCGTCCATGTAGTGCGTGGTGAGAAACACGGTGGTCTGTTCTTTCTCGTTGAGGGCCTTCACGTGGGTCCAGAGCTGGTTGCGGCTCTGCGGATCGAGGCCGAGGGTAGGCTCGTCGAGAAAGAGGATTTTCGGGGTATGCAGGAATCCGCGCGCGATCTCCAGGCGCCGCTTCATTCCGCCGGAGAAGGTTTTCACGAGGTCTTTGCGGCGTTCCCACAGCTCGAAAAGCCTCAGCAACTGCTCGATGCGTTCCACGCGGACCTTGTGCGGCACGTGATAGAGGATTCCGTGCAGCTCCATGTTCTCGTACGCGGTCTGCTCGCCGTCGAGGCTGGGCTCCTGGAAGACAATGCCGAAGCGCTGGCGGGCGTCGCGCTGCTTCACCCACGGATCGAACCCATCAAGGTGAATGCGACCGCTGGTTGGACGCAGCAGCGTCGTCAGCATTTTGATGGTGGTTGTTTTGCCTGCGCCGTTCGGTCCGAGGAAGGCGAAGATCTCCCCGGACTCCACCTGGAAGGTGATGTCTTTGACCGCGGTAAATTCGCCAAATGTTTTGGTCAGGTTTTCAACACGAATCACGGCCTGTGCCTCCGGAACCGCAAAAAGCCACTCGGAACAATCTGTTTAGTTTGCCAGAAAGAGGGGTTCCCGGCTACGCAGCTGCAGGGGCCTCTGGCAGGTGACGATTGCTGTAAAGCACGAGGATCAGCGTACCTTTTTCAACACCGGCGTCCACGTCACGTGGTTGTCTGTCTCGATTGCGATCTCGATCGTCCCTTCCTGCTTAAGCTGCAGCTCCGGACCCTTGACGGTGTGGTTTTTGTGCGCGGCATCGGTAAAGTCGATGCTCATCTGATCGGTGCCCAGCGCGTGAAAACGATAGCGGTAGCTCCCAGCCGCGGCAATCGTCTGTACGCCGAACGATCCACCCGGATAGCTCACCTCGACCAGCGAAACCGGCGCCGGCTGGTGATTCACGATCGTGCAGGCGATCCATGGGGACTGGCAGCCGGCCGCCAGCGTCATCGCCCAACACGCCACACCTAAGGTCAAGCTCCGCCAGCCGGACTTTCGCATCATCCGCCGCCAGACTATCATCCGCGTCCCCGCCGCGCGCTGCCTTTCCACGGCGTCATGACTTTGCAGCAGGGAATTGCTGTCGGGTTTACGGAAATGGAGGTCCATTGGACTCGCGGCTGACTTTCGCAGCGCAAGAGCGCTCGACATCTCTGGAAGGCTCGCTCAGCGATTGTCTATTGGAGGCATCTGCCAAAGGCGGGCGGATACGGGCACCCCGGATATCTCACCCGGGATATCCAGATACAAGGACGACCGAAGCTATAGCATCGGCTTCCGATCCAGAGCCCGCGCGGTCAGGACCACCCCGGTCTCGCGGGTGTGCAGCGTGATGGGGAAAGCCAGCACGTTCCAGACCCAGCGATCGCCTTTGCTGGGCAGGTTCAGTACGCCGCGGAAGGTGCGGTCGATGTAGGTCTCGCGGGTTTCGGCCACGGTGCTGAGAATGTCGGCCCAGTCGGCCGCGAGCTCGGGCATCTCCTCGAACATGTTGCGGCCGGGGAACCAGTCGCGCGGCTTTTCCAGGACTCGGGCGCAGGTGTCGTTGACGTACTGCCAGGTTCCTTCGCCGTCCAGGATCTCCAGCACCACGTCGTCGCCCATCGCCATGTTGATGCGGGAATAGAAGAAATCCCGCGCATCCACCACCACCGGCTTGCCACGCCGTTTTGCTTCGAACGACCGCAGCGCCGTCACCAGGTCGTCGATGGAGCTGTACCCCTTGAGCAGATGCATGTCTTCCACGCCGCCAAAGCGCCGCTCCAGGGTTGCCGACAGGATAATGATCGGCACCTGTGGGTGGAGCGTGCGCAGACGCGCTGCCACGTCCGTGCCGAATTTGCCGGCGCCCAGGTGATAGTCCAGTACGGCAATGTCGATCTGATCCAGAAGCGACTCGGCTTCCTCCACCGTGCTCGCCGTTTCCGTCACGTAACCGTACTTGCGCAGAATCGTCGACCGCAGCAGCAGATTGTCGGGATGATCGTCGAGCAGCAGGACCCGAATCGGCGCGGTGGCGGGTTGCACCAGCGAAAGCGTGGACTCCTGGTCATTCGTGGGCATAAGTATTACTTTGATGCGGTAGACGGAGGCCGCGCTGTTTTAGCCGCGTGCAAAATTTTGCTGCGTTTCGTATCACTCTACTCTTCGCGCTTCGGTTTGCGCTGAAATTGTCGCACCAACTCCGGCAACCGGCTGAAGAGCGCGGTCGCGCGCAGCCACTGCCTGTGATCGAACGCCGGCGATCCCGCCAGCATCGATCCCGCCGGAATATCGCCATGCAGCCCCGCCTGGGCAATCGCGATCACGTTATCGCCGATCCTGCAGTGTCCCGCCACGCCCACCTGTCCGGCGAGAATCACATTCTTCCCGACATGCGTCGATCCCGCCAGCCCCACCTGCGCACACAGCAGGGTATTTTCATCCACCGAAGAGCCGTGCCCTACCTGGACCAGGTTATCGACCTTGACTCCGTCACCGATGCGGGTGGCTCCAACACTGGCGCGATCGATGCACGCATTCGCCTGCACTTCCACCCGATCCCCCAGCACAGTGGGTCCCGACTGCGGAATCTTGTGCCACTGCCCGCGCTCATCTTTTGCGAACCCGAATCCATCCGAACCCACCACCACGCCGTTCTGCAGGATGACGTCGTTGCCTAAGCGGCAATTTTCGCGGACGACAGAGTGAGCGTGGGCTAAGAAGCGGTAGCCGATGTGCACGCCTGGGTAAATCACCACGTGGGGCAGGATGGTCGCATCGTCGCCGAGAACGACGTTCATCCCGACCACTGCGTAGGCCCCAATGCGGGCGTTTTTCCCGATCTTCGCCGTCCGATCGAGCACCGCCGTCGGATGAATCCCCTCGGGCCATACCGGCGGTTGATAGAAGATCTCCACCGCACGGGCGAAGGCCAGGTAGGGGTTTTTCAGCCGCAAGGTGACCGCAGGCACCTCCGGAAAATCGGGCGTGACCAGAATCGCGCTCGCCCGCGTGGTCTGTGCCATCGCCGCATACTTCGCATTGGCCACAAAGGTGATCTGGCCGGGCTCCGCATCTTCGATCCCCGCGACCCCCGTGATCTCCACATCGGGCGCGCCGTGCCACTCTGCCTCGAGGACGCGCGCCCGCTCGCCAGCCGGCATGCCGCGATTGTAAATCGCCGTTCACTTCCACCGGTGCGCCTGCTCACCGCGTTATTTGGAGAACGTCCAACACCTGTGGCATCATCATTAGAGTACGGTGTTGATTCCACAGCCCACCCGATTGAGTAACCAACGTCCAGCTCTGCGCGCTCTTGCCATAGGACTGGCAGTCCTGGGGCTATGTGTCTTTGCGTGGGGCCTTCGGTACAAGCTGTCGCTCTACGATCCCCCGCACGCGATCTCGCATCATGTCCAGGTAGCCAAGCTCATCACGGGCGAGCGGCGCGCTTTGCCTGCCGTCCTGCCCCGCCTCGTTGCGGATGCCAGTGGGCTGGCCTTCCTCACTGCTCTGGTTTTCTCGTTCCTTGTCCTCAAGCACTCTCGCATCACCGCCGCATTCGGGTCCTTTCTCAGCCCGTCTGGCCGCCGTCCCGTGCCCGCCTGGGCACCTTATGCGGCAAAATTCATACGGCCCCCTCCTCGTTTTCGCTAATCTCTTCTCGACTCTGCGATAGCCGTTCGCCGCGCCTGTAACCAGGGCCGGATGCGAACGCGCCGCCGCTTCCTCCGATCGATTCCGTTCGGCCCAGGGGCCCATCTACAGGAAGGTGTCTCTCCGGATATGCGCAAGCGTCTTTGGATTATCGTCTCTGCCTGCATCGCCGTCTTCGCGGTCTCCGTCCTAGTGTGGCGGGGCCATCACCACACCCCAACCGTTGAAGCCGCTCCCGGACCGCCGGCAGCCGAGGTGGCGGTCGTCCAGCAGGGCGACATCGCGCAGGTTCTCACCGTAGCCGGGCAATTCCAGCCTTACCAGGTCGTCGACGTCCATCCTAAAGTTTCCGGATTCATCCGTCGTATCAACGTCGATATTGGGGACCGCGTGCGCGAGGGCCAGACCCTTGCTGTGCTTGAAGTCCCCGAACTGAAGGCCCAGCTATCCGGCACCGTGTCGGAGGTGGCGCGCAGCAACGACGAAATCACCCGCGCCCAGCATGAAGTCCGGCGCGCGGAATCCACGCACTCGGCGCTCCACGCCGACTATCAGCGCCTCCTCGACACCTCCAAAGCGCAGCCGGGCCTCGTCGCGCAGCAGGAACTGGACGACGCCCAGGCCAAGGACCTCTCTTCGGCGGCCGATGTCGACGCCGCAAAAGCCGCGCTGGCCGCGGCCCAAAAAGGCATGGAAGTTTCCAAGGCGGATAACGAGCGAGTGAGCGCGATCGAAGACTACACCAACGTCGTCGCCCCACTCGACGGAGTTATCGTGTGGCGCTACGCGGACACCGGCGCCCTGATCCAGGCCGGGGTCAGTTCCAACGAACAGGACCTGCCCATCGTCAAGCTCGCGCAGGTGGGCGTGCTGCGCCTCCGCCTGCCCGTTCCGGAGACGTACGTCCGCTATGTGCACGTCGGCGATCCGGTGAAGCTGCGCGTCGACGCGCTCAACCGGTCCTTCACGGGCAAAGTCGTGCGCTTTACCCGCGAACTCAATTTCGAGACCCGCACCATGGAGACCGAAGTCGACGTCGACAACCCCGGTCTGGCCATTGACTCCGGCATGTACGCCAACGCGCTGATGCGCCTCAATCATGCCGACAACGTGCTCACGATCCCGGTCGGTGCTATCGTCCTGCGTGGCGATGAGCAGGAGGTAGAGGTGCTCGACTCCGGCAACCATGTCCAGACCCAGAAGGTGAAGGTGGGGATCCGGGGCAGCCGGCTGGCGGAAATCCAGAGCGGCCTGACAGCCGGCGACCGGGTTATCGTCGCGGCTCAGTCGAAATACAGCGAGGGCGAAGCGGTCACACCCGTTGTGAGGAAGACGCCTGCCTCAGAAACGGCTCCTCAGTCCGGCGGCATGATCGACATGAACGCCGCCACGTCCGCGAGCGAGGCCCAGCAGTAAAATGCCAAAATTTGCGCTGAACTACCCATTCTTCATCCTCATGCTGTGCCTCATCGTCACGATCGTGGGGGTCGTGAACCTCTTCAGCATGCCCGTCGATCTGTTTCCTGAGATCGACATGCCGGTGGTGGTGGTCGCCACGTTTTACAACGGCATGCCTCCGCAGCAGATCGAAGCCGACATCACAGATACCTTCGAGCGCTTCTTCACCCTTGCGGCCAACGTTGACCACAGTGAGTCGCGCTCCCTCACCGGCGTCAGTCTGATCAAGATTTACTTCAAGCCCGGCACCGACCCCAACGCGGCGCTGAGCAACGTTTCCAACCTGGCCATGGCCGATCTGCGCCGTCTGCCGCCTGGCACGCTGCCGCCTGTGGTGCTCGGCCTGACTGCTTCCACGCAACCCGTGTGCCTCGTCACCCTCGAAGGCAAAGGCCTGAACGAAACCCAGCTTAAGGACCTCGCGCAGTTCCAGGTGCGCAACCAGATCTCCAACGTCCCGGGTGCTTCGGTGCCCCAGCCCTTCGGCGGAACTTATCGCCAGATCCAGGTCTACGTCGATCCGCTCAAGATGGAGGCGCGCAACCTTTCGCTGAGCGATGTGGTCCACGCGGTCGACAGCTCCAACCTGATCCTGCCCGCCGGCGACGTTCGTATTGGCAACAAAGACTTCAATATTTACGCCAACAGCCAGTTTCCATCCGCCGAGGCCATGAACCAGATGCCGCTCAAGTCCGTGGGCAATGGATCGGTCCTCGTCGCCGACATCGGGCATGCGGTCGACTCCGGCGCGCTCCAGTACAACATCGTGCGCATCAATGGCCAGCGCTCGGTCTATGTTCCCGTCCTGAAACAGGGCGGCAACAGCAACACCATCACGATCGTCGACGGCATGAAGGAAGCGATCAAACACCTGGTCGACATTCCCCCGCAGCTCAAGACGGCGGTCGTTTTCGATCAGGCCGTGTTTGTGAAACTTGCGCTCAAGCAGCTCGTCAATGAGGCGGTGATCGGCCTGGTGCTCACCGGCATCATGATTCTGCTGTTTCTGGGGAGTCCACGGGCTACCGTCGCTGTCATGTTATCGGTGCCGCTCTCGGCGCTCGCCTGCATGCTGATGGCGAACATGATGGGCGGCACCATCAACACGATGATCCTTGGCGGCCTGGCGCTGGCATTCTCGCGTCTCATCGACAACGGCGTGGTCGTGCTGGAAAACATCTTCCGCTACATGGAACTCGGCGAGCCGACGCGCATCGCCGCGGAAAAGGGTGGCACCGAAGTCTCTCTCGCGGTGCTTGCCGCGACCGTTACCACGTCGATCGTCTTTTTGCCTGTCGTCGGGCTCTCCGGCGTCAGCAAATATCTCTTCACGCCGCTCGCTCTGGGCGTCGTGCTTTCGATGTTTGCTTCCTACGCGTTCGCCATGACTGTTATCCCTCTTTTCTGCGCGCTGTTCCTGAAGGGGCACGGCCACGGGGAGCGGGACGAAGTCGGCCACCTTGTCGATCAGCACCCGGAGCCCAAACCCAGGCGCCGCCTGAGCCTGCAGCCGATCGTCGATAAGTTCAACGAGTACTTCCAGAAAATGGTGAACTGGTACGAAGGCCTGGTGCGCCGCTCGCTGGCGCGCCCCGGGTTCACCACCGCCATCATTCTGGGCTGCTGCGTCATCGCGCTGGTGGTGACCTTCCCCTTCCTCGGACGGGCGTATTTTCCACGCACCGATCCCGGCCAGTTCATCATCAACGTGCGCATGCCTTCCGGCACGCGCCTCGAAGTCAGCAACCAGTACATCGCGCGGGTGGAAAAGATCATTCGCGAAGAAGTGAAACCCAGCGACCTCGACATGATCGTCTCGAACATCGGCGTGTACCCCGACCTCTCCGCCATCTTCACGTCCAACGCATCGATGGATACGGCCTTTGTCCAGACTTCGCTCAAGGAAGGCCATTCCATCGGCAGCTATGCCTACATGGAGCGAGTACAGGCGCGGCTGTCGCGTGAAATGCCTGAACTGACAACCTATTTCCAGGCCGGCGGCCTGATCGACGGCGTTATCAATCAGGGCCTGCCCGCGCCGATCGATGTGCAGATCAGCTCTTCCAACATGGACGGCGCCTATCAGCTCGCCGGACAGCTCGCGGCGAAGATTCGCACCTACCCGAATGTCAGCGCCACTTATATTCCGCAGGACCTCAACTACCCGGGCATTCAGCTGAATATCGACCGCGAGAAGGCCTCGCTGATCGGCCTTTCGGCGAAGGACGTGGTCGATAACGTCATCACGGCCCTCACCTCGGACGGCATGGTGGCGCCCAGTTACTGGATCGACCCGAAAAGCGGGAACAACTATATGGTCACGGTGCAGTATGCCAACCGCTGGATCCAGAACATGTCCATGCAGGATTTCCAGAGTATCCCTCTGCGGGGCATGCATCCGCCGGGCTTCAGTCCTGTCGATGTCGGCCGTTCCGCCGGGAGCCTTCCCGTGGAAGACTGGACCGGCGACCATCGCGCGGGCTACACGCCACTCAACTCGGTGGCCAGCATTCGCCTGATCAACACGCCGACCGAAGTCGACCACTATCAGATTCGCCGCGTGATCGACATCTACGTTGCGACGAAATCCGAAGCCCTCGGCAACACCGGCAAGCGCATCCGCGCCCTGATAGCGCAAACGCACACCGACCGCAACACTCGCATCGAACTCCACGGTGCGGTGGTCAGCATGAACGAAGCCTTTAAGAACTTCGGCTTCGGGCTTCTGCTGGCGGTCGTCCTCGTGTACCTCGTTTTGATGGCGCAGTTCACGTCGTTCATCGATCCTTTCATTATCCTCATGGCCATCCCGCCGGGGATCCTCGGCGTGGTGTTGCTCCTGCTGGTCACGGGAGCGACCCTCAACATCATGTCGCTGATGGGCACGATCATGATGACCGGGATCGTGGTCTCGAACTCGATTCTGATCGTGGACTTCTCCAACCTCATGCACAATCAGGGCCTGCCGCTGCTCGACGCCACCGTAGAGGCCTGTAAGATGCGTCTTCGCCCCATCTTCATGACCTCCATGGCGACTCTGCTGGGCATGATCCCCATGGCTATCGGCGCCGAAGCGGGCAGCGAGCAGTATGCTCCTCTGGCTCGCGCGGTCATCGGCGGCCTCGGGGTGTCGGTGGTGGTCACCATGTTCCTGGTTCCCGCCGTCTACCTGGGGATTCACTCCCGGCAGGAACGCCGGGCCAACGAACGCCGCGGAGCCGAAGCATGAGAACGACCGTGACCCTCGCCTCTGTTGCTCTTCTCTCCTGTGGACTGCTCTGGGGGCAGTCCGCGCTTCCCACGGCTCCCGGGCCGCAGCTGCTTTCTGAAGTGCAGCAGCCGGCGATGTCTCCGTCACCAACGACGGGGGCGTCAGCTCAACAGCCGTCCAACACCAGCACTCCGGCGGCGAACCTTCCCACCCTGACCCTGTCCCAGGCGGAGCAGCTTGCCATCAGGAACAATCCACGCGTCACTGTTGGCAAGCTGGAAGCTCTCGCGCAGCATGAGATGACCCGCGAGACGCGCTCCGCCGAGTTGCCCAACGCCACCATTGCGGCTACCGGCGTTCAGGCCGAAGAAGCCAGCCGTATCTCCGCCGGATCGCTCACCGCCTCGCGCCTGCTCCAGCACGCCGGGGCCGGCGCCAACGTGACCCAGCTGATCTACGACTTCGGCCACACCCACAACCTGGTTCTCTCCCGCAAACTTGAGGAGAAGGCCGCGAACGCCAACGCTCTCGCCACCACGGAAGAAATCGTTCTTGCCACCGACCAGGCCTTCTACGACGCGCTCACCGCCCAGGCGGAATTCAATGTCGCCAGGCAAACGGTCGACGCCCGTCAGACCACCGACAACCAGGTCACAGAGATGACCCGGAACAAACTCAAGTCCACGCTCGACCAGAGCTTCGCCGACGTCGATCTGTCCCAGGCGAAACTTCTGCAGCTCGATGCGCAGAACAACGCGGACTCGGCCATGGCCGTGCTCGACTCGGTGCTCGGTCTCGACCACGATGTGCGCTACACGCTCATCGAGGACACCGCCGCGCCCGCGCCGCCGCCGTCCTCCGTCGATCCGCTGGTCCAGGCGGCACTCCAGCAACGCCCCGATCTGCAGGCCCTCACGTACGACACGCAATCGGCCCAGAAGTACGCACGCGCGCAGTGGGAGCAGATGCTGCCCACCTTGTCTGCAGCCGGCACCGTCGGCACCATCCCGGTTCACCCCGGCACCTACTACACCAGCAACTGGTGGGGCGGAGTCGGCGGTAACCTCAACATTCCCGTCTTCAACGGATTCCTGTACAGCTCCGAAGCGAAAGAGGCGAAATATCGTGCCCAGGCCGCCTCAGAAAACGCGCGCGACCTCCGCGATCGGATCGTGCAGGATGTTCGCACCTCATGGCTGCAGGCGAACAACAGCTGGCAGCGCATGGCTGTCACCGCGCAGCTGGTGAAGGAGGCCAACCTGGCGTTCGATCTCGCGCAGACGCGCTACAAGCTCGGCCTCAGCTCTATCGTCGAGTTGTCCCAGGCCCAGCTGCAGCAAACCAGCGCCCAGATCCAGGACACCAGCGCGCGGTATCAGTACCGCCTCGCCCTCTCAACGTTGAACTATGAGACGGGAACGGCACCGTAGGAGCAGGGAACAGGGAGTAGCCAATAGGGAATAGCCAGTAGGGAATAGCCGTAGCCATGGGTCCGTTGGGAGGGTTCGCCGCTTCAGGAGAGCCGGCGCATCAGCACCACCAGCATCTTTGCTACCTCGAACGAAAGCCCTTCGGCGTCGTCTATATTCTTCGCGTGACCCAGAGCTAGGCTTCGAGCGATGACCAACTGGGTTTGGACCTCCAGATTTGAACCGCGCGAGATACCCAGAAACTGGCGGTACTCCCCGCGAGAAGGTCTTCCATAGCCCTCAGCGATATTGCTGGCGACTGAGACGGAGGCACGGCGAAGCTGAGAAGCGAGGCCATAGAGCTCTTCTTTAGGAAATTCGCGAGTCAGTCGATAGATCGCGACGGTCATTTCGATCGCGCGTTGCCAGACGATCAAATCGCGATAGGATTCGATCTTCGAGGGTGCGTCTGACATTGGCACGCAGACTATTCTCCGTGGTCTGCGTACGGATCTCCGCCGCTTCGGCGTTCTTTAGATTACGGATGGGCCAATGCGTCCCGATTTGGGCAGACTACTCACTACTGGCGACCCCCTACTCCCTGTAATTCTACGGCGCACCCGACCCTACCGAACGGCTTTCCGTCTCATAATTGCTCGCCCCCTGCGTGGACTGCCCCGGATACTGCGCGTTGACCCGCATATCCACGATGTTGCCTTCGAACTCCACACGGTCGCTCACAATGTCGGTGTCGGTCCGGATAATCGTCAGGTAGGAGCTGTTCTGCGACGATACATAGACTTTGCCGATGGGGTAGTTATAGACCGCTGCGATCGCGTGCGGATTATCGGTGAGCGGAATGGTCTTGAGCACCTGGTAGTTGCGCAGGTCCACGACCGAAACGCTCCCCGGCGTCCCGCCGTTGATATCCCCCTGATTGGCGACATACACCCGGCTGCCGTCCTGCAACACCGCAACCTCCACCGGATGCAGCCCCACGGGCACCGTCGCCACGACGGTCCCAAAGGTGGCGCTGTCGTTCCCGTAAACGTCCAGGCTCGTGTCGATAATGCTGATTGTGTTCGCGTCGTAGTTCGCCGTCACCAGCACCTGACCGTTGCGGTAGTAATCGGCGAACACCGGCCCCGCGCCCACCGTGATCGTCGGATGCTGCGTATCGATCGCGTTCAGCTGCGAGTTGATGACCGTTACTGTCCCGCTGCCCCGGTTCATGATGAACGTCCGCTGCGCATCGGTTGTCATGAACCCGTACACCGGGCAAACCCCCAGCGGCAGCCGCGCCGAAACCGTATTGGTCGTAGTTTCGATGGCGTCCGCTTCGCCGTTGACGGTCACCGCGCCAGGATTAGCACACGCGCCCCACGCCAGCGCACCGCCGTTCGAATTCCCCTGGCTGATCGTATACATGCGCTGCGCTGTGCTGAAGCCGGCCAGGTTGATCACCGACGGCGCCACCGGAATCTCCTGCTTCAGCGCGGCCGGCAGGCCCGTCATCTGCGCCACACAGTTCGTTGCCAGGCAATCCGGTCCGTGGAGCCCAATTTCGGTTACGTAGAGCTGGCCATTCGCGAGCAGAGTGTTGGTCGGCTCCGCCCCCGGCAGCAGCGTGCTGGTCAGCACGTTCTTCGATTGCAGCGAGTTGCTCGTTGCCGTCGCGGAGGTCAGCGACCCGTCGCAGTTCGGCGAATAGACCGTGGACCCGGCCGTATCCAGCGAAAACGTGAGCGGTCCCAGCCCGCCGTTCCCCTGCGCCACGATCGAGTCACCGGAGAAGTCCATCAGCGTATAGATCGCCGGCGTGGCGAACTGCGTCCCGGTGCACGGCCCGGTCTGCCCCGCCAGCAAAGGCGTAAACCCTGGCTGCGACACCACCGTGACGTAGGCTGTCGGCATCGCCGCAGGTCCCGTCGGATTAATCGGCGTAATCACCGGCCTGTACTGATTCCCGCAGCCCACCGCCAGCGCCACAACTACCGCCGCCACGCAAGCCACCGCCGCCGCAAAACCCGGGGCAAACATTCGATGAGAAAGGACTCCGGCTCCCTGCCGGCGCAGACCCGTTGCCTCACTACGCAATCGCAATACCTTGACTCCCTCAGCCGGCCCGGATCGGTGAGTCGAGCACCCGACTTCCGATCCCAAACGCAGCTTTAACTTGTTGCTGATAGAAAAGATGATTGTACTGTACGCGCCACGGCTCCGGTGGCGCCTGAACTATAGACGATGAGCGAAGCAAACCGTCCCGATTCGCGTGCTCACCAGGCGGGCCTCCGCTGGCAATCCCAGGCGGTGCTCCTCCTGCTTGTTCCGGTCACCGCCGTCTGGGTGACGCTCGAAGCAGGCCAGCTCTGGTACGCCCAGGATGCGTCGCTGTGGATCGGCGCCGCCGTCTGCCTTCTGCTCGCCGCGCTGGTCTTCTCGACCCACGCCGCCACCTCGGGAGCGGCGGTCACCGGCAGCCTCTTCACCGGCGCGCGCTGGCTCCCGACGCCTGGGCTGCGCACCGCGCTCTGGCCGCT
>VFSW01007171.1_pt1 | contig 16231 bp, 16 predicted proteins | sample 5358111 | NCBI WGS metagenome assembly VFSW01 (sample SAMN11554181, study PRJNA540505) | mine drainage metagenome | isolation source: sediment from site ElyBrook_90M | place: USA: Ely Copper Mine, Vershire, VT | collected 2017 | reverse complement strand
CCCTCGAAAAATCCCTCCGCCGGCTTCAGGAACTCCAGGCCGAACGCAAAGCCCGGCGCCAGGCCGCCCTCGACGCCGCCGTAGCCCTCCACAACCTGCACAAAATGCAAGGCCGGCCGTACGCTCCGGAGCCGGATCGGGAGCAAACCCAGTTCGTTTTTTCAACCGCCGAAATCGAACTCGAAGCCCGCCGCCAATCCCGCCTCGCCGACGCCGAACACGCCCGGAAATGCGCTTACGACCTCGAACGCTACCGGAATTCCCCCTCCAGACTGGCCGCCTGACCGGGAAATCATGCCGGCGCACACGCTACAATTACAATTTACGGAAACGGCCCCGATCCAGGTAGCTCGATAGCCGCTTTTGGAACAGGATCGCTATGTCATCGCCTGCTTCGGCACATCCGTTGGATCAACTACTGTTTGCCGGCTACGACCCGGGCACTTTCTACGATGAACTGATCGCCCCCGACGGCCGTCCGCGGCCCTGCGCCGCCGCCATGTTCGACAAGCTCGCGAACATGCCCCTCGAAGTCTTCGAGGAACGCCGGAAACTGGCCGACCTGTCCTATCTCGTCCAAGGCATCACCTTCACCGTCTATAACGACGGCCGCGGCACCGAACGCCTCTTCCCCTTCGACCTCGTTCCGCGCATCATTCCGCGCTCCGAATGGGACGTCATAGAGCGCGGGCTCGCCCAGCGCGTCATGGCGCTCAACCTCTATCTGCAGGACATCTACGGCCAGCAGCGCATCCTGAAAGACCGCATCGTTCCCCGCGATCTGGTCTATTCCTGCAAGCATTTCCGGCGCGAAATGGTCGGGCTCCGCGTCCCCCGCGATATCTATATCCACGTCTCCGGCATCGATCTCGTGCGCGACTCCCGCACCGGCCAGTACCTCGTCCTCGAAGACAACGCGCGGTCGCCCAGCGGCATCTCCTACGTGCTCGAAAATCGCCTCGTCATGCGCCGGACCTTCCCCCGCGCCTTCGAAGTGGTCGAAGTCATGCCGGTCGATACCTACCCTTCGGAACTGGCCCGCATCCTGCGCAGCCTGTCTCCCCGCACGGGTGAGCGGCCCGTCACCGTCCTGCTCACGCCCGGCCTTTACAACAGCGCTTACTTCGAACACTCCTTCCTCGCGCAGGAGATGGGCATCGAACTCGTCGAAGGCCGCGATCTCGTGGTTGTAGACGACGTGGTCTACATGAAGACCATTCACGGCCTCACGCGCGTCGATGTCATCTACCGCCGCGTGGACGACGATTTCCTCGATCCTCTGGCCTTCCGCTCCGGCTCGCTCGTCGGCGTGCCCGGTCTCGTCAACGCCTATCGCGCGGGCAACATCGCGCTCGCCAACGCCATCGGCACCGGCGTTGCGGACGACAAGGCCATCTATGCCTACGTTCCCGCTTTCATCAAGTACTATCTCGGCGAGGACCCCATTCTCCAGAACGTGGACACCTACCTTTGTTCCAACCCCGACCATCTTTCCTACGTGCTCGGCCATCTGCCCGAGCTGGTAGTGAAGGCGGTCGGCGAGTCCGGCGGCTATGGCATGTTGATGGGGCCTTCCGCCGACGCCAAAACGATTGAAGACTTCCGCCACCGTCTGCTTGCCGATCCGCGCAACTATATTGCGCAGCCCGTGATTCCCCTGTCGCGCGTGCCTTCGTTCGATCCGGCCATCGGCGGCATGAGCCCGCGCCATGTGGATCTGCGCCCGTATTGCCTCTATGACGGCGAGAAGGTGACCATCGTGCCCGGCGGCCTGACGCGCGTCGCCCTCCAGCGCGGATCGCTCGTCGTCAACTCTTCGCAGGGCGGCGGCAGCAAGGATACGTGGGTGCTCCGAGGTGACGAATGAGGGGTGATGAGTAAATGATGCTATCCCGCATCGCCGATTCCCTCTTCTGGATCGGGCGTTATATGGAGCGCGCCGACAACACGGCCCGCATCCTCGACGTCAACTACCACATGCTGCTCGAGCAGCCGCCCGATACCTACAAGCTGCGCTGGGACCCGCTCATCGCCGTCACCGGCGAGCGTGAGCGCTTTTACAAGAGTTACGACGAGGCCAGTGCGCAGACCGCGTTCGACTTTCTCGGCTTCGCCGAAGACAACCCGAACTCCATCGGGCAATGCATCGTGAGCGCGCGCGAAAACGCCCGCACCATTCGCGACCGCATTTCGCGCGAACTGTGGGAAGACATCAACAGCCTGTACTACAAGATCACGAAGCTGCGCGATAACGACGAGAGCCTTTCCCGGTTCTGCGATGCGGTGAAGCGCGGCGGGCACCGTTTTCACGGCGTCTGCGACGCCACGCTGGCGCGCGACGAAGGCTGGCACTTCGTGCAGGCGGGCTGCGTGCTGGAACGCGCGGAAATGACCGCGCGGATTCTCGACGTCCACTATCACCAGTTGCTCGAAGGGCCGCAGATTCTGAACGAATCCCGCAGTCATCTCTGGATGGCCGTGCTGAAATCGGTGGCGGCGTACGAGTTCTACAAACGGCAATACGGGCAGATCGAACCGGCCAAAGTGGCGGAGCTGCTGCTGCTCGACGCGCGCCATCCCCGCTCGGTCCGCTTCAACCTGGGCGCGCTGCAGAGTTCTCTGCACGCGATCAGCGGGTCGGTCCCGGGCACCTATGACAACGAGGCCGAGCGGCTGACCGGCAAGATTCACGAACGGCTCACCTACGACAGCATCGAAGAGATTTTCGATGGCGGGCTGCACAACTTTCTGACCGATCTGCAGGCCACGTGCCGCAGCATTGGCGATCAGATTACAAGCGCTTATTTCCACTACGCCGTGGTCGCCTAGAGATAACATATGGCCGCATTCAACCGCTACAAACTGGCGCACGTCACTCTCTTTTCCTACGACGGCATGGTCTCCGAGAGTTACAACGAACTGCGTCTGCGCCCGCGTCACGACGAGACGCAGAGCTGCCTTTCGTTCCGTCTCACGACATACCCGTTTTCGAAGCCCGCCGCGCATCTCGACTACTTCAATAACTGGGTGCACCGTTTTCACATTCTGCCGGAGCACACGGAACTGCGGGTCGAATCCGAGGCGATCGTGCTCGTGCACCCGGCCCCGGAATACGTCACGCGCGCCGTGTCTCTGGGCGAACTCGACCAGCGGCGGGACGTGCTGATGGACGAGCATTTCGACTGGCTCGAACCCAGCCAGTATTGTCCCGATCTGCCGGCCATGGCCGAAATGGCCCGTGAAGTGGAAGACCGCTGCGACGGCACGGCGCGCGGCTTCGCCGATGCCGCTTCGGCGCTGATCCACGAGCAGTTCACTTACAAGCCGGGCGCCACGCACGTTCATTCCTCCGTGCAGGATTCGCTCGCAACGCGCGCCGGCGTCTGCCAGGATTTCTCGCATCTTCTGATTGCGGTGCTGCGCCGGCGCGGCATACCCGCGCGCTACGTCTCCGGTTATCTCGTTCCGCGGCATGCGCCCGACGCGCAGGCCGCCATGGAAAACGTCATCGGCGGGCAGGCTTCGCACGCATGGGTGCAGGCTTATATTCCGGAGACCGGCTGGATCGGGCTTGACCCCACGGCGGGCGAGTTTGCCGACGATCGCCATATCGTGGTCGCCCGAGGTCGCGACTATGGCGACGTACCGCCCGTGCGGGGCGTCTACAAGGGCCATGCCGGACAAAGCCTGTCGGTCGATGTGCTGGTGCGCCCCGCGCTCGACGAAGAAGGCGCGGAACTGCTGCAGGAGACCTCCGCCGCGCCTCCGCCGCGCCCCCTGTCCGAAGAGCAGCCGCAGCAGCAGTAACGGGGATATAGTCAGATGTGCCATGACCCGCTTTTTGCTCTCCCTTGTCACGCTGACTTGCGCGCTGGCGCAACCGGCGCCGCCCGCCCATCCTTATCCGCGGATCGACGGCGCTCTCGGCTATAAAGCCGATCCCTCCTGGCCCAAAGAGAAGCCGCCCGGCGGAGAATGGACCGCCCCCATGTCCAGCGTCGCGCTCGGGCCCGACGGCAACGTCTGGACCTTCAATCGCGGCAAAATCCCCGTGCAGGTCTACACGCCTGACGGGCGTCTGGTGAAGTACTGGGGGCAGGGCGGGCTGTTCCGGAATCCCCATACCATCCGGTTCGATAACGCGGGGAACCTCTGGATCGTCGACACGCAGACGCAGACCGTGCGCCAGTTCACGCTCGACGGGAAAACGCTGCTGACCATCGGCACGCCGAACGAGCCCGGCGAAGATGCCACGCACATGAACCAGCCCAACGACGTGGCCTTCGGGGCGAACGGCGATATCTATGTGAGCGACGGCTACGGGAATAACCGTGTCGTGGTGTTCGACCGCAATGGAAAGTTCGTGCGCGCGTGGGGCAAGCTTGGCACGGGGCCGGGCGAATTCAGCCAGCCGCATTCGCTCGCGATCGATTCGAAGGGGCGCGTGTATGTGGCCGACCGGAATAATTCGCGCATACAGATCTTCGATGCGAAGGGCAAGTTTCTGACGGAATGGAAGAACATCGTCACCCCGTGGGCGCTCGCAATCACGAAGGCGGATGAGATCTATGTCTGCGGCAGTTCGCCCATGCTGTGGGAAGAGATTCCCGCGTCGCAGAGCGCGCTCGCCACGCCGCCGAAAGACCAGTTGCTCATGAAGCTCGACACCGAAGGCCGGTTGAAGCAGCTCTGGGTCTTCCCCAAAGGGGATAAACCGGGGGAACTGGACTGGGCGCACAGCGTCGCGGTCGCGCCGGATGGCAGTCTCTACTTCGCGGAAGTGATGGCGAAGCGCGCGCAGAAGTTCGTGCCGGCCGGAACGCAGGCAAAATTCTGATAAAGTAAGACTGCAAAATCAAGCGAATCAAGCGAGGCTGCATGACCAACTCCCGCCGTCAGTTTTTGAAAATCGCATCCGCCGGGGCCGCCTGCGCGGGCCTTGGGTTCTCCGCCGAAACCGGCGGGTCCGAACCGACGCTCGGCCTGATCGTCCCTCCGTTGAATTACAAGGCGCCCCCGGAGTACCACGCGATGTACCCGAAGGGGATCCGGTTCCTCATCGTCGGGCTCGGCCTGCCGAGCATGACGCCGGCTGGCTATGACGCGGTGATCGACAAGATCGTGCCGGTGGCGGAGCAGATGAAGAAGGACGGCGCGAACGCCATCTCGATCATGGGCACGTCGCTCACGTTCTACAAGGGCGCGGCGTTCAACCAGAAGCTGCAGGATTCCGTCCGCAAGGCCACGGGGCTGCCGGTCACCTCGATGAGCAACGGGATCATCGAAGGGTTGAAAGTGGCGAAGGCCCGCCGGGTGGCGGTGGCCACCGCCTACAACGAGGACGTCACGGAGCGGCTGAATATATTCCTGAAGGAGTCCGGCTTCGAGGTGGTGAAGTCGAAAGGGCTCGGGCTTTTGTTGAACATCCCGCAATCCGCGCAGGCAGGGCTGCTGGAGTTCAGCGCGGGAGTGAAAGAGAGCGCGCCCACGGCCGATTCGCTGCTGATTTCCTGTGGCGGGTTGAAGACGCTCGACCTGCTCGCGCCGCTGGAGAAACGGCTTAAAGTGCCGGTGGTTTCGAGCCAGCCGCACGGGCTGTGGAATGCGGTGCAGTTGCTCGGCGTGGATGCCCGGGTGCAGGGCTACGGCTCGGTTCTGGCGACGAAGGTTTAGCCGGTTTCAGCGGCGGCGCGCGTTGAAGAACCGCTGCAGCATTTCCGTCGCTTCCGCGCCCAGCACGCCTTCGACGATTGCGACGCGATGGTTCAGCAGCGGCGAATCCGCGATTTGAAATTTGCTGCGGATGCCGCCGAAGCGCAGGTCCCTCGCGCCAAAGACCAGCGTGTGGATGCGCGCCGCCACCAGCGCGCCCGCGCACATGGCGCACGGTTCCAGTGTGCAGTAAAGAGTGGCGCCGGCGAGCCGGTAGCCGCCCGTCGAGATCGCGGCCTGGCGAATGGCCAGCATTTCGGCGTGCGCCGTCGGAGCTAGCCGGCGTTTGGGCTAATTCGGCGCCGGGCCGACTTTCTCTTCGTCCGCGACGACGCGGCAGCCCAGGGTAACTGCGCCGTCCTCCTCCGCCTCGCGCGCCAGCGCGAGCGCGCGCCGCATCCAGTGCTCATGACGGTCATGCTCGTGCATTAGCTTAGAATAAACTCACCCGCTTATGGCCGAACTGGAAATCCATCACGAAGTCGAAGGCGCCGATCCGCTGGGGAAGAAAATCGGAATCCTCGCGTCGATCCTCGCGGTGCTGCTCGGAGTTGTCACGATCGTTTCGCATCGCGCGCATACGGATGCCGTCCTGTTCAAATCGGAGGCGAACGACCAGTGGTCGTTTTACCAGTCGAAACGCATCAAATTTCACAGCCTCGAACTGGGCGTGGATCTGCTGAACGCCATGCCGGCGCAAACGCCCGCGGCGGCGCTCACGCTGCAGCGCTACGAGAAGGAAAAGAAGCGCTACACGCGCGATTCCGACGTGGCGCAGGCGGATGCGCGCGCCATGGACGCGAAGGCCGCGCACGTGGAAGACCAGGCGCTGCGCTTCGATTTCGGAGAAGGTCTGCTGGAGATCGGGCTGGTGCTGTCGTCGCTGTATTTCATCGCGCGCTCGAAGTTGTTCCCGGTCGTCGGAGTCGGGAGCGCTTCGATTGGCGTGGGGCTCGCGCTGTCCGGATTCTTTTTATGACCGTTTAATAAGGCAGACGGCGTCCCGGGTCGAGCAGGCCGCCGGTCCGCGTGACCGGACCGCCGCCATCCGAAAAATGGCCCGCGCCGCCGGTTGACGCGAAATTCACTTCACTGGCCTCGAACATCAGCGGCCGGTCGAGCACCATTTCGACCGTGCTCCCCTTGGCCAGCACGGCATCCGGACCGCGTGTCAGCAGGACTCCCGCCAGACCCACGGCCGCCCCGGCGGCGGCTCCGATGCCGGCCCCCAGTCCGGCGTGTCCCGCCGACGCGGCGGCGATTGCGCCGATCGAAGCGCCGGTGGCCGCGCCCTCGCCGATGGTGCGCGCGTCTCCGCCTTTGTTCGAATCGCCCTGGACCATGCCCTCCTTCTTGTCGAGGCGCTCGTCGCCGCGCGCGTCAACCGAACCGAGGCGCGAACGAAAGTCGCGCGTCACGCCGTTCGGCAGCGTAATCGAATCGAAGCGGACATAAAGCTCGCCGCGCCCCTTGAGCCGGCCCGGGCGTTTCACATCGGTAACGGTCCCTGTGACGTAACTGCCCGGCGGGATCACGATGCGGTTCGCGATCACGATGGGGAAAACAGTTTCCAGATAGATGCGATCGCCCGCCGCGGAGTGCTTCGTGCTGACGCTGTTAATCAGACCGAGAGGGATATGCGTGCCGGTCTGGACCGTATAGGCCGGCGGCGCCGCGGGGACGGCTCCGGTCTGGCCAAAAGCCGCGATCGCGCCCAAAAACAGCACGGCGCCCGGAAGGAAACGTTTCGGCATAGTTTACGCTCCCCTTCATTGTAGAGGGTTCGAGTCAGTTGGCGAACAGCTGAACCGAGGCCGGGCTGGATTGCGCGCCGATCACGATCTGTATCTGCGGATCCGGCGGGAGAGTGTCCGGGAGCCTGAGATTGATCTGATACAGACCGGCGAACCCGGGCGTGACCCCGGCATAATAGATGTCCTCCGGCGGGCAGGGGACGCCGTTCAGCAGAATCCGCAGCTGGGACGCATAAAGTATCGGCGCCGCGGTCATGGCGACGCTGCCCGAGGATGTGTCCGGTATCGTGCGTCCCAAGCCCGCGGCGTACAGCACGATGATTTCGCCGGGCTGCGCCGGAGACGCGGGAGTGATCAGGCTGCCATCGGCATGTTCCGCCACGGCGAAGTTTCCGCTCCACTGGAAGAATCCGGGAGAGGTGGACGCGAGGGTAACGGTCACCGCCGGCGATCCGTCGGGCGCGAACGGCCCCGCCACCCCCTGGCGCGAGACCAGCACGCTGACGGCGGTCGCGGTCAGTTAGTAGGGAACCAGAAAATTGATCTGGGTGGGCGAGACGTAGAAAAGATTGCAGAGAACGCCCTGCACGTGGACGCTGACGCCGTCCAGCACGGTCGGGAGAGAGCCGGAGTTCGTGTCGGCGGCGGTGACGGCGTGCGTGGTCCACGAGAGGTTGGTTCCGTAAATGGTGGCGATGGTGTTGGGCGCGAGGGCTTTGACGGTCTGTGTGGCCGCCTGCACCACGCCCGCGGCGGTAAAGTAAGGCGCCGTGGCCGCTGTGGGAATCTGCGCGAGGAGCGAAGCCCCTGCGTGCATGAGCACGAAGACAACGATCAAGACCGGGACGAGTGGAAAGTGGCGCTGGCCCATAGAATCCTGGACCCTTACTTATCGACCGTTCCGGGAAATATTTCTAGGCTATCTGAATCTGTCTGGAGGCCTTAAGCGCCTTTTTCGTCACAGTTGTCAGCGGAATCCGATGCAATTCCGTGGCGGCGAACCACTTGCCGGGCGGCAGAGCGGCCTCCGGCACGCCCTTCTCAGGCACGCTCGCCCTCCAGATGGTAACCGCGAAACGGTCGTTGGCGATGGAATGACGGAATTCGCACAGCTTCCCGGCCGGAAGGTGTGGGAACAGAGACTTGTCCGGCAATTCCCGAAAACCGGCGAGGCGCCGCTCGGATGAAGCGCGCTGAACGAGGAAGATTCGAGTCCCGTCTTCGACCAAAGCGTCTTCGAGCAAAATCAGGTCGAGCGGCGCCCGGCGCGGCGGCGGCTTCTTCCGTTTGACCGGCAACTCCCGCTCCGTCCCCGCCGCGCGGGCGGCGCAGAATTCCGTTATGGGGCACGCGCCGCAACGGGGCGCACGGGGCAGACAGACGGTGGCCCCCAGTTCCATCATGGCCTGATTGAAGTCGCCGGGGCGTTCGGGATCGAGCAGCGCGGCGGCTTCCGCGGCAAAGGCGCGGCGCGCGGCGAGGGAAGCGGTATCCGAGGCATCGTTCGTCAAACGGCTGAGCGCGCGGACCACGTTCCCGTCCACGGCGGCGCGGGGCAGATTGAGCGCGATGCTCGCAATCGCGGCCGCCGTATAAGGGCCGGCGCCCGGCAGCGCAAGCACGCCTTCGTAAGTGGACGGCAGACCTTCGGCGGCCATCTTCTTCGCGGCCCGGTGCAGATTGCGCGCGCGGCTGTAATAGCCGAGGCCGCTCCAGGCGGTGAGAACGTCGTCCTCCGGCGCGCGGGCAAGGTCTTCGACGGAGGGGAAGCGTGCGAGAAAGCGCAGGTAACAGGGGATGACCGCTTCCACGCGGGTCTGCTGGAGCATCGCTTCCGAGATCCAGACCCGGTAGAAGCCGGTCGATTCGCGCCAGGGCAGATCGCGGCGCGCGGCATCGTACCAGCGAAGCAATGCGCTCCGGAAACCGGCGCGCCCGGACGCGGGAGCCGGAGTCAGGGCCGGAGCACCTGCACAAATTCGGCGATCACGCGGAACTCGTCCGCGGTGAGGTCGAAAGCGGGGAACTCGCGATTCAGCGGCTCCAGCCGGATCGCGCCCTCGCGCTCGGCCCCCTCCACCAGCGCGCCCTGCCTTGCGTACCGCTTGACGGTATAGCGCGAGGAAAACTCGCTCTCGCCGGATTTCTCGATCAGCAGCAGCCTGCCCCTGCGCGATCCCGTCACCGGAGCCCGGAAAATGCAGGCGCTGCCGTCCGGAATCAGGGGTTCCATCGATCTGCCCACCACGTACGCGACGAACATCCCTTCCGACAAACGCAGTCTTTCGGGCGCGCGCACCCAGCCCTCCAGCTCGCTGTCCATCCCTTCGCCGAACTTCGTCGCCGCCGCGCGCAGACTGTAAACCGGCAGATGCGAAACGAAAGGCCGCACCGTCGAATCCACGTACTCGTCGAAGAGCCGGTCGACAGTGGCGTTCGCATCGGTGCAGGCAACCGGCTCCCGGTCGGTGATGCGCAGGAAACCCGAGAGGCTGTCTTCGAGCCAGGCCATCAGCCGCGAGCCACCCATTTCCCGGCCCTTCAACTCCAGATCGGCGGGCAGAGCGGAGAGAATATCGAACGCCTGCTCGTCCAGTTCCTCGAAGGCGGAAAGATCCCGCAGGCGAAGCGTCAGTTCGTCCGTCTCCCGGTCGGCCAGCAGAATGCCGTACGGCACGGGGCGGCTGCCGGGCCGCGCGACTTCGAGCAGCGACCACCAGGCATGGCGCGCGGCGCCGGACAACCGGCCGGCCCCGATCGGAATGACAACCGCAGGCATTGAGCTAAGACTCCATGGTACAGCGCGGCCGCTGCGGAGGAAAGGGCGTCAGTTGGGAGGGGCGTACGGGTAGTAACCGTTCCGGTAACGAACCTGCGAGGTGGGCAGGTCCACCGCCACCCGGATGCGCCGGAATTGCCGCGCCTCCGAACTCGGCTGGACGTCGGGCGTATACCGGATCACATACTGCGTGGTGATTTCACCGGACAGGCTGGCGACGGAGCGGAAGATGGCGCTCGAAATCTCGGCAGTGTACCCGCCCGTGCCGACCTGAATCGCGTAGTTCCCGTCGTCCGAAGGCGTGGAGAGGTAGCCCGCGACATCTTTGTAGGCGTTGTTGAGCGGGGTCTCCACCTTGCCGCCGGTCTCGGAGGTCAACTGCGTCAGGTTGCCCTCTCCGTCGGTGTGAAAACCGAACGCCATCGTGCTCATGGCATAGACGGTCACCAGGTTGCGCTGCGCGATCTCGATGACTTCCTGGAGAGACTTTTTACTGGCCGTGTCGTGCCCGTCTCCGATGACGATCACCACCCGGCGCGGCTCGTAAGGCTCGCCCATCACGGTCTTCCGGCTGGTGCAGGCCATGTAGATGGCGTCGTAGAGCGCGGCGCCCCCGCCAGGCTTCATCTTCTTCAGCTTCTCGACCATTTTTTCGGAGTCGCTGTTCGTATCCGCGACCAGCTGGGGCTGGTTGCCGTATGTAATCAGATAACCGCTGTATTTCTTGTCTCCCGGCAGGAGGTTCAGCATGAGTTCGCTGGCGGCTTCCCTGTATTTGTCCCAGTGGATCATCATGCCGCTGCTCGTGTCGATCAGGAAGCCGATCACGACGGGCTGAGACTGCTCGTGGCTGAAGAAGTCGATCTTCTGTTCTTTGTTTTCGTCGAAGATTTTGAAATCGCTCTTCGTCAGGTTCGACACAAAGCGGCCCTTCTCGTCGGTAACGGTGATCGGCACGATGACCTCGTTGACCGAAACTCTGATGGGGGCCTGAGCCTTCGCGGCGGGGCGGAGCGTCAGGGCGCCCGCGAGGACAAGCGCGAGCGGGAGAACCAGCGTGGGGCGAAACATGAGTGACTCCGGCAAACTTTCATTCTACTCGCCGCGCGGCGGCGCATGGGCGGAGCTGCCGCTTTATTCCGGCGTTATCCCCGCGGCGGGGCCGGATTCCCGTTCATTCCGGTGTAGTATGCTGGTCTTTCAGTTCTTTATCGTCAACCATTTCGAGGTAGGCCCGCCATGTCTCTCCAATTGAAATCGCTGGTTCTTTCCGGCTTCGCGTTCGCGCTGTTCTCCCTGCCCGCGTTTGCGCAAACGACCATTATCGAAGGGATCGTCAAAGATCCGGCGGGCAAGCCCATTCCAGGGGCGGTCGTCAAAATCGAGCGCACCGACATCAAGGGCAGCTACCCGGTCAAGACCGATAAAAAGGGCCACTACGGCCACTATGGCCTGCCCATGGGCAAGTTCGACGTCAGCGTGCTCGTGGACGGCCAGCTGAAAGACGAGACGAAGGGCGTCTCGACGACTTCGGGCATGCCCGTGACGCTGAATTTCGATCTCAAGGCTCCCGAGGCGGCCGGCGGACCTCCGAGCGCGGCGGAAGTCAAGGGCATGTCGAAGGCGGAAAAAGAAGCCTACGAGAAAGCCAACAAGGCGCGTGAAGAACAGCTGGCGAAGAACAAGGAACTGAACGACGCGTATACCGCGGGCCGCCAGGCGCTGGACGCGAAGATGTACGATCAGGCGATCGAGAATTTTGTCAAGGCATCCACCATGGACGACAAGCAGGTGGCGGTCTGGAGCGGCCTGGCGGACGCGTATGTGGGTTCGGCCGGCATGAAAACGGGGGCGGACGCCGCGCCCCTGTATGAGAAGGGTTTCGACGCTTTCCGGAAAGCGATCGAACTGAAGCCGGACGACGCCGCCTATTACAACAACTTCGCGCTGGCGCTGGCGAAGGACAAGAAACTGGACGAGGCCAAAGTCAACCTGGACAAGGCCGTCCAGCTGGACCCCCCCGGCGCGGGCAAATACTACTACAATATGGGCGCGCTGCTGGTGAACGGCGGGCAGGGCGAAGCGGCGGGCGAAGAATTCAAGAAGTCCATCGACGCCGATCCGAAATATGCCGATGCCCAGTATCAGTACGGGTTGTTCCTCACGTCGAAGGCCGGGACAGACCCGAAAACGGGCAAGATTACTCCGGCTCCAGGGACCATTGAGGCGCTGCAGAAGTATCTGGAACTGAAGCCGGACGGGTCGTTCGCGGAGTCCGCGAAGGAGCTGATCGCGGGACTCGGCGGCACGGTAAATACAACGTTCAGCAATCCCAACGCGCCCCCCGCAAAGAAGAAGAAGTAGACGGGGGGAAGCAGGAAGGGCGCGGATCATGTTTGTTTTCCTCGCCAGACTGATCCTGTTCACGATTGCGATTTCCGTAATCCGGTCCGTGATTCGTTTCGTGCAGCGCGCCTGGATGGGCATGCAGGCGCCTCGAAATCTGAACGCGGCGGCGGGCCGGGCCCCGGGCGCGCACGCCACGCCCACGCTGCTGCAGCAGGACCCGGTGTGCGGAACCTACGTGGCGATCGACTCTTCGCTGAAAACGATCGTGCACGGGAAGGTCCTGCATTTTTGTTCCGCCGAGTGCCGGGACAAGTATCGGGCCTGAACGCTTGCGCAACCTCCAGATCGATGACCTGTTTTCGGAACTGACGCGCCATGCCGCGTTTCAGGCCATGGCCGCCCGCGCCGGCGCGTCCGCGGAACCCTGCGCGCTGCGCCTCTCCGGCCTCACGCTGACGGCGCGGGCACTGTATGCGGTGCTGCTGCATCGTGCCGCGGGACGCCCGCTGCTGATCGTCGTGGATGGCAACAAACAGGCGGAAGCGCTGTTGCCTCTGCTCGAAACGTTCGCTGGAATGGTGGCGCCGGAGGCCATGCCGCTGTTTCTGCCCGCGCTCGATGTGTTGCCCGGCCAGAACATGTCGCCCCATGCCGAGATTCTGGCCACCCGCGCCACGGCCCTCTCGCAACTGGCGAACGGGTATGCGGGCATCGTGCTCGCGCCCGTCGCCGCCGCGCTGGCGCGCACGGAAGCGCCTCTCTACTACAGGCAGCTGACGCAAACGCTGAAGGTGCACGACGAGGTCCCGCTGGACGATCTGGCGGCCCACCTCGAAAGCGTGGGCTACGAGCGCCGCGACCCGGTGGAGATGGTGGGCCAGTATTCCATCCGCGGCGGTATTCTCGACGTGTTCCCGCCGGAGCAGGCGCAGCCGGTGCGCGTCGAGTTCTTCGGCGACGAGATTGAATCCATCCGCAGATTCGATCCCGAATCGCAGCGCTCCATTCACAAACTGAACGAATGCGTGCTGCAGCCGCTCACGGAATTTCAGAAGTCGCGCCCGCTGCTGGCGGAGCTGGCGGGCCGTCTGCGCGAGAGCGGCGCGCGCGGCCGCGATCTGCCGGAGAGCGGCGACACCTTCGCGGGCTGGGAGACGCTGCTCCCTGCCGTGCGGCCCCGGCAGTGTTCCATTCCGGAGTTCTTCGAGCGCCCGCTGATCCTGATCGACGAGCCGGAACTGACTCAGGCCGCGGCCGACCGCCTGTGGACCCGGCTGCGCGAACCCGCGCACGCCGGGGCCGTCGCGCCCGAATCGGCCATGCTCACCTGGGATGAGTTCAGCGCACTGGCGGCGCGGCATGGCACCCTCGAAGTGCGGCAGCTCGACCTTGGCGTCGCTTCGGGCGGCCCGGCCGATGCCGGCAGCTATCGCATCCCGACGCGTCCCTCCATGGCGTTCCACGGCAATCTGCAGGTGGCCATCCGGGAGGCGAAAACGCTGCTCGAAGCCGGTACGCGGCTGGCGTTTTTCGCGCCCACTTCGGGCGAGGTCGAACGCCTGGCCGATGTGTTTGGCGAGTATGCGATTCCCTACCGGATCGATCTCGGGGGCGAGCAGGTTCCGGAGTATCTGCGGGAGCGGGCGCAATCCCTGAGCGCCGGAGTCGCGTTGATCCGCGGCGATGTGGCCCGGGGCACGGTGTTCCCGGAGGGGCGTCTCGCGATCTTCGGTTCGGAGGATCTTTTCGAATCTCCGGAAACGGTCGCAAAGCCCGGCAAGTCTCATCTGGGGACTTTCTCCGCGGATCAGTTCGATCTGAAGACCGGCGACTACGTGGTTCACGTGGAGCACGGCGTGGGGCAGTTCCTCGGCGTTCGCGAAATTGCGCAGGGCGACACCAAAGGCGATTACATGCTGATCGAGTACGCGGGCGGCAACAAGCTCTACGTGCCGCTTTCGCGCATGGATCTGGTGCAGCGTTTTCGCGGCGAAGGCGAAGCCAAACCCTCTCTCGACAAGATGGGCGGCGCCACATGGACGCGCACCCGCACCCGCATCAAGACCCGAATGCGCGACATGGCGGAGGAGCTGCTTAAGCTTTACGCCGCGCGCCGGCTCGCGCCGGGGTTCGCCTTTTCAGCCGACAGCAACTGGCAGCGCGAGTTCGAAGACGCCTTCGAATTCAGCGAGACGAAGGACCAGAGAGCGGCCATCGCCGATATCAAGCGCGACATGGAGAGCCCGCAGCCGATGGACCGCCTGCTGTGCGGCGACGTGGGTTACGGCAAGACCGAAGTCGTGATGCGGGCGGCTTTCAAAGCCATGGGCGACGGCAAACAGGTGGCGGTGCTCGCGCCCACTACCGTGCTCTGTTTCCAGCACGCGCAGACGTTCAGGAAACGGTTTCAGCCTTTTCCCGTGCGCATTGAAATGCTCAGCCGCTTTCGCAGCGCGAAAGAGATCAAGGCGGTGCTGGCGGATGTGGCCGAGGGGAAAGTGGATCTGCTGGTGGGCACGCACCGGCTGTTTTCGAAGGACGTGGAGTGGAAGGATCTGGGGCTGGTCATCATCGACGAAGAGCAGCGCTTTGGCGTGAAGCACAAAGAGCGGCTGAAGGAAATCTGCAAGGGCATCGATGCCGTCGCCATGAGCGCGACGCCCATTCCGCGCACGCTGCACATGTCGCTGCTGGGGTTGCGCGATCTGTCGGTGATCGAGACGCCGCCCAAGGATCGTCTGGCGATTCACACGGTGGTGGCGCCTTTCTCGCCGGACCTGATCAAGTCTTCGATCGAACTGGAACTGGCGCGGGGCGGCCAGGTGTATTTCGTCCACAACCGCATCGATTCCATCTGGCAGCGGGCGGCCATGGTCCAGGAGATGTTTCCGGGCGCGCGCATCGGCGTGGGCCATGGCCAGATGGCGGAGGCGGAACTGGAAAAAGTCATGCTGCAGTTCATGCGGCACGAGTTCGATGTGTTCGTCTCGACCACGATTGTCGAGAACGGGCTCGATATTCCGCTGGCGAACACGATCGTCATTGAGAAGGCGGAGCGGTACGGCTTGTCGGAGCTTTATCAGCTGCGCGGGCGCGTAGGCCGTTCGAACCGGCGGGCGTACTGCTACCTGTTTGTGGAACCGGATTCGGAGCTGACCGAGATTGCGCGCAAGCGGCTGGCGGCGCTGAAGGAGTTCAGCGATCTGGGGGCCGGATTCAAGATCGCGGCGCTCGATCTGGAACTGCGCGGCGCGGGCAATCTGCTGGGCGGCGAACAGCACGGGCACATCAACGCCATCGGGTTCGATATGTATGTGCGGATGCTCGAAGACACGGTGCGCGAACTGCGGGGAGAGGAAGTGGCGCCGGAGATCCATTCGGCGTTGAATCTCGGGCTCGACCTGCGCATTCCGTCGTCGTACATCACGGATGAGAATCAGCGGCTGCGCGCTTACAAGCGCATCGCGCAGGCGGTGGATCTGGCGGAGCGCGACAAGGTGGAACATGAGTTCGCCGACCGTTATGGGCCGGTTCCGGATGAGGTGCGGCATCTGCTGACTTATTCGGGGATCAAGACGGCCGCGGAGAAGATCGGGATTGAAGCGAGCGACCGCCGGGTGTCGGTGCTGAATGTGAA
>VFSW01007170.1_pt1 | contig 16231 bp, 11 predicted proteins | sample 5358111 | NCBI WGS metagenome assembly VFSW01 (sample SAMN11554181, study PRJNA540505) | mine drainage metagenome | isolation source: sediment from site ElyBrook_90M | place: USA: Ely Copper Mine, Vershire, VT | collected 2017 | reverse complement strand
TCAACGTGACCTCCTTTCGGAGGTCACATTAGGGGACATTTCTATCGAGGACAAAAGGGGACATTATCACGGAGGTACAACAGAAACATCAACCGAAGGGCCTCGATAAGGTGTAGAACAGGCCTTTTAACTGGTCTGGCGAGACTAACTATCTAACCATCGCGTTTCGCCGTGATCAAATCTTTTTAGCCCTCCGTTCACATCAAATTTACTGTAGTGATGTTAAGCTTATCACGCAGGCAAAGACCAAACATGCAAAAGACCGCGATATCTGCTCTAGTTGTGATGTGTTTCATAACCCCCAGTTCCGGTTTATGGGCAAAAAGCCGTACTCGAAGCCGCGCCAAACCGCAGGTTAAAGTGGCCGACGAGAAAATAGAATTGATACAGCAAGGTATCGATCGGTTGATGAACGGGGATCCCGATAGCGCCATCAGCTTTTTTCAACAGGCGCAAAAGCAGGCCCCGGAATGGCCGGTGGGATATTTGATGGAGGCCGATGCGACCTGGTGGAAGATTTACTATCGAACCTCCAACCTGATTGATCCTGACGTCTTTGACGTGGTTAGCACGTATTCCACGCCTTACGACAACCACTTTGAGGAAATGGTTGAGACCACCATCGCCAAGTCCAGGGCAATGCGCAAAAAGGGGCAAGGAAAGGAGGTTGCCGCAGGCTACCTTTATGAGGGCATGGCCTATGCCCTGGAAGGTCGCCTGTCGGGGCTTCGCGCCAGGGATCTTGCGACGGCAAGAGCTGGCAAGAAAATGCGGAACCTTTTGCTTGAAGCCTTGCAGCGTGACCCCAGCCTGACGGACGCCTATCTTGGCCTGGGAATTTACAATTACTTTGTGGATACACTGCCCACGATCATTAAGCTGCTGCGTTTTCTGATTGCCTTGCCGGGAGGTGACCGCCAAGAGGGGTTGAAGCAACTCAACGACGTGGCTGAAAGGGGCACATTTGCCAAGCCCGAAGCCAAGTTTTATCTCGCCAAGGATTACACTCGCAAGACCGAAGGCCAATACTCCAAGGCGCTGCATCTGTTCCAGGAACTTTCCGAAGCGTACCCGCAGAACCCGCTGTGGAAAATGCTGGTGGGCAGTGTCTACATCCGCATGGGCCAACAACAAACGGGAGAAAACTATTACGAGAAGGCCCTTCAGATGAGCGCGGGCAGCAGCTCCGAAGCCTTTAAGGCCATTCACGAGCAGGCGCACCACTCGCTTGACCGCATGCACGGCAGATAAAACCCTGCGCTCTTGCAAACATTCCCGCGCTGCATGGCTTGTCCATGCCGCGATCAATTGACCGCACCTTTGGCACGCATGTGCCCGAACCCCCCCTTGCACACCCGCTTTGAGTTTGTGTTAAACAATATGTGAAGGAGCGTTCAGCGATGCAGTCTGCTCGTGCGCATGGTAAGAGCTGCGCACCAACGGCCCCGATTCCACGTGGCGGATGCCAAGACGCAGCCCCTCGTCCCGCAGTGCGGCGAACTCCTGTGGTGAATAGAACCGGGCTACCGGCAGCTGTGCCCCCGAAGGCCGCAAGTATTGCCCAATGGTAACAATGTCCGCCCCGGCGCCTGCCAGATCCTTCAAGGTGCCGCAAAGCTCATCAAACGTCTCACCCAGGCCGGCCATCATCCCGGATTTGGTGGGAATCTCAGGAGCTATCTGGCGTGATTGCCGCAGCAATTCCAGCGAGCGCTCATAGTGCGACCCGCGGCGCGCCACGGGATACAAACGAGGAACGGTTTCGATATTATGGTTTAAAACGTCAGGCCGCGCCTCGAGCACCCTGGCAAGTGCTTCACGCGAACCGTGAAAATCCGGAATCAGCACCTCGATGCGCAAGCCTTCAACCCGCCGGCGCAAGGCTTGGATGGTCAGGGCGAAAATTGTTGAACCGCCGTCCTTCTGATCGTCACGATCCACGGAAGTCACAACCACGTAACGCAGTTGGAGCGCTGCGGCCGCCTCAGCTACCCGGCCGGGCTCCTCCCAGTCGACCGTTGATGGCATCCCCTTGGGCACGGCACAAAACCCACAACGGCGGGTGCACAGGTCACCCAGAATCATGAAGGTTGCTGTGCGATGTCCCCAGCACTCGCCGATATTCGGGCAGCGCGCGCTTTCGCACACCGTGTGCAGACTAAGCCCGCGCATCAGTTTTTTCAATTCGTAGTAGTTCTCGCCGCCGGGAAGGCGCACTTTCAACCAGTCGGGACGTTTGGCATGAGACCCCGCAGCTTCAATCTGGATGAGTCCTGATTCCATGGTCTTATTCTAGCCGGGTTGCAGCGTTGAAAGAAAGTCCTGCGGTACTTTTGGAACTTTGATTGTTGGAGATGAAGAATCCCGGGCGACCTTTATAACCCCTTCTCCGCCATTTCGAAGGCCTTCAGCACCGCGCGCGCCTTGTTCATGCTTTCGTCGTATTCCCGCGACGGCACCGAATCCGCCACAATACCTGCTCCGGCTTGAAGGTACGCGTTTTGGCCTTTGATCAAAACAGTGCGAATTACAATGCAGGCATTCAGATTGCCTGAAAAATCCAGGTAAAGCACCGACCCGCCGTATAGGCCGCGTCGCGTCGGTTCCAATTCATCGATAATCTCCATGGCGCGTACTTTGGGCGCTCCCGTAAGGGTGCCGGCCGGAAAGCAGGCGGCCAGGGCGGAGTAGCTGTCAGCGTCGGGCCTCAAAGTGCCTTCGATGGTAGAGACCAGATGCATCACATGCGAGTAGCGCTCCACAAACATCACTTCCCGCGGCCGCACGCTGGAAAATTCGCACACTCGCCCGATGTCATTGCGTCCGAGGTCCACCAGCATGATGTGCTCAGCGCGCTCCTTCGGATCAGCCTTTAACTCCTCTTCCAGTCTGCGGTCTTCTTCTTCACTTTGCCCGCGCGGGCGGGTGCCCGCTATAGGACGGTATTCCACGCGGCGGCCGCTTACCTGCACCAGCATTTCCGGCGAGGAACCCAGAACCGTCGAATCCCCCATCTGAAGGTAATAGAGATAGGGCGAGGGGTTTACGACGCGCAAAGCGCGGTACACCTGGAACGCGGGTACGCGCAGCGGCACGGTAAGCCGCTGAGAGAGTACCACCTGGAAAACGTCGCCGGCGCGAATATACTCTTTGCCGCGTTCCACCATCGATTCATACTCTGTCCGGGTAAGGTTGGAACGCTGCCTCAGCGCTCCAGTCAGGCGGCGCGCAGGCGCAATTTTCAAAGGGCGGCTTAACGCCGCTTCGGTCCGCCCCAACTGTTCGACCGCCGCGTTATATTGGGATCGGAGTGTGCCTTTACCTTCATCGGTAAGAACGTTTGCGATCAGATAGAGCCGGTGCTGCACGTGGTCATAGGCAGCCAGTTGCGTGTAATACATAAAGGCAGCGTCATCCAGTTCCACATCCATGGCCACTCGCGGCTCCAGGCGCTCCAGGCTCCGCACTGTTTCGTAAGAAAGATAACCTACCGCGCCGGCGGAAAAAGGAGGCAATCCGGGCACTTTCACCGGATGGTAGCGCCGGCCCGTCTCACGCAAAAAGTCAAATATCGAGCCTTTCTCTTCGCCAGTCTGCGATCCCCGCGTGATACGAATGCGGTCGCCCCTCGCCCGCACCACCTGAAAGGGATGTGTGCCAAAAAATGTGTAACGGCCAACATGCTCGCCGCCCTCCACACTCTCCAACAGAAAGCTGTGCGGCGCCTTACTGACAGCGCCGGATTGAAGCCCTGCCTGAGGCGCAATCTTCAGGAAGGCGGAGACCGGGCTCAGCAGGTCGGCAAGCACCGGGCGGAACACCGGTACCACGTTGCCCTGGCCGGCCAGGCGGCGGAACTCCGCGAAATCCGGTAATGGCATTGGCATGACTTGAAGTAAAGGAAAAAGACCGGCGGCAGCGGTTGCAAGGCAGCGCTATGCTGCCATTCTCAGTCGTTCTCGAAAACGCCGAAGCCTTGCCGCACCGCCTGCTCCATCAGCGCCCGAGGCGCTGATTGGCCAGTCCAGATTTCAAATTGCCGGGCGCCCTGGGCCACCAGCATCTCCAAACCGGAAATCACGGTCAACCCCCGGCTGCGCGCCTCGGCTAGAAAACGTGTTTCCATGGGGTGGTATACCATGTCAAAAACCACGCGCACGCGCAGGCGGCTCAGGTCCGCAGGCAGCGCATCGGTATTGGGGGACATGCCGAGCGGCGTGGCGTTGATGACGGCATCCACGTCAAGAGTTTCCGGACTTCCCCAGGGGATGGTCTGCGCCGATACGGCGCGCGCCAGTTGTTTTCCCGCCTGGTCGCGGCGCGCGGAAATCAGCACCTCCGCACCCTCCGCGCGCAACGCATAGGCGGCCGCCCGGGCGGCGCCTCCCGAACCCAGCACCAGAATGCGGCTTCCGGGCAGGCGCAGCCGTTTGGTCAGTACCTCCACAACGGCCGACGCATCCGTATTCCACCCCATCCACTTTCCGCGCTGCACGGCAACGGTGTTGCACGCGCCAATCTCCGCGGCAATCGGGTCAATCCAATCGAGATCGCGCAAAATCGCCCTCTTGAATGGCATGGTCACGCTGAAGCCCACAAAGCCCACGCGCCGCGCGAAGGCCAGAAAGTCCGCCAGGCGCTCGCTTTCGCAAGGCAGGTAAACCGCATTCACGTGCTTGGCGTGGAATGCCGCGTTCTGCATGGAGGGCGAAAGTGAAAGCGATGCACGCGATCCTACAATGCCATAGTGTGCGGTGCGATGGTTCAACTGCTCCACCCGGTAGATGGACCGCATGGCTTCGGTGGAAAGCTGCCCGGGCGCGGTTGGCTGATGGTTGGGTGCGGAAGCGTACGTCCAGGCGCTGCCCCATTGCAGGCTAAGGACGCGCGAAGGCAAACCCACTGGTCCCATGGCGAAGGCCACCAGCTTGGGGCCGTGAGCATGGTGGGATTTCAGCAATTGCTGTACTTTCAAGTTGTCGGCAAGGGTCTGCGCCGTGGCCACTATCTTCACCGCTTGCACCGGCAAACGGGCCAGCTTGCGGTACATTTCACTGAGCGGGGGCATTTTCTGGTAATCATGGTACGAAACCACCACATGCGCGGGATGAAAGCTTTTCAGCAGCTCGGGCCCGGCGGCGTTCACCGATTCCCATTCCACGTCGATCCAATCGCAGCCGCCGCGAACGGCGGCCTGCAACACGGCGGTCTGTTGTTCAACGCTGCCGGCAAAGGATCCGCCCGCTTCCACACGGCGGCAGGTTGCGATCACCAGCGGAACACGCTGCCGGGCCAGCAACTGGCGCAGGGGAACCTCAATCGCGCTAAAATCCTGCAGCGCGTCCAGGCGCAGCTCATAGCCAACCTGGGAGGTGCCAATCCGGCCTGCCAAAGCTTCAAATGCCGGTAAGGTGGGTGCGGCCAAAGCAACAAAAATGCGCGGATGCAGGGGTTTTACCAAATGGTTGGGTCGCTCCTTCTTGCCGGATTCCACCAAATCTGCCAATATAATTTTTTTAGGATTTTAAGGCAAGAAAATTGGGTTGAATCATTTTAATACACCCCTCCGCTGCCCGATCTCAACACATTTCTCGAGGCTCCCAATGAAACTTCGATCCCGGATACCCGCCCTTCTGCTTGCGCTCTTGTGCGGACTAACCGCCCGGTTGTTCGCCGCCCCGCAAGCCGCGTCGCCTGTGGATTGGAGGGCATATCAGGACCAGGCGGTAAGCCTGTTGCAGCAGTATTTGCGCATCAACACTTCAAATCCGCCCGGCAACGAACTGCAGACCGCGCGCTTTTTCCAGAAGTTGTTTGATCAGGCCGGTATCTCCAATACCGTTTTTGAATACCTTCCCGGCCGCGCCAACATTTACGCCGTTATTCACGGCGATGGCGCCTTGCGCCCGCTGGTGATGCTGAACCACATGGACGTGGTGCGTGCCCAGCCGCAAAACTGGCGCGTGCCGCCATTTTCCGCTGAAATTCTGAATGGCGAATTGTACGGCCGCGGCGCCGAAGACATGAAAGACGAGGGCTTGATGCAGGCTGTTGTCATGCTGGCGGCGGCGCGCCAGCGCCCTCCGCTGAAGCGCGATTTGATCTTTCTGGCCACGGCTGATGAGGAAGTCAACGATACCGGCAGCGCCTGGATGATTCACAACCATCCGGAACTGGTGAAAAATGCGGAATATTTGATCACCGAGGGCGGAGATAACCTGATTCTGCCCGACGGGCATACCATTTACGGCATAGACGTGGCTGAGAAGGCTCCGTACTGGGTGCGCCTTACCGCCCGCGCCCGCGGCGGGCACGGCTCCATCCCGATCGCAGACTCCGCTCCCAACCAGTTGGTAAAAGCTTTGAACCGCGTGGTGCGGTGGCAAACGCCCATCCACCTGCTGCCTTCCGTTGAAGAGTACTTCCACCAGATCGCCAGTCTCCAGCCAGAGCCCCTGGCATCACAGTACCGCAATGTTCGCCAGGCGCTCAAAGACCCCGCCTTTGTGCAAAAGGTCACCGCGGATGAGAATTTGAACTATCGCCTGCGCGATACCGTTTCCCTTACCATGCTGAAAGGCAGCGAACAGACCAATGTGATTCCCGATACGGCCTACGCCCAGCTTGACGTTCGCCTGTTGCCCGGCGACGATCCCAGGCAGTTTGAGGCCGAGCTGCGCAAAGTGGTGGATGACCCCAAGGTGAGCATTGACCCCATCACCGATTACCGCACCCCGAATTCTTCTTCCACTCACACCACGCTTTACGGCATCATGGAAGATGAGGTGCATCGTTACAACCCCCGCGCGGTAGTGGCGCCTGTGCTGGATAGCGGCTACACCGAAAGCCAGATGTACCGCACCCTGGGCATCCAATGCTACGGCTTTGTGCCCATTGAGGTCACTCCGGAATTAGACGCCACGGAACACGCGGCCAACGAGCGCGTTCCCGTGGAGCAGATCCGCCGGGGAGTCAAGATGCTTTATGAAGTGGTGACGCGCATTGGCGTTCAGCCTTAACCCCAACGGCGGGAAAGCTGATCGCCGGCCATTGGCAGGGAGCAAAGCTCGTGTCGAATCGCGAGTATCCGGATCACCCTTTTGTGGGTGTTGGCGGCGTTGTAATCCACCAGGGTAAAGTGCTGCTGGTAAGGCGCGCCAGGCCACCGCTCGCCGGCGAGTGGTCGATACCGGGCGGCATGCTGGAGCTGGGCGAAACACTACCCCAGGCAACCCGCCGCGAACTGCTGGAAGAAACCGGCCTGCAGGTTGAACCCGGCGAAGTGCTGGAAGTGTTCGAACGCATTGAACGCCAGGATGACCGCGTTCGTTACCATTACGTCGTGGTGGATTTTCTCTGCCTTTTCCTCGGTGGTGAACTGGCGGCGTCATCCGACGTTTCCGATGCGCGGTGGGTGCTGCCAGAGGAATTACCACGGTATCGCCTTACCGCCAAGGCGGCGGAGGTGATCCACAAGGCCTTTCAAATGCACGAGAACCGTAGCCCAAAGGCGGCGCAGCACCCATGATCATGAAGAACACCCGGCCCAATGCGATGATATACCCGGCCTTATGCCTTGCCGCTCTTCTAATGCCGGCGGCGGGCGGCGCGTGGCTGTGGGCGCAAGCCGTTCATCTGCGCTTCCACCAGGTTCCACGGGCGCTGGTTGAAAATCGCCTTCTCCACGTTCCCCAGAGCAACGACGGCCGCGAAGCGGAATTGAAAAATCTGTTTGCTTCCGTTGGATGCAAGCAAGGCGAGATTCAGGAGCAGCCGGTGCGCCGCCACGATCCCCCCAACGTTACCTGCACGCTGCCAGGCATTACCCCATCGCTCATCATTGTGGGCGCTCATCTGGACCACGTCACCAAAGGCGCCGGCATAGTGGACGATTGGAGCGGCGCGGCCATGCTGCCTTCGCTCTACGCCAGTCTGGAAACCATTCCTCGCAAGCACACCTTCCTTTTCACCGCCTTCACCGATGAAGAAAAGGGACTGGTGGGCTCCAGATTTTACGTTCGCAAGCTTGGTCCCGATGACCGCCTGAAAATCCAGGCCATGGTCAATCTGGAATGCCTTGGCCTCTCTACCAGCGAAGTCTGGACCGATCACGCCGACCCAACGCTGCTTTCGGGCCTGACTGGCGTCGCCAAGGCCCTTCGCCTGCCCCTCACCGGCGTCAATGTGGAGAATGTAGGCAGGGATGACGCCATGTCGTTCCGCGACGATCACATCCCGACCATTACCATTCATTCGGTTACAAACTCAACCCTCAGGGTTCTCCATTCCTGGAACGACGCCCCTGCCGCTATCAACCAGACCGATTACTACCAGACCTACAATCTGGTTGCCGCTTACCTGGCCTTCCTGGATCTGGAACTCCCCGTCACACCGCGCCAGCCGAAGTGATCCGCCAGCTCCCTTTGCGCCCTGGGCGGGGCGGAAGAGCTACGTCACCTTATACCGTGACAACCGTCACTGCCTCATCGCCCCACTCGGCGTAATCCAGAACCAGTAAGGGAGGTGGCCCCATGACCAACCTTAATGCCGCTTATTTGCTCTTTATCGCCATTGCCGGTGTCGCTGCTGTAACCATTCTGGCGCGTTACTTTTACGTCTATTACAAGTTAAAGGGCAAGCGCCTCGTCACATGCCCTGAAAACCATCAGTTTGCCACCGTGGGCATGGACGCCGCCCGTGGTGCGAGGGAGTCTTTGCTCAAGGAACCTGTTCTACGCCTGAATGAGTGCACCCGCTGGCCGGAAAAACACGATTGCGCCCAGGATTGCCTGCCCCAGATCGCCTCAGACCAGGTTGGCCGGCGCGTGCCCAAAATCGTTGCCGACTTTTACCGCGGCAAGGCCTGCGCCTTCTGCGGCAATCCGGTCAGCGATGTTGACGTCTGGTGGCTTCATCAGGAGCCTGGCTTTGTGGATTCTCAAATGCACCTTGTTAGCTGGGAGACCATTCCTCCCGAGCAGTTGCCCGCGGCCTTTGCCGCGTGGAAGCCGGTATGCTGGTCGTGCTCCATCACTGAGACCTTCCGTAAGGAGCATTCAAACCTTGTGCTTGACCGCCCTGAATACAAGCACACGGTTAAGCATTAGGCCGCCCGCCCGGGTCAGGAACCACAAGGTCCACACCCGACACGTATGAAAGTAGCAGCGTCATAATATGCAAGTAGCAGCGTCATTCCCGCGCAGGCGGGAATCCAGCCCTGGGCCCCCGCGTTCGCGGGGGTGACGGCGAATGGGTTCCACGACATGATTCTACTTTCGGATTAACTGAACAGTATTGCTTCTAACCTTCAGACCCTGACCCAAACGCACAACCGCAGTGTGTCATTTTGCCCCACTTTGCATCTGACTTCTCCCTCCAGGTTCTTCTATCTAACCTAATCTAAATAGCTTAAACAAAAATTACGAATTCGTCTCGATTGTACCCACCGTCTCACGCCCTATTGCTACATTTAGAAATAAGGGGTAAGTAATGTGGCCTGCCGCGGCTTAGGCGACACCCCCTGCCAAATTCCTTCTTACTTTGGTTGAGGTTTTATTTCCAACAGATTGATCGACATGCGGATATCTCTTAGGCTCACTTCCCATAATCAAATCAAATCCGGTTGCCCCAACGGCACTTTTGTCTGCTTGGCGCCGCCGGACCCGCAAAACATCCTGGGTGTGTTAATCCTGTTGTCACCCAAAAAGGGGCCGTTCCCGTACCGCCCTCATATTCCTCCAACTGCGAATGCCTTTGGCAGGTCGCAAGCCCGAAGTAACCCAATGCCTTCCTCAGGAGGTCTTCTCACCCATGAATCGCCTGTCCACGCCCATTGAGCAAATTAAGGAGCATTACCCCGTCGTAGTAGTCGGTTCGGGATATGGTGGCTCGATTGCCGCCAGCCGCCTGGCCCGCGCCGGCCAGCAGGTTTGCCTGCTGGAGAAAGGCAAGGAAATCCTGCCGGGCGAATTCCCTTCCACAACGGCCGAGGTGCTCAGTCAATTCCAGGTGGATTCACCCGCGGCGCGATTGGGTAGCCGCACGGCGCTTTTTGAGGTCAATTCCAATGAGGATATCAGTATTTTGACCGGTTGCGGCCTGGGTGGAACTTCTTTAATCAACGCCAACGTCTCCATCCGCCCGGAACCCCGCGTTTTTCAGGATGCCCACTGGCCTGCTGCTTTGCGCCAGGACGTTTCCGCTGGCCTCGAGATGGGTTTTGAGCGCGCTGAGGCCATGCTGCGCCCCGTTCCCTATCCGGAATCCTTCCCTCCTCTGCCAAAGTTGCAAGCCATGGAGCGCGCCGCGGCCGGTGTTGGCAAAACGGCGGTACGCCCTCCCATCAACGTTGCCTTTAAATCGGGAGCAAACCCGTGCGGAGTCGAGCAGCCCGCCTGCAACCTGTGCGGCAATTGCGTAACGGGGTGCAACACCGGCGCCAAAAGCACGCTGCTCATGAATTACCTTCCGGACGCCTGGAACCACGGCGCGGAGATTTTCACGCAGGTGTGCGTGCGCTACCTGGAAAAACAGCCGGATGGCTGGCGCGTTTACTTCCAATATCTGCCTTCGGGTATGGAGCCGGAAAATGCCACGCCCTTAAGCATCCACGCCGGCATTGTGATTCTGGCCGCCGGAGCCAAGGGCAGCGCCGAGATTCTGCTGCGCTCCAGGGCCATGGGTTTGCCGCTGTCTTCCCGGCTGGGCGAAAACTTTACCGGCAACGGCGACATTCAGGCTTTCGCCTACAACAGCGACGCGCCGGTAAACGGCGTGGGCTGCACCAGCCCGCGGCAGGAAGCCGCCGACCCCGTGGGTCCCTGCATCACCGGAATGATCGACCTCCGCGAACAAACCACGCTGGAAGAGGGTGTGGTCATTGAGGAAGGCGTTGTGCCCGGCGCCATTGCCGAATTCCTTCCCGAGGCGCTGGCCACCCTATCACCCACCCGCGCGCCCGGTTCAAAACGCCCTGCCGTGCCGCAACTGGTGCACCGCGCGGAACGCGAGCTGCAATCGCTGGTGCTGGGACCGCGGCACGGAGCCGTGAAGAACACCCTTACCTACCTCGTCATGTCGCACGACGATGGCAAAGGCCGCATGAAGCTGCAAAACGGCCGCCTGCGCGTTGAGTGGCCGGGCCTGGCGCAGCAGCCCGTTTTTCGTCACAACGACGCTTTGCTGGAACAGACCACCCAGGCGCTCGATGCCGAATATCTGAAGAATTCTCTCTGGCGCCGCTACCTCGACTCCAGCTTTATGACCGTGCATCCCCTGGGCGGATGCTGCATGGCGGAAGACGCTTCCCAAGGCGTGGTGAATCACCAGGCGCAGGTATTTGCCGGCGACGAAGGCGCTCAAGTTTACGCCGGGCTTTACGTGATGGATGGCTCCATCATTCCCCGCCCCCTGGGCGCCAATCCTCTGCTCACCATTTGCGCCCTGGCGGAGCGTGCCACGGCGCTGCTGGCTGCGGAAAACGGCTGGCGCATCGATTATCGCCTGCCCTCGCCGGCCTCGCGCAAGTCTTTGCCGTTGCGCCCGGGCCTCGAATTTACCGAAACCATGAAGGGGTATTTTTCCACCCGCGAGCACGCCAGCTACCAGGAAGGTGAAAGAAAAGGCCGCGAAGAAAACTCACCGCTTGAATTTACCGTCAACATCCAATGCGACGATCTTGAGCGTCTGTTGAGCAACCCTGCCTATCGCGCCTCCATGGCGGGCACGGTCCTCGCCCCGGCGCTGTCGCCGCATCCGCTTACCGCAACCGGCGGCAAGTTCACGCTGCTGGCCGCCGATCCGGAGCGCGTTGAGACGCGGCTGATGCGCTACCGCATGCTGCTCACTTCCGTTACCGGCCACACCTACTATCTGGCAGGCTTCAAGCAACTGCACGCCGACGGCCCGGGCGACGCCTGGCAGCAGACCACAACCCTTTACGTTACCCTCCGCGACGGCATAAACCATCTGGCGCCGGTGCTGGGAAAAGGTATTCTGCGTATTTCCGCGCCCGACTTTCTTCGCCTTGCCACCACCCTCCGCGTAACCCAGGCCACCGGCGCCGAGCAGCGGCTGAAGCTGATCAGCCGTTTTGGAAAAATGTTCGCCGGTGAGCTGTGGGATACGTACGGCGGCGTTCTGGAACGCCCCAACTTCTTTAACCCCCATGCCCCGCCGCGGGTCAAGCGGCCGCTGCGCGCCCCGGCCCCGCAAGCCTACTTCTTTCCCGCTCTCGACGGCGTACAGTTGCGCCTGCTGCGCTACCAGGGCGGCTCAAAAGGCCCGGTCATGCTCTCCCACGGCGTGGGTGTTTCAAGCCTGATTTTCCGCATGGATACGCTGCCCGTCAGCCTGGTGGAATTCCTGGCGGCGCGCGGGTTTGACGTGTGGCTGCTCGACTACCGCGCCAGCATCGAGTTGCCTTCCTCCGCGCTGCCTTCCACTGCCGACGACGTGGCCCGGCTCGATTACCCCGCCGCGGTCGCAAAAATCCGCCAGATTACCGGGGCGGCCGCCATTCAGGCGCTGGTGCACTGCTACGGCTCCGTCAGCTTTTTTATGGCCATGCTGAACGGCCTCGAAGGCGTCCGCTCCATAGTCTGCTCGCAGGTGGCGGCGCATCTGGCCACCCCCGGAACGACGGAAGTAAAAGTGGGTCTGCACATTCCGGAATTTCTTGAGGCCCTGGGCGTCAAATCCCTGAACGCCTATGTGGATAGCCACACCGACTGGGAAGGCCGCCTTTATGACGCCGCCATGGCCCTTTATCCCATTCCGCGGCAGGAGCGCTGCGAAAGCCCCATCTGCCACCGCATCACCTTCATGTACTCGCTGGTGTTTGAGCACGAACAGTTGGACGCCGCCACGCACAGCAGCCTGCAGGAGTTGTTCGGCGTGGCCAATATCCACGCCTTTGAGCACCTGGCCACCCTGATCCGCCACGGCCATCTGGTGAACGCCCAGGGGCGCGACTTTTATATGCCCAACGTGCAGCGGCTGGCGCTGCCCGTCTGCTTTATCCACGGAGCGGAAAACCGCACTTTTCTGCCCTCCAGCACCGAGCATACCTACAACTGGCTGCGCAAGCACAACGGTAAAAACCTTTACGCCCGCCACCTGATTCCAGGCTACGGCCACGCCGATTCCATTCTCGGGCGCAACGCCTGTCAGGATGTTTATCCCCACATGGCGGATTTTCTGGAGTCAACTTAGCGCGTGTCTGAACAACTGACCGGGAGTTTCGATGCCGGGCTTCAGAAAAGCACGAGCCGCGGCCGCCACGGTTTTGTATCAGGGCCCGGCTTCAGCCGGGCCGAAGTCAGGCGCGTTCGACGCGGGCTTCAGCCCCTGCCGCATGGTCGTGATGGATGCACCACGGGCCTGCGGCCGCCACAGCTTTGTATCAGGGCCCGGCTTTAGCCGGGCCGATATCAGGTGCACTTTCAGAACGCGAAACGAGGGCAGATTGGCGATTCAAGGTTCAAGTCCCGGTTCTAATAAAAGTTCGAAATGCCCCGTAGGCACAATGATTAAAAATACCCGTATTTTTGCATTTTTTTACGGAATGAACCCAATCCTTAAACAAAACACTCGACTTGCTAAAGAACGAACCCAATCGAACCCAATAATTCCAACATGCGTGTTCTCATCAGGATGCAAAAATGACTCAAACGCAAGTCGCCTGTTATGAATAACTTAAAATTATGGCTTTTTCAGCATTTTTAATAATCGCTCGAAATAGCGTTTTGAAGCATTGATTAGAACAGGGAAACCATGGGCGCTCAGCTCGACAAGCTCGACGAAAAACACGGCGCTCTGAGCGCAGGGCGACAAGCCCGCGATCAGAAGACCACGGGCCTGCGGCCGCCACAGCTTTGTATCAGGGCCCGGCTTCAGCCGGGCCGAAGTCAGGCGCGTTCGACGCGGGCTTCAGCCCCTGCCGCATGGTCGTGACGGATGCTCCATGGGCCTGCGGCCGCCACAGCTTTGTATCAGGGCCCGGCTTCAGCCGGGCCGAAGTCAGGCGCGTTCGACGCGGGCTTCAGCCCCTGCCGCATGGTCGTGACGGATGCTCCATGGGCCTGCGGCCGCCACAGCTTTGTATCAGGGCCCGGCTTCAGCCGGGCCGAAGTCAGGCGCGCTCGACGCGGGCTTCAGCCCCTGCCGCATTGGTTTATGAACCAATGCCAGGATCCTTTCGTGCGTTCAGTTCGACAATAGGGTTCCTGCCGGGATCGGCGGGACAAACTGAAAATCGAGGCCGGTCAATGTTGGCGGAAATACGCCCAAGGCGGGACAGAAAAGGAAAAGCCCCTGGCCTTGCGCCCAGCGCAAAACCAGGGGCCTCAGGGTACTGTGGGATTTGGCGTTCCCGCCTTCCAGCAGGTCCAGGCGCTGGCCAGCGCCCTTCTTACCGCCTCCCTCGACCGCTTATCGAAGGTTACAACTCGGCGCTAGCGAACGCCTACGCCTCAGTACCCTCGCTAAGTTTACAATCCGTTGGCATGGATCACCTCCTTTCTAGCGATGCGCCGATCATAAAAGCGCCACCGAACCAAGTCAAGAAAAAATTCGGGCGTCAACGGCCTGAACGGGAACCAACCAGAAGACTAAACGATATTTGAACCGCTCCGCGGAGCGGGATCATTGCTCGTCGCATATCGGCGCAGAGGCTGCCCGTGAACGGTGCACGATGTTTTCTTTTGTGGGTGATAATTGTCTTGACAATATATAACAATGTATGTTATTCACAAGTTAATACCGCGAGCGAGGGCTTGAGCGGACGACGAATGGGCGCAACAATTGTCTGGGAATCAAAAAAGGGGCTTAACAATCGTGAAGGCGGCGCGTAAACTAATCCTCACGTACTTGTCACCCATGCTGCGCGGAGGCGCACGACATGATCGCGAATGTGGATTGGCGCGGCTTCCTGAGCGACCTGCCGGACATTTCGGGAGTCGTTCTTGCTCTGGTCGGAGTGGGGATAACCATCATGCCTGAAGCCATAAAGCCGCTAGAAAGGTACCGGTCGCTACGATTCGCGATCGCGGGCGGGTGTATTGTCCTCGGCATAGGCGGATTGGTGATGGCGCACCAAGAACGAAGTAGAAGTAAGTCTGCGCAGCAGGCACTGCAGGAGGAGGTGAACACGCTCCAATCCGTCGTAAAGCAAGTCCGCGACATCTCATTCAAGACCGAGTCCTCAGTGGAGGCCATCCAAGAAAAGCCCCAACCCAGCCACTCCCATCCGATGCCGGTTGAGGTGGTAGCTGGCGGAAAAGCACCAGAGGCGGCACCTGCACTCGCGAAACCGAATCTACTCGGTCTGCGGTTCGTGCAGGAGCAAGTCCCATCAGATATCTCCGAGTTTCCGTATAAAATAGTAGTCACAATATTCACGGAAAAGGTTCTTTCGCCGGCGAACATTGGAGTACTTTTCGACGGCAAGTTTGAACGCGCAGAGCACTCTGTGGTCGGAATCAACGTCATGATGGGCAACGACTTCATCATGAAGAATCCCCTTGCGTACGGATTTTCGATAGCCTCCCCACCAGTTACGCCGGCGAATCCGGTTAGAGTATTCGTTTACTCTAAACGCCCAATCCACGCCGTTGGAGTTGGTCTCATAAACCAGTGATTTCCTACCTGCCACGTCCGATTCCAGCGCTACTCAGCAAGCATTGGCACGCCAAACCAGAACATGCGGCAGTCACCAACAAGTTTGGGGCGATCAGACCTACGGACTCCCCGCCCGATCATCGGATCCAAACGCCCCCCTTGCCGCAGTGCTTGCCACTAGCCGCTTCCCGCCATACAATCGCAGGTTCCCGCAGCCAGGTGCGGCAGTCTTCTTATTAAGCCATCGGGCTGAGAGCTTTAATCCCGGAGCGCTCGAAATCATTGCGAGGTGTCTTGTGCGAACGCTGATGAAACCCCTGTGGACCTTGTGCGCCGCGCTTTGGCCATTGGCGGCGCTGGCCGCAGCCGCCGGGCCGCCCCCGGCGGCGCCGGTAATCATCGAACACGCCACCATCCTCACCATGACCGGCCAGAACATTCAGGATGGTTCGTTGCTGATCGAGGATGGCAAGATCGCGGCGGTGGGCGCAAGCGTTCCGGCGCCCGCAAACGCCGTGGTGGTTGACGCCCACGGCGAATACGTGCTGCCCGGCCTGGTGGATCCGCACTCGCACCTGGGCGTGTACTCCATGCCCGCGGTCAGCGCCAATTC